>Ga0116224_10000799_pt1 | contig 23204 bp, 25 predicted proteins | sample Sb_taG_9_FD_89699 | JGI IMG/M metagenome (GOLD analysis project Ga0116224, IMG submission 89699) | Peat soil microbial communities from Weissenstadt, Germany - Sb_50d_b_LC metaG | ecosystem: Environmental > Terrestrial > Soil > Wetlands > Peat | place: Germany: Weissenstadt | collected 2010-09-21 | reverse complement strand
GCACCCGAGCCCTCGTAACCTTCAAGGCACTGATTGGGAGGGCAGACTGCCGACGGATGCGCCGCAGGTACCACCGAGCCCGTGGCGACGTTGGCCAACAACGTGGTGTGGTCCGGAGCCAGGGCTTGATCGAACGGGTCGAAGTAAAGGTCCGACTGGACCTTCCAGGCGCCTCCTTGCCGAATCAGGACCATCAGGTGGTTGGTGGAGACCATGGACGTGACGGTGTCGTGGACGCCGAACACGCGCCCATTCCGCGCCGCCGCCGCCATGGAAGCTGCCTTCTCGGGAGTGAACCGCGTTGCCTTGGCGTCGGTCCCCGGAGACCATCGCATGGTCGTTGTGGTGGCAACGTCGGCGCTCGCCCGCTGTCCCGAAGCCGAGACTGTCATGGACTTGATGGTCTCGCTGGTGACAATCGACTTATAGATGTCGCCGTACCCCTGCACCCAGCTGTGGAAGCCATCCGCTGTCCGTACTTCGTACGCGAGAAGGGACCGTGAGTCCTGAGTCGCGGCCCGTCCGGTCGGGTAGTAGCCCGAGAGTTCGGCGGCTGCGCTTCCGGGCATGAGGGCGCGGTCCATGGCGTGGAAGTAACCGCTTAGGAACGACGTCACCGATCGCGCTGGTGAGGTACTTGCTGCAGTAGCCGCATGCGCCGAGACGAGCCCGGGCAACGCAGCCACCATACTGCCGATGAGCAATGGCAGGCCGAGCCTTGCTGCCGTGGCCTTGATTAACACCTTCTGCCACCTCTCCCTTGCCTGATTGCTGATTTAGCATATATATCCGAAACATCAACCTACATACCTCATGTCGATCTGTCAATCACCATGAACTCAGGCCTTAAGCAATGAATATAATCTTTATCATGATATAGCATGGTACACGCCTGCGGGTGGCAAGGGATCCAGGCTGGGCGATGATGGCTGCATGTCGCTGTGGACCCCGTTCACCGAGTCCCTGGGTATCCAGCATCCGATCGCGCTCGCGCCGATGGGCGGATCAGCGGGCGGTGCTCTAGCCGCGGCGGTGTCGAACGGCGGCGGCCTTGGTCTGGTGGGTGGCGGCCGGGGCGACCTGGACTGGCTTGACCGGGAGCTGGCCATTGTCGCTAACCGGACCGACAGGCCGTGGGCGTCGGCTTTCTGGCCTGGTCGATCGAGGCCGACGCCATCAAGCGGGCGCTGGACTACGGGCCGAAGGCGGTCATGCTGTCCTTTGGCGACCCGGCCTCGCTGGCCCCACCAGTTCTCAGGGCCGGTGCGGCGCTGATGGTTCAGGTGACCGACCTTGGGGAGGCAAGACGGGCCCTGGACGTCGGCGCCGATGTCATCGTTGCCCAGGGCAGCGAGGCGATCGACCTAATCACCGCGGTGCTGCCGGCGGCCGATCTCGTCGCGCTCCTGGCTGCGGAGGCGGAGGAAGCCCTCGGACGCGCCGGGAGGCCGCCCGGTATGTGTCTCTAGCCGTGCCTGCCCGCCGTCCTGGTCGTCGGGCCTCATCTGGCGCAGGAGCCGACCAGGCCTTACGGAGCCGAGACGCCGACATTCACCAGTCTTCAGGCAACCGTTGCCTCGGGCTGAAGCCGCAGGTTGTCGCTAGCCTCGCTAACCGGGCGTGTCGGTGTCGCCGGGTTTTGCAGCGGCAGCCACAGCGCCACGGCGGCTCCGCCCAGCGGGCTCCGCTCGGCGGTCGCCCGGCCGCCGTGGGCCTCGGTGATGGAGCGCACGATGGACAGGCCGAGGCCGAAGTTGCGCGGTCCCGGCTCTCGCGGTTCGGATCGGGCGACCCGCTCGAACATCGAGCCGACCTCGCTCTCCGGGATCCCAGGACCGGAATCGGCAACGACGATGGCGGCCTGCCGACCATCGCGGCGCACTGACAGTTCGATGGCCTCGCCGTCGCCGGTGAACTCGACCGCGTTCTCGATGACGGCGTCGAGGGCGAGTACAAGCCGCTCAGGGTCGGCGAGCACGGTCGCGTCATCCGACTGGCCGATCAGCCACTCTCGCGGAGTCGGGTTCCATCGCCTTACCGAAGCGTCAACCAGACTCGCCAGCCCGGTCGGGACCGCCGCCGACCGGGGCGTGTCGCCCTGCTCGGCTGTGGCGAGCAACAGCAACTGGTCGACCAGCGCGCGCAGCCGGGTCAGCTCGTCTACCACAATCGCGGCGTCGCTTGCGGCGGCCGGGTCGGCGCCGTCCTGCGGAAGCAGCTCGGCGTGTGCAAGTGCGACGGTAATCGGGGTTCGCAGCTGGTGTGACACCTGTTCTGGATGAACGTCCGCTGACGCTCGAGCTGAGCCTCAGCGCGCCGGCACGCGTCCTGATCCCCCCGCTCCATTTCATACTGCTCGTGATACTCGCTCCAGAACCCTCGCTAACACGGATCCTGGGAATGGCGGGCTGGTCACGTTCCTCTGCAAGCGGTAGAAATGGCCGCTCAGGGCGGGAGTCATCGCATTGTCGTTGACGGAACATAACTTGCCACAAAGCAGCGGTGACCAATTGACCTTGGCACTAGGCGATCAAGCCTTGCCAATAGGTTGTCCTCACCACTGGACTATACTCGCGGTCAGGGAGCGGCTGGATTATGACCCGTTTGCCCACGAAGATTGGAGACTCAGTGAACAGGCACATACTGCGGACGGTCGCGATAGCGGCGGCTCCGGTAACTGCCCTCATGCTCACCCTGGCAATGCCCGTGGCCCCCGCCCTGGCTGGCCCGGCACCATCCGTCGTGTCGTCGGCCACCGGACTGACCTGTCACGCCTCGATGACGAACAGCCACCCGGGCGACTACACCTCCACCGGCGTCAAGGTCCGCACGGTCCCATTTGCTCATATCAAAACGGTCGCGCACTACCGGACCGTCAACCACGCTAAGTCCCGCATCGCGAACGCCCAAGGACGCAGGACAGTCTGGTACTACATCAGCGGTGCGACGCCCGGCTACAAGGTCATCGTTGATGTTTACGTCTCGCGGCCCCACCGCAACGGACGCTGCTCGACATCCTTCACACCGCACAGGTAACCTGCGGCGGGACACCGACGGTCCGCCACACCTTCGTGGTCTTACGCCTCCTGCCCGACCGCAGCACCGTCGCGACCGAGCGCTCAGCCGAGTAGACGGCGTTGTCGACTGGATGCATGGCTCGGCGTGCCTTCTTCACCACCTTCGGCGTTACTGTCCGCTTCACGGCGCGACCCGGGTGCACGGCACGGCGCACTGCCCGCAGGACAAGCAGCCTGGAAAAGAAACCCACGACAACCACCCCATCCGGCCGGCCTAGTAATCGCCGAAATGATATGGCGGACCTCGAATCCAGACCAGCGACCCAACGCTGCCAGCGCGGGCCTACTTCCGCCCGTCCAAGTGCACGCTCGATTCGTGACCAAGCCCGGCCGCCAATGGACCTGGTCCCAGTCGGGCGTGTCACGAACCGAGTTCATGCATAAATGAATGGCTTTGAGTACACTCCCCACACTAACGGCACAGCTCGCCCAGATCGCTGCTTCGGCTGCAAGATCCGCGGCGCTTCAGGAAGGTCGGCTCTCGTACGCGTTGCTCCCGGTTCTGAGGCATGCCATGGCAGAATCAACCGCCATGAGGGTCATCGGTGCATGCGCGGCGATGTTAGTCGTCCTTCTCGCGGGCTGCGCGTCACCGGCAAGCCAGACCTATCCGGCTACGTCATCAAGCCCTAGGTCCTGATAGCCTCCGCCGCAGACATCGCCGAGCTGGCCGTGAGAATATGCCAGGCACGCCGACGAGCAGTAACCCAGGCCGACGTGATCGCAGCTGAAGAGAACAGCTGGAATGAGACCGGAATGACTCCGGGCCAAACAGTCAGCACCGCCGAACGCGACCTGTGCGGGCAGTACCTGCCCAAGCACCCACCGCGACCCCGCCCGCCAGCACCGCATCCATCTCCCACCAATGCTCCGGCACCCACAGGCGCTCACTGCACCGCAACCGCGTCCTACAACTCGGCCTACAACGACTACGACATCTACGTCTACTCCAACGAGCCCAACCAGCCCGCCACCGCCACCGCCAGCAACGGCGCCACGCAGACCTACTACACCGACGGCACCGGCTACGCAGACATCTACCTCTACGCCGCCCCCGGCGACACCGTCACCGTCACGGTCGGAGCCGCGACTTGCTCCACCAGCACGTAGACACCCTCCCGTACGCGCGTCTTGGCTCGTCCAATGTCGGGCAGTGGCCGCGACTCAGCCGAAGGTGAGGGTGGTCCACCAGTTATAGAGCTGGCCGATGGTGGCGCCCGTCGCCGCATCATCGGCGAGCAGAACGACCCGCTGCGTCGGCATGGTCCAGACCAGCAGCGGGAGGTGATTGTGGGCGTCGGTATAGCACTCAAGAAGCTGGCCGCTGCGCGCCGGGTACTTCGTGGTGCTGATGCTGTGCCAGCCAGTCACGCCGGTTGTGCTCCCGCTCGGCGGCGGACACGTGTTTGCTACGCCTGCGGCCACGTAACCGGTGGTGGAGTTCAGTGCGGCGAATCCGGTCTGGTAGTCGGCGGTGTTGTCGAATTGGTAGGCCAGCACATCGATTCCGGTGCTGGTCGTGCGAGTGCACAGATAACTGCTCGTCGTCCCGGTCAAGGTGAATGACTGGTTGGCAGGCCCACACTGCGAAGTGAAAGGGGCGACGATCTTATTCAGCGACTCTACTGACGAGCCCGAAATCAATGACGTGGCAAAGTAGATCACCACAACCACAACCACGACTGCCGCCGCGATGACGCTGAGCAGGATGGCAGGCCGGGTCCTGCGCCGACCGGGCGTACCTGGTTGCGCTGCCTGTGGGAAGCCCTGCGTGGGGGCCTGCGGGAAGCCCTGCGCGGGGGCCTGCGGGAAGCCCTGCGCGGGGGCCTGCGCGACGTTCGGGCCAGGTGCCGGAGGGAAATCCTGGCCGGGCGCGAGCGGAGCCTGCCGGAATACCTTGGTGGGCGGCGGTGACACCTGGGTGGGCTGCGACGCAACCTGCGTGGGCGCCGATGAAGCCTGGGGGGCTGGCGGGGCGCCGAGCGCGTCGCCCGCATCTCCGCTAATCAGCCCTAGGGCGACGGCTAGCTCACGGGTGACCCACTCGCAGGCGTCGGACTGGAACACGGTGCTGGCGGCGAACGATGACGCGGTGAGCCTGATCGCGGTGGCTGGGTCCATGCCAGTGGAGACATGCTCACCCAGTTGTGCGGCTAGCCCAGCCTCCGCCGCTGCGATCAGAACGCTCTTCTCCCGCGGCGCCTCAGGTAAGTAGTCCTTGAGCAGATTGGACAGGATCTGCGGGCTGGACAGGGCAGCCGAGCCGTAGTCGGGATCGGAGACGATGGCCAGCAGCGCAGCGCGGGTCTCATCCGCGTGTTCCCATGACATGTCGGTCATCTGGCTCCCATCCCTCCCGGCGCGGCTGCTGGCTGCACCGACCATGCTGATCCAGCGACGAGCGACTGCGCAGCACCGGAGAGCAGATGCCGACGGTCGGCCGGGTGTCGGGACGACGGGAACGCAATCGCTAGTGACGGCATGTTAACCGGGCAAGTTGCCGATGTCACGATCGGGTGGCCTGCGCTACGGATTCAGGCTGAGCCGACAACCTGAGCAGCAAGCCGGCCGGCTGCCGACAGCGGAGCGGCGAGCTCCGCGGACAGTCCGTGCCGGGCGACTAGCCACGCCGGGTCGAAATAGCTCATCCAGACCGCTCCGTCGTCATCGGCCCAGACCAGGATCTTCAGCGGCAGGTCGATGGCGGCGAGCGGCGACGCCGCCATTATGGGGGTGCCTGCGACTGGGCTTCCGAAGATCAGCAGCTTGGTGTCGCGCAACGACAGTCCGGCTCGTGCTGCCTCGCCGCTGTGGTCGACGACGGCAAACAGCTTGGCCCCCGCCGCGTGAATGACCTCGGCCAGTCGGCTGACGGTATCGGCGACCGGCAGCGGACTAGCCCGGTGCACGATCCCGGAGGTCGGTGCCGTTCCGGCCGGGGTCATTTCGTCGGCAGCGCTCATGTTTCTCCTCCCGATCTGTCCCGCTTGCTGCCCTAGGCCCGCAGCCGCGACGTCTGCTCTTCTGCGACCCCGAGCAGGGCCATGCTGTCAAGCTTCTCGCGTGGCGGGCGCTGCCCAGGTCTAATGTGCCATCGGGACCTGGTCGCCCAGGCGGCGGCCGGGATCGTGAACTCCAGTGCCGCCGACGATGGTGAACGCGGGGGTGAGGTCGGCGAGATCGTAAAGGTCGGCGGCGAGCGGGTCGATGGAGTAGCCGACGAGGTCGGCGAGCTTGCCATGGGCGATGCTGCCTGCCTTGTCGGCCTCGCCGTTCAGCGCGGCGCTTCCCATGGTGTAGAGCGCCACGGCGGCCGCCACCGTAATGGCATGCTCGCGGCGCTGGACACCAGCGGACTTGGTCCCCCTGGTGGCCATTCCCCAGACGTTGGTCATCGGGTTGAACGGCCGGGCGATGTCGGTGCCCGCGGCCAGGCTGGCTCCCGCGGCCAGCCAGTCATCCAGCGGATTGACGTCGCGGGTGCGTTCGGCGCCCCAGGTGGTCAGCATCTCGCTGCGCATGTTCCACAGCAGCGGATGCTGGACCGTGATTAACCCGCCCCGGACGGCGCGTTCTCGCTGTGCCGGACTGCTGAGCAGGGCATGCTCGATCACCAGCGTCCACGGCGGCAGCCGGCCGACCTCAGCCACGACCGCCTCGTACACGTCGAGCGGGGTCCGCACCGCACGGTCACCGGCGGCGTGCGTGCCGATCCGCCATCCCCGCCGGACCGCCTCGGTGCACACCTGCGTCATCACGGCGGGGTCCCAGTTCAGGTGACCGGCATTGGCCGGGTCGTCGGCGTACGGTTCCTCAAGCGCGCCACCTTCGACCCCGCCGTCGAGCACGAACTTCAGGCCCCACAGCCGGAGCCAGTCGTCGCCGAACCCGCTGCGTGCCCCCAGGCCGCGGATCAGCGAGATGGCCTGGTCCATCGACAGCTCGTTGCCGACCCTGATCAGCGGCCGGACCCTGACCTTCAGCAGGCCGCAGTCGGCCGCGCCCTGGTAGGCGAGCAGCCCCGCCCAGCACCGCGCCGGGCTGGCTTTCGCTGATCTGCTGCGAGCGGCGCTGCGGCCGCCCTCAGATCTGAGGATGGCGTGCGACGGATGATCAGCGCATGGGGCAGCTGCCCCATCTTTCTGGTGGCTGATTGACGTGCCAGGGGCACGGGGTCTTTCCCCGGCCCCTGGCACTGGCTGGTCAGGTAGTGAGGATGGTGGCGCCGAGTGCGGTCAGGATTGACTCCTCGTCCACCCATCCGATCTGGGTGAAGCAGACGGTGGATTCGCCGTTGTCATTGACGCAGTTGAACCCGTTGCCGAAGCCGAGGCTCAGCGAACCCTTGGCGATCACCGTGCCGGACTGGGATCCGAGCGAGAACACCGGGCCGCCACTGTCGCCCTCGCCGTCCGCGATGCCGCCGCCGGTCTGGTCCCCGACCCACTCCGAGACGTAAGAGTTATCCTCCGAAATCCAGAAACTCCCTTGGTACTGGGTCTGGATGCTGCAGTGCACGCCGGTCCACGAACCAGAGGTGCACACGTAGCCGCCGTCGTAGTTGCTCGCGACACCCACGACGTTCTTGGAGAAGTCATGGTTCTCGGCGACGCCGCCGTCGTAGGTGACGCCCTGCACCCAGCCGTTCGGCGGCCGGATGTAGGCGATGTCCAGGTACGCCGTGTGATACCAGGCTTCACCCATCCGGTGATTGATGTCGTGCGTCCCGAACCAGTCCCACCACTGCTCGTTCACCGGGTGGCCGAGGTCGGAATCGCAGTGGTCCGCGGTGGTGATGAAGGTGCGGCCGTCCGACCTGCGCTGCATCGGGAAACCGGTGGTGCACGAGTCGGTGCCCTGGACGTTGATGATGCGTGAGCCGGCCCAGTGCAGCGGCAGGTCTTCCAGCCGGTGAGTCGGGTTGACCTTCCTGGCGGGCTGGATGCTCAGCGGGATCTGGGTGCCGGCCTGCAAGCTGGCCAGCACGCCCGGCATGACGGGGTGGAACCCGGCCCTGATGTCGGTTCCGATCTCGATCCCGGTTCCATCGACCCGGACCGCGATGCTGTCGAGGAGCACCCCGCGTGCCGCGTAGCCAGACCGGCTGGCTTCCAGCCGCTGCACCTCAGCGGCAAGCTGCCGTGTCGTATAGGGCGCCGGCCTGACCTCGATCCTGACGGCGGATGAGCGCAACCGGCCAAGCAGCCGAGCGATCGGGCCGGGAACGGCTCCCTTCCAGTAGACCAGCACGAGATGCCGCGCCACGGACAGAACGATGTTGGCGTATCCGGATTCCCCGGCCGCCGCGGCCTTGACGATCTGGTCGGCCGCGCGGATCAGTGGAATCTGGGCGTGCATCACCGCGGCTGCGGTCAGCGGCTGGCCCGTGCGCGGCGCGGATCCGGCGTGGCTGCCTGGGTAGCCAGCGGCCAGCCCGGTGGCCGATGCCGGGCTTGTCTGCAGCAGCGGGGTCAGCACCAGCGCGGCCACCGCGGACAGCGCGAGCAGGCGCCGGCCTGCCCTGCCGCTGAGCGCGGGCAGATACCAGCGGCCGGCCGGTCGATGCCGAGCGCGGCCGTCCTTGGCGTGCAGTCGATGTCTTCTTCGCACGGTTCACCTCCGAAAGCTTCGGTGAGGTTCGCTCGGCCGTCAGTTCCACCGTGCGCCGCGGCGGCTGAGCGAACGCACCGCCGCTGGCGCGACGGCAACCTCCACTCTTCGTTCGCCCTATCCAGGAAGCCAGAGCAGTGACCAGAAACGGACCAAAGGAGGACCCCCGTGCTGTGCGATTCGGATCGGCCTTGTTGAGGTAATGCGTCAGACCTGGGCCGCTGCGGTGCGGCCGGCCTGTCCAGCAGCTGAGCTTGACATTGCTGGGGCGCGACGGTGCCCGGCTAGCGCGCGCTGAGCAGGACGCCGACCATCACGGCCCGGTCGGCGGAGCGGTTCTGCCAGTCGTGCGGCACTCCGGGTTGCTGGACGACCGAGTCTCCTGGCCCGAGGGTCACTTCTGCGCCGCCAACCACGAGCGTGACCTGCCCGCTGATCACCGTGACGTAGTCGAGGGTGTCGGTCGCGTGCGCCTCCTGGAAGCTCTCATGCCCGGCATCGAGTGCACCGCTGCGGTCAGTCGCGCCGCCGGTGCCTTCTGGGGCTATCTCCACGATCCGGAAGCATGTCCCGCCCGGCGGCGGTTCGAGTGCCCAGGTGCGGGTTGACATGTCTGAGTCCGCTGCGGTGGGCGGCGTCCGGTCAGTGACCCACAGTTCCGTCGTGACGTACCGGCCGGCGTGGATGACGGTCGGCGGCTCGCCCTGGCGAATGATCGTGGGATTGCCGCTCTGGTCGTAGCCGGTCACCACTCTGTTCATGGGGCTCCCTCCCGCCGCATGTTCCCGGCATGCCGCACAAGATCGCGAGCGCGATCCAGCGAGTGTAGCGCCGGGATGCGTCGACTTAACCCTTCCGGCCATGCCTTGTACCCGTTAGGGCGGATCAGGCGTTCAGGACGTGACTGCGCCGCCTTCGGCCTGCTCGGCCTGGCTGGCCCGCACCGCCGCGAGACTCGCGCGCAGCGCCTCCGCCAGCCCGGCGGGATGGCCTGCCACTTCCTGCCCGCCGGTCGGCCAGATGACTTCACGACGACCGGCCTTCGCCATGACCAACTCCTCCAGCGCATCGCAGTAGTCGTCCCGGTAGTGGGCTGGCTTGAAGTCCGCGGTCATCGCGCCGATCAGGGATGCGGTCATCTTGAGCTCACTGGACCGCACGTCGATGTCCTCGTTGAGGAAGGCGAACTCGGGTGCGCGCACCTCATCGGGGCAGAGCAGGGTCTCTATCACCAGGACGCCGTCCCAGGCGCGGAGCACCGCGAGCCGTTGCCGCCGCCGGAGCGCGATTTGCGCGACGGCGGCGCTGCGGGAGCGGGTCATTGCTTCGCGGAGCAGGACATAGGAACGCGCGCCCGCAGGCTCCGGCTCTAAGTAATAGCTCCTGGCCCGGATGACTGGATCCACCTGCTGGGCCGGCGCGAACTGCAGGATCTCGATCTGATGAGAGGTGGCCAGCGGGAGGTCGGCCAGGTCCTGTTCGGTCAGCACCACCATGCCGCCCGTTGGCAGTTCATGACCCCTGGCGACGTCCGCGAAGGGTACCTCTGCCCGGCAGGCGGAGCAGATCCGCCGCAACGTGATCCGGCCGCCATCCTCCTTGTGCACCTGGTGGAACGCGATCTCATGTTGCTCGGTAGCGGCGTGCAGCTTCACCGGGATTCTGACCATGCCTAAGCAGATCGCACCAGTCCATATGCTCCGCATCGCGCATCTCCTCCCCGCCGTACCTCAGACCGGTACGCCGACGTCGTTCTGGTTCCGCTCGGCAGGCATCTTCGATTACCCGTCATCGCCGATGAGTTGGCGCCTGCTCGGCTGCCGGCGGGTGCAGTAGGGGCAGTGTCTTGCCAGGAGGTCGCCGCTGCGGGTCACGACGCCCTGGTGGGCCCGGTAGGTAAGCATCCCGCAGGGCGGCCGCAGCCCGCTGATCAGGCATGAGATCTCGGTCGCTGCGAGCGAGGCGACGACACCGTCGATGGTGACGACCGATTCGCCGCCGCCGTGCGGCGGGGCTGCGGCGTGCGGCTCGCGCGGGCTGTCGCCCTGTTCTGCGTCGTCGCGCCGGTCGAGCTCACCGCGGCAGAACAGGCAGCCGGCTGCCGCCCCGGCGACGACGACCCGCCCGCCGTACACCACGTCGTTGCCGACGCGCCTGACGCCGCTGGCCGCATCGATATAGGGCACTCCCGCGAGCGAGCACAGCTCGGTCAGGACGAATCGCACGGTGTCGGTGTCCTTGCCCAGCCCGGCGACGACGGCGGTCGCCGAATCGACGCCCGTCCCGGTGCCGAGCAGCGCAAGCGGCCCGCGTTCGGCGACGACACGCACGTCGGCGGTCGGCTGGATGCTGCGGATGAGTCGTGCCGCGACCTGGGTTCTGGCGATGCCGATGTCGTCAGCGGTTGCGCCGATCAAGCGGTTCAGGTTGCCGCTGTCGACCGTGTCGCCGTCCACTAGCGTAAATCGCCGCACGCCGAGGTACGCCAGTTGCTGTGCGAGGTGAGAGCCGAGTCCGCCAAGCTCGATCAGGATCACGCTCGCGGCTGCGAGCCGCCGTTGTCCTGCCGCACCGAACAACGTGATCTGCTGGGAGTACCGCTCGCTCGGATCCAACCCGGAAAGGGCGGCCGCGCTGCGCGGGTTCACCCGATGCCTTGGGTGAAGCGGATCTTGCGGGCGAACCCGATGCCTGGCTTCAGGCTGACGGGCATGCTTGGGTCGGGCGTGGTCTCGGTGCCGGTGTCAAGATCGACCTCGAGCACGGCCTGGCCCACGTCCCAGCCGGCCAGGGCGCGGATTTGCGCGACGGTGATCGTGGGCGAGTGCCATTTATGCGCGGCGCCCTCGGTAATCACGTCATAGGTCAGGTCAAGTCGGCGCGGTAGCTCAGGCTGGGTACCCATCTGGGAGATGTCATGCGAAGGATCCATGACGCCCTCTCTGGTCGCGCAGCCAACTGGCTTTGGCCTGCCTTAGCAGCCGACTGGCTTTGGCCTGCCTCACTGGAATACAACGGCGAACCTGACGCGGTTGTCCGGCATCTGCGATCCGACTCGGCCGGTCTTTGCGCGTCCGGCCGCAGCGCTGCGCCCGAGTAGCTGCAGCGGATCAGCCGGATGAGCCGGATGAGTCGGCTCGAAGGTAGACCAGCCGTGCGTGCTCGGGCATGGCTCGCGTGATCCGGCGGACGAGGGGCTCTTCGTAGGTGGTGACCAGGATCTGGCCGACTCCGCTGGTCGATGGTGTCATCGCCAGCAACGACGCGACCTGGCGCCGCGTGTCCGGGTCCAGGTGCTCGAGCGGCTCGTCGATCCAGCAGAATCCGGCCCGCGTCGCCGCGTCGAGCGCGAGAAGGTGCAGCAAGAGCCGCGCGCTCATCTTTTCGCCCGTGCTGAACGACCGGAGCGGGAGGGTCTCCCCGTTGACGTCTCGTGATATCGCTCCATCGCCGCTGAGCGTGATCACGCCCCGGTCGGCGAACAGTAGCTTCCACCTGCTGCTGATCTCGCGCGTCAGTGGTCCGATCGTCCCGTTCAGCAGCGTCGTGGTCGCCGATTCAAGAGCGTCGATGGCCGCGGTGGCGAGCGCTTGGCGGCGGTATTCCGCGACCAGGTCATCGCGCGCCTGCTGGCGGGATTCGGCGTCCTGCATCGCCGCCGCGGCGGCGATGGCCTCGGATCTGCGCTCGATGAGCAGCGTCATCGCCGCGTCGGCGGCTCGTGCCAGTCTCGCGTGCCGCGCGATTATGTTCTTGGCGGTGCCCGGCGGGCGGGTCGGCGGCGTCAACGAAGCCACCAGCGCTGCGGCACGCCTGCGGAACGTACGGACTTCGGTAAGGGCAGCGGCCGCCGCCGTATCATCCAGCTGTTCGAGCTGGGAGTCCAGCTGGGCGAGCTCCCGGTCGTGCTCCGAGCGGGCCGCGGCCCTCTCGTCCGGCGACAGCGGCCTTCGGCAGACCGGGCACTGGCCGGACGAGGTGCCGAGTTCCTCAAGCGCGGCGCGGATACCGGCGGCCCGGCCTTCGAGCAGCCCGCGCTGCCGCCGGATGTCGTCAAGCTGCTGTGTCGTCGTCGCCTCGATCCGGTCAAGGACGCTGGGCACATCGTCGGCGCTGGCCGGCCCGCCGAACCGCGAGGAGATTTCATCGCTGAGGGAGGCGAGCTGCCCGAGCCGCAGCTGGTCGCGCTTGTGCCAGAGGTCAAAAGCCTCAACGTCGCGCTTGGCCTGCGCGGCGACACGGAGGGCATCGACGCTGGCTGTGTGCGCTTGCCCAGCTTCCTCGGCGAGCCGGGACGCCTGGTCGTACCGGGCGCGCAGCTGTGACAGCTCCCGCGCGGAGGCACCGGAGACCTGTTTGATCTCGGTGATTCGGTGGTCGGTGACCCGCTGTTGGGTCTGCAGTTCGGCCAGGGCCTCCTGAAGTCCGTCGATGCCGAACAGGCGGCAGAGGTGCTCGCGCAGGTTCAGCGCCGCCGAGTCGGCGTCTGGTTGATCCCCGCCGCGGAGCATGGTCAGCCTGGCGAGGAATGCCGGGTCTGCCCCGAACGCGTCCCGGATCGCGGGCGTGATCTGAGTTCCGGGAATCGCACGCCCGTCGATAGCCGCGGACACCGGCGGCGTGGCGGCCCTGCCGAGCCGCCTGGGCAGCTGGCGGGTGATCGCCAGTATCCGCCCGTCAGGCAGGACGACCTCGACGGATGCGGACGCCGACGCGGTGCCCAGCCTGATGGCGTCTACCGGCCGGCCGCCAGCGTCGCCGTACAGCGCCCAGGTCGCGCCCTCGATCAGCGACGACTTCCCGATGCCGTTGCGCGCGATGATGAAGGTCACGCCGGGTTCAAGATCCAGCGTCACGTGCTCATACGCGCGCCAGTTCGTCAGGACGAGTCGCCGGATCATCGGCGTGACCCGGTCAGCAAGGCGGTTACCCCGTCTGACGGAGACATGCCAGCGGCGATCGACTCGATCATGATGCGGATACCGGCCACGGCGCTGTCGTCCATTGCCGTGTAGGCAGCCTTCTTCGCAGGTGTCCTGGCTCGTCGGCCCTCGGCGATCGCCCGGCCGACGGCGGCCTGCGAGACCGCCGCTGCCAGTGCCGCTAGGTCGACCGCCTCGCGCTCGAACTGCACTCGATCTATCTGCTCCCAGCGGGTTACCCGCGAATCGAGCTGCTTGAGCAGCGCGTCCGCGAGCGGCAGCGGCTGGAAGGCGACGCGTGGCTCGGCGAGCCGTCCGGAGGGCGTCTCGATGGCGCGGCCGCCGAACTCGGGCGTGATCACCACAGCAGTCCAGTCCTCGTCCGGGATCGCGACAGCGACATCGTCGGCGTCCTGGTAGGCCATCAGCAGCCCGCCGCCTGCGCGGGCAAGCTCCGGTGCGCGCAGAGCGCTGCCCGGCTCAGGGCCGGTGAGAACGGCGACGAGGATGGTGGCATCAAGGTCCCTTACCAGGGCGGTGACGAGCAGCTCATGAGCAGGACCGACCGCCAGATGACCATCGAGCGGACTGATCTCAAGGCCGGGGCGATGCCACGTCAGCCCGTTGAGCGTATCGGCGAGCCGGTCGAGATCGACGACGCCATCGCGGGAGCCCGGCAGGCTTGCGTCCCGGAGGGCGTCTGGGGACAGGCCGGCCAGAAAATCGGCAAGCAGCTGCCGGTATTCCAGCCGCTGGTCGTCTCCGCTGGCCGGCGAGCCGGTCAGCAGGCCGGGAGGCGGCGGGCGGCCGTCACCGCGTGCCGCCAGCAGCTGGGTGATCTGGTCACCCACCTGGAGGGAGGCGACCCGCTGCAGAAAGGCTCCGACATCCACGTGTCGCTCGACCGTGGCCATCAACGCGAGATCGAGGCCAAGTGGTGATTCGCTGGCCGGAACGATGAGTGTGTACTCGTCTGCCTGCTCTACGTCGAGGGTGACGGGGATCACCACGGCCGACTCACCAGAGAGGTGGCGTACCCAGACCAGCAGCGCTTCATCGCTGCCTACCCGCCAGACATCCCCGGCCGCCGGGACGCGGGTTCCGGCTGGCCCGGCGAGCACATGACGCAGCTGCTCGGGGATTGCCTGAGCAGCGGCGGTCAGGCTGGCAGTTACTGCGGCGTCGGCCTCCGCCATGGTGGCGTGCCGGAGCCTGGCCTCCCACACCCGGCAGGCGAGGCAGCTGTGCAGGTGCGCGGCGATGCTTGCTGCGCCCGGGGAGTCGTACTCTCCCTGGACGAATGAGAGCAGGGCCGACTCGGTGGGGTGTCTCATCCGACGCACCTCTATCCCGTATCTCATCGCTGTTCAGTAAACGCGGTACCGTGCCCGGCTGTCCGCTCGCGCATCCATTCGGTAGCCAGCGCACGAAGCTCGGTCACGACGATTTCCGGCCCGCGATCGCCGGCTAGCTCGCCCGCCAGGCGCACCGCGAGATTCTGCCTGAGGGTGGCTGCCTGGCTGTGTCCGACACCGAGTACCGCACCGAGGTCCCGGACGGGCTTCTCCCAGGTCGCGATGAGGATCCGCTCGCGATCGGAGAGCCGATCAAAGACCTCGGCGCTGTGGAGCCGGCCCAGGACTTGGTCCTCGGTCTGGGCATCCGCGCTGCGGTCCGGCAGCCGCTCAAGCACATCGAGCTCGACGGTCAGCGGAAGGCGGCGAGGGTCAAGCCGGGCCGACAGGGCCAGGGCAATCTGCGCTGCGGTAAGGGAGCCGTGAGCTGCCTTCAGGACCCGGCGGATCAATCGCTCGAAGGTGTCGAAATCCGCCTGCGGCGCGCGGCGGCGTTCGCTCTCCCACCTGGGTACGGCCAGCTGGGGCTCTTGCGCGGCCGCTCTCGCAAGCGCGTGCTGGCGGGCCGTGCTCGGCGCGGCCGGGGCGCCGCGAAGGTGCCATCGGGATGGGCTGGCCGCGGCCTCCTGAAAAAGGTCACTGCGGTGCAGGACGTCACCGACTCGCCGGATCAGCGCGCCGATGTCGGTGCGGCGGCTGCGATCCCGGTGGAAGTTCAGCACCGCGGCGTACAGCAGCCGCTCTAAACTGCCGTCGTCCGTCGCGCGGATCGCCAGGTCTGCGATCCGCTTGCGGCCGCGCTCTCCGTCCAGGAAGTCGTGCGCCACGTCCATCGCCGCGTCCGGGTCCCATCGGATATGGCCATCCGGCGGCGGAAAGTTCCGGGCGATCGCCACCGTCTGCACGGCGCGATACAGCATCCGGGCACAGCGCGGTCCCAGCCGCCCGGTCGACACAAGCTCGTCGTACGCGCCAGTCACCAGAACGGCCCAGCCGTTGACGTCCGCTCAACGCGCCAATGGATCACGGTGCCAGTACATCTCAACCTGCCGTCCGCAGAAAAGGCACGGCGCCAGAATCCATGACAATCGCCGCAGCACCGGGCTCACCGTCAGCAGCTGGCGGAGAGTCCTGTCCGCACCGGGTGCCAATTCCGCGCAAAGCGTCGATACTCGTATGCAGGGTGCGGCGTCGAGGGCGGTATCAGGTACCGGCTGGAAGTCGGGCTGGAGGGTGCTGGCTTCCCAGCACGGGCTCGCGGGATCTTAGGCAAAGCCACGACCGCGCTGGCAGGAGCGGCGAGATGTTCGAGAGGTTCACCGACCGGGCGCGGCGGGTTGTGGTCCTGGCTCAGGAAGAGGCCAGGATCGTTCGAGGACGACAACTTCGTGTGGACCGGCACTGGCTTTATCGAGCCCACCGTCTCGCTGAGCGATCCGAATAGGGAACAGACGCGAGCGAGTGACGAGTTCTTTGCCGGTGTGGCTCTGGCGGCGGCCGCCGCTGCCCTGATCGCTCTGATTCAAGAGTTCTCCGACGGGACAAGGCGGCATCGGCCTGCGGCCGTCCTCGCCGAGGGTGTCCGGCCGGTACCAGACGGGAGCGCCGCTCAACGCTCGGTGGCTACCGTGGACGATGCCGCAACGGACATTCCAGATGGCCAAGATCCTGAAGTGCATCAGGCACCGATGAGCCCCGGGGAAGAGCGGGCGGGGCCGGCGGAGGAGTAGGACGACGCCTGCCGGACCTAGCTCACTTGATTCACGGATTGGTCGGGTCATCCCGTGTTTCGAACACATGTTTGATTCGAGGATATGCTGAGTGCATGACAAGTGTGTTCCAGGCGTCGCTTCTTGATGCCGACCACGGGTTCGGGCTGGGCGACATCGATCAGATGGTGCGCACGACGCTGGCCCATGGTGCGTGGCTGGACGTGCTGCCGGGCTGGGTCCGGGGCGCGGACGCTTTGTTCGAACGGCTGGCCGGCGCTGTGCCCTGGCGTGCTGAGCGACGGGTGATTTACGACCGCGTGGTAGCTGTTCCCCGGTTGCTCAGCTACTACGGCAAGGGCCAGACGCTGCCTGATCCCGCGCTTGAGGAGATCAGGCTCATGCTGGACGCCTACTATCGGCCGGAACTCGGCGAGTCGCTGTGCACCGCTGGGCTGTGCTTGTATCGGGACGGCCAGGACAGCGTCGCCTGGCACGGCGACACCTCAGGCCGCCAGGTCCTCCGGACCGTCGTGGCAATCGTTTCGCTGGGAAGTCCCCGTGCGCTGCTGCTGCGCCCCCGCCATGGGGCCGGGCCAACGCTGCGTTATCTGATCGGCCACGGTGACCTGCTCGTTATGGGCGGCACCTGCCAGCGCAGCTGGCAGCATGCCATACCGAAGTCCACCCGGGTGACCGGACCTCGGATCAGCATCCAGTTCCGGCCAGCCGGCGTCCGCTGATCCGTGCTCGCGGCGCGATGCCGGGCAGCGGTGCTCAGTCGCCGCTGCCGGCTGGGCCGGGTTGCGCCATGCTTATCCGCATGAGTACTGGATTCCCTGGCCGTCGGCCGCTGATCCGCAGCAGCGCAGCGCACCGCCGGATCGGCAGGCTGACGTCAGCACTGGTCGATCAGTGGTCCGATCATCCCGAAGCTCAGGAATACCTGCGATACCAGTGGGGCGAGCGCATGCTGTACGCGCACGCTGCGGCCCGCCGCGCGCAGCGGGTCTTCTACCTCGCCCGCTGGCTGGTCGTGGTCGGTGCCACCACCGTCCCCACGCTGGTCGCTGTGGGAGCCAGGGCGCACGGTACGGTCGCAACGGTCACGCTGATCGCCGCCGTTGTGCTCAGCCTCCTGGTCGCCATCGCTGCCAGTGCCGTGCAGGTGCAGACGGGTCAGCGCTGGCGTCTGTACAGCCAGTTCGAAGCTGAACTCGAACATGCCGGCTGGCAGTTGTATGAGCGGCGCGGCGAGTACACGGACTGGGACATCGATCAGAGGTTCGCCGCATTCGTTGACCGAGTCGAGCGAATTGTGCTTGTCCACCAGACTGGGCACCACCTGGGACCGCTGAACCGGGTCGAAGGAAACCCCGGCACGCCGGAACCGCTGATTCCGGACTGGCAGTGGCCCTGATCAGCGGCGGGACCGGGAACCCGCGATAGGGGTCAGCCAGCCCTAACCTGGCCGGTTCATCCTCAGCGGATGATGCCGGGTGCCGGCCGGCGGGCTTTGCTGGGCGGATGATCTTCGTCGTGGGTTCGGAACTGACCCGTGGCTGACCCGGGCAGCCGCGGGATGGACAACGACCATTCCGCCGCGCTCAGGCGCCGGTACCTGGTCCAGTTCGAGGAGGACACGCTCAGGGAGCGGCCGCTCTGGATCCGGGTGATCGTCGAGTTCCTCGGCACGTTCGTGTTGGTAACGGTGGCGGCTGGGTCCGGTGTGATCAATCACTACGTCGGCGGCACGCCGGTCACCAGGGCCGCGGCGGTGATCGCTCCCGGCGCGGTCGTCATGGCCATGATTTACGCCTGGGGCCCGCTGTCCGGGCTGCACATCAATCCGGCCGTGACGTTCGGGTTCGCCTGCCGCGGCGTGTTCCCGCGGGGCTGGGTGCTGCCGTACTGGGTAGCTCAGTTCGCCGGGGCGATCGCTGCCGCGCTGTTCTTGCAGGGCATGTTCGGGGACGTCAGCGCGGGCGGGAACTACCCGATCTCATCGCCAGGGGGTAACTGGAAGTCGCTGGTGATGGAGATCGTGCTTACGCTGATCTTGGTCAGCATCATCCTGAATACCGCCACCGGCAGCCGGAGCATCGGTCATAACGCCGCCATCGCGGTGGGCGCGACGGTGGCGCTGCTCGGGCTCTTCGCCAGCCCGATCAGCGGCGCGTCGATGAACCCGGCGCGCTCGCTCGGGCCGGACATCGTGGCAGCCGACTTCTCCGGCTGGTGGGTGTACGTCGCTGGCCCGGTGATCGGCTCCTGCATCGCGGTGATCATCATCACGACCCTCCGCGGACTGCCGGACAAAGCCGAGCGCACGGCCGCCGAAGGCGGGGCGCTGCCCCAGTAGCGACTTGATGGACGCGGCGCGGCGGTTGCCGCCGAGTCGAGCGGGTCAGGGCGGGGGAGCGGACCAGATGAAGGTGCCCCAGTTGCTCAGCGTGTCGCGGAAGCCCTGGGGGATCATCTCGGCGGCGGCCGCGGCCGCCACCGCGACCTGGCCGCCTATCGGCGCAGTAGCCAGGCCAGCACCCAGAACCGCCACGGCAGCTAACGTCAGGTAGCCAGCGCCAGCGCGAACCCTCACCTGAGCCTCCCAACGTGAACGGCACCAACATCGGCATGCCATGACATTCGCCGTAAAACCACAACCGAGGCTAGGGCCGCACGCAAGGCCGGCGCAATGACACCCCCGCCGACGACCCGCGGAGCACCCTTAGCGCGGCATTGGTGCCCTTGCCGGGTGCCTGCTTCCCGGTAAGCTGGTGCCCGGCGCTCGGCCCGCGCTTCGGCGCGAACGCGATGGCGGCGGTTTGCTCAGATCTCGGTAACCAGCTTGACTGGCTGTCCGGTTACGGTGGCGATGGTCTGGTAATCGTGGTCGTCACACAGGATGATCAGCCGTTCGCGTTCCGCCGTCGCGGCGATTAGCAGGTCGACCGGGCCTGCTGAGCGATGGGCTCCGGCTGCGGTCAGCAGCTGCTGAACTTCTGCGGCGCGCTCGTATGCTCCGTCATGCATCGACACCCAGCCGAACAGGTCGTGCAACAGCCGCTGCTTCTCCAGCCGATCGGCGAGCGACCGGGCAGAGTGCAGAAACTCCAATTCAACTAGCGGACCAATCGCAATGACACCGGCGGTGAGCTGGTCGGACCATGCCTTCCGCAGCTCAGCTTGCAAGATCCTGAACAGTCCCGAAGTATCGATCAAGTATAGAGCCGGGGTCACTGGCGGTATGCCGTTTTGTTGCTCAAAAACTCATCGAAGTCGCCGCGGTCGGCCATCTCGCCTAGCCTGGCCAGGGCGCGCAGCCGAACGAGTCGCTCGCCCACCTCGCGGAGGGCCGCGTTCACCGTGTCCTTCTTGGTCTTGGTCCCGAGAACCTCAGCGGCGACCGTCAAGGCCTCCTGGTCAATCTCGATCGGCGTCTTGATCATGGCCATGAGCTCTGCCTCCGTGACATCTTGATGGCTAGGATATCACAGATATCCACAATAGATCTCCTTGATACCTAGCCTGGGTTCGTTGGAGGAGCCCTGGGGGTTCGTTGGAGGAGCGGCGTGGGGTGCACCGTGCACCACTCAACGGTCGGCTAGGTAGATCGCCTGCAGGCCGCGGGCGACGGCCGTTAGCCGGGCCCGCAGTTCGGCGGGCTCGATGATCTCGATGTCCGCGCCGAGTCGGAGGAACTCGGACAGGGCATTCTCGAGTGACTCGATCGGCACTACCGCGCTGACCCAGCCGTCAGAGTGCGGCGGGCTCGCCGTGGCGCGGACCGCGCGGACGGTATCGGCGTTGTAGAGCACGGCGACCCGATCCCGCCCAGCGGGGGAGAGCCGGATGGTGGCTTCTCCCTGCTGCAGCCCAGCCCGGAATTCGGTGATCCCGGCTGCCCAGTACCCGGCGAGATCGAAGTCGTCGGCCCGCTCGAAATGCTCGGCCAGCACGGCCAGGTCCAGGATCTGATTGACCCGGTAGGTGCGCATTCCGCCGTGACCGCGAGCGACGAGATACCACTTCCCGGCCTTCAGCACGATCCCGTGCGGGTCCAGGCGCCTGATCACGTCGGTAGGAGCCCGCCACCGCCGGTACCGGATCTCGATCCGCTGCTGCTTCCAGACCGTTTCGGCGACGGTGCTCAGGTGCGGCACCGAGTCACCGTCGTAGTACCACCCGGGTGCGTCCAGGTGGAACCGCTCGCGGACTAACGCCGCCCGGGCGCGCATCTCGGCAGGCAGCGCGGCGTCGAGCTTGAGCTGGGCTGCGGCAAGCACGCCACCAAGACCGAGCTCGGCGGCCGGGCCGGGCATTCCAGCCAGGGAGAGCGCCTCAGCCTCGGCCGCTGTCATGCCGGTCAGCCGGGTCCGATAGCCCGCCACGAGCTGGTAACCGCCGGCCGGCCCGGCGTGGCCGTAGAGCGGTATGCCGGCCGCGTGCAGCGAGCCGACATCCCGGTAGATCGTCCGGACCGACACCTCAAGCTCGCTGGCGAGCTGCTCGGCGGTCATCCGGCCACGGGCCTGCAGCAGCAAGATGATCGAGACAAGCCGGCTCGCGCGCATATCACTGACACTAGATGTCAGGGAGGCGCGATTAGCGTCGGTGCATGTCGATAACCGAGAAATTCCTCCGCGCGCCCGGCCCGATCGAGGTCGACGGACGCGTGCTCAAGCGGTATCACATCGCCGCGCTCGACGCCGAGATCGAACCCGGAATCTGCAAGGCCGCCTACGACATCCTGCCTCAGCTGGTGCCCCAGCCCGATGACGAGACGCCGCCCGGCGGCTGGCTGGTCCTGCACAGGGGCGCCAACGGGGCCTACCTCTGTGTCTACAGCTGGGTCTGGGGCAACGTCGTCGAGATGCGGTCGGCGGTGGCCGGGGAACCGTACCTCGGCTGCCCGGACACCGATCCCGAGCACTTCGGCGTGTTCGACCGCAGGTGGATCGGCTGCGTCTGGGAACTGGCGCCGTTCGGCCACGAGCGCTCGTCCTGGGTGCGGCACATTCTCCAACCAGACCAGCCTGACCTGACCGGATACATCAACGACACGCTGCCCGAGGGCAGGACCGGAGGTGCAACGTGAGCTACCGAAACGGACTCGGCGACTTCGACTTCTTTGTCGGATCCTGGCAGAGCGCTCAGCGGCGGCTGACGAAACCGCTGGCCGGTTGCGATGAATGGGTTGAATCCTCCGCCACAACGCGGTGCTGGCAAGTGTTCGGCGGCGCGGCGAACGTCGACGAAGTTCATTTTCCGGACTGGGGATTCAGCGGCCTGTCGGTCCGGCTGCTCAATCCGGCCACCGGGGACTGGTCGATCTACTGGGTGAACAGCCGGAACGGCGAGCTGGTGCTGCCGCCGGTGATCGGCAGCTTCAGCGATGGGGTGGGCTTGTTCTACGACGAGGAGCAGTACGAAGGCCGCGACATCACGGTGCGTTTCAAGTGGTCAGACATCACCGCGACCACGGCCCGGTGGGAGCAAGCCTTCTCGCTCGACGGCGGGCAGACCTGGGAAACCAACTGGACCGCCGACTTCACCAGGACCGACTGAACGGGTAGCTGACCGGTCGGGGACGTTCGACCTGCCGGCCCCGGGCCGGTCGCCTCCTGTAGCCCGGCCGAGATCGGAGCAGTGTCGGGTTAGGACCCATCGCCGTCAGGAGTCGGCGCGAGCCGTCTCGTCAGCCGGTGACGGAAAGGGGGAGCCTTGCCCGAGATTGCCGAGCACGAGATGAAGGCCAGGGTCAGCGAGATCCTCAACCGCTGGCCGGCCGTCGGTCTGGCAGTGGGAGTAGTCCGCAACGGACGCCTCGAGTTCTTCTGCGGACACGGGGTGGCCGACATCGCGTCGAACACGCCGATCACCGAGAACACGGTCTTCCGGATCGCTTCCATCACCAAGACCTTCACGGCAATCGCGGTCATGCAACTATGGGAGCAAGGGCTGGTCGACCTCGATGCCCCCGCCAACGACTACCTGCGCGCCTACCGGCTGATCCCAGCGCAGGCCAGCTTCCGGCCCGCGACCGTGCGACATCTGCTGACCCACACCTCAGGAATCCGTGAAGTCCTGCACCCCTCCGGCCTGCTCAAGCCGGTCTTCGGCGAGACCGTTAAGATGGGACGACCGGTGCCCGCCCTCGCCGAGTACTACCGGGGCCGTCTGCGCGTCCAGGCCGAGCCGGGCACCAGGTTCGCCTACACCGACCACGGGTTCGCCACGCTCGGCCAGATCGTCGAGGACGTGAGCGGGCAGCCGCTGGAAGGCTACTTTCGCGAGCACATCTTCGAGCCCCTCGGCATGGCCGACACCAGCCTCGTCCGCTCCGGACTGGTTCAGTCGCACCTCGCCACGGGGTACAACCTGGGCTCCCACGGAGCTAAGGCGGTCACCGACTATGAGGTGGTGACGGTGGGCGGCGGCGCCGCCTACTCGACCACGGCTGACATGGCTCGCTACGTCGCGGCCCTGCTCGGCGGCGGCGGCAACGAGCACGGCTCGGTGCTCAAGCCG
>Ga0116224_10000798_pt1 | contig 23206 bp, 23 predicted proteins | sample Sb_taG_9_FD_89699 | JGI IMG/M metagenome (GOLD analysis project Ga0116224, IMG submission 89699) | Peat soil microbial communities from Weissenstadt, Germany - Sb_50d_b_LC metaG | ecosystem: Environmental > Terrestrial > Soil > Wetlands > Peat | place: Germany: Weissenstadt | collected 2010-09-21 | reverse complement strand
TGAGCCGTCCCCAGGCCACCTCGCCGGAGAGGCACAGCTCGTCGAGCCACCGGGGCTGGTAGCCGGTCACCCGGGCCGGCAGCAGATGCGCCTCCCACTCGCCGGCACGGGCTTCGAACCCGGCCAGCTGCTCGACCACCTCGAGCAGCCCGGCGCGCCCCTCGAGCTGGGTCCCCGGCGCGACGTGCTGCCAGCGCGCCAGGAAGCGGACGAACTGGGCGATGCTGGCCGGCTCGACGCGGCTCCGGCGTCGCGAACGGCTGGCCGCGTGCATGCGGACGAGCAGGTGGCGCGCGCACCAGCGGCCGCCCGGAAGCTGGATCGCGCTGCCCGCGCCCTCCAGGCGGGCGAGCGCCGTCTTGGTCCTCGCCGGAGAAAGTGGCACGCCCCGCACGGTCCCCACCGCGAGCGGCGACTCGGAGGTGAGCTCTTCGATCGTGACCGGGCCGGCCATCTCGAGGTGCCCGAACACACAGGCCGCTGCGGCCTCGTCGTCCTGGATGAGGTCCGACGCCATCGCGACGCGCTCGGTTGCCGCCCAACATCCGTCGATCGTCTTCGCCCGGCCGGTGTGCACGAGTGATTTGAAGTGGGTCTGCCACCGCGGCACCTCGCGCGTGAGGACGAGCGAGAGCAACAGGTCGTGGAGCTCGTCGGGGTCGCGGGGATCGGGCGCGACCTGTTCGAGCACGAGGGCCACCGCGGCCGGCTCCAGCGGGGCGAGCTCGTCGGGTTCGACCGTGAGCTCGGGGCCATTCGGCAGGCCGCGCGGGATCGGGACGGCCCGGGACCGCCGCTCCTCGAGCGGCGCGCCATCGAGGTACGTGTAGGGCCGGCCGGTCAGGATCCCGTGGGCGAGGGGGGACGGCTCCACCGACTCGACGAAGCGCACCTCGATCGCGTGCGACTCGATGCGCTCCAGCACGTCGACCAGACCGTCGACATCGAGCGCCTCGTGGAGGCAGTCCCGCACGGTCTGCTGGGCCAGCACGTGATCGGGGACGGTGATGGGCCCGGCGGGCGCGTTCTCCTGGCAGGCGGCCAGCGAGGGCCAGGTCGCCGCCAGCAGGTCGTCGGCCTCCATGCGCTGGAGGTGGATCGGCCGGCGCTGGCCGTTGCGGGCACGCGGCACCACGAGGGAGCGGTTGAGGTTCCACCGCCACCGGGCCGCGAACATGGGGTGGGCGAGGACGGCCTGGGTCAGAGCCTCCTCGGCCCTCCGGCTCGGGAGCATCGAGGGCACCTGGGACAGCGGGAAGCTGTGCTGGGGTCCGAGCGAGAGGGAGACGGTGTCGTCGTCGGCGGCCGCCTGCAGCTCGAAGTCGAAGGACACGCAGAAGCGCTTTCGCAGCGCCAGCCCGAAGGCGCGGTTCACCGCGCCGCCGAACGGGGCGTGGATGACGAGCTGGGTCCCCTCGCTGTCGTCGAAGAACCGCTCGATCACGATGCGGTCCTGCGTCGGAAGGGTCCCGAGTGCCGCCCGTCCGGCTGCGAGGTATGAGACCACCTGGTCGGCCGCCTCGTCGCTGGTGGCGGCGCGGTCACGCACGAGCTCCCGCGCCGCGGCCTCGCCGTGCTCGATGAGGCTGTACTCGACGTCGGCTCGGAGCCTGCTCACCTCGGCCGAGAGCTCCATGGTTCGTGCCGGTGCCTCGCCCAGCCAGAACGGGATCGTCGGTGGGAGCTGGCCCGCATCGTGGACGCGGACCGTTCCGACCTCGACCTTCTTCACCTGCCAGGAGTGGGTGCCGAGCAGGAAGATGTCGCCGATCGTCGCCTCCACGGCGAAGTCCTCGTGCACCGACCCGACGGTCACCCCGTCGGGATCGAGGACGACCCGGTAGTCACCGGTCTCCGGGATCGCTCCTCCGCTCATCAGGGCGGCCATCCGGGCGCCCCGGCGCGGCCGCAGGAGCCCGTTCACCCCGTCGCGGTGCACGTGCGCGCCACGCCGGCCCCGCCCGGTCACGATGCCCTCGGACACGAGCTCCACGACCGAGCGGTACTGGTCGTCGGTCAGGTGCTCATAGGGGGCGGCCCGCCGGCACACCTCGAGCAGTGCCGATTCGCTCCACTCCCCTTCGCCGGCGACCTCCGCCACCACCTGCTGGGCGAGCACGTCGAGTGGGCGGTCCTGGGGCCGGAGGAGGTCCAGCTGACCCGAACGCACCGCACAGAGCAGGGCCACGCACTCGACCAGCTCGTCGCGCGTCATGGGGAAGAGCCGGCCGGCCGGCGTGCCCTCGAGCTGGTGGTTGGCCCGACCGACCCGCTGGAGGAACGTGCCGATCGACCGTGGCGACCCGATCTGGCAGACGAGCTCGACCGGTCCGACGTCGATCCCGAGCTCGAGCGACGCCGTCGCGACCAGCGCGCGGAGTGAGCCGGCCCGCAGCCGTGCCTCGACCAGTCGGCGGCGCTCGGCCGAAAGGCTGCCGTGGTGCGCGGCGACCACGAAGGGGTCCCCGTCACCGTCGGGACCCGACTCGAGTCGCTCCGCCAGCTGGTGGGCCACGCGCTCGGCGAGCTTGCGCGTGTTCACGAAGACGAGGGTGGTCCGGTGCTCGCGGACAAGCGCCGCGATCCGATCCAGAATCTCGCCGAACTGCCCGCCCGGCGCGACCGCCTCGAGCTCCGCGTCGGGGAGCTCGATCGCGACGTCGAGGCCGCGCCGGTGTCCACAGTCGACGATCTCGGGCATCGGTCGGGTTGGGCCCACCCCGCAGAGCAGCCGGGCGACGACCTCGAGCGGCTTCTGGGTCGCCGACAGCCCGATGCGCTGCAAGCGGCCCCCCTCGGACTCCACGAGATGGGCGAGCCGCTCGAGGCTGAGGGCCAGGTGGCTCCCGCGCTTGTCCCGGGCCAGCGTGTGGACCTCGTCGACGATGACGGTCCGGACGTTGCGGAGCATCGAGCGGGACGAGGCGGCCGTGAGGAGCAGGTACAGCGACTCCGGCGTCGTCACGAGAAGGTTCGGCGGCGACTTCTGCATGGCCCGACGCTCGGCCGGCGGCGTGTCGCCGGTCCTGGTGGCGACGGTGACCTCGGGGACCGGTAGTCCGAGCTGCTCGGCTTCGGCGCGGATGCCGTCCAGCGGGACCAACAGGTTCTCGTGCACGTCAGCGGCAAGAGCCCGGAGCGGCGACACGTAGAGGACCTGCGGGGCCGGTCCTGGCGATCCGGGGGAGGAGGCGGACCGACAGGCCTGGTCGATGGCGACGAGGAAACCGGTGAGCGTCTTCCCGGTGCCGGTCGGGGAGGCGACGAGCACATCCTTCCCCGATGCGATCAGCGGCCAGGCACCGACCTGGGGCTCGGTGGGGCCGTTCGGGAACTGGCGTCCGAACCAGGACGCGACGACCGGGTCGAACAACCCGAGGACGTCGCAATCGGCGCGGTCGACCGACGTGGTCACGGCCTCAGTCCAGCACCGGGATGTGACCCGAGGTCGAGTCGAGCACCCGGGCGACCTCGGCCCGGCCGGCCTCGATCAACGCCGGCGAGGCCCCGAAGTCCCGAAAGTCCTCGGTGATCCGGCCGGACCCATTGAAGACGAACACCTCGATCTCTTTGCCCACTTGCTCGATCTCCCGGTCGAACCGAGCGTGCACGCTCGTGAAGAAAGCCGAGATCACCGCCTCGATCGGGCGTTTGGAGACCTGCGGGACGTGACGGCGGGGGCTGCACAGCATGACGTAGAGGCGCGTCGCTCCCTCGGCGAGAGCCCGGCTGATCGGGACGTTGTTGACGACGCCGCCGTCGATGAAGAGCTCATCGCCGATCGCCACCGGCGGGAAGATCCCCGGGATCGCCGCCGAGGCCAGGACCGCCTCGATAAGCGGGCCGCTTGTGAACCAGCGCTCGGAGCCGTCGGTGAGCGACGTCGCCACCACCCCCAGGGGCACCTGGGCATCCTCGATCCGATCGAGCGTGGTCCCCGACTCGAGAACACGGCGGAGGCCGCTGTTGGCGTAGACCGAGGAACGCTGCTGAAAGAACAGCCACGGCCCGTGCACCCGGTTCCTCGGGAAGATGTCGTCGGGACGGAGGTGCGCCCAGATGTCCTCCAGGCGCTTCACTCCCTCGATCGTCGGGTCTGACGCGTACGCGGCGGCGTTCACGGCGCCGACCGATGCTCCGTAGACACGGTCGGCCCGGATCCCGCGAGCGGCGAGCTCGGCCAGCATGCCGACCTGCGTCGCACCACGGGAACCTCCCCCGGCCAGGACGAAGGCGTTCGACCCTCGGGGGGTTCGGTGCCGCCGGAACCACGAGGGGCGCGGCCGATGGCCCGCTGGGGGGTGCGCCGGGCTCATGGTTCGGGCTGCGACCGGATCGGCCCGTCAGAGTGGCCCCCCGGCTGCGACGGACCCGGGGCCTCCATCCGGCGACGTCTCCAGGCTTCCCGGCCGGGCCGATCGCGACGCACCCCCCATCGGATGGCCACCACCGCGAGCACCGCCAGGGCCAGCAAGAACACGCCGAAGACGACCCCGAAAGCCACGTCGGCCGAGAGAGCGGGACCAAGCAGAGCCACCACCGAAGACTAGAGCCAGCTCAAATTCGGAATGTCACAGCGGTCCCGCATGCTTGGTCCATGTCCACTCCACCGTTGGCCGAGACCCCGATCCCTGGTATCGGCCGTCCTCCTGGGAGTGACGACGTGCTCGCCGCCATCCGGGGCGAGCCGGCCACCCGCCGCCAGGTCGACCCCGGCCTCGCTGGTGGGCTCCGGGAGTGGCTGGAGGACGGCCTCTCCTCGTTCTCGGCTGGCTCCCCCGTGGTCGTGACGAAGCAGAAGATGCGGGACGCGCTCAGTGACCGTCCCCGCCGAGCCGACGATCACGCCATCACGGTGGCGATGGCCTTGGGGGCGCTTATGGACGCGCTCTTCCGTCAGTTCGTGACGACCGGACGAATCGAAGATCCGATCAGAGAGGCACTGGCTGCCTTGGAAATCGATGATCGGCGCTCCGAGCTCGTCCGGTTCGTCCGCGCACTCTCGCCCGATGCTCTGGCTGGGCTGGGCGACGAGGTGGAGACCCAGTGCGCCATCCTCGTGAGCAGATGGCCGCGGCTGGCCCCGGCGTGGATGCCGCGGACCCAGGAGTCGATCGCGATCCCGCTCGCCGGTGGCGAGGTCGTCCTCATCGGGGTGATCGACTTGTTGATCGGCTCCCCATCGACCGGTCGATCCTCGACCGGGATCGTCGATGCAAAGTCCGGTCAACCCCGGTTGGTGGACCGCGAGGATCTGCATTTCTACGCGTTGCTCGAGACGCTCAGGAGTGGTGCGGCCCCGTTCCGAGTCGCGACCTTCTATACACGCACAGGCGAAATCGACGCCGAAGACGTCACCGACGACATGCTGACCTCGTCGGTGCGGCGGGTGCTCGCCGCGGTCGAGCGGATGGGAGAGGGAGTCCGATGACCGTTGCAACGATCGACATGGCCGCGCTGCCCAGGGCCGCCGGATTGACCTCCGCTCTGACCTCCCCCCCCGACGCCACTGTTTCTCACACCGACCTGCTCGAGGTCCGACTCCGGCTCGAACAGGAACTCGGCCGACTCACCTCTGGGCGGTCGCTCGACCAGCGCATCCGGATCGACAGCTACCAGCTGCGTCCGCCCCCGCCGGAGACGCCCGAAGAGCGGCCTTTCGCCTGGTCGCCCTTGACCGCTCGTCGCCAGCTCGGTCTCGAGTGCGTGCGGGCCTGGCTTGGTCGCCAAGACCTGGTGCCCGCGCGCGCCAGCGAGCTCGCGATCGCCCGTCTCCTGAGGCGGGCCGAAGACGACTCGCGGCCTGGAGGGATGGCGATGTGGCTCGCGGGGTTGGACCCGGGGGCACTCGCAGTCGTGCGAGCCGAGGCGGTGACATGGGCGACACAGCTGATCCACGCACTCGAATGGGCGAGGCTCGCCCGTCCGGTCGTCGGTGACGACCACTCGATCCAGTTCGAGGCCGTTCCGCAGGTCCTCCTACGAAGCCGTGGCGACGTCGTCAGTACGCTCGCCGACCAAGCCGCTTCAGGACGAGGACCACGCCGGCTCTCGAATGCCGTCTTCGTGGTCATGACTGGACGGCCCCTCTCGACCGCCCGCGACGAGCTCGGCCTCGCCGCGCTCGGAGCTGCGTTCGACCCCCGGAGCCGTGCCGTGCCCGCCCGGGTGGTCGGCTGGTGGCCCCAATGCGGGCGATCGATGGTCATTCCGGTCACCGCATCGGTCCTGGAGGTGACCACCGACGCCGTGTTGGAAGCGGCGAAACGCGCGATCGCCGCAGCGCCACGAGCGGTCCCGGTCGAACAAACCACAGGCGCTGCCAGGCGATCACGCCGCGTCGCGCGTCAGCCCGACGCTAACCCCGTCATCGAACGGATGGCGTCCTAGCCGGGTCATCCAACCGCCGGCAATTGGAGACCGCGCCAGCGCCACGTTGTCCCAAGACGTGGCCGGAAAGTGGTGTTCAAGGCCTATCGGCGGAGGGAGTGGGATTCGAACCCACGGGAACCGAGGTCCCACGGCTTTTCAAGAGCCGCGCATTCGTCCGCTCTGCCATCCCTCCCGGATCGATCAGGTCGGGGCGGGCCGTGCCCCATCTCCCCCAATCTGACCACGAAGTGATCGGATCCACTCGTCCGCCTCGCGCCACGCTTGCTCGGCCTCCCGCCGCCGGCCCGGTCCGTGGTGCCCGGCCGCCGGGTACGAGCCGAGGAACTTCAGGCGGAAAAGGCTGGCGTGGAGGTCTCGCAAGCAGTCCGCGACGATCTCGTCCCCGATGTGCCCTTCGAGATCAATGACAAAGCAGTAATCACCGAGCCCCTGTTTCGTCGGGCGCGACTCCAACTTCGTCAGGTTGATGTCCCGCGCCGAGAACTGGCCCAGGATCGAGTGCAGGTTCCCGGGATGGTCTGCGCTCTGGAAGCAGACGATGCTCGTACGGTCGTGTCCGGAGACCTTGGGGATCCCACTGCGGGCCACGGCCACGAAGCGCGTCTGGTTCTCCGGATGATCCTCGACGTCTTCGGCGAGGACCGTCAGCCCGTAGACCTCTGCGGCGGGAGGCGGCGCGATGACCGCTGCGGTGCCGTCGGGATGCTCCCCGAGCTCCCGCGCCGCGTCAGCCGTCGAAGCCGAGCCTCGGATCTCCGCGTTCGGCAGATGCGCAGCCAGAAATTTCCGGCACTGCGCGAGCGCGTGCGGGAAGGACGAGACGAGCTTCACGTTCTTGAGCGACGTGCCGGGGTTGGCCATGAGCGCCAGGTGGATATCCAGCACAACCTCGCGTTGGATGAGCAGCTCGAAGTCGAAGACGAGGCTGTCGAGGGTGATGGGCACCGATCCCTCGATACCGTTCTCGAGCGGGACGAACCCGAGGTCGACCGACCCGGTGCTGACCGCCTCGAGCACGTCGACGATCGTCGGCAACGGGCGCCGAACGGCCGCGGCGTAGTCGGACTGGGTCAGAAGGGCCTGCTCGGTGAACGTTCCGGCGGGCCCGAAGTACCCCACGGAGGTCGCAGAACGGGTCACAGGCAGGCAGGATAGTGAACGACATGGATGCGCCCGCCCTCGAGCGCCTGCTCGCCGACGTTTCAGCGGGCGTCTGCACGGTCGAGGACGCGGTCCGCCAACTCCGGCGTCTTCCGTTCGCCGACCTCGGGTTCGCCCGTATCGACCACCACCGCCAACTGCGCCAAGGACTGCCGGAGGCCGTCTACGGCCCCGGGAAGACGCCCGAACACTGTGCGGCCATCGTGGTCGAGCTCCTGGGTGCCTCGAGCGCACCGGTGCTGCTCACACGAGCGGATCCCACCCAGGCGGAAACGGCCGTGGAGGCGGCCATCGGTGCGGGCTTCTCGGAACACACGGTGACCCCGACGGGCGCACTGTCGACCGTCACCTGGCGTCATGCCCAGTCGCGCCCCGGTCGGATCCTCATCGTGACCGCCGGGACGGCCGACCTTCCGGTCGCCGACGAGTGCAGCGCGGTGCTGAAGGCGCTCGGGTTCTCACCGAGCGTGCTGGCGGACTGCGGCGTGGCCGGAGTCCACCGTCTTCTCACATCGCTCGACGAGGTCGCCGAGGCCGACGCGATCGTGGTCGTCGCCGGGATGGAAGGGGCACTCGCCAGCGTCGTCGGTGGTGTGGCCGCGGCACCGGTGGTCGCCGTACCGACCAGCGTCGGATACGGCTCCGCCTTCGGGGGCATCACCGCGCTGTTGGCAATGCTCGCGTCGTGCGCGTCCGGAGTGACCGTGGTCGGCATCGACAACGGGTTCGGCGCGGCGTACGCCGTCTCGAGGATGCTGCCATGACCACCTCGACCCGCACGCACAACATCGCGTGGTTCCACTGCTTCTCGGGCATCGCCGGCGACATGGCGCTCGGCAGCCTCATCGACGCCGGTGCCGACCTCGAGGAGGTCCGCCAACTACTCCGGCGGGTGCCCTTCTCGGGTTGGGAACTGCGGACCGAACCGGTCCTCCGCGGTGGCATCGCCTGCACCCGGGCGGTCGTCTCTGCTCCCGACGACGTGGTCGTGCGAACCCACGCGAACATCGTCGACCTCGTGCGCGGCGCACAGCTCCCGTCACGCGTCGAGACCCGTGCGCTCTCGGTGTTCGCCGTTCTCGCCGAGGTCGAGGGCCGCCTCCACCGTCGCCCGGCCGGACGGGTGCACTTCCACGAGGTGGGCGGACACGACGCCATCGTCGACGTGGTCGGCACCGCCTCAGCCTTGGAGATCCTCGGGATCGACGAGGTCCAGGCGTCAGCCGTCGCGACGGGGTCGGGAATGGTTCGGACGGCTCACGGCATGCTCCCGAATCCGGCACCGGCGGTGGTGCGGCTGCTCGAGGGGGTCCCTTCCTACGGGCGGGACGTCGCGGTCGAGCTGACCACGCCGACCGGGGCGGCGATCCTCGCCGCGCTCGCCTCGTCGTTCGGACCGCTTCCGGCCATGGAGGTCGGAGGGACCGGCTTCGGGGCGGGGACCCGCGACCTCGACGATCTCCCGAACTGCACCCAGGTGGTGATCGGCGCGACCGGTCCGGCGCCGGCCGCCGAAGCCGGCGGCCAGCCCGTCGTGGTGCTGGAGGCGAATCTCGACGACGTCACCGGTGAGCAACTGGCCCACGCGCTTCGTTCCCTCCTCGACGCCGGCGCGCACGACGCTTGGATCACCCCGGTGGTGATGAAGAAGGGGCGGCCGGGTCACACCATCCATGTGTTGGCCGATCCGTCGATATCGGAGTCCCTGCGCGACCTGATCCGCCTCACGACCGGCACCTTCGGCGTCCGCGCGCTCCAGGGGGAGCGGTGGCCGGCCGCCCGCACCATCGAGCCGGTCGACGTGGCCGGCCACGCGGTGCACGTGAAGGCCGGTGGGGGGCGGATCAAGGCCGAGTTCGACGATGTGGCCAGGGTTTCAGCCCAGACCGGCATGGCCGTCTCTGAGGTCGCTTCTCGAGCGGAGCAGGCCTGGCGCGAGATGGCCCCGGTCGACTCCGGGTCCGCCGACGCCACCACGCCGCCGGGCCTGCTGCCCTCCGACGACGATCCGGCCTAGCCCGCTCCGCTGAGCGGCCGAACGAGAAGTACGGCTCATCGGGCCTGGTCAGCGGGCCGCGAGGGGGAACGGAGCCACTACGCTGGGAGCCATGGCGAGAAGGGGCGAAGAGTCCGTCGCGCCCCCGGCGCGCACGGGGGCCTGGTCACCGCCGCGCTCGCCCGACGACGTGGAGCGGGCCCTCGAAGCCGAGGGCTACCTCCCCGGCGAGGGCCTCTCGACCGCCGTCTTCCTCGCCATCGAGCTCCGCCGGCCCCTTTTTCTTGAGGGCGAGCCGGGAGTCGGCAAGACCGAGGTCGGCAACGTGCTCGCTCGGTGGTTCGGGACCGAGCTCCTGCGGCTCCAGTGCTACGAGGGGATCGACGCCCACCAGGCCATCTACGAGTGGGACTACCAGCGCCAGCTGCTGTACCTCCGGGCCCACGACCGGGGACCGGGTACCCCGCCGGTCGGCGAGGACGAGCTGTTCTCGGAACGGTTCTTGATCAGGCGGCCGCTCCTGCAGGCGATCGCCGGGGCCGAGGGGCCGGACGCCGCGCCGCCAGTCCTGCTCATCGACGAGATCGACCGGGCCGACGACGAGTTCGAGGCGTTCCTGCTCGAGATCCTGGCCGACTTCACGGTGACGGTGCCCGAGGTCGGGACCTTCCGGGCAGTGGTGCCGCCGGTCGTGGTGCTCACCTCCAACCGCACGAGGGACGTCCACGACGCGCTCAAGCGCCGGGCCCTGTACCACTGGGTCGAGCACCCCGACTTCGACCGCGAGGTCGCGATCGTGCTGCGCCGGGTCCCCGAGGCCGGGCTGCAGCTCGCCCGCCAGGTGACGCGGGCCGTGCAGGCGCTCCGCACGATGGGTCTGTACAAGACGCCCGGGGTCGCGGAGACGATCGACTGGGCCCGCGCGATGCACGCCCTCGGACGTGACGTGCTCGACGAATCGAGCGTCGCCCGCACGCTCGGCGCCGTGCTCAAGTACCGGGAGGACGCCGAGCGAGCGCGGGCCGAACTCGGCACGCTCGTCGAGGTGGCCAGTCGTGACTGACGCCGACGTCCTCGACCCTCACGCGCCGACCCGGTCGGTCGTGTCGTTCTGCCGGGCGCTCCGGGACGAGGGTCTGAGCGTGGCCGTGTCCGAGGTGAGCACGTACGTCCGCGCCCTGGGTGTGGTCGGCGTGAGTCGGAACGAGGACGCGTACTGGGCGGGGCGGGCGATCCTGATCCGCCGGCCCGAGGACGTGGAGGTGTACGACCGGGTGTTCCGGTCCTACTTCGGCTGGGACGAAGCCGAGGACCCCGAGTACCTCGACCTCAGCCCGGTGACCAGGCTTCGGCTCTCCCCCGAGCAGGCCGACGCGATCGAGGGCGAGGAGGGCGACGCGGCCCTCCGCTACAGCGCGGTCGAGGTCCTGAGGGACAAGGACTTCGCCGCCTGCACCCCCGAGGAGCTGGCCGAGGCGCTCGAGGTGATACGGACGCTGCCCGTGACGACAGTGTTGCGGCCGTCGCACCGCTGGCGGGGGTCGCGGCGCGGCGACCGGCCCGACATCCGTTCGACCGTCCGGCGTTCCATGCGCCAGGGCGGTGAGATCGCCGCCCTCGAGCGGATGCGCCGCGTGCCGCGGGTCCGTCGGCTCGTGCTCGTCTGCGACGTGAGCGGTTCGATGGAGCCCTACGCCCGGGCGCTCTTGCGGTTCGCCCACGTGCTGGTGGCCGGGCGGACCAGTGTCGAAGCCTTCGCCCTCGGCACCCGGTTGACCCGTCTCACCCGCCAGCTGTCCTCGCGTGACCCGGACGCGGCGATGGCCCAGGCGGCCGCGGCCGTCCGCGACTGGTCGGGCGGGACACGCCTCGGGGAGGGGCTGCGCGAGTTCAACGACCGCTTCGGCGTCACCGGCATGGGCCGCGGGGCGCAGGTGGTGGTGCTTTCCGACGGGTGGGACCGGGGGGACCCGGCGGAGCTCGGTGCCCAGATGGCCCGGCTGCACCGGGTCGCGCACCTCGTGGTGTGGGTGAACCCGCTCAAGGCATCCCCTGATTACGAACCGCTGGCCCAGGGGATGGCGGCGGCGCTGCCGCACGTCGACCGGTTCCTCCCCGGCCACAATGTCGCCTCGCTGGAGGCGCTGCTCGAGGTCTTGGCGGCATGAAGGGAGCCCGGTGAAAGAGATCCTGGACGACATCGAGCGCTGGCGGGACGCCGGCCGGCGGGTGGCGGTGGCCACGGTGGTCGACGTCCGGGGTTCGGGTCCCCGGGGCCCCGGCGCCACCATGGCGGTGAGCGAGGAGGGCGAAGTGGCCGGGTCGGTCTCGGGGGGCTGCGTCGAGGGCGCGGTCGTGACCGCGGCGCTCGAGGTCCTGGCGAGCGGCCAGCCGAGGATGTGCTCCTTCGGGTACTCCGACGACGAGGCCTTCGCGGTGGGGCTCACGTGCGGAGGGACCATCTCGCTCTTCGTCGAACCCCTCGCGTGGTAGCGGGCGCGCCATCGGGCGGGGGCGCGCCCCTCTACGAGACCCTCCGCGACTGCCTGCGTCGCGACGAGCCCGTCGCGCTCGGCACGGTCGTGGCGGGCGCGGAGGGGGTCGCGCTCGGCGCCAAGCTGCTCGTGCGGCGCGACGATCCGCCGATGGGCAGCCTCGGCAACCCCGAGTTGGACTCCGTCGCCGGCCGGGACCTCGCCGGCGCGGTCATCTCCGGCCAGAGTTCCGTCCGCCACTACGGCCTGCACGGCGAGATCCGCCAGGAGGAGGTGACGGTCTTCGTCGAGGCGTTCAGTCCGCCGCCCCGCATGGTCATCCTCGGAGCCGTCGACTTCAGTGCCGCCCTGTCCCAGATCGCCAAGGTGCTCGGGTACCGGGTCACGGTCTGCGACGCCCGGGCGGTGTTCGCCACCCCGATCCGCTTCCCCGCCGCCGACGAGGTGATCGTCGATTGGCCCGACCGCTACCTCAAGCGGGTCGGAGCGGACCTCGGCCCCCGCGACGCGGTGTGCGTGCTCACCCACGACACGAAGTTCGACGTACCGGCCATCGCCGCCGCGCTTGCCACCGATGTCGGTTACATCGGCGCGATGGGGTCGCGCCGGACCACCGCGCGCCGGGCCGAGAAGCTCCGTGAGGAGGGCGTCGGCGACGCCGAGCTGTCCCGGGTCCGGGCGCCCATCGGCCTCGATCTCGGCGCCCGGACGCCCGAGGAGACCGCCATCTCGATCTGCGCGGAGATCATCGCCAGCCAGACCGGCACCGAGATGGTCGCCTCGCTCAGCCGGAGCACCGGCGCGATCCACCGCAACGCCCCCGCCTCGTGAGAACGGCGGCCGTCGTCCTGGCGGCCGGCCAGGCGTCGCGCTTCGGCGGTCCCGTCCACAAGCTCCTGGTGCCCTTCCGGGGTCGCCCGCTCGTGGCGTGGGCGATCGAGCACGCGCTGTCCGCCGACATCGGCGAGACCGTGGTGGTGACCGGTTCGGTCGACCTCGCCGCCGCCCTCCCCGAGGGCGTGCGGGTCGTGCAGAACGACCGCTGGCGCGACGGGCAGGCGACCTCGCTGCAGGCCGGCGTCGGCTGGGCACGCGACGCCGGCTTCGAGGCGGTCGTGATCGGCCTCGGCGACCAGCCGCTCGTCCCCCCGGAGGCCTGGCGGTCGGTGGCCGCCTCGGAGAGCCCGATCGCGGTGGCCAGCTTCGAGGGACGGCGCAGCCCGCCCACCAGGCTGGCCGCCTCGGTGTGGCCGATGCTCCCGGCCGAGGGGGACGAGGGCGCCCGCGTGGTCATGGCCCGGAATCCGGAGCTGGTCGAGGCGGTAGCGTGTCTCGGTCAGGCGATCGACATCGACACGGCGGAGGATCTGGCCCGGTGGAGCTGAACCATGACTTCCAGGTCTCCGTGCCGATCGAGGACGCCTGGGCCGTGCTCACCGATCTCGAGCGCATCGCACCCTGCATGCCCGGCGCCCAGCTCCTCGAGGTGGACGGGGACGAGTACCGCGGGGTCGTGAAGGTGAAGGTCGGCCCGATCACCGCGTCCTACAAGGGCATGGCCCGGATCGTGGAGCTCGACGCCAAGACCCACCGGGCGGTGCTCCGGGCCGAGGGCCGCGAGACCCGCGGCCAGGGCACCGCTGCCGCCACCGTGACCGCGACCCTCGAGTCCCGGGGGTCGGACACCGGCGTCCACATCGCGACCGATCTCGACATCTCGGGCAAGGTCGCCCAGTTCGGCCGGGGCGTCCTCGGCGAGGTGAGCGAGAAGCTGCTCGACCAGTTCGTAAAGGAACTCGAGGGCAGCGTGCTCTCCGCCGGCCCGGTGGCCAAGGACGGCGGGAACGCTTCCGACGACGGCCCGCCGAAGAAGTCGGGTGGCGCCGGTCGCGGTTCCGTTCAGGCCGCCGCGGGCCCCCGGGCCATCGACTCGGTCGAGCGCCCGCCGGTCGATCTCCTCGACGCTGCGGGCGGCTCGGTGCTGAAGCGGCTCCTGCCGCTCCTGGGCGTGCTCGTGCTGTTCGGGATCGTCCGCCGGCTGCGGCGACGCCGCTGAGCCGAGGCCGCTGAGCGGATGATCCCGCTCGAGGAGGCCCGCGACTTCATCCTCGCGTCGTGCCCGGTCATGGCGCCCGAGCAACGGCGGCTCCCCGACGCGCTCGGCTGCGTCACTACCAGCTCGATCATGTCCGCCGAGGACGTCCCACCCTTCGCCAACTCGGCGATGGACGGCTACGCGCTCCGGGCCGCCGACGTTGCGTCGGCGCCGGCGAGCCTGCGGGTGGTCGACTCGGTCATGGCCGGGGACGGCCGCGACGTGCGGGTCGGGCCCGGCGAAGCGGTCCGGATCATGACCGGCGCGCCGGTCCCGGCGGGGGCCGACGCCGTGTGCATGGTCGAGCTGACCCGGCCGGGACCCGACGGGACCGTGGTGATCGAGGAGTCGGTGGGACCCGGCATGTCCGTGCGGGAGCCCGGCAGCGACATCAGGGCCGGGACCGAGGTGGTGGCGGCCGGCACCGCGCTCACCCCGGCCCACCTCGGGGTGGTGGCGCGGCTCGGCCTCGAGACGGTCGACGTGCGACGGCCACCGACGGTCGCCGTCCTCTCGACCGGTGACGAGCTGCGGGAGGGGCCGGCGCCTCTCCCCCGGGGCGCCATCCGGGACGGCAATCGGCCGATGCTTCTCGCGCTGGTGGCGGAGGCCGGTCTCCCGGTCGTCGACCTCGGGATCGTCCCCGACGACGAGGCGGCTCTGCGCGACGTGCTCGCCGAGGCCGCCCGGACCTGCGACGCGGTGGTGACGAGCGGCGGCGTGAGCGTCGGCGACCTCGACATCGTGCGGATGGTCCTCTCCGAGGTGTGCGGCCCGTCGATGCGCTGGATGCAGGTGGCGATCAAGCCCGCGAAACCCCTCGCATTCGGGCTGCTCGACGGGCGGGTGCCGGTGTTCGGGTTGCCGGGCAACCCGGTGTCCTCGATCGTTTCGTTCGAGCTGTTCGCCCGTCCCGCCCTCCGCAAGATGGGTGGCCATCCGGGGCTCCTGCGTCCCAGCCTCCGGGCCACCGCCGAGGTCGACCTCCCACGGCGCCCGGACGGCAAGGTCCACCTCCTGCGGGTGGCCGTCGAGGTCGACGCAGCGGGTCGGCTGCGGCTGCTGCACCCGTCGGGCGGCCAGGACTCCCACCAGCTGCGGGCCATGGCCGACGCCAACGCCCTGGCGGTCCTGCCCGACGGAGAGGGCCCGGCCGCCGGCGACGACGTGGAGGTGCTCCTCCTCGACGCCGACCGCCTCTTCGCCGGGGCCGGCTGAGGCCGGACGTCGCCGCGCGCATGACCGACGGCCTGTCCCACGTCGACGCCCACGGCCGGGCCCGGATGGTCGACGTCACCCAGAAGGCCAACACCCACCGGCAGGCGGTCGCCCGCTGCACGGTGCGGTCCCCGGGCGGCGCGCTCGGGTTCCTGGCGGGCCCCGAGGGCGAGGTGCTCGCCGCCGCCCGCGTGATCGGCATCCAGGCGGCCAAGCAGACCCCCGATCTGATCCCCCTGTGCCACCCCCTGCTCATCGGCGACGTCGCGGTCGATTTCGAGCTGCGCGACGGCGGCGTGGAGGTCGAGGCCCGGGTCGAATCGTTCGGTCAGACCGGCGTCGAGATGGAGGCCCTCACCGCGTGCGCGATGGCGGCGCTCGCGATTTGCGATCTGTGCGGGGCCGCCGACCCCCTCGTCGTCGGCGAGCTTCGGGTCTGGGAGAAGCGCGGCGGTCGCTCGGGCACCTGGCGCTACGAGGGCTCGGCGGGGTGAGCGTCGCGGTGCGTCGATGGCGCTGAGGGCGAAGGTCCTCACCGTCTCCGACGGGGTGGTCGAGGGGACCCGCGAGGACCGTTCCGGCGCGGCACTGGCCGAGCTCCTGTCGGCGCACGGCTTCGAGGTGGTCGACCGGGCCGTCTGCGCGGATGGGACGGAGAGCGTCGCCGCCTCCCTGCGCGGGCTCGTCTCTTCGTTCGAGGGGCTGGTCGTCACCACCGGGGGCACCGGCTTCGGGCCGCGCGACCTCACCCCCGAAGGGACGCTCCAGGTGCTCGACCGAGAGGCCCCGGGGCTGGCCGAGGCGATGCGTTCGGTGAGCCCGCTCGGGAGGCTGTCGCGCGGGGTGGCCGGCACGATCGGGACCTGCCTCGTCCTCAATACGCCCGGGTCACCCGGGGGCGCCGTGGAGTGCATCGGGGCCGTGCTCGACGTGCTGTCCCACGCCCTCGCCCTCCTGGCGGGCGGGCGCGACCCCCACCCGCACGGCGGTTAGCCGCCCGAGACCGGGGGAAGAACCGCCACCTCGTCGTCGGGCCCGACCGGTGCGTCCATCGAGGCGGCATCGCCGTTGAGCCAGACCCGGCAGGTCGGGAGGAGGCGTTCGAGCGCCGCCCCGTAGCGGGCGGCGGCCGCGGCCACCACGTCGCCGAGCGACGTGCCGTCGAGAACTGCCGAGCGGGCCCCGGTGGCGTCGCGCGCGGGCCCGAAGAACAGCACCCGGGCCATCAGCCGCCGATCATCGACATCGACCGGGCCGGCCGCAGGAACCCGGGATCGTTGATCCCGTGCCCCGGCAGCTTGCCGGCCACCGCCCGCCGGAGCGCGAGGGCGATCGCCTCGTCCCCGCTCCCGTCGCGCAGGACCGCCCGCAGCGGGGTCTCCTGCGTGGCGAACAGGCAGTTGCGGATCGCGCCGTCGGCGGTCACCCGCAGCCGGTCGCAGGTCCCGCAGAACGGCTCGGTCACCGTCGGGATGATCCCGACCTCGCCATTGCCGTCGGTGAAACGGAAGGTGGTGGCGGGCGCGTTGGGGTCGGCCGCCGCCGGGCTCATCGGCTCGAGTGGCCAATGCGAGGCGATGGTCTCGAGGATCCGGGCCGCCGGCACGACGCTGTCGCGATCCCACTCGCCCGCACCATCGAGGGGCATGTACTCGATGAACCGCACCTGCCGGCCGGTGTCGCGGGCGAAGCGGGCGAAGTCGACGACCTCGTCCTCGTTCACCCCGGCGAGCACGACCACGTTCACCTTCACCGGAGAGAGCCCGGCTGCTTCGGCCGCGTCCATCGCGTGCAGCGCGGTGTCGAGGTCACCGCCCCGGCGGATCTCGCCGAAGCGGTCGCGGCGCAGCGAGTCGCAGCTGATGTTCACTCTGCGCAGGCCGGCCGCGGCCAGGCCGGTGGCGCGGCGCTCCATACCGGTGCCGTTGGTGGTCATCGAGAGGTCAGCGAACCCGATGTCGGACAGCAGCCCGATGAAGGTCTCGAGGCCGCGGCGCACCATCGGCTCCCCGCCGGTGATCCGAACCCGCTCGACCCCGAGGCCGTGGGCCACCCGGGCCACCCGGGCCAGCTCCTCGTAGGTGAGGATCTGGGTCCTCGGGAGGAACACCACGCCGTCTTCGGGCATGCAGTAGACGCAGCGCAGGTTGCAGCGGTCGGTGACCGAGATGCGCAGGTCGCGGTGCACCCGGCCGAACCGGTCGACGAGGCGGTCGTCGGAGCCGAGCGTGGCGTCGTCGACCCGGACCGGGGCGCTCGTCAGCCGGACCGGGACGGTGCTGGTCACCTCGCCGGCTCGCCCGCGTCCGCGACCTCGCGCAGCGGCGCGCCGCCGGCCCAGTCGTCGCCGCCCGCCCACCGCTCCCGCTTCCAGATCGGGACCGTCTCTTTCAACGTGTCGATGCACCACTCGGTGGCCTCGAACGACTCGGCCCGGTGGGGGGTGGAGACGGCCACCACGACGGAGACCTCGCCGACCGACAGGGGGCCGGTCCGGTGCAGGAGGGCGATGCGCCCGATCTCGGGCCAGCGGCGCCGGGCCTCGGCGGCCAGCTCCTCGAGCCGGGGCACCACCATGGCGTCATAGGCCTCGTAGTCGAGGACCTCCACCCCGGCCCGTCCCTCGGAGTGGTCGCGCACGGTCCCGCAGAAGACGTCGACGGCCCCGCACTCGGGCCGCACCGCCCAGGCGAGCACGCGGTCGACCGGGAGCGGGTCGGCGGTGAGCTCGATCCATTCCGACCGTTCCACGGGCCCACCCTACCGGCGGCCACCCCTTCCTCCCCTGGTCGTGGCCCAATTGGTCCGAGGGTCCTCCCCAGCACACGCGAGATCGCAACCCCGCTCTGACTCTCAGATACGAGCTGTTTTGGCCGATTGGCTCGGATCCAGGACTACGATCACCCGATGCCCGCTCCGACCGGCTCCCGCCGCCCGTGGCCCGCCCTGGCGGCCGTCGCCCTCACCACGCTGGTCGCCTCGCTCGTCGGGATCGCGCCGGCCGCCGCCGCCCCGACCGGGAGCGGCCCCGTGAACGTCCTCTACGCCGGGTCCCTGTCCGCCCTGATGATGAACAGCGTCGGTCCCGCGTTCGGGGCCGCGACCGGGTACACCGTCCAGGGCTTCTCGGCCGGCTCGGACGCCCTGGCCAGCCAGATCAAGGGGGGCATCGAGAAGGGCGACGTGTTCATCAGCGCCAGCCCGGCGGTGAACGCCGAGCTCGAGGGCTCCGCCAACGGCAACTGGGTGAGCTGGGACGCGACGTTCGCGGTCTCCCCGCTCGAGATCGGCTACAGCCCGACGAGCTCGTTCGCCCACGCGTTCAAGACGAAGCCATGGTGGAAGGTGATCACCGAGGCGGGCATCCAGCTCGGCCGCACCGACCCGGCCACCGACCCGAAGGGCGTGCTGGCGGTCGACGCCCTCGACAAGGCGGCCAGGGTCGACAAGGACCCGGCGCTGCGGGCGATCACGACGTCGACCACCAACGTGTTCCCCGAGGAGACCCTGGTCGGCCGGCTCCAGGCCGGCCAGCTCGACGCCGGGTTCTTCTACGCGGTGGAGGCCTCGGCGGCCCGCATCCCGACCGTCTCGCTCGGCCCCAAGTTCCAGTTCGAGGCGACCTACACCATCACGCTCCTCAATCAGGCGCCCGATGAGAATGCGGCCATCGCTTTCATCAACTACCTCCTCGGCACGAAGGGCGCCACGCAACTGACCAGGGCGGGGCTGAAGCTGACGAAGGTCACGGTCAGCGGACAGAAGTCGGCGGTCCCGACGGCGCTGCGGGCGACGCTGCACGTGAAGTGACCATGGCGAGCCCGGCGCGTCCGCGCGTCCGGGTCGGCGTCGGACCGGTCCCGTGGCTGGGCGCGCTGCTCGGCCTGTACCTCACGGTCCCCGTCGTGGTGTTCGTCGCGGAGTCGATCGGCGGGCACAAGGAGGGGTTCGGCGCGCCCGGGCTCCTCGGCGCGGCCTACGTGTCGGTGGCCACTGCCACGGTCTCGCTCGCCGTGATCGCCCTCTTCGGCGTGCCGCTGGCCTACGTGCTGGCCCGCCAGCGCGGTCGGCTCGTCTCGACCCTCGGTGTGCTGGTCCAGCTGCCCCTGGCGGTGCCGCCGCTCATGAGCGGGATCGTGTTGATCAGCGTCCTCGGGCCCGAGACCCCGGTCGGGCGCTTCTTCGGCGGGCACCTCTCCGAGACGATGATCGGCGTCGTCCTCGCCCAGACCTTCGTGTCGGCGCCGTTCCTCGTCGTCACGGCCCGGGCGGCCTTCTCCTCGCTGGACGAGTCGGTGCTCGAGCACGCGGCCAGCCTGGGGCACCGCGACCTGGCCCGGTTCTGGCGCGTCGCGCTCCCGCTCGCCGCGCCCGGGATCCGGGCCGGCCTGCTCCTCGCCTGGCTCCGGGCCTTCGGCGAGTACGGCGCGACCGTCGTCCTCGCCTACCACCCGTACTCGCTCCCGGTCTTCACCTACGTGCAGTTCTCGAGCCAGGGCATCCCGGCCACCCGGGCGCCGACCCTGATCGCCCTCGGGATCGCGGTCGTGGTCGGCCTGGTCGGGTGGGCGGGCTGGGCCCGTCCCCGGCGCCGGGGCCTGCCACTCCTCCCGGCCCCCGACCCGCTCCGGCCGACGGCCGCGCCCGCAGCGGCACCGGCCGGGCGCCCGGCGGTGCCCGCGCTGCCGGTGGCGTTCGACCTCGATGCCAGCTTCGGTTCGTTCCACCTCCGGGCGGCCCACCGGGCCAAGAGCGCCCGGCTGGCCGTCCTCGGCGCGTCGGGATCCGGCAAGTCGCTGACGCTCCGCTGCCTGGCCGGGTTCTTCGGTGCCGAGGTCGGCGAGGTCTCCTACGGGGACCGGGCCGTCGCGGCGGTGCGGCCGGAGGACCGCCGGATCGGCTATGTGCCCCAGGGCCTCGGGCTCTTCCCCCACCTCACGGTCGCCCAACACCTCGCCTTCGGCGTCGGCGCCCGGGGCGAGGTGGCCGACCGATGGCTCCGGACGCTCCGCCTCCAGGGGCTCGAGGACCGGCGGCCGCCCGAGCTCTCGGGCGGCCAGCGCCAGCGGGTGGCGCTCGCCCAGGCCCTCGCCCGGGAGCCCGACCTCCTGCTCCTCGACGAACCGTTCTCGGCCCTCGACGCCCCCATCCGGGCCGAGCTGCGCCACGAGCTCCGACGCCTCCAGCTCGACACCGGCATCTCGACCGTCGTGGTCACCCACGACCCCGAGGAGGCCGCGTTCCTCGCCGACGAGCTGCTCGTGCTCGACCGCGGCGCGGTGGTGCAGGCCGGGGGGCGCCGGGAGGTCTTCGACGCCCCGGCCGACCCGCTCGTCGCCGGGCTGCTCGGCATGGGGGACCTGCACGAGGGCCGGGTGGCGGGGCCGGACCAGCTGGAGTCGGGCGGGGTGCGCCTGGCCGCCCCGGTCGCCGGGCTCGCGCCGGGCACCGCGGTCTGGTGGTGCATCCGCCAGGAGCACGTGGCCGTCGGCTCCGGGACGCTCGAAGCGACGGTGCGGGACGTGATCGACCTCGGCGGGCGGACCGAGCTGGTGCTCGACCTGGATGGGCTCGAGCTCCGGGCCTCGGTGTCGGGGAGCCCGGCGCCCCCGACCGGCGCCCGGGTCGCGGTCGACCTCCCTCCCGACACCCTGCGGGTGTGGGCGGCCCCGGCGCCCTGAGCTAGTCCCGTCGCGAGGCCAGCTCGACGCCCACGCTCGTGGCCTTGATCACGACGTCGGCCAGCACCCCGGGCTCGAGACCGAGCTCGTCGGCGGCCTCCCGGGTGATGAGGGAGACGAAACGGTGCGGTCCGGCCTGGACGTCGACCTGGGCGGCGACCTTGTCCCGGAGCACCCGGGTCACGATGCCCGCGAAGCGGTTGCGGGCCGACTGCGCCCGCACCGGGCCGAGCTCGTCGTTCTTGGCCTGCTCCAGCGCGAACCGGGCGAGGTCGGCCCCGTCGACGAACCGGCGCCCACCGGCGGTGCGGACCGTCTTCACCTGGCCGGCGTCGGCCCACCGGCGCATGGTGTCGGTGCTCACCCCGAGGAGCTCGGCGGCCTGACCGATCCGGTACTCCGGCACGCCGGCCGCCTCAGGCCCCCGACTCTGGGGCCGGCTTGCGCTCCGGCCGCCAGAACCCGGCCAGCAGGGCGAGGGCGCCGCCGGCGCCGGCTCCGAGCCCGATCCACAGCCCGTTCCACCCGGTGAGGTGGGGCTGCAGCCCCGCCGCGTGGTCGACGCTCCAGTTGCCGGGCCCGAGGATGGCGATCACCAGGCCGACCACGGTCAGGGTCATGACGTACTCGTAGCCCTCGCCCTTGCGGAAGATGAAGAAGCCGTTCCGGGCGTGGTTCGTGATCCAGGCCACCAGCATCACCCCGATGACCCCCGCCGCCGCCACCGGGGTGAGGAGGCCGAGCACGAGCAGGCCGCCGGCCCCGATCTCGGTGAGGCTGGCCGTCCAGGCGTGCAGGAAGCCGGGCTTCATCCCGAGGCTCTCGAACCAGCCGGCGGTGCCCTTGATCTTCCCGCCGCCGAAGATGTGGTTGATGCCGTGGGCGAGGAAGACCCCGCCCGCGGCCACCCGGAGTACGAGCAGCGCGAGATCGATGCTGTGCTCGGTCATCGCCCCTCCTTGCCTGGTTCCCCGGTCAACGTAGTGGCGGTCGGAGGCCGGGGCCGGAGATCCGGCCCGTACACTGGGCCGACCGGTCGACCACCATGCCCGAGCTCCCCGAGATGCAGGCGCTGTCGGAGCGCCTCGACGCCGTCGTGTCGTCGAAGGTGCTGACCCGGGCCGACCTGTTGGGCTTCTCCAGCCTGAAGACCTTCGCGCCGTCGCCCGACGACCTGGTCGGCACCGCGGTCGCCTCGGTGGGCCGGCGCGGCAAGTACGTGGTCTTCACCTTCGAGGGCGGCCGGCGGGTGCTGGTGCACCTGTCCCAGGGGGGCCGCATGGACCTCGAGACGCCCCCCAAGGCCACCAAGCCGCGCGGGTCGGTCGTGCGGCTGGTCTTCGGCGACACCGCCCTGTTGGTCCGGGAGCACGGGACCCAGCGCAAGGCCGGATGGTGGGTGCTCGAGGCCGGCGACGACGGGCCGCTCGGCACCCTCGGACCCGAGCCCGGCGATCCCGAGTTCGCGGCCCTGTTCCTCGAGGGCGACAGCACCCGCCAGGTCCACACCCTGCTCCGGGACCAGCACTTCGTCTCCGGGGTCGGGCGCGGGTACGCCGACGACGCCCTCAACCGGGCGAAGATCTCGCCGTTCAGCTCGCTCCGCGGGCTCTCCCGCGACGACCGTGAGGTCCTGGTCGCCTCGGTCCGTTCGGTGCTCGCCGAGGCCCTCGAGCGCGAGCGGACCCGGAAAGGCGCGCTGTCCGAGCCGCGCCTCGGCGAGCGGTTCCTCGTGCACAACCGGACCGGCCAGCCCTGCCTCAACTGCGCGGGGATGTTGAAGAGCGTCCGGTTCGAATCCCACGAGGTCGTCTACTGCCCGGAATGCCAGACCAAGGGGAAGGTCCTCGCCGACCGCCGGCTCTCCCGGCTGTTGAAGTAGCCCCTCAGATCCCCGGAGGGACACGAACTCGGCGTCCCGTCGCTCCTCCGGACCAGCTCACGTCCCACGGTCGACCAGCGCACGAGCGGTGTGGACCCGAGGCAACCGCGGTTGACAAGCAGAACCGCACATGTCAGGTTCCTGAGACCTCATCGTGGCGGAAGGCCATGATCTGGCCGTCTGACCGAGGAGAGTCGGGGGGCGTCGATCCCAGATCGGTGTCGGTCCCTTCGATCGGGATGGGCCTGGCCGAACCCAATCTCGCCACGTGCTTCACGGCCCCTT
>Ga0116224_10000792_pt1 | contig 23316 bp, 23 predicted proteins | sample Sb_taG_9_FD_89699 | JGI IMG/M metagenome (GOLD analysis project Ga0116224, IMG submission 89699) | Peat soil microbial communities from Weissenstadt, Germany - Sb_50d_b_LC metaG | ecosystem: Environmental > Terrestrial > Soil > Wetlands > Peat | place: Germany: Weissenstadt | collected 2010-09-21 | reverse complement strand
GGGTGAGGACAAGCGGGGTGCGCTCGGATTCGGGGATGTCAGGCAGCGCCAGGGTCATGCTCCATTCTACGCAGCAGAAAGCCCGGCGCAGCTGCTCTCCCCCAGACTTATTGGGCTGATACTAGAATCACTGTCCTGCGGGGGGCACGGTTCAGCAGCGGGCGCCTGTTTGGTGACGGGGAGCGGTGGGACAGCCCAGGGCCTGTCGCTCGTTGTCGGCGGATGACGGGGGCGCGCGACAAACGACGTAACCCGGCCTGGTTCGACGCCGGGTAACAGGCGGCGGGTCAGGCGTTGGGCTGCCGTAGTGGAGCCGAGACAGCCTGGCCACTCCAACGTGGCCAGGTGGCCAACCACCACGGTCGCATGGCCTAAGTGACAGGATGGTAAGGTGTTGCGCCGCGGCACCAGCCTGGCCACGGAGGGTGGCCACCTGGCCAAGCACACCCCGGGTCAACTCGGGCCCGGCCGGCACACGGCGGGCGCGCCGGCCCCGCGTCCTGTTACCCCAATTGCCGCCGGACTGAACCAGGCCGCTTTGCCAGGCTTTGCCCCGGGACCCGACCCGGCAGCCCGGCTTGAAGTTCATCTGGAACTGCCCGGCGGTGCGGAGGCGATGGTACAGGTGCGGGCGGCGCTGCTGAGCGAGGAGACCGGCTGGCCCGGGCATTTCGCCGAGCGACCCGGTTGCCCCTACCGCCGCCGCCAAGCTACCTGAAGTCCGCTCCCGCCTTCACAGACCAGACTTTGCCGCACAAAGCCGTGCGTGACCTCGGCCTCGCCTCTCCACCTTGACGCCGTCAGCCCCCCCGACTACCTTCCCTTGTTAGTGGACGCTATCGCCCTCGCACCCGTCCACATTCGGGGGGTCCTGTCGTGGCTGATGCGATCGCTTCCGTGCTCCCCTTCGCCGCCGTCGTCATCGCGGTGGCACTCCTTGCCCTGGCGCTCTGGCGCTGGCCGATGGCCTTCGTCCGCGCCTTCCTCTGGCTGCTGACGCGCACCGTCTACCGGCTCCGCGTCGTCGGCCTGGAGAACGTGCCGAAGACCGGCGGGGCGCTGCTCGTCTGCAATCACCTCAGTTTCATCGATTGGCTGCTGCTCCTCGCCGCTCAGCCGCGGTTCATCCGTTTCTTGATCTACGCCCCCTACGCCAACCTGTGGGGCTTTCGCCACCTGCTGCGCTGGGCCAGGGTGATCCCCATCGACGGCTCCGGCGGGCCGCGCGCCATCCTCAAGGCGCTGCGCGCGGCGTCCGACGCCCTGGCCGCCGGGGAGCTGGTGTGCATCTTCGCCGAGGGGACGGTGTCGCGCACCGGCTTCCTGCTGCCGTTTCATCGCGGTTTCGAGCAGATCCTCAAGCGGGCGCCGGTCCCGATTGTGCCGGTGTGCCTGGACCAGGTCTGGGGCAGCGTCTTCAGCTTCGCCGGGGGGAAGTTCTTCTGGAAACTGCCACGGCAGATCCCTTACCCGATCGGCGTGGCCTTCGGCGAGCCGCTGGCGGCGACGAGCAGCGCGGCGACGGTGCGCCTGGCCATCCAGAAACTGTCCGCCGGCTGGGCGGTGCGGCGCAGTGCGGAACTGCTGCCGCTGCATCGCCGCTTCGTGCGCCTGGCAGCCCGGCACCCGTTCCGGCCGTGCGTCTTCGACAGCCTGCGCCCCGAGGGACTCAGCTACGGCCGGGCGCTGGCCGGGGCGGTGTGCTTCGCCCGCTGGCTGGGGCCGGTCCTGGGCGAGACGGCGATGGTCGGTCTGTGGCTGCCGCCGGGTGTCGGCGGCGTCCTGAGCAACGTGGCCCTGGCGCTGCTCCGCAAGACCGCCGTCAACCTGAATTACACCGCCGGCAGCGACAACGTGCAGTCGGCTATCCGCCAGTGCGGCATCAAGCACGTCCTCGCGGCGCGGAAGTTCACGGCGCGGCTGCCGCTCGACCCGGGGCCCGGCGTCGAGTTGATCTATCTCGAAGACGTGGCCGCGCAGATCAGCAAGGGGCAACGGCTGCGCGCGTTCCTCGCCGTGCTGCTGCTACCGGCCCGGGTGCTGGAGTGGCTCCTCGACCTGCACCGGCACGACATCGACGACGTGGCGACGGTGATCTTCTCCAGCGGCAGCACCGGCGAGCCGAAGGGGGTGATGCTGACGCATCGCAACGTCGCGGCCAACGCCGTCTCCGTCATCCAGGCGGTCCAGCTTCGCCCGGCCGATCGGCTGCTGGGCATCCTGCCGTTCTTCCACAGTTTCGGCTACTCGGTGACGCTGTGGACGGCGCTGCAAATGGGGGCGTCGGTCGTCTACTTCCCCGACCCGCGCGCCGCCAAGGAGATCGGCGAGTTGTGCAAGAAGTACCGCTGCACGATCTTCCTCTCCACGGCGACGTTCCTGCGCTTCTGCCTGAAGCGCTGCCAGCCGGACGAATTCGCGACGCTGCGCCTCCTGATTTGCGGGGCGGAGAAGCTGCCGCAGGCGCTGGCCCGGGAGTTCCAGGAGAAGTTCGGCGTGCTGCCGCTGGAAGGTTACGGCTGCACGGAACTGGCCCCGGTCGCCGCCACGAACTTGCCCGATCGCGTCATCGAGGGCGTGCGCTACGTCCTGACCAAGCCGGGGAGCATCGGGCAGCCGATCCCCGGCGTGGCGATGAAGGTGGTCAACCCGGAGAACTGTGCCGAGGAGCTGCCGCCGGGGCAGGAAGGGCTGCTGCTGGTTCACGGGCCCAACGTCATGAAGGGCTACCTGGGGCGCGAGGAGCTGACGCGCCAGGTGGTCCTCGACGGGCCGTGGTACGTCACCGGCGACATGGCCCGTATTGACGAGGACGGCTTCACCTTCCTGACCGGGCGCCTGTCGCGCTTCGCCAAGATCGGCGGCGAGATGGTGCCGCTGGAGAAGGTCGAGGAGGAATTGCAGGCGCTGGTCGGCACGTGCGAGCGCCTGCTGGCGGTGACCTGCATCCCCGACGAGGCGCGCGGCGAGCGGCTGGTGGTGCTGTACGTGTCGCTGCACGATCACGCCCCGCGGGAGTTGGCGCGCGGGTTGATGGGGCGCGGCCTGCCGAACCTGTGGGTACCGGGCGAGCGCGACTTCTACCAGGTGCCGGAGCTGCCGACCCTGGGCAGCGGCAAGGTCGATCTGAAGGGGGTCAAGGACATGGCGCTAAAAGTGGTGGATCGCGCCGGGCTGAACGGGCCGCACGCCTCCCGGGAGGCGGCGCGGCCGTCGCCGGCGGCGCCGTGAGCCGCGCCGCGGGATGACCGAATGGGGGTTGCCGAGGCGTTGAAGGACGGCCCTATAATAAATGCATCCGCGATAGCGCGAAACCGATGTTCGGTGAGGTGTCGTCATGCAGGTGGAACTTCTGCGGTCGGAGTTGCAACGAATGTTGCGGCAGGTGCCGTTTCGCCCGTTTGTGTTGACGATGGTCGGGGGCGAGCAGGCGGTGATTGAACACCCGGAAAACGTGGCGTTCGACCCACGGCCGGGTTCGTCATCGGATTTCTACGTTCTGTCCGGTTCTATCCGCCTGTTCAGCACGTTTGAAAGCGTGTCGAGCGTGGCGATGTTGTCCGGCAGCGGTAGCAATTCCGGGGAGCAGGTCACGGCCTGACGAAACGCCTGACATTATGCAACCGGACGTCGCGGGGGCCTTTCACACGAAGGCGGCAGGGAGCCCAGGCCGTGAGTAAAATCACAAAGACACTGAACCGCGTTCTCCGCGGCAACGCGGACGCGAACATCCGGTTCGATGACCTTTGCGCCCTGTTATCCCACCTGGGCTTTACGGAGCGCATCCGAGGCGATCACCACATCTTCACGCGGGACGGCTTCGAGGCGTGCTCTCTACCTATCGGATCGTTGGCGGGGTCGAGCCGGAATCACGGCCAACCGAGAACGAACCTGACGAGGGAGCAGGCCCGGCGTCAATGGAGGGAGAAGGGGATGGCGAGTGAAATCAAGTACGAGATTATCCTATACTGGAGCAAGGACGATCAAGCGTTTATCGCGGAGGTTCCGGAGTTGGCGGGGTGCGCCGCGGACGGGGCAACGTATCAGGAAGCCCTGGCGAACGTCGAGGTGGTGATCCAGCAGTGGATCGAGACGGCGCAGGAGTTGGGGCGGCCAATCCCTACCCCACGAGGCCGATTGCTGTACGCCTGACATCCCGCCGCCATCCGCCGCGGTACTCTCTACTTTCATGTCCCTGAACAACTGCCGCGTGGTGCTGGTACGGACGAAGGTCGCCGCCAACATCGGAGCGGTGGCTCGCGTCCTGCGCAACATGGGCCTGTCCGACCTTGTCCTGGTGGCGCCCGAGGCCGACCCCGCCGACCCGCGCGCGGAACTGCTGGCCACGGCCCACGCCGCCGACGTGCTGCGCTCGGCCCGTGTCGTCCCCACCTTCGAGGAGGCTGTCGGCGATTGCCTGCTGGTGGCGGCCACCTCGGCGAACGTCGGCGGCCTGTTCCGCCGGCAGTCGGTGGGGACGCCGGAAGACGTGGCGCCGCACCTGCTGCGCGTGCTGCCGTCCGGGCCGGCGGCGCTGGTGTTCGGCCCCGAGCCGAGCGGCTTGACCAACGAAGAAGTCGCCCGCTGCCATTTCCTCATCCACGTCCCGATCGATTCCGCCTACCCTGCGCTGAACCTGGCGCAGGCCGTCGCGATCTGCACCTATGCGCTGCGGAGGGCGTTCCTGCGCCAGACCGGAGACGTCGTGCCGCCCGAGTCGCCGGCGCCTTACGTCGAACAGGAACGGATGTTCGAGCACCTGCGAGCGGCGCTGACGGAATTACACTTTCTGTATGGTGAAAAGGCAGACGCGCTAATGCACGGGCTGCGGCACCTGATCGGCCGGGCGGGGCCAACGACGATGGAGGTGAAGCTGCTGCACGGCCTGGCGCGGCAGATCGAATGGCAGGTCCGGCGGGGCGAAAATTGCGATTGATAATGTCCGTTTAGCGGCGGGTCGCAGACCCGCGCGGGTCTGCGACCCGCCGCTAAACGGAAATCATGAATGAGTCCCACTCTCCTACGGAATCACCCCCGTCCACAGGTACGCCTGTAGCAGCACCAGCAGTCCCATCAGCACCGCCAGCGCCAGGCTGTGCCAGAAGACAAAGCGCAGGATCGGCCCCTCCTGTCCCGATTGTCCCGTAGCCGCCGCCGACACGACGATGCTCTGGGCGTCGATCATCTTGCCCATCACGCCGCCGGTGCTGTTGGCCGTCGCAAGCAGGACTACGGCGCCGGTTTCCGTCACCCCCGGCGGCAGGATCCCGCGGCGAACCAGTCCCTCCGCCGTGATCTTCTGCAGGCTGCCGAAGAGGGCGTTCGACGACGTGTCCGAGCCGGTCAGGGCCACGCCCAGCCAGCCGAGCAGGGCGGCGAAGAATGGGTACAACCAGCCGGCGCGCGTGAACGCGAGGCCGAGCGTCGCGTCCATGCCGCTGTAGCGCGTGACGTAGGCCAGGGCAAGCATGCAGGCGATGGTAACCAGCGGCCAGCGCATGCGGTGGCACGTCGCCGCGAAGATGCGCAGGAAGCGGCGCGGCCCGACTCCCAGCCAGGCCGCCGACAAGACCGCAGCGGCGAAGATGGCCGTGCCCGTGGCCGACAAGAAGTTGAACTTGAACTCGGCGGACTCAGGCTCGTTCGGCTGGCCCGGCGCCGGCTCTGGCGCCACCGGCGCGGCCCGGTAGACGCGCTGGTACAGCCCCGGCACCGGGAAACTCGGCGAGTTGCGTTTGTTCAGCCAGTCCTTGACGTGCCTCTCGCCGGCGAGGAAGACGAACACCGACAGCAGCAACCACGGCACCCAGGCCCCGAAGACGGCGCCGCGGGAGGGCGTTACGTCAGGGGCGGTGGCAGTGCTGGCGTGCTGTGGGTCGGGGGCCGGCTGCCAGGCGCACAGGAACAGGGCCAGCGCCGTCAGCGACGTCAGCCCCGCGATCACGTCCACCAGGGCCGGGCCGACGAAGTTGGCGACGAGGAACTGGAGCAGAGCAAAGCTGCCGCCGGTGACCAGCAGGGCCGGCCAGACGCCGCGAACGGCCCGCCAGCCGCCCATCGTCGCCACCAGCCACACGGGCACGATCAGCGAGAAGAACGGCAACTGACGGCCGGCCATCTGACTCAACTTCAGCTCCCACCCGTCGAGGCTCGCCCCCGCTGGGACGGTCATCTTCGCGAGCATCGTGATCGGCGTACCCAGGGCTCCGAAGGCGACCGGCGACGTGTTGGCGATGAGCGCCAGGCCAGCGGCCTGGATCGGCTTGAAGCCGGCGCCCATGAGCAGCGCCGCCGAGATGGCGACCGGCGTGCCGAAGCCGGCAGCCCCCTCGATGAAGGCGCCGAAGCAGAAGGCGATGAGCAGCGCCTGGATGCGGCGGTCAGCCGACAGGCTCATTACCGAGTGCTTGACCAGCTCAAACTGGCCGGTTTCGACCGTAAGGGCGTAGAGGAAAATGGCGGCCAGGACGATCCAGCCGATGGGAAACAGGCCGTACGCCGCCCCACTCGCCGCCGCGGCCAGGACGGTCCCGGCCCAGGCCGCGGTGCCGCCGTCGGCCGCCGCCTCGTGCGGGGTGAAACCGAACGCGGCCGCGAGACTCGCCGCGACCAACCCCGCCAGTGCCGCCGTGTGGGCCGCGACCCGGCCCGTCGCCAGCAGGCCGAGCAGCAGCACGATGGGCAGGGCGGCCAGCAGCGTCGAGAGCAGGGGCGAGTCGAACGGGTCGTAGTTCTGGGTGAAGGTCATCGGCACATCCGGCGGAGGGTGCGGCCAGTGCGATGGGGCAGAGGCTGGCTTCAGCGGTTTATCCAGAAGGCGGATCCTCACTTCGCGGGTCGCTTCCCTCTCCCGCGCTTCCCCGACTTGCTCGCCCCCGTCGGTGTCCTGGCGGCGGCCAGGCGGGCGACAAACTCCGCGTGCTCGGACGTCGCCAGCCCTTGCTGCAACGTCGTCATGAGCCGGCCGCAGTCCTTCGCTAGCAACGCCCCCGTGTGGACCCATAACCCCGGGAACACCTTCACGCGGCACACACCGTCGGGGTCGGCATGCAGTTCCTGGTCCGCGGGCAAGTCGAACCAGCGCAGCGCCCCCTCGCGCAAGCACACGACGAGGTATTCGCGAACCCCGTAGCGGGCGTAATCGAGCAGCTTGGCGTGCAGGTCGATCGCCTGACTGCTATAGGCAATCTCCGCAATCAACTCCGGGGCGCCGGCGATGTAATCGTCCGGGGTGGTCTGCGACTGGCCGCCGTGCTCGGGCAGGATGCGCAGGTACAGGTCCGGCTGAGGCTCTCCCAGTTCGCCGAGTTGGACCGTCGTGTTATCCCCACACTCGACGCCCGGGGTATGCCCCTGGTAGGTGAAGAAGACGGTCGTCAGTGCCGGATGCGAAGTGCCGTGACGCCGCTTGAGGGGTGATGACACGTAGACGATCCCTCCGATCAACTCCGCCCGGAACTCCTCCGGCGTCTGTTCGTAAAGCCGGTGGAACTCGGGCTGCGTCATCCGGTCGCCGGTATGCAAGTCCACCCGACCGCTCGTCGGCCTGCCGGCACTCCTGGCCATGTCGGTGCCCTCCCTCTTCCCGATACCCTGGGACCGGCGCATTCTGTCCCAGATGCCACTCCGTGGTCAACGCCAGATGTGACCCCACGAGCCAGCAAGGCCCGGGGCGCCATCGCGGCAAGTGCCGGGACGGCCCTCCGGGCTTTGGCGCGATCGAGGCGGCGAGCTTACGCCTTCAGCATCTCGTCGTGCCTCATGCCGCTGGGCGGCAGGTCGGCCCGGCGCACCGCCGCCAGCGCCGCCTTGGCCCCGGCGTGCTGCTCGGCGTCGTTGTCCTCCCACTCGATTGACACCGCCCCGTCGTAGCCGACGCGGTTTAGCTCGATCATGATCTCCTCGACGCTGTTGGCGTCGCGCTGCGAGCCGGCCGTCACGAAGTTCCAGCCGTTAAGCGCGTGGCCCATCGGCCGGTGGCCGCCCAGCCGGCCGGCGCGCGTGTGCTCCTCCGCCACCCACACCCCCTTGATGTGGGCGCAATGGATGTAATCGCCCAGCTCGCGGATGAACTGCACCACCGACACGCCCTGCCACTCCATGTGCGAGCCGTCGAGGTTGAAGCCGACCGTCCCCTGGTAGCCCGCCTGGTTCAGGAAGTTGATGTAGTCCGACGCCGACTCGAGGTCGCCCATCGCCCGCTCGCTGGGGTGGCACTCCAGGTCGAAGGTGACGCCGTACTGCTTGCACAGGTCCCACACCGGCCCGAAGCGCTCGACGAGCAGCTCCAGGCTCACCTGGCGCACGTCGGGGATGGCGTGCCCTTCCAGGCTCGACGGCAGTGGCGGGAACAGGAAGAAGTGGCTCCAGCAGTGGGCCGGGGAGCCGACGAAACTGGGCAGCGCCACCTTGCGGTTCTGCAACTTGCTCAGGTGGCCGGCCAGCCGCACCGACGCCAGCAGGTCGCGCTGGGCCTCCTGCTGCAGCAGCCGGCCGACCTCCTCGGGGACGTAATACGGGTCGGTCCGCGGCGGGTTGTTGCCCTTGCCGCGCCACGCCTTGTACGCCGCCCGCGCCTCGCCGGGGCCGATGAACTGCAGCGTCTTGGCGCTGGGCTCGTCGCCCAACGCCTGCCCCTGGAGGTGCGTCGCGATGGTGAAGATCTCCAGCCCGTACTTCTGGGCCAGGGCGACGCGCTCCTTGGCATAGGCGGCCGCGCCGGCGTCGCTGTCGCACTTGCGCAGGTCCAGCTCCCAGCTCGCCTCTTCCCAGCCGTCGAAGCCCACCTCCTTGATGAAGGACAGCCATTTGTCCATCGGCACGTTGCCGAACTGCCCGCGGACCAGGCCGATCTGATGGTACGAGCCCTTGCCGTTCTTGTGCGTAGCGGTCTGTTTGAAGCCCATGGCTGCTTCCCCTTCGGTGAATCTCAGGTGCGATGCGGGAATGTTGCTATCTATACTGGCGGGCGGCGAAATCGCAAGCGGAGGGCGGCCCGCGTCACTCTTCCGCCGCCCGCGTTCCCGCCAACCAGCCGGTGCTCCACGCCGCCTGAAAGTTGTAGCCGCCGATCGGCCCGTCGAGGTCGAGCACCTCGCCGGCGAGGAACAATTCCGGCACCTTCTTGCTCCGCAGCGAGCGCGAATCGACCTCGTCGAGCGCCACGCCCCCCGCCGTCACCTCCGCCTTGCCGAAGCCGAGCGTCCCCTTGATCGGCAGCCGCAGCCGCTTCACCGACTGCACCAGCTTCGCCCGGTCGGGCTTGCTGAGGGCCGCCGCCCTCCGGTCGATGGGCATCCCCGACGCGGCCAGCAGGGCGTCGCAGAGCCGCCGCGGCAGGTGATCGCTCAGCACGACCGCAAGCTGTTTCTTTCCCGACGCCAGCGACTCGGCGCGCAGGAATTCGTCCAGCTCTGGCTCCTTGACCGCGGGCAGGAAGTCGATCTCCAGAGTCAGCGATTCGGGGCGGGCGTGGCCGCTGACGACGCGGCTGACGTCGAGGATGACCGGCCCCGACAGGCCGAAGTGGGCGAACAGCAGCGAGCCGCGCCGCGACGCCAGGGGGCGGGTGCCTTCGAGGACGCGCAGCGCCGTGTCGGGAATCGTCAGGCCGCGCAGCTGGGCGACCCACGGCACACCGACCGTGATGGGGACCAGCGCCGGCCGCGGCGGGACGATGGTGTGCCCGAACTTGCCTGCGAAGGTGTAGCCGTCGCCGGTCGTGCCGCTGCCGGGGTAGGACTGGCCCCCGGTCGTCAGGATGATGCGGCGGGCGCTCAGCGTGCGCGCCGGCGTCGAAAGGCTGAAACCGGACTCGCGCCGCTCCAGGTCGAGGACCGGCTCGCCGAGGGCGAGAGTGGCTCCGCTCCGGTGAAGGCGGCGCAGCAGGGCGTCGAGTACGTCGGCCGCCTTGTTGCTGACGGGGAAGACCTTGCCGGTCTCTTCGACCTTGGTCAGAACCCCTTCGCCCTCGAAGAAGTCGATGGTGTCCTGGACGCTGAAGGCGGCGAGGGCGGAATGAAGGAAGCGCCCGGGCGGGCCGTAGGCTTCGACGATGCCGCGGTTATCGGTGGCGTGGGTGATGTTGCAGCGCGTGCCGCCGGACATGAGGATCTTGACGCCGGGCCGGCGGTTCTTCTCCAGCAGGAGGACGCGGCGGCCCAGGTCGGCGGCGCGGAGGGCGGCCATGAGGCCGGCGGCGCCGGCGCCGATCACTGCCACGTCCCAGTCGGATTCCGACATGACGCCCACTCTCCGTCAACACCGCGCGTCGCCCGCGCTCGTAGTGACCGCATTTATGCGGTCGGGCCGAAGCTCGACCCGATAAATCGGGTCACTACGAGCGCGTCAGAACCGTGTCACCGCGAACGGCGCCGGGTCGATGTGCGGCCGGTCGCCGCTCAGCATCTCCGTGACGAGCTTCCCCGTCGCCGGGGCGGTCGCGACGCCGATCATGTTGTGCCCCGCCGCGAGCAGCACGTTCGCCAGCGCTGGGCTGCGGTCGATGATTGGTATGCTGTCGCTGGTCATCGGCCGCCAGCCGTACCACTCTTCCAGCACCGGCTCGCAGTACGGCTCGTGCAGGTACGGCATGGCCCCCTCGCGCAGCAAGTCGAGCCGCTTGCGGCTGAGGGTGCTATCGTAGCCGGCGAACTCCATCGTGGAGCCGAGCCGGTAGCCGGAAGCCCACGGCGTCACGGCCACGCGGTGCTCGTCAAAGATCAGCGGCATGGTCGGACAATTGGCCGGGCGCGGCATCGTGATCGAGTAGCCCTTGCCCGGCTGGATCGGCACGCGGCAGCCGAGGTGATCCGCCAGCAGCGGCGTCCAGGCCCCCGTCGCCACCACGAAGGCATCCGCCGCGACCTCCCCCTGGCTGGTCAGCACCGCCCGCGCCCGGCCGTTTTCCCGCACCAGGCCGGTCATCGCACAGCGCTCGCGGACAGTGACGCCGCGCCCTTCGAGGACGCGCCGCCAGGACGACATGAGCTTATCGGGTCGCAGATGGGCATCACTCTTGTAGAGCCAACCGCCCGCGGGGCCGGGCTTCAGCGCCGGCTCCATCTTCGCCAGCTGATCACCGTCGCAGCGCTCGGCGCCCATGTCGAACGACTGGCGCAGCAGACGATCGGTTTGGGCATGATGCTCCATTGCTTCTCGATGGAGGAAGACGACGAGCATGCCGCGCGCTTCCCATTCGCAGTCGATCGGCTCCTCTTTCATCAACTGATCGTAGAGGGATCGCGACGAGTTGAGCAGCGCTTGCAGGGCGCGGCCGGCCTCCATCATGTCGCGGGCGTTGCAGCGGCGGGCAAAGCGGATCAACCAACCCCACAAGGTCGGGTCGAGGCGCGGCTTGATCGAGAACGGCGCGTTGCGGCTGAGCAGCGCTTTCAAGGCCGCGCGGACGGCACCGGGAACGGCGAGCGGCAGGACGTGACTGGGGCAGACGAAACCGCAGTTGCCGTGCGAGCAGCCCTTGCCGAAGTCGCCGCGGTCGAGGACCGTGACCGACCAGCCGGCCTTCGACAGGTAATAGGCGGACGTGGCCCCGATGACGCCGCCGCCGATGACAACGACCTGGCCGCTCATCCACGAATCCCCATGCAGAACGGGTCGTCCGGGTCCAGCAGCAGCGTCGCCTCGGCGTTGACGAACGCCGAGCCGGTGATGCGCGGGATGACGCGGTCGCCGTCGCGGCGCACGCTCCCCTCGAAGACGCTGCCGACGATGCTCTCCTGGCGCCAGAGGTCGCCTTCCTTGATCTTACCCTCGGCGAACAGGCAGGCGAGCTTGGCGCTGGTGCCGGTGCCGCACGGCGAGCGGTCGTAGGCCTTGCCCGGGCAGAGGACGAAGTTGCGGCTGTGGTTGCTCGGGTCGCACGGCGGGCCGAACAATTCGACGTGATCGATCTCGCCGCCGTCGCGGCCGGTGACGCCCTGCCGCTCGAGCGCCTGGCGAATGCGCCAGGTGAAATCGGTCAGGCGCTCGACGTTGGGCAGGTCCAGCTCCTGGCCGTGGTCGTTGACGAGAAAGAACCAGTTGCCGCCCCAGGCCACGTCGCCGCTGATCGCGCCGTGTCCGGCGACATCGACGGTAACTCCCTTCGCGTGACGGTAACTGGGCACGTTCTCGACGGTGACGCGGTGGCCGCCGTGGTACTCGAAGGTGACGACGCCGACGGGGGTTTCCAGGCGATGTGTGCCGGGGCCGATGCGGCCGAGGTGGGCGAGGGTCACGGCGACGCCGATGGCGCCGTGGCCGCACATGCCGAGAGTGCCGACGTTGTTGAAGAAGATGACGCCGGCGATGCACGCCGGATCGACGGGTTCGCAGAGGACGGCGCCGACCAGGACGTCGGAGCCGCGCGGCTCGTTGACGACGGCGGAGCGAAAGGAGTCGAAGTGATCGCGGAAGACGGCGCGGCGCTCGGCCATGCTGCCGCGTCCCAGGTCTGGGCCGCCGCCAATGACGACGCGCGTCGGCTCGCCGCCGGTGTGGGAGTCGATGACGTGTACCCAGGTTAGATTCGCTTTCATACATCGCTTCCGTGATCAGGTCGAGGAGATCGCTATCACTTTACTGAGATTTCGCGTGCCCGTATCGAGACCAGAGTTGAAGAGTGCCCGATCCCGTAATCACCCCGACAAGTCTTCACGGGCGGGTGAGAAAACAAAGCCACCGAGAGGTTTGTTCTCTTGGCGCGGCATCTCCCATGTGCTTACAATCGGCCCATCGCGTTAGCCCTTCTCCTTGCCTCCTTGAGGGATCGACCGGGACCGATGGAGCCTCGGAGGCAACCGAATCGGCCCATCGTCTGGCCAGGATCTCCGCCAGGCGCAGGATGGAGTGTGTTCTCATGATCGAGTACGATTGGACAAAGTGGACCCCTTGGACCGAGCTGTTAAGGCTTGATCTCGCGGGGGTTCCCAATGCCCCCGGGGCTTATGTAATCGCAGCGGGTAGATCGATCGCAAGGGCAGTCGGAACAGATGACGAAGGTTTTCTGGACATTGGGGAGTCGGGTAAACTGCAAGACCGCTTGTGGGGCTTCCGAGAGTGCGTTACAGTCCCGAAGACGGAGTGGCATCGGGCGGGGTGGCGTTTCGCCTTCTTCGGATTCGACAAACACTTTCCAGTACCCTCCCTGCGGGTTCGATGGATCGGCACAGGCACGAAGGCCGAAGCCGTGAGGGTCGAGGGGCAGGTCATGTTGGCCTACTTGAGGCGGCATTGTGAACTACCTCCGTTGAACTACCAGTTCAACTGGGCGCCGTTCGAGGAAGACGGCTGGGATCTCCTCGAAAGGCTAGAGGGTCGCGGCTAACGTGCTGCTTATCGGCTGTCGTCGTCACCCGAGGCGCTGTTCCTCGCCTGGCTGGGCTATGGTAGCCTGAAAGGGAACGTCGCCCCTTTGCAGGAGGATGTTCGATGGCCGTGACCATGAAAGACCTGGGGATCGACCGCCTCAGCGCCGAGGATCGGCTCGCTTTGGTACAGGAGATCTGGGATAGCCTCGCCGCCGACATGGAGCGCGCCCCCCTCACCGAGGCACAGCGGCAGGAAATAGACCGCCGCCTCGCCGCCCATCGGGCGAACCCCCAGGCGGCAATTCCCTGGGAGCAAGTGGAGGCCGAGGCTCTTGCCCGGCTCAGCCGATGAGTCTCCCAATTCGCTTCTTGCCCGAGGCCAAGGACGAGTACGACGATGCCGTGGATTGGTACGAGCAACGGCAGGCCGGCCTCGGCGCGGCCTTCATCACGCGGGCGCGAGAGGTACTGCAACGAATCGCCGCCAATCCGCAGATCTATGCGACCGTGTACCAGGATGTGCGGGAGGCGCGGGTCCGGCAGTTTCCCTACACAGTGGTCTACCGCGAGGAGCAGGGCGAGGTCGTGATCATCGCGGTATTTCATTCCGCTCGCGATCCGTCAGTCTGGCAATCTCGGATCTGAGGGCAGCATTACCCTGGCGGCAAAGATCTGGGGGCCGGATACGAGCAGATGGCCCAGGACGAGGCACGCGAAGCGGAGGCGCTCGCGTGAGTTGAAGCCACTGTTGGCGCCGTCATCACCCCTTCGGTCGCGTTGCGATGGCCTTGCGAATGATCGCCAGCACTTCCTCGCGCTCCTTGCCGACAAGCGGCAGCCGCGGCGCCCGCGTCGTCTCCGTCCCGTGCCCCGCCTCCGCTGCCGCCAGCTTGATGTACTGCACCAGCTTGACGTGCGTGTCCAGGTGCAACAGCGGCGTGAACCAGCGGTACAGCTTCACCGCCTCCTCAAACTGGCCCGCCGCCGCCAGCTCGTACAGCCGCACCGTCTCCTCCGGGAAGGCGTTCACCAACCCCGCCACCCAGCCGACGGCGCCCAGCATGGCGGCTTCCAGGAACAGGTCATCGACGCCGCAGAACAGGACGTAGCGGTCGCCGCAGACGTTCTTCAGGTCGGTGATGCGGCGGACGTTCTCCGACGATTCCTTGATCGCGACGACGTGCGGCTCGTCGGCCAGGTCGGCGAACATCGCCGGCGTGACGTCCACGCCGTAGGAGACCGGGTTGTTGTAGACCATGATCGGCAGGTCGGTCGCCTTGGCCACGGCCCGGTAGTGCGCGATCGTCTCTCGCGGATCGGATTTGTACACCATCGCCGGCAGCACCATCAGTCCGTTGACGCCGGCCTTGCGAGCGTCGGCGGCGAAGCGGCAGGCCAGGACCGTCGTGTACTCGGCCACCCCGGTCAGCACCGGGATGCGCCCATCGACCTGCTTGACGATCGCCCGCAGCACCTCCAGCTTTTCGCCGTAGTCCAGCGAACAGTTCTCGCCGACGGTGCCCAGGGCGATGACGCCGTGGATGCCGGCCCACATCATGGCGTCGATGTGCTGAACCGTGCCGGGCAGGTCAAGCGAGCCGGCGGTGTGGAACTGCGTCGTCGCCGCGGGGAACACGCCACGCCAGTTGACGCTCATCGGTCGTCTCCGTCGGTCGGGTGAGTGGCGTTTAGCGGCGGCTCGCAGAGCCGCGCGGCTCTGCGAGCCGCCGCTAAACGATCAGATTTCGCGTTACTCCTTCGGCCCTCACGACGAATGGTATGCAGGGCCGCGCGGCGGTCCAGGGGAAGCGCTTTATCGTTATACTGACCTGCATGGGCATTGAACGCGCGATGGACAAAGAGCGGCACAAGCTGGAATTTGCCGAGCAGCTGCGGCAAGCGCAGTCGCGCCTGTTCGGCTACATCCATTCGCTGGTGCGCGACCTGGACGACGCCGACGACCTGTTCCAGCAGACGACGCTCATCCTCTGGAACAAGTTCGACGACTTCGACCGGGCGCGCAGCTTCCTGTCGTGGGCCTGCGGCGTGGCCCGGCTGGAGGTGTGCAACTTCCTCCGCAGCCGCGGCCGGCAGCGCCTCTACTTCAGCGACGACCTGAACCTGCTGTTGGCCGAGGCGCAGGAGCAGATGGTACGCGACGAGCTGGACGAGCGGCGCGACGCCCTGGCCGGCTGCGTCGAGAAGCTGCGGCAGCGCGACCGGCAACTGCTCGACGAGTGCTACGGCCGCGAAGACGGCATCACGCAGGTGGCCGGCCGGCACGGCCGCTCGCCGCAGAGCGTCCACAATTCGTTGCGGCGCATCCGGCGGGCCCTGTTCGAGTGCATCCGCCGCACGCTGGACCAACGTTCGCGCCCGGGGTTGATCGGATGAACACCGCCGACCACATTCCCGACGACCTGAAAGACCTCATCGACGACTACCTCGCCGGCCTGCTCGACGAGGCGCGGATGGGGCAGCTCGAAGAGTGCCTCCGCGCCGACGAGGCGGCCCGGCGCTATTTCGTCCGCTATTGCCGGCTGCACACCGACCTGCACCTGGAGGTCCGCGCCCGGCAGGTCGGCGACCGTGCCCTGCGCGCGATCACCGACACCAACGGCGAGGCTCCGGCGACGGCCCACCCCCCCGGGCCGAGGCCGGCCGGCGCGCCCGTCCCGCGGGCGCGCCGGTTCCTCGCCTCGATCCCCCTGAAGCTCCTGGCGGCAGCGGCCTTGCTGCTGCTGTCGCTGGGCGTCGGCTGGTGGCTCGCGGGTCGTCGCGGCGGCGAAGGATCGCAGGAAGTGGCGTGGCTGGTGAACGCCCAGAACTGCGAGTGGGGCGAGGACACCGAGCCGGCCGGGGCGATGCGGGCCGGCACCGTCCTGCGCGTCGAGCGCGGCCTGGCCGAGATCCACTTCCGCAGCGGGGCGCGCGTCGTCCTCGAAGGGCCCGCGACCCTGGAATTGCTCTCCGCCAACGGCGCCCGGCTGCTGCGCGGCAAGTTGTCGGCCAAGGTGCCCGAGCCGGCCATCGGCTTCGAGGTCCTTTCGCCCCAGGGGAAGGTCGTCGATCTTGGCACCGAGTTCGGCGTCTTCGTGGGCGACGGCGGCGCCACCGACGTTCGTGTCTTCGCCGGCAAGGTGACCGCATCCACCGGCGGCGACCCGGTCAGCCTGACGGCGAACCAATCGGCCCGCCTCGACGGTGCGGGCGTGACGGTCCAGCGCGACGGCCCGGAGGGCTTCGTGCGCGCCATCGTCCCGCCGCCGGTCATCGTGCCGCGCGTGCTAACGACCGACTTCCGGCGCCCCGTCGCCGGCAGCCTGCGCGACAAGGACGGCCGCGGCACTGGCCTAACCCATCGGCTGCCGGGCACCGGCGGCAAGTTCGGCGAGCGCGACGCCAACCTGTGCCTCGACCCCGACAAGGGGCAGCTCGCCCTGACGACGACGAACAGCGACGTCAACCGCCAGGTCGGCATGGCGACCGGCGAGTACCTGGGCGTCCGTCTCGCCGACCTCGGGTTCAGCGGTGGCGAGGACTTCGCGGTGACGGTCGCCATCCCCAGGATCCCGGCGCTGCAACACGTCGGGCAGTTCGGCCTGTACGCGGGGACGAAGAGCGACCGCAACATCCGCGGCGGCGTCATCAGCAAGAAGGAGCCGGGGCAGTACACGCAGTTCCTGGTCAACAATAACGGCGGCCGCGACACCGACTCGCATTTTGTGGGCTTGTTTTCGGTCGGCGACGACCTTAGGCTCACCTTGAGGCGCACGGCCGGCAAGTACGCCCTGACCGTGGCCAACGAGACCAGCGGCGGCTCGACCACGCTGGCCACCCGCCACCCCGAGTTCCTCGACGGCGAGCGCGACCTGTACGTCGGCCTGTTCGGCGCCAACACGCAGAGCGACCTCCGCAGGACGCTCGTCATCAAGGAGGTCACGGTGACTGTCTGGACCGCCTCTCCCGCCAGGTGACGTCGCCCCCCGCCGCGTAGCGACAGAAGCTCCCACCGACTTCGACCGAAAGGGCCGAAGATGACCCGATCCCTCCGCACCGCCACGGCCGTTGCCGGCCTTGCCTTGCTTGGGCTCCTCGTCCGCGCCGACGACAAGAAGCTCGCCCCCGAGCAGAAATTCTCCCCCGAGGAAGTCGCCTTCTTCGAGAAGGAAGTCCGGCCGCTCCTGCAAGCCAACTGCGTGAAGTGCCACGGCGGCGCGAAGGTCCGCGGCGCCCTGCGCCTCACCACTCGCGATGGCGTCCTCAAGGGCGGCGACAACGGCCCGGCCGCCGTACCCGGCAAGCCCGCCGAAAGTTTGCTGGTCGGGGCGGTCAAGTACGACCCCAACGTGCTGCCGCCCAGGGTCGAGGGAATGCCCCCCAAGGGAAAGTTGCCCGACAAGGACATCGAAACGCTGACGAAGTGGGTCCAGATGGGCCTGCCCTGGACGCCCGGCAAGAGCGAGATCGTCCAGGAAGAGCCGAAGAGCGGCGTCGTCACCGAGGAGTCGAAGAACTACTGGTGCTACAAGCCGGTGAAGCGGCCCGACGTGCCGGCCGTGAACAACAAGGACTGGGTGCGCAACCCCATCGACGCCTTCCTCCTGGCGAAGGTCGAGGCGAAGGCGCTGACGCCCGTGGTCCCGGCCGGCCGCGTCGCCCTGGCCCGCCGCGCCTATTACGACCTCACCGGCCTGCCGCCGACGCCGGAGCAGGTCGATGCCTTCGTCAACGACCCGTCGGCCGGCGCCTGGGAGAAGCTGATCGACAAACTCCTCGATTCGCCGCAGTACGGCGAGAAGTGGGGCCGGCACTGGCTCGACGTGGTGCGCTTCGCCGAGACCAACGGCTACGAGCGCGACGGCCCCAAGCCGTTCGCCTGGCGCTTCCGCGACTACGTCATCAAGAGCTTCAACGACGACAAACCGTATGACCAGTTCGTCCGCGAGCAACTCGCCGGGGACGAGATGCCCGGCTACAACCCCGACGCCGTGATTGCCACCGGGTTCTATCGCCTGGGACTGTGGGACGACGAGCCGGCCGACGGGCAGCAGGCGCGCTTCGACGAGCTGGACGATTTCGTGACGACGACGGGGCAGGGCTTCCTGGCCATGACGACCAACTGCGCCCGCTGTCACGACCACAAACGCGACCCGATTCCGCAGGCCGACTACTACCGCCTGCTGGCGTTCTTCAGCGACGTGCAACGTTTCGACCTCAACCCCGACACCCGCTCCGCCATTGCGCTGACCGACATCAGCCCTCCCGAGGCCCGCGCCGTTTACGAAGGCGACTTGAAGAAGCGCGAGGCGCGCAAGGCGGACCTGACCTCGACGATGAAGAAAATCGAGGACGAGGCCATCAAGAAGATGCCCGCCGAGGACCAGCGCGCTGCGGAGGGCCCCGACCGGCCGCAGGTCCTCCGCAAGATCAGGCGCTTCCTGAGCGCGGAACAGGCCGGCGAGTACGCGAAACTGAAGCAAGAACTCGAGTTGCTGAAGAAGGTGCCCGAGCCGCCGAACCGGACGTTAGCCCTGTCGGTCAACCACTGCCCGCTCAACCCGCCGGACACCTTCGTGATGGTGCGCGGCAGCCCGCGCAACCCCGGCGCGAAGGTCGAGCCCGGCTTCCCGACCGTGCTGGGTTTCCCACCCCCCACGATCCCGAAACCGGAAAGAGGGGCGAAGTCGAGCGGCCGGCGCACGGCCCTGGCCAACTGGATTGCCTCGAAGGACAACCCCCTGACCGCCCGCGTGTTCGTGAATCGGCTGTGGCAGTACCACTTCGGGCGCGGCATCGTGCCGACGCCGAACGACTTCGGCAAGCTCGGCGAGGCGCCGACGCACCCGGAACTGCTCGACTACCTGGCCGACGAGTTCATGAAGGGTGAGTGGCGCGTCAAGCGGATGCACAAGCTCATCATGACCTCCGCTGCCTACCAGATGTCGGTGATGGCCGACGAGAAGGGGTTGAAGCTCGACCCGGCGAACATGCTCTTCTGGCGCTTCAACATGCGCCGCCTGACCGCCGAGGAGGTGCGCGACTCCATCCTGGCGGCGAGCGGGCGGCTGAACCTCAAGGCTGGGGGACCGAGCGTCTTCCCGAAGATCCCGCGGGAGGTGCTGCAAGGCCAATCGATGCCGGGCAACGGCTGGGGCAACTCGCCGCCGGACGAGGCGGCGCGGCGCAGCGTTTACGTCCACGTCAAGCGCTCGCTGCTGGTGCCGATTCTGTCGCAGCACGACCAGGCCGACACCGATTCCAGTTGTCCCGTGCGCTACACCACGACGGTGCCGACGCAGGCGCTGGGCATGCTCAACGGCGAATTCAGCAACGAACAGGCCGGCGCCTTCGCCGAGCGCTTGCGGAAGGAACTGCCGGACGACCTGGCGGCGCAGGTGCGGCGAGCCATCCGGCTGACGACGGGGCGGCAGCCCGCCGACAACGAGGTACACAAGGACGTGACCTTCATCAAGGACATGCAGACGAAGCACAGCCTGACGGAGGAGGCGGCGCTAAAGCAATACTGCCTGCTGGCGCTGAATACAAACGAGTTCATTTATTTGGATTGACGACGATCGGCCGCTTGCGGCTTCGCAGGCATTGCTAAGCCGCAAGCGGCCTGCAAACGGCGAGATACCACCTATGACCAACCAACAATTCTGCGGCCGCACCCGGCGTGAGTTCCTCTGGGAGATGGGCAGCGGCTTCGGCGGCGTGGCCCTGACCGGCCTGCTCTCGGCCGACGGCTTCTTCAACCGTGCCGCCGCCGCGCCGCAGACGAAGTTCCTCAACCCGCTGGCTCCGAAGAAGGGCCACTTCGACGGCAAGGCCCGGAGCGTCATCTTCATCTTCTGCTACGGCGGGCCGAGCCACGTCGATACTTTCGACTACAAGCCGGACCTCTACCCCCTCGACGGCAAGACGATCACCGTCAAGACCTTCGGCCGCGGCGGCCACAAGAACGAGGGGCGCGTCGTCGGGCCGAAGTGGCAGTTCCGGCGGTACGGCCAGTGCGGCAAGTGGGTCAGCGACCTGTTCCCCCACCTGGCCACCTGCGTCGATGACGTCGCCTTCATCCATTCGCTGTACGCTGAGTCGCCGATCCACGGCTCGGCGATGCTGATGATGAATTCGGGCCGCCTCCTCAGCGGCCACCCGGCGCTGGGGTCGTGGGTCAACTACGGCCTGGGGAGTGCCAACGAGGACTTGCCCGGCTTCGTCGTCATGCTCGACAAGACCGGCGGGCCGATCAGCGGGCCGAAGAACTGGTCGAGTGGCTACATGCCGGCCGCGTACCAGGGCGTCGTCATCCGCGCCGCCGGCACGCCGATCCACGACCTCGACCTGCCGCCGGGGGTGACGCGCGAGGCGCAGCGCGAACTGCTCGATCGGCTGCGCGAGAAGAACGAGGAGCACCTCGCCGAGCGCAAGGACAACAGCGAGCTGTCGGCCCGCATTGCCAGTTACGAGCTGGCGTTCAAGATGCAGCGGCACGCGCCCGAGGCGGTCGATTTCGTCAGGGAGTCGCCGGAAACGCTGCAACTGTACGGCATCACGGAGAAGCGCACGGAGGACTTCGGCCGCAAGTGCCTGCTGGCCCGGCGGCTGGTGGAGCGCGGCGTGCGCTTCATCCAGGTGTACTCGGGCGGCGCCCACAACGACGACAACTGGGACGCTCACAGCGACATCGTCAAGAACCACACCAAGCACGCCGGCGACACGGATAAGCCCATTGCCGGGTTGCTGAAGGACCTGAAGCGGCGCGGGCTGCTCGACTCGACGCTGGTGGTCTGGGGTGGCGAGTTCGGCCGGCAGCCGACGGCAGAGTACGCCCAGGGGACCGGCCGCGATCACAACGCCTACGGCTTTACGATGTGGCTCGCAGGCGGCGGCATCAAGGGGGGCACCAGCGTCGGCGCCACCGACGAGCTGGGCAGCGCCGCGGTGGAGGACCGCTTCCACGTGAAGAACCTGCACGCTACCATCCTGCAGCAGATGGGGCTCGACCCGAATCGGCTGTCGTACTTCTACGGCGGGCTCGACCAGAAGCTCGTCGGCGTCGAGGGGGCCGAGCCGATTCGGAAGATTATCGCGTGACACGGAGAGAGAAAAGATGACCGCCTCCATCGACCCGGTCGTGCGCTTGATGGCTGTCTGTGAGCGCGCGGTCCCGGACCCGGAGAATCCCCACAAAGTCGATCTGCGCGGGCTCCTGAGTACCGTCCTCGTGGATGCAGCGGCAGTCTTCCCTGTCCGCGTGCCGCAACTGAGCGTCTATGTCATGATGACAGGCGGGCGTGGGGTCGGCCGCGCTCAGATAGTGGTCGTCGATGCGGACACCGAAACGGATCAGTTCGGCAGCGCGCGCCATGAAATCCGGTTCGGTAGCGACCCGCTGGCGGTCGTGGCGCGGAGTTTCCGCCTGCTCAACTGCCCATTCCCCTCAGCGGGCCTGTACCTGGTGGAGTTCCGGTATAATGAGCATGTGCTCGCCAGCCAGCCCCTCATAGTGAAGAGGAGATAGCGATGATCGAGAACGATCCCCCCCGGATTGACTTGACCGTGTATGTTGACGACTACCAGGAATTCGTCTGCGAGGCCATTACCGACCCGGCCGTCCTCCAGTCGCTCAAACCCCCTCCCGAGGTGGGCGGCGCGCCAACTCCCGTGCCGACGCCCGCGGAGCCCAATGCCACTCCCCCTGAGTCGAGGCCGAGTACCTGATTCTATCCCGTGCCATTGACGAGGTACTTCTGTGAATTCCCTCTCCCCCATCAGTCGTCTGTTGGGCGTCGTGTTCCTTTTCTTGAGCTTGGCGTCCCTGGCCTCAGCTGCCGACCATCCCTGGGTCGTCTACGAGGGTGGCGACGGCCCCGGCAAGGGCAAGCACGTCGTCCTCGTCAGCGGCGACGAGGAGTACCGCTCCGAGGAAACGCTGCCGCAGTTGGCGAAGATCCTCAGCAAGCGCTACGGCTTTCGCTGCACCGTCCTGTTCGCCATCGACCCGAAGGACGACACCATCAACCCGGGAGTCACCAGCAACATCCCGGGCCTGGGGGCACTCACGTCGGCCGACCTGATGGTGATCTTCACGCGCTTCCGCAACCTGCCCGACGAGCAAATGAAATACGTCATCGACTACCTGGAATCGGGCAAGCCGGTCATCGGCCTGCGGACCGCCACGCATGCCTTCAACCTCGACGGCAAAAGTGCCTACGCCCGCTGGACCTGGACCAGCAAAGAGAAGGGCTACGAGGGCGGCTTCGGCAAGCAGGTCCTCGGCGAGACGTGGGTCAACCACCACGGCCACCACGGCGTCGAAGGCACCCGCGGCCTCATCGCCAAGGGCGAGGAGAAGCACCCCATCCTGCGCGGCATCAAGGACGGCGACATCTTCGGCACCACCGACGTCTACACCGTCAATCTGCCGCTGCCCGGCGACAGCAAGCCGCTGGTCCTCGGCCAGGTGGTCGAGAGCCTCAAGTTCGACGCCAAGCCGGTCGAGGGCAAGAAGAACGACCCGATGATGCCGGTGGCCTGGACGAAGACTTACTCGATCAAGGAAGGCAAGACCGGCCGCGTCTTCACCACGACGATGGGCGCGTCGCAGGACTTCGCCTACGAGGGGACAAGGCGCATGCTCGTCAACGCCTGCCTCTGGGCGCTGGGTCTGGAGGACAAGATCCCCGAGAAGACGGACGTGGAAGTCGTCGGCAAGTTTGAACCGACTCCGTTCCGGGGCGGCGGGCACAAGAAAGGGGTCAAGCCGTCGGCCCTCGCTGAGGAGAAATGATGCGCAGGTTTGGGATTCTCGTCGTGACGGCGCTGATCGCGGGCGGCGGTGAGCTGCGGTCCGCGGAGAAGCCGAACGTCGTCCTCATCGGGTGCGATCTCTCCAGTGCGCGAGAACCGCTGCGTTTTTGCGTGCTTCCTGACGCAGGTAACGCGCCAGCCCCGGTGGCGGGAGGCTTGTAGAAAGGCGGTGTCTTTCCTTCAACAAGGG
>Ga0116224_10000785_pt1 | contig 23493 bp, 15 predicted proteins | sample Sb_taG_9_FD_89699 | JGI IMG/M metagenome (GOLD analysis project Ga0116224, IMG submission 89699) | Peat soil microbial communities from Weissenstadt, Germany - Sb_50d_b_LC metaG | ecosystem: Environmental > Terrestrial > Soil > Wetlands > Peat | place: Germany: Weissenstadt | collected 2010-09-21 | reverse complement strand
TAGCGGCGAACGTGAGGCACCACGGGGCAAGCCCGTGGCATCCCAATCCCACGGGCTTGCCCCGTGGATGGTTAGGCTTGCCGCTACAAGAAGAGAGAGATAAGAAGTGTTTCTCCTTCTCTTTTCTGTAGCGGCGAACGTGAGGCACCACGGGACAAGCCCGTGGCATCAAGAGAAGACCCATGCCCACCGACCGATACACACGCTGGCGCCTCGTCCTCGGCAAGGCCGCCGACGACGGGTTATGCCAGTTCGCCGGCTGCAAGGGCGGCGGACTCCTTTCCGGCGACCTCGCCAACCTCGACCAGGCGCTCGGCTTCATCTACGGCGGCGACGAGGGGCAGCAGGACGACACGTCGAAGAAACGCTCCGCCGGCCTCGGCAGCTCCGCCCCGCGCCTTGCCAAGTGGCTCGGCGACATCCGCGGCTACTTCAACAAGGACGTCGTCGCCGTCATTCAGAAGGACGCCATCGAGCGCAAGGGGCTCAAGCAGCTCCTCTTCGAGCCGGAGACGCTGGCGCAGGTGACGCCGAGCATCGACCTGGTCGGCACCCTGCTTTCGCTCAAGAACATGATCCCCGACAGCGCCAAGGAAGCGGCGCGCCAGATCGTGCGCGCCGTGGTCGAGGAGATCCTCAAGCGCTTGCGCGGGCAGCTCGAACAGGCGGTGCGCGGCTCGCTGGACCGATCCCGGCACAGCCCCATCCGCAGTCTGCCGAACATGGACTGGCAGCGCACCATCCGCCGCAACCTGAAGAACTACGACCGAACCCGCGAAATCCTCATTCCCGACAACTTCCATTTCTTCGCCCGGCAGCACCGCCGCCGCCAGTGGAACGTGATCGTGTGCATGGACCAGTCCGGCTCGATGGCCGACTCGGTCGTCTACGGCGGCGTCATGGGAGCCATCCTCGCCAGCATCCCGGCCCTCGAAACCCACGTCGTCGTCTTCGACACCGAGGTGGTCGATCTGACGGAGAAGTGTCACGACCCGGTGGACCTCCTCTTCGGCGTGCAGCTCGGCGGCGGCACCGACATCAACCGCGCCGTGGCTTACTGCCAGGAGTTCGTCCACGACCCGCGCAAGACCCTTTTCATCCTCATCACCGACCTGTACGAGGGGGGCAACGCGAGGGAGCTGGTGCGGCGGATGGAGGAGATGACGGCTGCGGGTGTGCGGGCCATCTGTCTGCTGGCGCTGTCGGACAGCGGCGTGCCGGCCTACGACGAGAACCTCGCCGGCAAATGCGGCGCGGCCGGCGTGCCGTGCTTCGCCTGCACGCCCGCCCTGCTGCCGCCGCTGCTCGAAGGGGCGCTCAAGGGGCAGGACCTGCACACCCTCGCCGAGCGCTGCGGCGTGAAGCCGACTTGAGCCTGTTTCCGGCGGCCGGGGAGGATTGCCCTGCCCGTTCCCCGCACGCACGGCACGCCTTTCCCATCTTCCGCGCACAAAGCGAACGCCGCCCGCGCCGAACCCGAGAAATCCGGCTTCCGCGCGCGGACAGGCCCCGGGGCCGCACGCTATCCTCTTCGCAGAGTCACGTCCAATTCCTGTCCGCGTCCTTACTACTCGAAGAGGCCATCATGCGTCGATCCCTTTCCTTCGTCATTCTGGGAGCAGGCGCCCTGGGCGGCGCGCTGCTGTTCCCGTCCACGAGTCACGCCCAGCGGATGGTCCCGGGTGAGGACGCCTGGTGGGCCAGCCAGCCCGGCGCCTACGTCCCATTCAACGCGGCCCCGTTCGCGGAGCGCTACGCCAACCCCGCCCCGTCGTACTTCCTCTTCGGCGAGCCGGCCCGGCAGTTCTGGGCGGTTTACGAGATCGACCGTCAGGAGCGGTTGGAGAAGTTCGGCACCCGCTACACGCCCGAGCACCCGCCGCTGTTCAACCGCATCCTGGACCGGCGCCGGTAGGACTAAAGTCGCACTCGCGCCCCCGCCGGGAGGATTCTCGGCGGGGTGCGGAGTCAATATCTTGACGGGTGCCGCCAACATCCTCTCCGCGGTGAAGGACTCCGGAGTTCTTGATTCGCTGAGGAAGGAAAGGTGACGCGATGAAGCGCATCGGCATCCTGACGGCCGGCGGCGACACGCCGGCCCTCAACGCGACGCTCTACGGGGCCGTGACGCGCGCCAACCAGCGCCGCATCGAGGTCTTCGGCTTCATCAAGGGCTTCAGCGGCCTGCTCAACCCGCGCGTGCCGCACGTCCACCTCAACCCACTCTACGGGACCATCCCCGAACTGGACTCCGCTTACGGGGGCAGCATCATCGGCGCCTCGCGCGACTACCTCAACGCGGACGACGCCGAGTCGTGCAACGCCATCGTCGAGCGCCTGAACCGCCTCGCCATCGAGGGACTGATCTGCATCGGCGGCGACGGCACGCTCAACGGCATGCAGCCGCTGGCCACGCGCCTACCGACCGTGCTGGCCCCAAAGACCATCGACAATGACCTCGGCCTGAACTACCGCAGCGAGGCGGAGGAGTACAGCCGTGAAGTCGTCCCCGAGCCGCCCGGCTACCGCTACACCCGGCTGCGCTCGCGGACGCAGTTCGACCTCCATCAGATGGTCAACTACGTCACGCCCGGCTTCGCCACGGCGGTGTTCGTCTCGGCCACCGGCGTGCAGCGCATCCGCACCACCGCCGAAAGCCACCGCCGCATCGGCATCATCGAGGTCATGGGCCGGCACTCGGGCTACCTGGCGCTCGGCAGCGCCTACGGCCAGCCCGACGTGCTGCTCCTGCCCGAGCACCCGCTGAACGTCGATCGGCTGGTCGAGCGCATCCAGGAAATTTACGACCTGCAAAAGCACGTCATCATCGTCTGCGCCGAGGGGGTGGTCAACGAGCGCGGCGAGGAGCTGGGCGCCGAGGTCGATTCGACCGACCCGGCCGGCAACAAGATCCTCAGCGGGGCGGGGGAGGCGCTGCGGTCGATCCTGATCAAGCGGCTGGGCGACAGCTACTTCACCAGCAAGCGCCGCAACGAGTCGGCCAGGGCGGCTATCTTTACCCGTAAAGTCGGGCACACGCAGCGCGGCGGCCGGCCGATCCTCTTCGACCGCTACTACGCGGCGCAGCTCGGCGGCAAGGCCGTCGATCTGCTGCTGGAGGGGCGGTCGAACGCGGTGTCCATCTTGCAATACGACGAGCGGCGCGGCTTCCACCTCGACGGCATCGACGGCAACGACTTCCGCGACCGCTGGGGCCTGATCCACGCTCGGACGATGCACCCGTCCTTTTACGACCCGGAGCGCATGATGCCGTCGCGCGTCGGCATCGACTACCTGCTGCCGATCTTCGGCAACGCCCTGGGCCAGGACGACATGGAGGCGATGCGTCAGAGCCTGTTCGACAGCGGCAACCTGACGCGGCCGTACCACTCGGTCAACACGGACATCAATAAGCGGATTCGCTATCTGGAGTGACCCGGGTGGCTCGTTTCTTCGCGACCTGTGCCCGCGGCCTCGAGCCCATCCTGGCTGACGAGCTGCGCGCCCTCGGCGCCGAGGAGGTCGTCCCCGGCCGCGGCGGCACCGCGTTCGCCGGCGACACGGCCCTGCTCTACCGGGCGAACCTCTGGCTGCGCACCGCCGTCCGCGTCCTGCAACCGATCCTCGAAGCCGACGTGACCTCGCCGGACGAGTTGTACGAGGCGGTCAAGCGCCTCGACTGGTCGCAATACCTGACGCCCGAGCACACCCTGGCCGTCGATAGCAACGTCCGCGACTCGCACATCACCCACTCGAAATACGCCGCCCTCCGCGTGAAGGATGCCGTCTGCGATCAGTTCGTGGAGCGGCTCGGCCGGCGGCCGAGCGTGGACGTGGACGAGCCGATGGTCGGCCTGAACCTGCACGTCTACCGCGACCACGCCGTGCTGAGTCTCGACAGCTCGGGCGAGTCGCTGCACAAGCGCGGCTACCGTCCGGTGCTGACGAGGGCCCCGCTGAACGAGGCGCTGGCGGCGGCCATCGTCCTGCTGACGGGCTGGGGCGGCGATGTACCGTTCGTCGATCCGATGTGTGGCTCGGGCGTGCTGCCGATCGAGGCGGCGTGGGTCGCGCTGCGGCGGCCGCCGGGGCTGACGCGCCGCCGCTTCGGCTTCCAGGGGTGGATGGACTACGACGTGCGCCTCTGGACGGAGCTGCGCGACGAGGCCCGGAAGGGGGTGCGGAAACAACTGCCGGCCCCGATCCTCGGCTCGGACATTCGCCGCGACGCCGTGTCGTTCGCGACCGGCAACGCCCGTGCCGCCGGCATCGGCCACCTGCTCCGCTTCGAGGTGAAGGACGTGGGCGACTTTCGGCCGCCGGAGGGGCCGCCCGGCGTAATCGTGTGCAACCCGCCTTACGGCGAGCGCATCGGCGAGGAGAAGGAGCTGAAACCGCTCTACCGCTCATTGGGGGAGGTAGTGTACCAGCGCTGCGCCGGCTGGCGGGCTTTCGTCTTCACGGGCAACGCACGGCTGGCGCGGGAACTGGGCATGAAGCCGGCGCGGAAGGTGCCGCTGATGAACGGGAAGATTCCGTGCGAACTGCTGGAGTTCGACCTGGGCTGAGGGCATCGGAGGATTCCGTTTGTTTAGCGGCGGGTCACAGACCCGCGCGGGTCTGCGACCCGCCGCTAAACTGAGAACTACCTTTCCTTGCGGATGGCCTCGGCGCTCGCCTTCGCCTGGAGTTCCAGCCACGTCCCCTGCCGGGTCATCTTCAGCGACCAGGCGAACTCGCGCCCCATCGGCCCCCCCTGGCCCGGCGCGAACCACGCCTTGAGTCCCTTGCGATTGTCCGGCCCCAGGTAGGTTGCCAGCGCCTCGACGGCCTCCGCGTCGTCGCAGTCGAAGGCCGCCCGCAGCGTCGCCTCCTTCGGGTCGGCCGTCACCCACAGGCCGAATGTCTTCACCTTTTCGAGGGGCGCGTTATCCCTGTCTTGCAGCAGCAGTTTCAGACCGGCGAACTGGTCGTCCCTCGGCGGCAGGCGGCCGGCCACCCAGGCCTGCGCCGGCGGGCGGATGCGCTCCGTGATGAGTCCGCGGAGGGCCGGCCGCAGGTGCCCCAGACCGGCGCGCGGCTCCGTCGGCACGCGATGGCCCGGGCCGTCCTCGAACTTCTTCGCCACCACCAGGGTGTGATCGTCGGCGAACCAGGCGTTGGCACCCAGTTCGCGAAAGAGCCAATGGTTCGTCTTCATGACAAAGGGATAGACCGGGCGCCCGTCCACGTCGCGCTGCTTCTCCGCTTTCAGCGCCTTGAGCACCTGGTCCCGATCGATCGGACGGCGTGTCCGCACCACCAACGTGAAGCGGACCGGCAGGCTCTCGTCGAGGGTAAGGCCGAACACTGCGTGATCGATCTCTTCGAGCTTGAGCCCGCTCCAGCCCTCGACGCTGTGCAGGTTGATCGACTCGTCGCCGAGGAACCAAACCAGGTCGCGCCCGAGCGGGTCATCGAGCAATTCGGCGGCGTGGACGGCGAAGATCAGGTCGGTGTCGTCGGGCAGGTAGCCGAGCGCCGCCAGCTCCGCGGGGGCCACGACGCTGACCGGCGGGGAGCCTTCCGCCTCGGCCGGGCGCGGGGCGCGGGCGTGCATCACGACCACGGCCAACTCGACGACAATCAGCACCAGGACCGACAGGCCGTAGAGGACCGACAGGCGCCGCCAGAGGGGCTCGCGCGTCCGGTCCTGCCGGTCGCGCCGGTTCCACCCCCAGAACCAGGCGGCGATGAGTCCGAGGACGTAGACCCCCAGCGGAAACACCACGTAGATCGGGACGCTGAACGCCCGCGTTTTGGGGAGATGCACGTCGTATTCGCGGCGGATCCCCGAGGTGCTCAGGGCGAAGACCAGGGCGATCAGGGCGATCCCCACCATGCCGCCGAACAGGAGGAGGAGAATCTGTCCGTTGGAGAATTGCCGCGGGGTTGACGGCGCGGGTCCCTCGAAGAACCAAAGGAATCGGCGGATGAAGGGGCCTTGAGCGAATCGCCGGCGGGGCCACGGCTCGAGGGGCGGCCCGACCATCGGAGGGGGCGCAGGAGCCGGTGAAGCCGTGACGCCCTCGTCAGTGGGAGGCCGGTAAGGGAACGATTCACCGCAGCGCGGGCAGGGAATACGCTGGCCGGGATGGGTGCCGGCGGGCACCTCGGCGGCCGCGTTACAGTAGGGACACGAAAGGACGTCGGTCGGCATGGAACGGCTCGCGACGGCGTGGGAATCCTGACGGCCGAAGGGGCCGTCGCCGTCGTCCATTGTAGTGGACACCGCGGAGCGCGGGCTCGGCGTTTCGCGCTCGCGGTATCCCAGACGGCGTCTCGTGAGATACCGCGAGCGCGGAACGGCATGCCGCGCTACTTCTCCCGCCGCTTGAGGAAGCAGGTCGGGTCGAGGGTGATCGCGGCGTGGGCGAACTTCGCGGCCTCCCTCGTCTGGCCGGCGGCGCAGGCCTCCTCATACGCCTTGAGCAGCTCCCTCAGCACCTTTTCCCGCGAGCAGCCCAGGTCGGCGCAGGTCCGTTCGACCGACTCCGATTCCTCGGCCAGTTCCTTTTCCAGTTCGGTTACCATCTTGGGAGGGGCGGCGCACCCCACAGGGGCGTCCTTGCAACGGATGGCGGTCTGTCGCGGCTCGTCCTCTTCGTTGACGATGACGCGCGGCGTCACCAGGACGTAAACCATCTGCGCCTCGCGGCTGTAGCCGACGGTCTTGAACAGTCGGTTGACGTAAGGGACCTTGCTGAGGACCGGCGGGCCGTACTGGTTGGGCCCTTCGCTGACCTTCTTCAGCCCGCCGAACAGCACCGTGCCGCCGTCGGGGATGGTCAGTGTCTTGTCAATGTGCAAGGTGTTCACCTTCGGCTGCTGGAGAAACTGGGTAAGTGGGAGTGGCTTGCCCTGGTCGTCCTTCAAGAGCACCGTGACGGGGGACAGTGGCACGACGGTCGATGCGAGGTCCGTCTGGTTGATCTCCAGCTTGAGCTGCACGAAGCGCCGGTCGGCGGAAATCTTCGGGCACGCCGACATGCGGAAGCCGGTGACGACGTCCTCCGTCTTCGGAATGACCAGCGGTTGGCCGTCGTGCTGGACCACCTCGCAGCCGGTCACGAACGGCTGCCTGTCCGTGCAATCGACGTGGGCCATCTGCCCGTCGAGCATGGTCACCTTGGGTGCCTGCATGACGTCGGCGCGCTGCTCGCCGTTCACCGCGTCCAGCAAGCGGGTGACCTGCTGGTCGTTCAGGAACGTCGTGCCGGACTTCGAGTCGGTGAGGGGTTTGCAAAGAGCGCCGGTCACCGCACCTACCGGCGTCAGGCCGGAGAGGAAGTGGTCCGGGGTGAAGTCGTTGATGAACCCCACCGGGTGAAACTGGGTCGAGGGGGCCGGCGGCGTGTACTTCTGCGGCGCTTTCTCGGGATCGACCTTGGCGTTGAAGTCCACGCCGATGCGCTCGAAGAAATCGACCGGGATGGTCACGAGGCGCACTTCCAGGGCGACTTCGACGTCCTGGGCGCGGCGCATCGCGGCCAACAGGTCGGCGATCTGCTCCTGGACGTCGGCGGTCTGGTTGACGACCAGCGTCCTGGTCATCGGGAAGTAATCGAGGGTGCCGCGGCCGCCGTGGGACGCCCAGGTCTCCGGTGAGATGGTTTCCTGAATCGTCTTGATGAGATCGGCTTCCCGCGTCGCCGATTTCGCGGTGTCGCTGCCGCCGACGGGGACGACCAATTCGGCCACCTGGTACGGCACCAGCAACATTTTCCCCCGGCCCTGGGTGGCGTGGTAAGTTAGGACCAACGGCGATTGGTCCTGGGCGCGGGCCGTGGCGGCGGCGAGCAGGCCGGCCGCGAGCAGTGCGGCCGTGCCGGAGAAGCGGGCAAACATGCGTTGATCCTCCGTGACGGGAAAAGCGTGCGCCGGGGCCGCCCGGCGTCGGGTCTGGGGACGGCGGAAAACCGTCCGGGCGGCGATGCGTATAACATCGGGGTGCCGCCGGGGCAACGGGGGAAAGTAAACTCGGGCGCCTCCATGCTTCCCCTGGCTCGCCTCAGCCGTTACAATCAACTATTCCCCCAGGGAGGCGCCGTGTCCGACCGCACCGGACTGCGTCGATTGCGCTGTTTTCAGGGAACCCCGGGAGTTGACCGATATGCCTAGTCCGTTTCCTGGAATGGACCCGTATCTGGAAGACGAGAAGCTCTGGCCCGAGTTCCACCACGCCCTGGTGGCGGCGCTCTATCAGGCGCTGCTGCCGAACCTGGTGGACCGCTACAGGGCGCGCGTCAGCCAGCGCCACTACGTTACCGAACAGGCCCTGTTCACGTCGATCATCCGCGACGAGCACCACGAGGAGTTCGTCGAGGTGCGCCAGCGCAGCGACGGCCGCCTGGTCACCCTCCTCGACGTGGTCAGCCCGGCCAACAAGACGCTGGCCGCGGCGCGGCAGGCGTACCTGGACAAGCGCCAGGAGGCCAAGGGGGCCGGCGCCAGCCTCGTCGAGATCGACCTGGTCTTGCAGGGTCGGCCGACGCTGGAGTATTCGCGCGACGGCCTGCCCGACTGGGACTACGCGGTGACGGTGACGCGCTGCACGCAGCCGGAACGCTACGAGATCTACACGGCGACCTTGCAGAAGAAGCTGCCGCGCTTCCGCCTGCCGTTGGCCGCCGACGACCGCGACGCCGTCCTGGACCTGCAGACGACCTTCGCGCGCTGCTACGACCAGGGCAGTTTCTGCGGCAAGATCGATTACGGCCACGACCCGGTCACGACCCTCGCCGACGATGACCGCAAGTGGCTCACCGACTGGTTGAAGCAACAGAAGTTGCGCTAGCTGTTTAGCCGCCGCCGTCGATTTATCGTTTCGCGAACCGATAAATCCGCGCCGCCCCGAGGGCGGCGGCTAAACAAGATGACCGACATGGCCGACCCCCGTCCCCCCGCCCCGGTGCTGCTGGTCGTCGCCGCCTTCAGCCGGCACGCCGCCGCGCTGGACTGGGGGCGCGAGCGCCTGGAGCGGACCTGCGGCCCTGTGGCGCTGGCGTCGGCGCCGTTCGACTTCCACCACACCGCCTACTACGAGGCGGCGATGGGGTCGGGGCTGCGCAAGTGCCTGTTCGCCTTCCGCGACCTGGTATCGCCGGATTGTCTGCCCGCGCTCAAGCTGCACACCAACGCTATTGAGGCGGAGGCGGCGGGAGGCGGCACCTACCCCGAGCGGCGGCCGCTCAACCTCGACCCCGGCGTGCTGTCGTTGGGCAAGTTCGTCCTCGCCACCACCAAGGACCAGGCCCACCGAGTCTATTTGCGCGACGGTATCTTCGCCGAGGTGACGCTGCGCTTCGAGGCCGGCGCCTTCGAGCCGTGGCCGTGGACCTACGCCGACTACCGCGAGGGGATTGTGCGCGAATTTCTCCGGGAGGCTCGCGACTACTACCGCGGCCGGCTGCGCGAGCGCGAAACGACAGGCGGTGAGGGGCGCTCATGTGGCCTCTGATCCGGCCGCTGCTCTTCTCCCTCGACGCCGAGCGCGCCCATCATCTGTCGATGCAGATCTTCGCCGGCGCAATGCGCGTGGGGCCGCTGCGCCGGTTGACGGAGCGATTGTTCCGCGCCGACGACCCGCGGTTGCACGTGCGCCGCTTCGGCATCGACTTTCCGACGCCGGTGGGACTCGCGGCGGGCTTCGACAAGAACGCCGAGTATTTCGACGCCCTGTCCGCGCTCGGCTTCGGCTTCATCGAGGTGGGGACGCTGACAGCGCAAGCGCAGTCGGGCAACCCCCGGCCTCGCCTGTTCCGGTTGCCCGCGGACCGGGCGCTGCTCAACCGCATGGGCTTCAACAACAAGGGCTCGGCCGCGGCCGCGGAGGCGCTGGCCCGGCGAAAAGAGCTGCGTCCCCTTTTCCCGGTGCTTGGCGTCAACATCGGCCGGTCGAAGGTCGTCTCCAACGAGGAAGCCGTCGGCGATTACCTCACCAGCTTCGAGCGGCTGTTCCCGTTCGGCCGCTACTTCGTCGTCAACGTCTCGTCGCCCAACACCCCGGGCCTGCGCGAGCTACAGCAGCGCGGCCCCCTCACCGCGCTGCTGCGAGCGCTGACCGAGAAGAACGGCGAACTAGCCGCCCGCCACGGCGTCGAGCCCCGGCCAATCCTGCTGAAGATCGCACCCGACCTGGGCGACGACCAGATCACGGACATCGTCGAGATGACACGGGAAATGCCGATCGCCGGCCTGGTGGCGACGAACACGACCGTCAGCCGCGACAGGCTGCGGACGCCGGCGCGACGGGTGGCGGCGCTCGGCCCCGGCGGGGTTTCGGGGGCGCCGCTGACCGAGCGCACCCGCCGCTTCGTTCTCGACCTGTACCGGCGCACGCAGGGACGGCTGCCGATCATCGGCGTCGGCGGCATCATGAGCGGCGAGGACGCCTGGCAGATGATCCGCGCCGGGGCGTCCCTCGTGCAGGTGTACACCGGATTCGTCTACGGCGGGCCGGGATTCGTGAAGTCGATTCACCGGCACCTGCTGCGCCGGTTGGCCCAGAGCGGCAAGCACTCGCTCGACGAGGTGGTCGGGAGCGCTCTCTCAGAGGCCGCCAAGCGGGAGGAGTGGATCATGTAACTCCCCGTCGTCCTTGCGAGGGTCTGCCTTGACTTATCGCAAGTTGCGATTATCCTTACCGAGGAGTGATTCCGCTGACCGAGAGGTGTAGCATGCGAGTCATCTCCAGGCGGCGGCTGCGGGAGTTCTGGCAGTCTCGGAAGAACGATGCCAAGGTCGCCGAGCGGGACCTGTCCGCCTGGTACAAGCCCGCCCGGAGCGCCGCGTGGGCTAACTTCGGGGCGCTCAGGCAAACCTTCGGGTCGGCCGATCAGGTGAGCAACTGCGTCGTGTTCGACGTGGGCAGCAACCGCTTCCGCTTGATCGGCCGGTTGAATTACGCCCGGGGGATCATCGACGTCCTGCGGGTGATGGACCACGCGGAGTACGACAAGCAACTCTGGGTCGAGGCCCGCGGGTGTCACAAGCCCCCGCCGAAGGGGCCAGCCGCGGGAGAGAGGCATGCCTCCCGCGGGCGCAAGGGAGGGAGGTAAGCGATGGCCGTCAAGACTACCCGGCGAACGCTGCCGGACACCTACTTCGCGCTGGTGAGGCAGTTCCCGCTCACCCACGTCCGGGACGACGACCACCTCGCCGAGGCCCAGGAGGTGATTGATCGCTTGCTGGAAGAAGACCTGGACGAAGGGGCGCAAGAGTACCTGGACGCCCTGACCGACCTGGTGGAGACCTACGAGGACGAACACGAGCCGATCCCGGATGCCTCGGAGGCGGACGTGCTGCGCGAGCTGATGCGGTCGAACGGCCTCAGCCAGGGATGGCTGGCCAAGGAGGTCGGGATGGCGCAGTCCACCATTTCCGCCGTCCTGAACGGCAAGCGGTCGCTGACCAAGGAGCAGGTGGTGAGGCTCGCGGAGTTCTTCCACGTCTCTGCGGCCGCGTTCCTCCCGGCTTGAGCATTCGCGATCATCCGTCCGCCGCATCATTCTGCGCAGCGGTCGCCCCGACGGAGCGGTGGCTGCGCAGGAGGAAGGCGACGGCGGTAGCGGGCAAGAAGGCCGAGGAAGTAGCGGGCGTCGTCAGGGTCAGCGAACAGGGCCTCTCGGGTGTGCCCGCGCGACATCACGTGCTACGCGGGGTCATCGGCGAGTTGCATCCAGCGCGGCTTGCGCGGCATTGGCTCCGCCCGTGGGGGCAGCGGGGGCCGCGGGCAGGTGCGGGCACGGCAGGTACAGTTTCCGCGGAACCCTTGAAGAGACAAAATCTTACCAAAAGCGTCCCCATTTGTCTGCCAAAAGCGTCCCCATTTGTCTGCAATCCGGTGAGATCTGTTTACTACTCTTCTTGCTCTTCACGTGTCTCGAAGATAGCATCGTCCAGTTCCAGCCGCGCGAAGAAAAGGAACAAGGCCAGCAGCATTTTCCGCCTGGCTATCTCAGATAGCGACTTCACACGCTTCCTCTTTTCCAGCCATTCCAGGCAAACGGTGCTGATGCGGCGGAAGTCGATGTCTCCTTCAGGAAGTTGCTCGCCCGGAGGCAAATAGAAGCAGGCGCGCCTACCGTTCCTCCGGACGTGTTCTTGATCCTCGCGGCGGAGGCTGGTCATTGGGCGGATTAAGGCTACTATGCGATGCTTTTTATCTTTGTCAATCTCGCAACCGTGACTTAGGAGGACGGCGCGGGCGACGAGAGTGTGGGCAGGAAGAATCACTTCCGTTTCTAACGGAGGGAATTGGTCGCCGGAAAGCTCGTCGATGAGGGAACCGGCCTTCTTGCTGGCCAGCGAGAGTGGCCGCGGAGTCGTCGGCCTCTCTTTGAGGAATGCATGGGGGACATCCTCAAAGATGTCCCCCTGGCAGAACACATCCTCAACGTCGCGGTAGCACGTAGCGGCGTCCATCAGGCCCCCGGGCTCAGTCGGTGAAATGCTCGTCTGGATCGCAGGTCACGGGGCCGTCGTCTGGCACGTGCCGTGCGCGAACTCCTGTGACACGGCGCACGGGGTCCGTGTCCGGGGTGACCAAGTCGGCGAGTTCCAGTCGCTCAGACAGCAGAGAAATCTGCTTTTCGGCGAGTTCGAGGCATCCCGCAAGATGGTCCCGGATGGCCATGATCCCTTTCAACGCCTCTTCGACGTCGTGTGCCTCCGAAAGCGTGCGGATCGTCTCCAGAATCGCCTTCGAGTGCTCGTTGCAACAGGGCACGGGCAGATTGAGTTGCGGGTCGGGAGGCGTGGAGTGGCCGACCGTTGCGTCGCAAAACGAAACCGGTCCGCGGCTCGTCTGCAAATCGCCAGTCAGCTTACCCGCCGGATCCGTCCAGACCGCGCCGCCTTCAACGTCACTTGGCCCACCCAGATCCTTTATGTACTCTGCCTCGTTAATCACCCTCCTCAGCAACTCCCGCAGGTCGCGGTTCCGAAACGTGCGAGTGGTCATTCTTATTCTCCTGACGGCCCTCCCTCGAGGGCAGGAAGGGCAATGCCCTTCTGGGTTAGCAGTTCCTCTAGGGTTCGCAACTTGATCAGCGCCAGGCCCACTTTCTTCTCGAGGTCTTTCAGCTGCTGCGAGGACATCCTCGCTTCCAGGGCCATCGGCATACCGCTGTCGCTCGTCGCAACGACCCTCAGGGTGGTGATCGGGACCATTCCATCTACGTTGGCCCGCTCGTCGTCAAAAACGGGCCGCAGATCGCAGATGAGTTGGAGTTCCTCCAGCGCGTGCCCGGTGGTCTTGAGGAGTCGTTCAGCTTTGCGCTGACGAGCGAGTGCGGTTCCGGCTCCAAGAAGCAAGGAAATACGACGCGCCAGTTCCTCGACCTCTTCTTGACTCAGCGGGGAAAAGGATGGTTCGGGCGGAGGGGCGGACTCCTCTCGTGCGACGCGTTTCCGGATCAGATCCGGCAATCGCTTCGTGAACTCCTCTACCGATAGGCCCGTTTGTCGTAGGACTCGTTCAACGGTAACGATGACGCTGACGATGCTGTCCGCCTGCCCGGGATCGGCGACGTGTCCGCGGACCAGTTCTGTCATCCCCTTCCTGTCAAGAAAACCGGGGTGCGTGCGCAACGCGACTTCCAGACTCCTCACGGCGGCGGGGGCTAGGCCGAGGAAGGCCCGCGCGCCTTCGGCAAACTCGGGGCCGGCAAAGTCGCGATGTTCGCCGTACGAGAAGTCGCCTCGCAGGTAAACCAGTTGCTCTGGCACGGGTAGGCCTCCTCTGGGCGGGGGGATGATAACATCTCCCGAATCCGCGGGAAAGTCGTCATCTACTTCATACTACGGATTCGATCCACCCGCGGGTCTTTCGACATCGATACGCGCGTCGCGGGCCCGACGTGCCTACTTTCCCGCGCGCAGAGACGGCAAGCAACAACAAACTGCCAATTCGGTCGGTCCGTCGGTCCTTCACTGTCGGCGGAAACGACTGTGCAGTTGCCCAGGCTAAGGACGGTGGCGGGGAGAAAAAAGGACGTGGCTCATTTCCCCACGTAATCCGCCTTTTTCCGAGCGGAGTTCGAGGGCGAGCCGCTCGGCCCCGGCGAACAGGAGTGTACTGGCTCGACGCCAGCCGGCAGGGCGAGTTGTTCTACCCTGCCTGCCACGCCTGGGCGGCATGCAGAGCATGCCCTACGAGCCGCGGCCCCCGGCAGAACGGGTTGGTTACGGCGGCACCGGCGGTAATTCGCTTGGCGGCGCCGGCGCCGGCATCGGCCGAAGTTGATCCGCGGCCCCCATCGGCGCCGGCGCCATCGGCACCTCGGGCGGCTTCTCGCCGCCGTTGCCCGGCAGCACGCTGGTGCTCTCCTCCTCGACGAGCGGCTTGGTCAGCGTGTTCGTCGTCAGCTCGGCGCGGAAGTAAACCGTCGGCGCCGCCTTCAGCGCCTGCACCTGGATCGTGTACACCACCGCCTGTCCCGGCGGCAGCGACCCGACCGCCGGGAAGGTCACGCGCTGCGCCTCGATCTTCGCCGTCGCCGGCCCCTTGGCGCCGAGCACGCGCATCTCGTCGGGCACCACCGCGACCACCTGCACGTCCTCGGCCGGCAGCGACCCCTGGTTCGTCACCTCGACGCGGTACTCCGTCTCCTTGCCGACCTCCACCGGGTCGTCGCGGTCGGCCACCTTCATGCGCACCGCCGGCAGCCCGCGGATTTCCAGCGGCGCCGCCGCCTTGGCGTCGATGCCCGGGTCGGCCGTCACGCCGGCCACGGTCATCGCCCGCGGCGTCAGCGCCTTGCACAGCGTCGTCAGCGTCAGCGTCCTGGTCTCGCCGGGCTCGAGCGTGCCGACGGCCCACGTCACCTGGTTGCCCTCGACGGCCGCCCCCGGACTGCCGCCCTGGTAGGCCAGCTCCGGCGACAGGGCGTCGCGCACCACCACGTTTGCCAGCGGCACGTCGCCGATGTTCTTCACCTCGACCTTCCAGTCCGCGGGCCGGCCGACGTAGCGCCACGCCGGGCCGGTGTTGTGCAGGCTCACCTCGGCGCGCTTCACCGTCACCGTCTGCCGGGCGCTGTCGCTCAGCCCGCCGTCGCCCTCGGCCGTGACCACGTTCGTCTGCGCCCCCGCCTCGCGGGCCGTCAGCGTCAGCGGCACCGTCTTGCTGGTGCCGGGGGCCAGCGTGCCGACCTGCGACTCGACCGGGTTCACCTTCGACTCGTGCTCCAGCCCCGGGTCGAATTTCGACGTCAGCACTACGCCGGTCGCCGGCCCCGTGCCGGGGTTGCTCACCACAATCTGGTACGCGACCGGGGCGCCGACCGCGCCGACCGCCGGCCCCTCCACGCCGACCTTCAGCGCCGGCCGCGCCTCCGCCGTCACGTCCGTCGTCGCCGACTTTTCGCCGCGCAGCCCCTCCGCCGTCTCCACCTGCACCTTGTTCGTCACCGCACCGACCCGCGACGGCCGGACGGTCGCGCTGATGTGGTACGTCTGCCGGCCGCTCAGTTCGCCCAGCGTCCACACCAGACCGTTATTCTCCACCACCGCCGCCGGGTCGGAGCGGACGTACTCCGTCCCGTCGGGGATGGCGGCGCGAACGGTCATGGCACTCGACTCGACCGTCCCGGTGTTGCTCAGGGCGACCGTGTACGTCAGCTCCTGTCCGACGACGGCCGCCGGCGGCGCCGTCAGGTCGAGGGTGATGACCGGCGCCTGCCAGGTGACCGTCGTTTCGCCGCGGGCCAGCTCCAGGCCGGCGTCGCTCGGCCGGGTGGGGAGGGGGGCGCGGATGATCTCGACGCCGACCCGGTTGACCCCCGACGTGGCCCCATCCTGGGCCAGGGCCGCCGGGGCGTTGCCGCTCAGGTCGCTGGTGGCGACGTACTCCTGGGTGCGGCCCGGCAGGAAGACGGCGGGCGGCCCGTCGAGGATGCGATAGCGGACCTTGTAGCCGGCCAGCGGCTGCTTGTCGGTGGCGCGGACGACGCTGCTGTTGAGCACCGCCTCGCTCCCGCCCCGGGCAACGACCGGCTTGGGGAACGTCCACGCCGCATCGACCCAGTGCGTGGTGACGACCACCTTGTTGCTGTCCCAGTTGTAGATCTCCGGGCAGTAGACGGTGACGTGCGTGTCGCCCTCGACCGCCGCCGAGATGACGCACCAACTCTGGCCGGGCCGGATGACGAAGTCGTCGTTGGGATCGTCGTTGCCGCGCGTGACGTGGTGCTCTAGGTAATCAGTGTAGCTGACCGCGTAGTGGTTATCGACCTTGTAGCCGCGGCCGGGGAAACAACCGCTCTCGTCCACCTCGATGACATTGCCGGCCCCCTCCAGCATCCACTCGACGCGTCGGCCGCGCCGCGGCTCGCCCTTGTCGTCGTAGACCGTGGCGATCAGCACGTAATGGTTGCGCACCGAGCTGACCGCCTCGAGCGGCCGTACCTCGACCCGACAGGCGTGCGGGTCGAAGTCGGCGTAGGCCCCCTCGCCTGTCGGCTTCGCGTGGGTGCGGACGATGTCGCCGAACGGCTTGAGGCTCCAGGGGAAATAGGAAGGGTTGTGCGACACGCCGGAGCAGCCGGGCAGCAGCAGCAGACAGGCCGCCGCCAGCCCGGGAAGTAATCGCCGGATTGTCGCAGCCATCGCCGTCCTCCCCCTCCCTGGGTCCGGAGCCCGCACTGCCCCGGTTAGCGGCACTTGACCCCGGACCGCGTCTATACGCGAAATCGGGAAGATTGCAAGACGTGGTCTGGTTCATCCCGCGGCGAACGGTGTCTAGTAGGTCGGGGGTAGCGCGCCACCGGCTGAGGACCAGCAAGCCGTCTCGCACTCACGGCGCCGCGCTCCCCGCGCTCCGGTTGACAACCCGCTCCCGGCCCCCGATATAATGCATGGACCTGATTGCCTGACCGCCAAAGTGAATGGACTCTTGATGTTACGACAACGCCGAGGATGAGTATCCGGGACTTTCTCACGGGTAGCGCTGGGGCGCGGACAGTCGCGGGACGTAGGTCAGGCTTTCCAGCCTGACCTCACCCGAAAGTTGTCCGCCCCGTCAGGCTAGAAAGCCTGACCTACGAGAAAGTCCCGAGTACCCTCGGACATGGGTCGAGACGTTCTCCGGCATCGTGTGCTTGCCCCCCTGACGCAGCCCCCAGGACCGTGTCATGTCGTTCCTCCCGAAATGGTTTCGGAGACGCTTCCTGGGAAGGAAACGCAAGGACGCCCCGGCGCGAGTCCGCCAGCCGGGGCTCGAACTCCTGGAAGACCGACTGGTTCCGAGCGTCTCGCTCCAGCTGCTCCTGCCCCCCTCCGCCCCGTACCGTGTAAACAACAGTTTAGAAATCCAGTACACCAACACGGGCACGACGGCGGCGCCGGCGCCGCTGCTGGTGGTCTCGGCCGACAACGCCAACCTGTGGCTGCCGACCGACCCGACCGTCAGCGGCCCGAGTCTCCTGGTGCTGGCCACCGGTCCGACCGGCCCGGCCGGCACCCTGGCCCCGGGTGCCCAGGGCAGCATCCTGGTGGACTTCACGCCGACGAGCAGTGTGCCCAACGCCACGATCAACTTCAGCCTCGGCCAGATGGTCCCGGGGCAGACCATCAACTGGGCCTCGCTCCAGACGAGCTTGCGGCCCAGCAACATCCCCGCCGACGCCTGGAACGCCCTCTTCAGCAACTTCACCACGAACGTCGGCAGCACGACGAACTCGTGCCAGGCCGCCCTGGATGCCGACGCGACTTACCTGGCGCAGATCGGCGAGCCGACCAACGACGTCGCCCGCCTGTTCGCCTACGAGATCACCAAGGCCGACGCCGCCTTCCCCGGCGGGGCGCTGGCCGGCAGCGTCGATGACTCCCTGCCCGCCCCCGGCCCGCCGCTCAGCTTCGAGCGCCAGTTCCTGCCCTCGGTCTCCGGCCGCTACACGCTGAGCACCCTGGGCCGCGGCTGGGTCAGCAACTGGGACGTCAGCGCCAGCACCGACGGCCAGGGTAACGTCACCATCGACCAGAGCGGCAATTTCCGCTCGTTCACCTCGCAACTGGGCGGCGCCTACCTGGCGGCCCCGGGCGATCACGGCGTCCTGACGGCCCTGGGGGGCGGCGGCTACCAACTCGCCGACCCCGACGGCACCTTCTGGGTCTTCAACCCCGACGGCACGCTGGGCTCCTTTCGAGACAGCAACGACAACGGCATCGTCGCCACGTATAGCGGCGGCCTGCTGAGCCGCCTGACCGACTCCAACGGCTCTTACCTCACCTTCAGCTACACCAACGGCCTGCTCACCACGGTAGCCGACTCGGCCGGCGGCAGCGGCACGTACACCTACGACCCTTCGGGCCAGCACCTGCTCAGCTTCACCGGCGAATTCGGCACCACGACCTACAGTTACGTCACCGGCCAGGGGGCGCCTTCCGAGAACGCCCTGGCGTCGGTCGCGTTCCCGAACAATTCGCACATCTATTACAGTTACGACCCCCAGGGGCGCCTGATCGACGAGCACCAGGACAGCGACCAGGAGGACGTGACCTATTCCTACGGTTTCGCCGGGGGGTACACCGTCACCAACGCCCTCGGGGCCGTCACCACCTTGCTCACCGACGACTCCGGCCGGGTCTGCGAGGCCATTGACGCGCTCGGCAATGTCACGCGCACCACCTACGACGCGGCCGGGAACGTGACGCAGGTGGCGGGGCCGCAGGGAGCCGCCTACGGCTACGGCTACGACGCCAACGGCAACCTCACCAGCGAGACCGACCCGCTCGGCCGGACGACGACCTTCACCTACAACGCCAACAACGACCTGACCGGCACCAGCGACGCCAAGGGCAACACCACGACTTATAGCTACGACGGCCAAAACGACCTCCTGGGAATCTTCTACGCCAACAACACTCAGGAGACCTACAGCTACAACTCACTGGGCGAGGCCACACAGTTCCTCGACGCCAACGGCAAGGCCATCGGCTACACCTACGACTCCCAGGGCGAGGTCGCCACCGAGCACTTCGCCGACGGCACCTCCTATGCCTTCACCTACGACGACCGCGGCAACCTCACCAGCGCGGCCGGCGCGGCCGGCACAACCACGTTCCAGTACCAGGACAGCGCTAAACCCGACCTGGTGACGGAGATCGACTACCCCAACGGGCAGTCCCTGAAGTTCACTTACAACGCGGCCGGGGAGCGGACCCAGAGCGTCGATCAGACCGGTTACACCCTCAACTACACCTACGACGCCCAGGGTCGCCTGGAAGAGCTGACCGACGGCGGCGGCCATTCGGTCGTCCGCTACACCTACGACGGCGCCGGCGAGGTGACCCGGAAGGACATGGGCAACGGCACGCGGACGACCTACGGTTATGACGCCGGCGGCGACGTCGTGTCGATCACCAACCTGGCGCCCAACCACGTCACGGTCGATTCGTACGACACCTACACCTATGACGCCGCGGGGAACGTCCTGACCGACACCAACCAGGACGGGCAGTGGTGCTACACCTACGACGCCGGCGGCCAGCTGACCAACGCGGTCTTCACGCCGAATAGCTCCGACCCGGACAAGTTGCCGAATCAGGACCTCAAGTACAACTACGACGCGGCCGGCGACCGCGTCTCGGCGACGGACAACGGAGTGACGACGACTTACACCACCAACAACGTCAACGAATACACCAGCTCCATCACCGGTGGCGTGACGACGACCTACCAGTACGACAAGGACGGCAACCTGACCTCCCAGGCCGCTGGCGGCAGCACGACGAATTACACCTACAACGAGCTGGACCAGCTGACCGGGGTGAGCGGGCCGGGCCTCACCGCGACTTACACCTACGACCTGCTCGGCAACCGCAATTCCGAGACGATCGACGGCACCACGACGCAGTTCCTGATCGACCTGTTCGGCCTCCCCAGCGTCGCCTCGGAGTACAGCGGCGGCGGCGACCTGGTCGCGCATTACGATTACGGCCTCGGCCTGGTGAGCCGGGTCGATTCGGGCGGCAGCGCCGCCTACTACCAATACGACCTCACCGGCGATACCACAGGGCTGACCGGCGACGCGGGTGCCAGCGTCAGCCGCTACGCCTACCTGCCGTTCGGCCAGACGACGACCGTGGCGGGATCACTGGCGAACCCGTTCACGTTCGTCGGCGAAGCCGGCGTCTCCTCGGACGGCAGCGGACTGTTCCACATGGGCGCCCGCTCCTACGACCCCGTGATCGGGCAGTTCACCCAGAACGACCCGCTGGGCATCGACGGCGGGGACGCCAACACCCGCCGCTACGTCATCAACAGTCCCACCGACTTGATCGATCCCACGGGCCGCGACGCGGTGCCCGCCCCGGGCACGTCCTGGACGAACCTTACACTGTCCATGACGAATACGCTGATGAACAATATCGCCCAGGGGAGGAATTCTGGGTCGTTGGCCGGGCGGATCGACTCGCCGTTCTATTACGGCTCGGCGAACCGGCTCGCGTTCACCTTCCAGGACGGGCCGTTCCCGGGGCAGGTGCTGACAGGCAACGAGGTTGCCTACGCCTTCCAGGGCACCAGCGCGGCGGCGTCCGGGGAGCCGCTGCCGGCCCTGTACGCGGCCAATTACGGCTGGACGGGCGCCAACCTGGCGGGGGAAAGCGTCCCGGAGGCGGCCCCGCGTTCCAACTGGCCCGCGCAGGCGGAGCTGGACGCGGCCACGGCGGGGTATCAGACTTTCGCGGCCGCACAGACCCTCTGGCAGCAGGCGGTCACCCAGGTGGTGCAGATCGTCAATCCGGGCACGCCGCAGGCCGGCCCCGTCATCGAAGGCATCCCGGCGACGGTTGCGGTGGGGAACTTCACCTGGGGCGGCAGCCCGGTGCCCCCGGCCAGCGACTTCACCGCCACGACCGCGTGGGCCGACGGTGTGACGACCATCGACACCGTCGAGCTGGTGAATCAGTCCGGCGGCTCCACCTACGAAGTGTTCGCCACCCGCGTCTTCGGGGAGGCGGGGACCTCGACCGGCACCACGACCATCCTTGGCGACGGCCATACGTGGACACAACAGGTCACCGAAACCGTCGATGACGCCCCGCTGGTCGTCAACCCGGTGAATTTCTTCGTGCCGGTGGGCCAGCACTACGTCGGCCCTGTCGCCACCTTCCAGGACTTCAACCCGCAGGGGACGCTCGCCGATTACACCGCCTACACCGTGCAGGGCGGCACGAACGTTCCCGCGACCATTCAGCCGGCCGTGGGCAACACCTACACCGTGACGGCGAACCTGGACTTCAGCAACTTCTTCCCGGGCGTCTGGAACGCCATCGTGGGGGTCTGGGACCTCAACGCCGGCGGGCCGAACCCGCCGGGCGGAGCCGTGCTGGCAGACAACGTGACCGTCGGCAACGGGGTGACGACGCCCTACAGCACCAGCGTCTCCGCCAGCATCGTCGAGGTCAACGGCGCCGCGCCCTACAGCGGCGTCCTGGCGGTCATCGATACCACCGACCCGGGCATCACCGGCGCCAGCCAGGTCACGGTGGCCGGCGGCGCCAATTACCCGGTCGTCGTCACCGGCGTGACGATGACCCTGCTTCCGGGAGGAGTCAAGGAATTCACGGTGCAAGGGATCGTCAATGCCGTGAACCCCGGCGCCGGGCCGGTGACGGTGCCCCTGAACATCCACGTCCAGGGCGAGCCCACGTTGGCCGCCCAGATGGGAGTGGTCCAGACGAATAGTGCTTTCGTCGTCAACCCGCTGCCCGTGGCGGCGGTCGCCGGGCAGCCGCTACGGGACGTGCCGGTCGCCACCATCGCGGGGCCGGCCAACGGTGCCTACTCCGCCACCATCGACTGGGGCGACGGCGACACGTCCCCCGGCCAGGTCACGCCGCTGGGGGGCGGCCTGTTCGCCGTCAGCGCCAGCAAGCCCAACCCGTATGCCGCCCAGGGCACCGACCTGGTGACGATCACGGTGAGCGGCCCCGGGGCCAGCCCGCCGCCGCCGGCCCAGACGACGGCCGTCGTGTCCCCGCCGCCCCTGCCGTCCGTGCCCGAGGACACCAGCAACCCGGCAGGCACCTTGATTGCCGCCCTCTTGCAGGGTCACTTCGGCGACCCGGACGCCAACGCCCAGCCCGGCATCGCCGTCACGCAGCTGAGCGGCAACGGGACGTGGCAATACTTCAACGGCCGCAGCTGGGTGAACATGGGCAGCGTCTCCCAGTCCCAGGCCCTGCTGCTGCCCGCCGCCGACCAGGTCCGCTTCGTGCCGGCCCTGCACTGGGCCGGCCAGGCGAGCATGGTCTATTTCGCCTGGGACGGCAGCCAGGGAACGGCCGGCGGCAAGGCGAACATCACCACCACCGGCGGCGCCTCCGCGTTCAGCTTCAACTCCGCCTACGCCACGATGACGGTCACCCCGGTCAATCACGCCCCGGTGTGGGTCGGCGGGCCCGTCGCGTGTACGCCGGTCCTGCCCGGCACGACCAACCCGGCCGGCGACAGCGTCATCAGCGTCTTCGGCGCCTCCTTCACCGACATCGACCCGAACACCACCCCCGGCATCGCTGTCACGTCCCTGACGGGCACCAACCGCGGGAGTTGGCAGTACTCGACCGACGGCACGACGTGGATCCCCTTCGGCAGCGTTTCCGCCAGTGCCGCACAACTGCTGTCGGGGAATGACCTGATTCGCTTCGTCCCCAACGCGGGCTTCGCCGGCACGGTGACGCTGCTGGCCTACGCCTGGGACGGCAGCAGCGGCAGCGACGGCGGCACCGCGAACCTGGCGTTCAGCGGCGCGACTGGCGGCGGCACGGCCTTTAGCACCACCCTGTTGACCGCCACCCTGGCGGTCAACACGGCGCCGACCCTCGCCTCCACGACCGGGCCGCCCCTGACCCCGACCAACGAGGACGTCACCAGCGCCCCCGTGACGGCGGGCGCCCTGCTGGCGGGCGCGGGCGGCGCCGACGTGGACGCCGGGGCGCTGAAGGGGATCGCCGTCGTCGGGGCGAGCGGGCCGGGGACCTGGCAGTACTCGCTCAACGGCACGACCTGGCAGGCGTTGCCGGCGGTCTCGGAGTCGTCGGGGCTGCTGCTGGCGTGGAACGCCTGGGTGCGCTTCGCCCCCGCCCTGCACCAAACCGGACCGGCCAACCTGACCTACCGCGCCTGGGACCAGACCGCGGGGACGTCGGGTCGCCTGTTCGGCATCAGTGTCACCGGCGGGGCCACCGCCCTTAGCGCCACGGAAGCCACCGCTACGCTGACCGTCAACCACGTCAACCATGCCCCGGTCTGGGTCGGCGGCCCCGTCGCGTTCACGCCGGTCCTGCCCGGCACGACCAACCCGGCCGGCGACAGCGTCACCGGCGTCTTCGGCGCCTCCTTCACCGACATCGACCCGAACACCACCCCCGGCATCGCCGTCACGTCCCTGACGGGCACCAACCGCGGCACCTGGCAATACTCCACCAACGGCACGACGTGGGCCC
>Ga0116224_10000784_pt1 | contig 23495 bp, 16 predicted proteins | sample Sb_taG_9_FD_89699 | JGI IMG/M metagenome (GOLD analysis project Ga0116224, IMG submission 89699) | Peat soil microbial communities from Weissenstadt, Germany - Sb_50d_b_LC metaG | ecosystem: Environmental > Terrestrial > Soil > Wetlands > Peat | place: Germany: Weissenstadt | collected 2010-09-21 | reverse complement strand
CGCGCCCTGATTTCCGTCTCCGATAAAACCGGAGCGGTCGAATTCGCGCGCGCGCTTGCGGGCTTCGGCATCGAGCTGGTCTCGACCGGCGGCACGCGCAAGACGCTGAGCGACGCCGGCCTGAAAGTGCTCGATGTCGGCGACCTCACCGGCTTCCCGGAAATGATGGACGGCCGCGTCAAGACGCTGCATCCGGCGGTGCATGGCGGCCTGCTCGCGATCCGTGGCAATCCCGCCCACGCCGAAGCGCTGCGGGCGCACCGCATCCGTCCGATGGATATTCTGGTGGTCAACCTCTATCCGTTCGAGGAAACCGTGGCGCGCGGCGCCGATTTCGCAACCTGCATCGAGAACATCGACATCGGCGGTCCGGCGATGATCCGCGCCGCGGCTAAGAACCACGATGACGTCGCGGTGCTGACCGACACGGACGATTACGCGGCATTGCTGGCTGAGCTTGCGCAGCACAGCGGCATGACGACGCTGACGCTGCGCCGAAAGCTCGCCGCCAAGGCCTTTGCGCGCACCGCCGCTTACGATGCGGCGATCGCCAACTGGTTCGCGAACCAACTTAAGGATATCGCGCCCGAATTCCGCACCATGGGCGGCCGGCTGATCGAGCGACTGCGCTACGGCGAAAATCCCCACCAAGCGGCGGCGTTCTATCGCACGCCCGACATGCGCTTCGGCGTCGCCACCGCGCGGCAGGCGCAAGGCAAGCAACTTTCCTACAACAATATCAACGACACCGACGCGGCCTATGAATGCGTTGCCGAGTTCGACGCCGCGCGCACCGCGGCCTGCGCCATCATCAAGCACGCCAATCCGTGCGGCGTCGCCGAGGGCGGGAGTTTGCTCGATGCTTATCGCAAGGCGCTCGCTTGCGATCCGGTCTCGGCCTTCGGCGGCATCGTCGCGCTTAACCGCACGCTCGACGCCGCGGCGGCGCGCGCCATCACCGAGATTTTCACCGAGGTGATCATCGCGCCCGACGCCAGCGCGGAAGCCATCGCCATTGTCGGCGCCAAGAAGAACTTGCGTCTGCTTCTCGCCGGCGGATTGCCCGATCCGCGTGCCGGCGGGCTGACCGCAAAAACCGTGGCCGGCGGCCTTTTGGTGCAAACCCGCGACAATGCGGTGGTCGAGGACATGACTTTGCGGCCGGTGACCAAGCGTGCGCCGACCAATGCCGAATTGCGCGATCTGCGTTTCGCCTTCCGCGTCGCCAAGCACGTCAAGTCGAATACGATCGTCTATGCCAAGGATTCGGCGACGGTCGGCATCGGCGCCGGGCAGATGAGCCGCGTCGATGCCGCGCGCATTGCCGCGCGCAAGGCGCAGGACGCCGCCAACGCGGCCGGGCTCGCGGAGCCTGCGACCAAGGGCTCGGTGGTGGCGTCCGATGCGTTCTTCCCGTTCGCCGACGGCCTCCTCGTCGCCATCGAGGCCGGCGCCACCGCGGTCATCCAGCCCGGTGGCTCAGTGCGCGACGATGAAGTGATCAAAGCCGCCGACGACCATGGCATCGCCATGGTCTTCACCGGCACGCGGCATTTTAGGCATTAAGCGTGATCACACCGAGGCGGTGATCCACTGCTCGAGCTTTTGCTTCGGCGCGGCGCCGACCTGGCGGGAGGCGAGTTGGCCGTCCTTGAACAGCATCAGCGTCGGGATCGACATGATGCCGTATTTGGCGGCGGTGCCGGGGTTCTCGTCGACATTGAGCTTGACGATCTTGACCTTGCCGTTGAGCGAGTTGGAAATCTCCTCGAGCGCGGGCGCGATCATCCGGCACGGGCCGCACCATTCCGCCCAAAAATCGACGACCACGGGACCGTTGGCCTTGAGCACGTCCGTGTCGAACGTCGCGTCCGTTGTTTTCTCGACCATGAAAATCCTCGTCTTTTCGGAGAATCGGCAGCCCGGGGGCGCTGAACGTATGAAGGGGCCCCCTGGGCGTCAAGGCACCTTCACCGCGGCGTGACGGTTCTTCGTGAGGATTTCCCAAAGTTCCGCATCCATGGCTGCGCCCGGGATCTCGATGAGCGACGGGCCGCTGGTAAAGAGCAGCGCCGCGCGCACCGTCTTTTCGGGATAAATCCGCGCCAGCACCGCGCGGTAAAGCGCAAGCTGGGCGATATAGGGCTGCGGCACATCCGCGAGGCGGTTCGGGGTGATGCTATCTGTCTTGTAGTCGGCGATCAGCACGGCATCGTCCGTCACCGAAAGCCGGTCGACCTGGCCGGCGACGGCAAGCGGTTCAGCGTCGTCGCGCGGGATGCGGCCCGCGATCGAAACTTCGGCGCGGCTGCCTATGACGAAAATCTGCGTGAAATTTTCAGCATCGAGAATGGCGAAGACTTGCCGCGCGATCTCGCTCCGCTCGGCCGAAGAAAAATCCTTGGCGGCGCCGATGAGATAGCGCTCGAGCGCGTCCGGGCGCCGCGCCGGCGGAATGTCGGGCAACGACTGCATCAGCCGATGCACGATCCGGCCCCGTTGCAGCGCCCGCTGGCGATCCGCGGCCGAGCCGGCCGTAAGCGCGACGCGGCCGATCTCTTCGTCAAACGCGGAGGACGGCGAGAGCGGCGCCGCACGCGGCGCTTCGGCCGCCACGGACAGCCGCAGCCATGGCGGCAGTTCGGGCCGCGCGGCTATTTTTTCTTTGCCGGCACTAGGCGCCGCGCGCACCGTGATTTCGCCGGCCGGCTCCTTGCGATAGCGCAAGACCTTTGCTTCGCCGTCCGCTTCTTCGACAACAAACGGATCGAGGGCCTGACACACGAGATCGTACCAGCAGCCTTCCGGCCGTTTCCTGCGGCCGGCCGCGCCGCAGACGATCAGCCGGTCGGCGGCGCGCGTCATGGCCACATAGAGGAGGCGGCGATACTCGTCCTCGGCTTCGCCGAGAGCCTGCTGGCGCGCCGCCGCTACGGCCGTCACGTCGTCGGCCTTGCGTCCCGCCCAGATCACCGCGCCGTCCGAGAGCTTGAGGAGCCGCGGCTGCCGCGGACCGGCGGGCGGCGTCATGGTGTCGGCGAGAAACACGATCGGCGCTTCGAGGCCCTTGGCGCCATGCACGGTCATCACGCGCACCTCGTCGCGCGCGATCTCCATGTCGCGCTTTACTTCGGTCCGCGCTTCACGCAGCCAGGCGAGAAAACCCTGCAGCGATGGCGTCTCGCGCCGCTCATACTCGAATGCGAGGTTGAGAAATTCATCGAGCGCATCGTTCGCCTCATGCCCAAGACGAGCGAGGAAGCGCCGTCTGCCTCCGCCGGCGCCCAGGATTTCGGCGTAAAAGGCAAACGGTTTCTCGCTCCGCGCCGCTTGCGCCAGTTTGTCGAGAAACGCATTGGCGGCCGCGAATATTTCGCGTTCGCCCGATTTGCGCGCGAGCGCGGCGCGCAGCGATGCGTGCCCCCGGTCCCACGCGATATCGAACAAATCCTTGTCTTCGAAGCCGAACAACGGGCTGCGCAACACGGTCGCGAGCGCGAGATCGTCCGCCGGCAAGAGCAGCGCGTCGCCGAGCACCATCAGGTCCATAACCGCGATATGCTCGGTGAGCACCAGACGATCGGCGCCGGCGACCGCGACATTTTCACTCTTCAGCGCGCGGATTATTGCCTCGAACAGCTCGCCGCGCTGGCGTACCAGAACGAGAAAGTCGCCGGCCCGCACGGCGCGGCGCTCGATGCCGACAGGCTCGCCGCCGTCGATCAGGCTGCGCACCGTACGCGCGATCCGCTGCGCCAGCTTTAGGCGCGGGCTGGTCGCGCTGACCTGATCGAACGGCGCGTCCCAGCCCTCTATCTCGTTGCGCTCGTCGGGCTCCGTCGGTTCCCAGATTTCAACCTGGCTGGGCGCTGCGTCCGGCAAGGCAATATGCGGCGGAAAGCCGCCTTTATCCGAGGAAACGCTCGCTGCAATGTCCTTAAACACGACGTCGACTGCGCCGAGCACGCTTACTCCGGACCGAAACGAGTGTTCGAGCCTGCCGAAAACAAAGCCAAGGCCGCTATCGGCGTGGGCGCGCGCAAAATTATGGCCCATCGCGACAAATTCCTTGGGCGCGGCGTTCTGGAACGAATAGATCGATTGCTTTTCGTCGCCGACGGCGAAAATCGTGCGCCTGCCGGGTCGCGCGCCCGCGCCGGCGGTGAATTCGGCGACGAGCCGTTGCACGATCTCCCACTGCTTGCTGCTGGTGTCCTGCGCCTCGTCGATCAGCAAGTGATCGATGCCGAGGTCGAGCTTGTAATGCACCCAAGCCGCGTCGACGTTGCGCAGCAGTTCCAGCGTCTTGTCGATGAGGTCGTCGTAATCGGCGAGGCCGCGGCGTTGCTTTTCGCGCTGATAGCGGGTCAGCACCGCGTAAGCGACGGTCACAAGCGCGGCGGTGCGGTCGCGGCAGGCAATGGCGCGGCGGCGATCGAGCAGGGCGCAGACGCGGTCTTGCTCCGCTCTGAGACGCTCGACCAGACCGGCATCCTTGATCGCCTTGGTCACGATGGATTTGCGTGGAGAGCGCTCTTCACTCGTACAGAATATGTCGAGATAGGTTTCGACGCGGTCGGGATGCGACAGCGATGCAAGCAAGCGAAAGCGGCGCGCCTGCTCGGCATCGCTCTTGCCGCCCTGCGCCAAAACGGCGGCGAGCGCGGTCCATTCCGCTGGAGCAATCGAAGAGCCGGTAAAAAATTCGTTTTCGATCGTGGCGCGGGTTTCGGATGGTTCGACGCCGAGCGCACGCGAAAGCGCGGCAATCGCGGCGTTCTCGCCGCCCGCGCTCATGACCCAGCGGCCGATCGCGTCGCGGCGGCCGATCGCCTCGCGGACCATATCGCGAAAGGTCTGGTCGGCGGATGCGGTCATGGCCGCGGCGAGCGCGCGGCCGAGCGCACTATCTGGTGCGGCTGCGCCGTCGAGCAGTACGGCCAAAGTCAATTGCTCCAGGAGATGCGTTTGGGCGGTCTCGTCGAGCACGGTGAAACGGGCGGCGACATTCGCCTCGAACGGAAACTGATGCAGAAGCTGGGTGCAGAAGGCGTGGATCGTTTGCACTTTGAGCCTGCCCGGCGTCTCCAGCGCCCGCGCGAACAGCCGCCGCGCCAGCGCCCGCCGCAACGGATCGGGCGCCGTGCCCGACCGCTCGCGAATAGCTTTATCGAGTTCGGCATCGTCGAGCGTCGTCCATTCGCCGAGCGTGTCGAACACGCGCTTTGCCATATTGGCGGCGGCCGCTTTGGTGAAAGTGATGCAAAGAATTTTTTCCGGCTGCACGTCCTCGAGCAGCAAGTTGATGACGCGCTGCGCCAGCACATGGGTCTTGCCAGATCCCGCATTGGCGGCGACCCACGCCGAGACTTTCGGATCGGCGACTTCGCGCTGCAGCCGCCGGACATCGATGGGAATGGTACCCGGCGCTCTCACTCGCCGCTCCCGCCGTTGTCGGCCGCGCCGCCCGCGCTCGACCATTCCTTGACGCGCGCGAGATGGTCGTATTCGCCGTAATGGGTGGTCCACATCGGGTGAACGAGCGAGCGATACGGCACGCTCTCATCCGCAAAGCGGCGCGCGAGGCCACTCAATCTTTCAAGCGCATGATCGGCCTGGCTGTCCGGCGTGCCGTCCTTGAACTTGATGCACTCATATTCACCGGGCGGCTCGCCGCCTTTCAGCATCACATAGACGACTTCGGCGATCGAGCCGCCGGCCGGAACGGCCGCGAAGCCGCCCTTGCGCAACATCGCGGCTTCCAGCGTGAGCTGCGGCGCCAGCCCGGTGCGCACCTGTTTCTCGGTCCGCGCGGTGCCGGTTTTGTAGTCGATAATGACGTAGCGGCCCTCGGCGTCGCGTTCGATGCGATCGGCAATGCCGCGCAGCTTGAACATGCCGTCGGCGAGCGGGATGTCGATGGCGCCGCGAATCTCGGCGGCAATCGAGGCGATGCCGGCGCGCCGCTCCGCTTCCCAGCGCGCGAACCAGTGCGCGATGCGTTCGAAGCGCGGCCACCAGAAGGCGCGCGCCTCCGGAAAATCCTCCAGCGCGGCGAAATGCTTTTTTCCGAGCTTGAGAAGCTCGGATGCCGGATCGGACGGCAGATCTTTGGCGAAACGTTGCGTGAACTCGCCGATGGCGGCGTGAATGAACGTGCCACGCTCGGCGGCGCCGGGCTCGGCATCGACCGGATCGAGCGGTTTGAGCCGCAAAATGTGCTTGGCGTAGATCGTATAGGGATCGCGCAGCCAGTGTTCGATCTCGGTGACCGAGAGGCTTGTTGGCCGTGCTGCGCGCGGCGGTGTCGGCGCGGGCGGCGGTGACGGCTTCGGCGGGCCAACTGTCCGATCGAGTTCGCGCGCCCACGCCAGATATTTTTCGCCGCGCGCTACCGCCGCCTTCCACCGCGCGCCGGCGACCGCGGCGAGGCGCTGGATAAATCGCGACGGGACAGTCGGGGTGCCGGCGATCTTGGCGGCAAAGCTCAAGATCACTTCGCGCGCGCCGAGCAATTGCGCGAAGTCATGCGCGGTCAGGCCGATCCGGCGCTCGGGCAAATCCAGTCCGAGGTCGAGCCGCATCGGCCGGCTGAGCCAGGCGTCGTTATTGCTTTCCGGCGGCCAAGTGCCTTCGGCGAGGCCGCCGAGCACGACGCAGTCGCTTTCGGTGAGGCGTGCTTCGAGCAGTCCAAGAATACGCACTTGCATACCCGGCCGGGAAGGGCGTCGCACGACACGGCCGGCGAGCGCGGCAGTAAACAGCTCGACATAATCGTCGTTCTCGACAAGCAGGCGAGCGGCGGCATCGCTCGCCGCCAGCTCATCAAGCGCTTCTGCGAGCTTGCTGCCATCGGCGCCGGCAAAAGCGATCTCGTCGCTGTCTGCCCGCGACAGTGCCGCCAGCACCTCGCGATGCCGCGCCGCAAGCTCGCTCAGCGGATGCGCCTCATTGCCGAGTTTTTCCAGCGGTGCGAGCGCGGCGGCGAGTCGGGCGACGAGGTCTGCGGCGGCGGCGAGTTCGGCCTCGGTCAGCTCCTTGCGCGGATCGGAAGGATGCAGATCGGCTTTCGTCTTTTGGAAAGCACTCAGCGCCCGCGCGAGGCCATCTGTGCCGGAGCTTGGGCGAGGCCCGCGCAAAATTGCGCGTTCGAGCCCGGCAACGGCGGACTCCTTCTCGCTTATGCCGAGCCGCAGCAGCGCATGCTTGAGCAGCGCGAGCAGCGTCACCGGAGTGAGGCCGCCGAGCGCCGCCGCGGCGGCGAGCCGCGCGAATATTCCGGCTGGGGTGTCGGCGAGGCCATCGCCGCCGGAATCTTCCGCCGCGATGTTCCAGCGCGCCAGCGCGGCGAGCACGCGTCGTCCGAGCGCGCGGTCCGGCGTCGCCAGTGCGGCGCTTTTGCCGTCATGCACCGCCTCGCGCAGCGCCGCCGCGATGGCGAGCGCTTCTTCCTCGGGATTGGCGGCTTCGATCATTGTCAGCGTGTCGAGCGCCGCCGCCGCGTGGGCTTCGAAATCCGGATCGGCGGCCTTCTGCCGCCACATGTCGGTCGCCGCCGCCGGACGCATGGCTTCCGATGTCAGCCGCTCGCGCCCGCATGGGGGGGCCAAAGATTTGACGGCATCGCGGCCGATACCGATGCGCGTCAGCAAAGCCTGCATCGCGAATTGCGGATGTCCCGGCGCAGCCGTAATGCCTTTTTCGTTGCTGCCCGCGATCAGCCGCCAGGATTCCTCGTCGAGATCGGTGTCGAGGCCGGGCAGCACCGCGGCGCCGTGCGGCAGGCGCGCGATAGTCGCGATCAATTCGGCCGTTGCCGGGATCGAACCGGTCGAGCCGGCGGCGATCACCGGACCGTCGGTCTTTTGCGCAAGCCGCGCGGCCTCGGCCGCGATCAGCGCGTCGCGCCGCGCCGCTCCTTCCATGCAATTGCGCTCTTTCAGGACTTCCGGCCAGCGCGCGCGCGCGATCTGCAAGAACGTCAGCGTCTGTTGCCAATACGCATCGAATCTTTCGGGCACGAGATCGTCGAGGCGATCCCACGGCACGCCGCGCATCGTCATATCGTCGATGAGGCGAGCGAGATCGTCGGCAAGGGCGCAAGCCGCCGCCGGAGTTTGAGCCACGAGCGGGGTGCCGCTCGCGCTGTGGAGATCGGGCGATGTGGCCCATTTGGTAACGAGCTGCGTCAGCAGGAGCCGGCGTTCGAGGCCGCCAAGCGCTTCCGGCAAAGCGAGTGCGTCGGCGGCAATGTCGCCGGATGCCGCTTCGGCAAATGCAATCTCGTCTTCGTCGATATCGCCGATCGCGACGATGCGCGGCAGGATTGCGGCGTCGCCTTTCAAGATGCCGAGAAATGCGTCGCGCGCGAGCCGGCAGGCGCGCCGCGTCGGCAGATAGAGCGTCGCTGCGGCAAGCGAAAGCGGATCGCGGCCGACGGCAAAGCCGAGCCGGCCGCTGATGAATGCCTCGATCAGCGTCGGCAGGAACGGCGCCGACGCCGGAATGGTGAAGACACGTGGCGCCATAGCGGGTTCGCGGATAATCGCCACGCAGGCTTATCAGATTTTGCGGCGTAGCCGCGTCAGATTTTATGCCATGGCCGCGAGTGCGGCTTCGGCGGCGGCGACGGCTTCCGGGGTGCCGACATGCATCCAGACGCCTTCGAGGCGCAGCCCGAAGAGCCGCCCGCTGGCGCCGGCACGGTCGAACAAAAGCGTGAGCCCAAAGGCCCCCGATGGTGCATTGGCGAATAAAGCCGGGGAAAGTATCGCCGCGCCGGCATAGATGAATGGCACGACTTCGTTCTCGCCGCGCCGCCGCAACCGGCCGTCAGGCAACATGCCGTAATCGCCGCGGCCTTCATAGCCGAGGCTTCCGGTCGTCGGTGCCAGCAACAGCAGCGCGTCCATGGCAGCGGCATCGAAGGCTTCGGCTAAACGGGCGAAATTCGGTTTCACGCCGTCGAGCCACAACGTGTCGGAATTGACGAGAAAGAACGGCGCATCGCCAAGCTTCGGCAAGGCTTTTGCGATGCCGCCGCCGGTGCCGAGAAGCTCTCCGCGCTCGTCGGAGATCGCGATCCGCGGCTTTTTGCGCACGGCGAGATGCCCTTCGACCGCGGCGGCGAGATGATGCACGTTTACCACCGCGCGCTCGACGCCGGCGTCGGCGAGGCGGTCGAGACCGTAATCGATCAAGGCTTTGCCGCCGACGGCGACCAGTGGTTTCGGGATCTGACCGTTATACGGCCGCATCCGCGTGCCGAGACCGGCCGCAAGCACTATGGCGCTCTTCGGCATCATCGCACCGCCCAACCCAGCCCGGGATACCCTCGAATCGCAATATCATAAACCATCCGGAGCGGGCACATTTGCGGCGTACCAGGCCATCAGCGGGGCAAGCGCCGGATGTGCCAGTGACCGTTGCAGATAGTTCCACAGGCGCGGCATGTGTCGCAGATATTGCGGTTTGCCGTCGCGCCGGTCGAGCCGGGCAAAAATGCCGAGAATCTTTGTCGCCCGTTGCGCCGCCAGCGTGGCGTAGAGCCGCGTGAAGGAGGCGGTGTCGAATTCTTTATCGTTGCGGTGACGGGCGCGGACATACTGGCTGAGCAACGCCACCTCCATCGTTTCCGGAACATCGACGCGCGCATCCTGAAGCAGCGAGGCGACGTCATAGGCCGCAGGCCCGATCAGCGCATCCTGGAAATCGAGCACGCCGATGCGGGCAATATCGTCGCGGTCGGCGAGCCAGAGCAGATTTGGCGAATGATAATCGCGCAGCACCCAGGTCGGCGGTGCCTCAATTGCCTGTGCCAAGGCCTCGCGCCAGAGGGCGACGAAAGTCTCGCGCACCGCGGGCGCCGGCGGCGCACCGGCGCTGACGAGATACCAATCGAGCAATAGCTCGGCCTCGATCAGAAACGCGTCGCCGTCGTAGCGCGGCAGGCGATAATCGAGATCGGGCGCGACCGGCAGGCTTTTTGGCAAGTCACGGCCATGCAGCGATGCCAGGAGATCGACCGCGGTCGCATATCGCGCCTCGATCGGTACCGGCGGATCGCCGCCGACGATGCGCTCATCGCCCAAATCTTCCATGACGATAAGGCCGTGATCGAGATCTGCGTGCAGAATTTCGGGGGCCGATAGGCGCTGCTCGCGCAAACCCGCGGAGAGCACGACATAAGGCAGGATATCCTCGGCGAGATGGGCGATGGCGCTATAGGGCTTGCCATCACGCACCGGCGGACCGTCGGGACGGCGCGGCGCATTCATCAGCACCGTCGTCTCGCTGTTCAGCGTCAGACGCTCGAAGATTCGGGTGGACGCGTCGCCCTGCAGACGCCGGCGCTGCGCTTCGCCGAGGCCGGATTCGTCGAGGAAGGAGCGGATCAGCGCGATGCGCTCCGCGCGCGGTGCGAAAGTACCATAGCCGGTAAAGCGGGCATTGCGGCCTTCGGGGCCGAGTGCCGGCGCGAGCGTGAAGGTGATGTCGAGGCGGTCGGGCGGCAGCAATCCGGCCGCGCGGTCGGGCCATTCCATCAGCACCACTGCGCCTTCGGGCAGATCGTCGAAGCCGAGTTCGGCAAGCTCGGCGGCGCCGGAGAGCCGGTAGAGATCGGCATGGACGAGCGCGAAGCGCGGCAGCTCATAGGTCTGCATCAACGTGAAGGTCGGACTCGGCACTTCGATCGTCTCGTCGCCGGCAAGGTAGCGGATCAGCGCTCGCGCGAAGGTCGTCTTGCCGGCGCCGAGATCGCCCGCAAGCGTCACCAGATCGCCCGGTTCGAGCGCGGCGGCGATGTCGGTCATGAACCGCTGCGTCGCCAGCTCGTTCGCTAATGTCACGGCAAAGCTTGTGCCACCCGCGGTGGTCAGAAGCATCGAATTATTCGGCCGCCGTCAGCGCGGCGGTCGCTCCCAGCGGGAATGTGCAGGACACGGTGGTGCCTTGCCCGACATTGGAGACGATCGTCACCGTGCCGCCGTGCAGCTCGACGAACGAGCGCACCAGCGAAAGGCCGATGCCCGGGCCGCGATGCTGCGAGCCCAGCGAATGCGTCTCGAACCAGTCGAATACCTTTTCAAGCACGTGCGGCGGAATCCCCGGTCCACGGTCGGTGACGGAGAATACCACGGCGTCGGCATGCCGCTCGGCCACGAGCGTGATGGTTCCCGCGGCCGGGGAAAAGCTCACGGCATTGGCCAAAAGGTTGAACAGGATTTGCCGCACCCGCAATTTGTCCGCGACGAAAGAGCCGATATCCTTCGGCGCGCGCAGATCGAGCACGAGGCCCGCGCCTACCAGCCGATCCTGTACGCCCTCGGCGGCAGCCTGCATGGTCTCCCGGATATCGACCGGCCCGAGATTGAGCTGCATGCGGCCGGCATCGATCGTCGCCAAATCGAGAATATTGTTGATCAAAGCCAGCAAGGTGTTGGTCTAGACTGTGATGTAATCGAGATACTCGCGCTGCTTTTCCGCGAGCGGCCCGGTCGCCGGATCGCCGAGCAAGTGGACGAAACCGATGATATTGGTGAGCGGAGAACGCAGCTCATAAGAGACGTGATGGACGAAATCGATTTTGATCTTGTCGGCATCTTCGAGCGCTTCGTTGCGTTCGCGCAGCGCCCGCTCGACATTGACCGAGTCGGTGACGTCGTGGAACGTCACCAAAGTGGCGCCATCGGGCAGCGGCACGGTCGTGCAATCGACCACGCTGCCGTCACGTCGCTCGAGACGGCCCGGCGTCGCTTCGCGGCTGTCGATCGCGGTGACGACATCGCGCAACTTCTGCCAGGCAGGGTCGTCGCCGTGCAGCGGCTTGCAGAGTGCCGTTACCTTTTCGATGTGCGGCCGTTCGGCGAGCAGCGGCGGCGCAAGCTTCCACATGCGGGCGAAGGCGGCATTGTGCAACCGCAGACGACCGTCGCTGGCGAATACCGCGACGCCTTCGGCGAGATTATCGAGCGTTTCGCCCTGGACGCGGATCAGCTCCTCGAAGCGCCGCTCGAGATCGAGCCGCTCGGTAACGTCGTGGAAGAGATAAGTCACGCCACCGTCCGGATTGGGCGTGGTTCCGACGCGCAAGGTGCGCCCGCCGGGCAAGTGCCAAGTGTGTTCCTTGGCCTCGATGGCGCGATAGGCCTCGTGAAGCTGCGCCTTCCATTGCCGGAAATCCTGCTCCTCCGGCAACTTGCGGGCCGTTCGCAAGGTATCGAGTACCGCGGAGTCCGTCGGCCGCTGGTCGAGAAAGGCGGCATCGAGATCCCACAGCGCGCGATAGGCGGCGTTGTAGAATGTCAGTTTGTGATCGGAATCGAACATGGCAACGCCGGTGGAAAGCCGATCGAGCGTGCGGCGATGTGCGTCGGCGAGACGGGTCAGCGCGCTGCGCATGGTTTCCACTTCCGTGGCATCGATGCCGATGCCGGCTCTGCCAGCATCGGTGCGGAAATCCAGTACATCGAAGGTGCGACGCGTTCCCGCGACGACGACGCGGAGCCGGCCGGAATAGGCGCCGTTACCGGTGCGCGCCTCGGCGATATTTTCGCGCGCGACGCTGTCGAGCAGTTCCAGGCGGCGATCGACTGCGTCGGCGGCGTTCTCGGCTTCGACGGCGCGCGCATAGGCGGCGTTGACGAAGCTGAGTCGGCCCGACGCGTCGCGCGTCCATACCGGCGACGGCAGCATTTCGATCAGCGCGCGCAGCGATGCGACCTCGGCCGACAGCCGGTCGTAACGGCCGACCAACTCGACGAGATCGCGCTTGATGCCGCTGGCATCCTTGAGGCGCAGCACGGCGCGGCCGCCGATGGCGCGGCCTTGCGCTTCGATCGGATGGCCGGCAAGCGTCGTCAGCGTCATCGAGAAGGCTTCGCCGCGCGCGCGCAAAGCCTCGACGGCGCGCTCCATCGCCAGCGCTTTGCCGGCGTCAAGCCAGCTGCCGAACGCCAGCACGCGATACAGTGTCGAGACTCCGGCAACCGCGAGATCGCCATCGATCGACGGTTCGTCGGATCCCGCCAGCCAGTCCACCACCAATTGCGGTTCGGAGCGTAGTAGCGCGTTGGCACGATCGACGTCATCGCGAAGCCTCGCGATCTCGTCGTGCAACCAGGTTTCCAATCGCCTAGCGCGCACCCGCGTGCGCACCAGCATGATCGCGGTGACGACGGCAAACAAAACGACGCCGAGGACCACGGCGAGGAACGCGATCTCATGCTGGTCGATGCTGCGATGGGCGCTCACTGCAAGTTGGTAGAGCGCAAATGGTGGTTGTTCGGCCGCGCCAGCCGGGAGCGGCGCGGCAGCGAATGCCGCTGTAAGGAATCGGGCTGCTAGGAACCCGCCAATTCCTCGCATGTGCCGATGCGCACAGCTCCGGCTCGTCCGGATCGTGTCCGGCATGCCCCTTAGCCTCTGCTGGCTGTCACCGCCGTTCCGCCAGCGGGTCCGCGGCGAAGCCCGCGAATCGCTCGACTTTACCCTCAACGGGAATCGCGCCGATAGAGTCCAGATCGTGAACGGGGGGCGCGTCGCGCGCCATGTCGTCAAGAGTGATGCGGGCGAGTGCGATGCCGAATTCCTGCTCCGCACCGGCGAGTGCCGGAAGCACGACCTTGGTTTAGGTAGGATCTCGTTGAACTGCCATTTAATCGCGCCTATCGACAATATGCGACGCCATCCCAGTCGAACCGAATCCTCCCGCTTCGCGCTGTGTCTCGTCTAGGCGTGTCGATTCAACAAGTTTTGCGTGTTGTATAGGCGAGATTACGATCTGCGCGACGCGCATTCCCCGTCGAATTACGAAATTCTCGGTACCGAGATTTACAAGAATTACTTGTAATTCTCCGCGGTAATCAGCATCGATCGTGCCGGGCGAATTCAGCACCGTCACCCCGTGACGGATAGCGAGGCCGGAGCGCGGGCGAATTTGGCCCTCGTAACCGGGAGGCAGCGCGATCGCGACGCCGGTCGGAATCATGGCGCGGCCGCCGGGTGCGAGCTCGACCGGCGCGTCGAGCGGCACCGCGGCGAGAAGATCGAGCCCCGCGGCGAGCGCGCTTTGGTAGGCCGGCAACGGCAAGTCGGCAGCGTGCGGCAGCCGCACGATGCGTACCTCGGCAGTCACGGCGCGGCTCCATCGAGCGCGACGGCGATGCGTTCGACCAGCGCGCGCGCCACGTCATCCTTCGACTGCGGCGGCCAGGATTCGACGCTGTTATCGGTGATCAGGTGAATCGTGTTGGCATCGCCACCCATGATGCCGGTCTGCGGCGAAACGTCGTTGGCGAGAATCCAGTCGCAGCCCTTCCTGGCGAGCTTCGCCTTGGCGTTGGCGATGACGCGATCGGTCTCGGCGGCAAAGCCGATGACAAGGCGCGGGCGGGCGGATTTGCGGTGAGCGATGCTCGACAGGATATCGGGGTTCTCGACCAGCTTGAGCGTCGGTGTGCGGCCTTGCTGCTTTTTGATTTTGCTTTCGCTCGGCTGCTCGGTGCGCCAGTCGGCGACGGCCGCCGCGAACACCGCAACGTCGGCGGGCAGTGCCTTTTCGACCGCTTCCAGCATTTGCCGCGCGGTTTCGACGCGCACGACCGATACGCCGGGCGGATCGGCAATGTTGACCGGACCGCTGACCAAAACCACGTCGGCGCCGGCCGCGGCCGCGGCCGCGGCGATGGCGTGACCCTGCTTGCCCGATGAACGGTTGGCGATAAAGCGCACCGGATCGATCGGCTCACTGGTCGGTCCCGATGTGACGAGCACGCGCTTGCCGCTGAGCGGTCCCGCCCGGCGCAGCATCGCTTCGACGGCGGCGGCGATTTCGAGCGGCTCGGCCATGCGGCCGACGCCGGCTTCACCGGGCTCGGCCATCTCGCCGCTATTCGGGCCGACGCTGCGAATGCCGTCGGCTGCAAGTTGCGCCAGATTGCGCATTGTCGCTTTGGCCAACCACATGCGCGGATTCATCGCCGGCGCTATGAGAATCGGCTTGTCGGTGGCCAGCAGCACGGCAGTCGCGAGATCGTCGGCATGGCCGCCCGCCATTTTGGCCAACAGATCGGCGGTAGCCGGGGCAACGACGACAAGGTCGGTATCGCGCGCGAGGCGAATATGGCCGACATCGAATTCGCTCTGTGGATCGAACAGATCGCTGTAAGCGCGTTCGCCGCAAAGCGCTCCGACGGCCACCGGCGTCACGAAGTGCCGGGCCGCGGCGGTCAGAATACAGCGCAGATGCGCGCCGCGCTCCTGCAAGCGGCGGATCAGATCGAGCGACTTATAGGCGGCAATGCCGCCGCCGATGATCAGGAGCACGCGCCGAGCGTCCACCGCGGCGGCGCGCGCCTTCCGTCGTGCCGGTTGCCCGGGCGGTTCGAAATTGTCGGGGATTTCGTGGCCGGTGTCCTGCGCCGCTTGCCGCAGGATGACGCGGACCTCATCTTCCATCGATCGGCTGTGCCGCGCCGCGCGCAGGCGGAGCTGCTTCTTGAGCCTATCGTCGAGCTGGCGGACGGTGAGACTAGCCATCGCCGTTTCCTCAAGCAGATCAGGTATACACCACAGTATTGATTGCATTGCAATCAGTGCAATCAAACGATCCGCAGGGCGATCCAAAGCAGCAATGCCGCGATCACCCACAGCGCCGCCACGGTCCAACGGCTGCGGCGGCTCTCGGCCTTGTCGATTTCGGCGATGGTCTGCGGCGACAGCACGAGACCATCGCGAGTGATCTCGTCGAGCTGATCGAGCACGCGAGCGCCGCGCGTCAACAAGCCCGGGGCGTTGCCGACAAAACGTCCGACCTCGGCCGCGCCTTCCGCCGCGGTCTCAAGCCTGCCGGCGGGGCCGAGATTTCGCGTCATCCATTCGCGCACCACCGGCTCGGCAGTGGCCCACATGTCGAGCTTGGGATCGAACGAACGCGCCACGCCTTCGACCACGACCATCGTCTTCTGCAACAGCAGCAGTTCCGGACGCGTGCGCATGTCGAACAGGCCGGTCACTTCGAACAACAGCGTGAGCAGCTTCGCCATCGAAATATCTTCGGCGGTGCGGTTGTGGATCGGCTCGCCGATGGCGCGGATCGCCTGCGCGAAGCTTTCGATCGAATGCTGCGGCGGCACGTAGCCGGCCTCGAAGTGAATCTCGGCGGTCCGATAGTAATCGCGGGTGATGAAGCCGTGCAGGATTTCGGCAAGGAACAGCCGCTCCTTCGGCCCAAGCCGGCCCATGATGCCGAAGTCGACGGCGACAAGCCGCCCATTATCGTCGACGAACAGATTGCCCGGATGCATGTCGGCGTGAAAAAAGCCGTCGCGCAATGCGTGGCGGAGAAAGGTCTGGATCAGCGCGCGGGCGAGTTTGGGCAGGTCGAAGCCCTTGGCCTCGAGCCGCGCGCGATCGGACAACGGCGTGGCGTCAATCCATTCCAGCGTGAGGACTTCCTTGCTGGTGCGGTCCCAGTCGACGGCGGGTACGCGGAAATCCGGATCGGCTTTGGTGTTTTCGGCCATTTCCGAAAGCGCGGCCGCTTCGAGGCGAAAGTCCATTTCGACCGAAACCGAGCGCCGCAACGTATCCACGACTTCGACGAGGCGCAGCCGGCGCGCCTCGGCGGAGAGATTCTCGGCATGCTGTGCAGCGAACGTGAAGGCAGTGAGATCGGCGTGGAAGCGCCGTTCGACGCCGGGGCGCAGCACTTTGACGGCGACAGCACGCGGCTCCGCCGCGGTCGCGACCGTTGCCCGATGCACTTGTGCGATTGAGGCGGCGGCGACCGGCGGCCCGAAGCTCGCAAATATTGCAGCGACCGGCCTGCCGAACGAGGCGGCCACAGCTGCTTCGGCTTCGGCCTGAGGGAACGGCGGCATGCGGTCCTGCAGCCGTTCGAGGTCCCGCGCCAATGCGGCACCGACGACGTCCGGCCGTGTCGCCAGGAATTGGCCGAGCTTCACATAACTCGGTCCGAGCCGGGTGAGCGCCGCCGACAGACGGGTCTCCACCGCGCCGTCCAATCGCCGCTCGATCAGGCGCGCCATGCGGAGAAGCGGCCGCGCCGGAACCGGCACCATGGCCGGATCGACGGCGGCGAAAACGCCCTCGCGGGCGAACACGAAGCCGGCGCGGCCAAGACGGACGAGATGCGCGGGACCGGAGATCACAAACGCCAGCCGCAATGCAGCGCGACGATGCCGCCGATCATCTGCTGGAATGTAACCCGCGCAAATCCCGCCGCGCGCATCATGGCCGCGAAGCTTTGCGGGTTCGGGAAGCGGCGGATCGATTCCACCAGATAGCGATAGGATTCGGCATCGCCGGCGACGGCCCGGCCGAGTGCCGGAATCACGTTGAACGAGTAGAAATCGTAAAGCCGGTCGAGCCCGGGAACATCGACGGCCGAGAATTCGAGACACAGGAATTTGCCGCCGATCTTGACGACGCGATAGGCCTCGGCGAGCGCCGCCTCGATGCGCGGCACGTTGCGGATGCCGAATGCGACGGTCACGGCATCGAAGCTGCGGTCCGCGAACGGCAGCGCCTCGGCATTGGCCTCGGTAAAGGTCACGGCGTCACTGCGGGAACGTGCAGTCGCGCGTTCGCGACCGATCTCAAGCATGTCCGAATTGATGTCGCACACCGTCGCGCGGGTTTCACCGCCGCCGCTCTCGATCACGCGTAGCGCGACGTCGCCGGTACCGCCGGCAATGTCGAGCAGCGCAAACGGCCGGTTTTTCGGCGGATCGACGGCAGTGACCAGCGCATCTTTCCAGGCCCGATGCAGGCCGAACGACATCAGGTCATTCATCAGGTCGTAGCGGCGCGCGACGCTGTGAAATACGTCGTCGACCAGGCCCTGCTTGTCCTCGAGCGGCACCTGCCGGGAACCGAAATGAGCGGTATCGGTCATCGCTGATCCTTCGATCCGCAACCATAGCGCGGCGCTTTAAGGGACGCTATGTGTTTGAAATTAACCACGTTGCTGCCCCGCGCAGCGGATTGATCCATGCCTGAACTTCCCGAAGTCGAGACGGTGCGCCGCGGCCTCGAGCCGGCGATGGAAGGCGCGCGTTTCGCCAAGGTCGAGGTGCGCCGCAGCGATTTGCGCTGGCCGTTGCCGAAGGATTTCGTCGGCCGGCTCGAAGGCAAGACTGTGGCCGGCCTTGGCCGGCGCGCGAAATATCTTCTCGCCGACCTTTCCTCGGGCGACGTGCTCATCATGCATCTCGGCATGTCGGGCTCGTTCCGCGTCTTTCGCGACCACGGCAACGGCGCCGTCGGCCGCTATTATCGCGAGCGCTCGAAATCCGTCGCGCACGACCATGTCGTGTTTCACATGTCCTCCGGCGCGATCGTCACCTTCAACGATCCGCGCCGCTTCGGCTCGATGAAGATCGTGGCACGCGACAAGCTCGATACCGAGCCGCTGCTCAAAGGACTTGGCCCGGAGCCGCTCGGCAACGCCTTCGACGCCGCGATGCTGGCCAAAGCCTGCAAAGGCAAAAAAACCAGTCTCAAGGCGGCTTTGTTGGATCAGAGGATCATCGCCGGCCTCGGCAACATCTATGTCTGCGAGGCGCTGCATCGGGCGCTGCTTTCGCCCAAACGCCAAGCCTCGACCATTGCGGCGAGAACCGGCGAACCAAACGAGCGCGCCGAACGGCTGGTTGCGGGCATCAAGACGGTGCTTAACGCCGCGATCAAGGATGGCGGCTCGTCGCTGCGCGATCATCGGCGCACCGATGGCGATCTCGGCATGTTTCAGCATCATTTTCGCGTCTACGACCGCGACGGCCAACCCTGCCGCACGCCGGGCTGCCGCAGCACCGTCAAACGCATCGTGCAAAACGGCCGCTCGACGTTTTATTGTCCGATATGCCAGAAATAAGCTTCACAAGAGCGCCCGCGAGCATCGACACATGAGCACCCAGAACATTATCGTCGAGACGCGCGGCCGCGTTGGGTTAATCCGGCTCAATCGGCCGCAGGCGCTCAATGCGCTCAACAGCGCGCTCATGCGCGAACTCGGCGAGGCCATCGATGGTTTCGAGGCTGACGGCAATATCGGCTGCATCGTCATTACCGGCTCGGACAAGGCCTTTGCCGCCGGCGCCGATATCAAGGAGATGGCCGACAAGACATTCGATGAGGCCTTCCTCGGCAATTTCGCGGCGACTTGGGATCGCCTCGCGCATGCGCGCAAGCCGGTGGTCGCAGCGGTCGCTGGCTTCGCGCTCGGCGGCGGTTGCGAGCTCGCGTTGCAATGCGATCTCATCATCGCGGCCGACAATGCCAAGTTCGGGCAGCCGGAAATCAAGCTCGGCGTCATTCCCGGCATCGGCGGCACGCAGCGGCTGACGCGCGCCGCCTGCAAGGCGAAGGCGATGGATCTGATCCTGACCGGCCGCATGATGGACGCCGCGGAGGCCGAACGCGCCGGCGTGGTCGCGCGTATCGTGCCGGCGGCGGACCTCATCGACGAGGCATTGAAAGTCGCCGAGACCATTGCAGCGATGTCGCTGCCCTCGGCGCTGGCGGCGAAAGAAGCGGTCAATCGCGCCTTCGAAACCTCACTGGCCGAAGGCGTGAACTTCGAACGCCGCGTGTTTCACTCCTTGTTCGCAACCGCCGACCAGAAGGAAGGAATGTCCGCTTTCATCGAAAAACGGCCGGCCAAGTTCACGAACAAATAGTTCGATAACAAATAATCACTGCCGCACGCAGATCACGCGCACCACAGATTCGTTGATCGGGGCATGGCCGCCGGGGGCGGCGATTTTCTGTGCCGTGAGGAAGGCGCGCACCGCCTCGGCCGGCACCAGCGTCGCCTGCCCAGCGGCGGATGTCATGCCGGCGACAACCGGCGATTTAAGATCGACCATGCCGGCAAAGCGACCTTGGGCATCGACCGCCGCGGCGCCGGAAAAGCCGAGTTTTGGCGCCGGGTCCAGACCTTGCGCGGTCAGATGCGCGCTGGCGGCGGTAACCGAGCCGTCGCCGGGCTGGGCCAGCGGGTCGGCAATTCCGATCAGCGCCAGTTGATCGCCAGCATTGCTGTCGCCGGCGAGCGCCGCCGGGACAAGACTGCGCACGCCATAGAGGCGCAGCAGTGCGAGGTCATTGGTCTTGTCCACGGCGACGCGATCGGCATGGCCGAAAGGAGGCACCGTGATCGACTGGCATTTGTCGGTGACTTGCGCCGGCGCGATGAGATGCCCGCGACTGCTGACCACGATTGCGCTGCCGTATTCGACGCTCCGGCTTCGTCCTGGCAGCGGGCCGGCATTGGGGTCCGGGAATCCCTGAAACGTATCCGAGACTGCGATCGCGACCGGGGCCATGGTGCCTTCGGTCGCCTGATCGTAGAGAATGGTGACGCCGCGCACTTCGCTGCCGCTTGCTTGCGCGCGGACGACAAATTTTTTCAACCGCTGCTCGCCGGCAATGACGAAAGAATTGGGGCCGAGAGCGCTGGAGCCGACCTGCCGCTTCGCCGTCTTCTTCTCCTGCTCGAACAGCACCGGCAGCGATGCCTCGTGCAGGCGGAACGTCTCAATCTGGATCTGGCCTTGCGCCGAGGTCCAGCGGCTGCCAGTGCGCCCGGCGGCCGTGTGCGGCACCAGCTTCTCCGGCAGGCCGAACCGCGCGCCGGTCGCGGTGTCCTCGATCAGCCGCCAGCCGACGGCGGCTTCAGGCGCCTTTGCGGCCTCGGCGAGCAAGGCGCGCTCCTGCTCGTTCAGGACTCCAGTTTCCTTGCCGTTGTGGCGCTTCTGGAAAGCCTTGATCGCATCGACCGTGTGCCCGTCGAATTCCTCGGCGCTCATGCCGTCGTAGCCGCCGAGCCAAACCAGATCGGACTGAATGGCGAGGCGCTCGGCTCCCGGGATCGCCGCAAAGGCGGCTGGCACCTCGGTCGTGCGGGCGGTTCTCGCGCGAGCGGCCTTGTGGGACGCAGCGCTATTTGCAGTTTTGGGTACGGCCGCCGATGGGGCCGGTTTGCCCGGTGCCTGCGCGAACGCGCCTGCGCCCGCCACCAGCAGGCTGACGGCAATGCTTGCGACCCTCACATCCATTTCCGCACCCGACGCTACCGGCAAAAACTAGCCGAACGGCGCGTCCATTCCAAGGTTTGTCCGCCTTGACGGCATCGGCGGTCCGGCGTTCCGTTGTAACCTTATGGTGCCACCATGCTGAGTGCCGACGAACTCGAGCGCTATGCGCGCCACATTGTGCTCCGCGAAGTGGGCGGGCCGGGGCAGGCTGCGCTCGGCCGCGCCCGGGTTCTGGTCATCGGCGCCGGCGGTCTCGGCGCGCCGGTGCTGCTTTATCTCGCCGCCGCCGGTGTCGGCACGCTCGGCGTTATCGATGACGACGTGGTCGCGCTGTCGAATTTGCAGCGGCAAGTGATCCATGCGACGCCGGATATCGGCGTGCCGAAGGTCGACAGCGCCGCGGCGACAATCCATCGGCTCAATCCCCATGTCGCGGTCGAGCAGCATAACGCCCGCCTGACGGCGCGAAACGCGCTTGCCCTCATCGGCCGCTACGACATCGTCGCCGACGGCTCCGACAATTTTGCCACGCGCTACCTCGTTTCCGACGCCTGCTATTTTGCCAAGAAGCCGCTGGTGACGGCGGCGCTCGGTGCTTTCGATGGCACGCTGACCACGATCCGCGCTTACGAGCCCGGCGCCGACGGCAGGCCCAACCCGACTTATCGGTGCCTGTTCCCCGAGCCGCCGCCGCCGGGCTCGGTGCCGGCTTGTGCCGAAGCCGGCGTTCTCGGTGCGCTTGCCGGCGTCATGGGATCGATGACGGCGCTCGAAATGATCCGCGAGATTGTCGGCTTCGGCGAAGGCCTGGTCCGTCGCCTGATCATGGTCGACGCGCGCGCCATGCGCTTCGAAACCTTGCGCTACTCCTGGGATCCGGCAAATCCGCTGTCGGGCGAGCATCCGACGATCCGCGATTTATCGGTGCACGCATGACGCGCTCGACAGCGGTTGCGGCACTCGCAATGTCAGTACCCGGCGTCAGCGGCCTTGCCGGTGATACACTCTGTTCGGCCGCATGTCGGTGGCGGATGCGACGCGGTTCGTCATGTTGAAGAAGCCGGCGACGGCGGCAATGTCCCAGGTGTCGCGGTCGGTGAAACCGACGGCGCGCAGGCGCGCGCGATCCTCCTCCTCGACCAACCACGGCTCTGCGGTGAGCTTGACGGCAAATTCCAGCATGGCGCGCTCGCGTTTCGACAAGCGCGCCGCCCGATAGTTCATCACCATCAACTCGCCAAGCGGCGGATCGCCGGACAGTTGCCGCACCGCGGCGCCATGGGCGACCAGGCAATAATAGCAGCGGTTGTGCGCAGACACCGCGACCGCGATCATCTCGCGTTCGAGCTTGCTCAAGCCCGACGGCGCCAGCATCAGATCGTTATACATGGCGACGAAAGCCGAAAGCTTGGTCATGTCGAATGCATAGGCTTTGAGCACGTTCGGGACAAAACCGAGCTTTTCCTCGCATTTGGCGAAATAGGCGGCCATGTCGGGCGACAGCGGCGCCGGCGACAGCTTGAGCGAGGTAATCGTGGTGTCGTCGGCTGCCGCCGCGCTGGGGCGAGCCTTTGCCGGGTAACCGGAGCCGGCTTTTTTGGTGCGCTTGGCCATGATGATCCTTTCCGTCATGCCGCGGGGAACGGCACGGCACAAGCGGCATTATATCAGGACCATCTGCCGCCGAACGCGCCGAATGTTGCGGTAGCGGATGCGCGTATTGTGCGAGTATGATCGCAGAGAATCACAAGAGAACCGCCGAGGGGAAGTATGAACGTCCAGGATATTCCCCGCACTGGAGATGAATACGTCAGTGTGGCGCTGATCGACACGGCCACGGCGCTGCTGGCAAAGCGCAAGCTCGACATTCCCGCGGATTTTCTCGCCAAACTATTCGGGCTTGCGGTGCCCGAGGATTTGTCGCGCTGCACGGCGGCGGAGATTGCCGGCTTCGCCGAGCGCTCCTGGTCGTTTCTCGCCGAACGCGAAACCGGTACACCCAAGGTGCGCTTCGAGCCCGCCGCGTCGCGCGGCGTATCGGTGCTTGAAATCGTCAACGACGACATGCCGTTCCTCGTCGATTCGGTTGTCGGGGAAATCAATCGCCGCGGTCTCGAGATTCGTTTGCTCGTCCATCCGGTGTTTATCGTCGAGCGGAACGATGCCGGCGTCCTCGTCAATTTCAAGGCTGGGCGCACGGTCGGCGGCCAGCGGGAAAGCTTCATCCACATTCATATCGACGGCATGGAGGACGCCGCGCAGCGGGCGGAAATCGTTCAAGCCGTCGAAGGGATTCTCGACGATGTGCGCGTCTGCGTGCAGGATTGGCAGCCAACGCTGGCGCGGGCGCGCGCAGTCATCGCGGATTTGCGGACTAACCCGCCGCCGCTTGCGGTCGAAGAGATCGCCGAAGCCATCCAGTTTCTCGAATGG
>Ga0116224_10000777_pt1 | contig 23763 bp, 24 predicted proteins | sample Sb_taG_9_FD_89699 | JGI IMG/M metagenome (GOLD analysis project Ga0116224, IMG submission 89699) | Peat soil microbial communities from Weissenstadt, Germany - Sb_50d_b_LC metaG | ecosystem: Environmental > Terrestrial > Soil > Wetlands > Peat | place: Germany: Weissenstadt | collected 2010-09-21 | reverse complement strand
GGCAAATCGACGATCGCCAATCTCGTCGAACAACAGCTCAACGCCCGCGGCGTGCATACGATTCTGCTCGACGGGGACAACATCCGCCACGGTCTCAACAAGGACCTCAGCTTTTCCGCCGCCGACCGCGTCGAAAACATCCGCCGCATCGGCGAAGTGGCGAAGCTGATGACCGACGCCGGCCTCATCGTGCTCTGCGCCTTCATCTCGCCCTTTGCGGCCGACCGTCAGATGGTGCGCGACACCGTCGGGGACGGCGAATTCATCGAGATCTTCGTCGACACGCCGCTCGACCAATGCATCGCGCGCGATCCGAAGGGGCTCTATAAGAAGGCGTTTGCCGGCGAGATCACAAACTTCACCGGCGTCGACCAGGCCTATGAAACGCCGCTCGCCGCCGAACTCGTGCTTGGCCGCGACGGCGCAACGGCGCGGCAATCGAGCGCGCGGGTGATCGCTTATCTGGTCGAGCACCGTTATATCGAGCGCTTCGACGATACCGGCGACTGGTCGATTTAGCGAAGGGCGCTCCGGCACGCGCCGGCGAATCACCGCACCTGCGCGCTTATCCACCGCTTTCATGGGCGCTGAGCTCCTGAGCTCTCGCGAAGGCGGCCGGTCCTGCCGCTGTGGAAGATCTCTCCTGATGATGGACGAATCGCGGAGGATCGAAGACGTTGGCGCCGTGTCGGGACCGGCGGACTCCCGTCGTATCCGGTGTCGTCGCGCTGTTGCAGAATCACCTCACGATGTGATTCTCTAGCTGCGTCGGCGTGAGTCGCGCGCGCTGCGCGGTTGTCGCCTCTGCAGCGACAGCCCGCTGTGTTGTTGGTTTGGCAATGCGTTGGAGGCCGCATTCCCTACTGTGCATCGCGAGCTTGGCGATGGCGTCGGCCGGTCTGCCATGCGCGGCCCGAGCCTGATGATCAGTAAGCTCGTTCAGTCCCGCCGCGTTTCAGAATTTCCCCCGCGACCCTGGTTTCGGGCATCATCAAGGCATCGGCATGTCGCTTTCGCACATCGAGCTCACGCAGATCGAAAATCCGGTAGATCAGATCGAAAGGATAGCTTCGCACAACCAATGGTCATTCGACCGCGACGAAGAGGACGAAATCTCGATTGCCGTGACCGGCACCTGGACGGACTACAACATCGCCTTCACCTGGCTCTCCGACATCGAGGCCCTGCATGTCGCCTGTGCCTTCGATCTGAAGGTGCCGCATGTTCGGCGCAGCGAGGCGCTGGCGCTGATCGCGCTCATCAACGAACAGCTCTGGATCGGCCATTTCGACATCTGGCCGCAGGATGGCGTGATCATGTTCCGCCATGCGATGCTGCTTGCCGGCGGCGCCGCGCTGAATGCGCGGCAGTGCGAGGCGGCCTTGGCCAATGCGGTCGCCGCCTGCGAGCGCTATTACCAGGCCTTTCAATTCGTGGTCTGGGCGGGCAAGAGCAGCCGCGAGGCGCTCGATGCGGTCATGCTGGAGACGAAAGGCGAAGCTTGAATGACGATCGGCGGGGAACCGCTGTTGCTCGTCGGCGCCGGCAAGATGGGCGGCGCCTTGCTGCAGGGCTGGCTCGATCGCGGCTTCGATCCCGCGCGCATCATCGTGCTCGAGCCCGATCCCTCGCCGCAGGTTGCGGCGCTGTGCGCGGCGCGCGGCGTTGGGCTGGGGATGCCGCCGACCCCGCCTTCGGTCCTCGTCCTCGCCGTCAAGCCGCAAATGCTGGACGCCGTTGCCCCTCGCCTCGCGCCGCTGGCGATGGAATCGACGCTTGTCATCTCCATCCTCGCCGGCAAGACGATCCGGAACGTCTCCGACCGGCTTCCCGGCGCCGGCGCGATCGTGCGTGCCATGCCGAACCTCGCGGCGGCAATCGGCTGCGGGATCACCGCGGCGGTTGCCGATGCGAAGGCGACGCCGGCCCAGAGGCGAACCGCCGATGCGCTTCTTTCAGCCGTCGGCCATGTCGAGTGGTTATCTGAGGAAAGCCTGATGGATGCGGTGACCGCTGTCTCCGGGTCGGGGCCGGCCTATGTGTTCTACCTCGCCGAATGCCTGGCCAAAGCGGGGATGGAGAGCGGGCTCCCGGCCGACCTTGCCGCACGGCTGGCGCGCGCGACGATCGAAGGCGCCGGCGCCTTGCTCGCCCGCAGGCCGGACGTTTCGCCGGCGGAGCTGCGCGAGAGCGTCACCTCGCCCGGCGGCACGACCGCGGCCGCTCTCGCTATCCTGAAGGGCGAAGACGGATTAGAAAAGCTGATCGCAGAGGCAGTCGCGGCGGCCAAGCGGCGGACGCGGGAACTCTCGGGCTAAGCCGTGCGGAGCGTGAACTGAGCTTCGGCTCCTGCGCGAACTTGACTGCCGGCACAAGCGCTCTAGTCTCCCGCGTATCGATGGGTCGCGTGGGAGGCGAGATCGTGCAAGCAACCGAGCCAGGCTTCGACACCGCGCTGCCGCCATCCGATCCGAAGGACGCGATCATCAGCGCCCTGCTCGAACTCGCCGGCGAACGTCATTGGGAAGACATTACTCTTTCCGACGTGGCGACTCGGGCCAATGTGTCGCTGTCGACCTTCCGCGATCTCTTTCCCTCGAAAGGCGCGGTCCTCGCCGGGTTCCTGCGCAAGATCGACAAGATCGTCCTCGAAGGCACTGGAGCCGAGCTTGCCGACGAGCCGGCAAAGGAGAGGCTCATTGAGGTTTTGCGGCGCCGCCTCGACGCCTTGGCGCCGTATAAGGTCGGGCTCGAAGGGATCGGCGAATGGACGGCCCGCGATCCTTTCGCTGCCGCGTCGCTCAACCGGCTGATGATCAATTCGATGCGCTTCATGCTCGAGGCCGCCGACATCGACTCCGAAGGGCCCGTCGGCGCGCTCAAGCTGCAGGGTCTCGTCATCGCCTGGCGGCGCGTTCTGCGCACCTGGTTTTCGGATGATGATCCGGAGCTGGCGGCAACCATGGCGGCGCTCGACCGCGAATTGACCCGCGGCAGCCGGCTCATCGCCCGCGCCGAGGACATAAATCGCCTGACCTCGCCGCTCTTTTCGATCGCTCGCGCTCTGTTCGAGCGCCGCCACCGCGGCACGACGCCACGCGGAAGCTTTCACGAGGAGAGGGACGAGGAGAGGGACGAGCACCGGGCCTTGTGACGTGAGCCGACGCTAAGGTGACAGGCAGGAAAAAACGAATCGATTGGGAGCGTCCCCTCTCCCCGCTCGCGGGGAGAGGCTGAGGGGCCGGTGCATTGGCAGCAAACTTGGCGAGCTTCAATTTAGAAGCATACCGACATGGATCGAGGCTACTCACCTAGCCCCTCACCCTCGCTTCGCTCGACCTCTCCCCGCAAGCGGGGAGAGGTGATGCCCGACGTCTCTCCGTCATGGGCCTCTTCACGAATTACCGGTTCAAACGCATTTTCCCCGCGCGCCCATGTTGGGGCCGTCGAGACTTTGCTCGTGCAGTACCGATACCAAGCAGCAAACCCGCCGGCACCAAGCCCAAGCAATGCAAGAGGCACGCTGGCACATTTTATCACACTACCTGCTCGGGCTCGATGATGGTTGGGTCATCGCTGACCCGTCAGCAAGGCGGTGACGCGCTCGATGAAACGCGCCGCGGCGTCGATCGCGTCGTTCGCTTCCGCGTCGGTTACGACCACGCCATGGCCGACGCCGTAATCAACGATTTCCTTGTATTTGTAGGCTTGCGCCAGAAATGTCAGCAGCGCCCTTTCAGCGCCTGGCGTGTCTTTCAGCAGACGCGCGAATTCGGTGCGGACGCCGGAATGAGTCTTCGCGACTTTTCCGCTGCGCTCGATGATGAAGGCCTCGGCCGCATGAAACGCAGCATAATAGGCCGATCGCGCCGCGACCTTCGCGAGGGGAATGCCGGCAATCTTTCGGGCGTCGTCCAGATCGTCGCGCGCTTTGTCGAGATAATCTTTGGCTTCCGGCGTCACAGGTCGAGGCCGTCGCGACGCAACTCCTGCATCAGCCCGGTCCGTTCGCGATAAGAGCCAGCCTGCAAAGGCATGGCGTTGATGACAACGCCGGTCTCAGAGAGGATGTCGGCTTCAATCTCGGCGATCGTCCCCGCTTCCTTCCCGAAGCCGTGGAGGTCTCTGAGAAACACCGCCACATCGTAATCGGAATCCGGGCGCGCGTCGCCACGTGCGCGGGAGCCGAACAGCACCACGCGCTCGATCCGCTCGCCATAGACTTCGTCGAGCGCGGCGCGGAACCGGCTCAAGATAGGGTCAACGATCGTTGCCATAATTCAGTATAGCATAGTCAAGTTCTGGGGACGAAAGGCTATCTGGCGATCCCGTTGCCTGAGCTGCGGCCTCTTTCCGACCCCCAACAGGCGCCCCCTAGCAGCCGCGTCCCCTCTCCCCGCTTTCGGGGAGAGGGTTAGGGTTAGGGTGAGGGGCCGGGGCATTGGCAGCAAACTTGGCGAGCTGCGATGTGGAAGCGTACCGACATGGATCGAGGCTACTCCCCCAGACCCTCACCCTCGCCATAGGCTCGCGCATTCGCGCGAGCCGTCCTAATGAGACGGGCGCGCAAAGCGCGCCCGTGGCTCGACCTCTCCCCGCGAGCGGGGAGAGGTGATGCCTTACACCGGCACTCGCACCGTCGCGCGCAGGCCGCCGAGCGGGCTGTCGGCGAGCGTAATGTCGCCGCCGTGCGAGCGGGCGATATCCAGCGCGATCGCAAGCCCGAGGCCAGTGCCGCCCTCGTCCTGATTGCGCGCCGCATCGAGACGCAGGAAGGGTCGGAACACGTCCTCGCGCCGGTCTGCCGGAATGCCCGGCCCGTCGTCGTCGATATGAATTGTGAGGAAGCGCTGGTCGCGCTGGGCCTCGATATTCACCTTTTTGGCATGCGCCAGCGCGTTGCCGATGAGATTGGCGAGGCAGCGCTTGAACGCCGCCGGCCGTACCATCACAAACGGGTCGCCGGAATAGGAGACTTTCACCGCCGCGCCGTGCCGCTCCGCTTCGCCGCGCAGGCCTTCGAGGAATTGGCGCATGTCGATGCGCGCCGCCGCTTCGCCGGAGTCGCCGCGCGCGAAGGCGAGGTATGCCTCGAGCATGCGCTGCATTTCCTCGACATCGTCGTGCATCTCGGCCGCCTCCGGATCGTCGCCGATCAGGGCGAGCGAAAGCTTGAAGCGGGTGAGGATCGTCCGCAGATCATGGCTCACGCCAGTGAGCATCGCGGTGCGCTGCTCGATGGCGCGCTCGATCCGGCGTTTCATTTCGATGAAGGCATAGCCGGCGCGCCGCACTTCGCGGGCGCCGCGCGGCTTGAACTCGGCCTCGCGCCCCATGCCGAACGCCTCCGCCGCCGTGACGAGCCGCAGAATCGGCCTGATCTGATTGCGCAGGAAGGCCAGCGCGACGACGATCAGCACGCAGGATGTGCCGAGCATCCAGAGCAGAAAAATATACGAGTTCGAGGCATAGGCGGCGCTGCGATAGGCGACGACCCGCAGAATTGAATTGTCGAGCAGGATCCTGATCTCGATGAGGTTAGAACGGCCGACCGTATCGAGCCAGAACGGCCGGCCGATCTGCCGCCGGATCTCATTCGAAAGCGCCACATCGACGATCGAGAAGAACGGCTTCGGCAAGGGCGGCGGCAGCGGCCCTTTGGGCATGAATTCGATGTCGATATTCATCCGCTCCTGGGCGATCCGCGTCAGCGTCTCGTCGTTCTTGTCCTGCGGATAGGAATTATGGATGTCGATGACCGCGGCGATATCCTGCACCAGGGCCGTCGAGAGCTGGTGGGTGACGAGCTGCCAATGGCGTTCCATGAAGACATAGGTGACGACCACCTGCAAGATGATCATCGGCAGGATCACGATCAGCAGCGAGCGGGCATAAAGCCCCTTCGGCATCATCGCCGCGATCTTGCGGGCGAAGCTGCGCCAGAGCGCGCGCGGCTTGGCGAAATATCCGGGAAGTGACAGGCTCGCGAGAGGGTGGGTCATCAGCGGTCGATGATAAGCCGGTAGCCTGCGCCGCGCACGGTTTGCAGATGCAACGGATTGGCGGGATCGCGCTCGATCTTGTGACGGAGCCGGTTGACCTGCACGTCGATGGTGCGCTCGTTGCCGGCGACCCCGGGCCCGGCGAGGGCCTCGCGCGTCACCGTCTCGCCGGCATGTTCGGCGAGCGTGCGCAGCATGTCGCGCTCGCGCTCGGTCAGCCGGATGAGCTCCTCGCCGCGGCGGAGTTCGCTCCGGTGCAGGTCGAAGCTGAACCCGCCGAACTTAACATGCGTCACCTGCGCCGGGGCGGCATGCGGCTGCGCGCGGCGCAGGATCGAGGCGATCCGCAACGACAGTTCGCGCGGCTCGAAGGGCTTGCCAAGAAAATCGTCGACGCCGCTTTCAAAGCCGGTGATCCGGTCCTCCATCTCGGCGCGCGCCGTCAACATGAGGATCGGCACGTGCGAGGCATCGGAGTCCTCGGCGCGCAGTTTCGCGGCGAAATCGAAGCCGTTCTCGCCCGGCATCATCACGTCGAGAACGATGAGATCGAAAGCGAAATTCTTGAGGCAGGCCATCGCCTCCTCGGCATTGCCGGCGAGCGTGACGCGATAGCCGCGGTCGGTGAGATAGCGTTGCAGCAGAATGCGAATGCGGCGATCGTCATCGACGATGAGCAGATGTGCCGCGTCATCCGCCGGGGTCGGCGGGGCGGCTTCTGTGACGGCCTCCTTCACGCCTCGCGCCCCAGCGGCCTGAACCGCGCGCCGGATGAGACGAGGGTTGCAACCTTGTCCCTCTCGGCGGGATCGATCATCGCAAGCAGGAATGCGATGGCATCGGCGCGGGCGCCCTTTTGCAATTGTCCGAAGACGCGGCGAAATCGTTGCGACTGCAATTTTGCGATGCTCAGCGCCAGCGCGATGCCGGTCTTGGTCGGATAGAGCTGGCGCTGCCTGCGGTCGATCGCGCCGGCGCGCACCTCGACGTAGCCTTTGTCGCGCAATTCCTTGAGCACGCGATTGAGACTCTGTTTGGTGATCTTCAGGATATCGAGCAGTTCGGCGATGGTGAGGCCGGGACGCCGGCTGACGAAATGCAAGACCCTGTGATGGGCGCGGCCGAAGCCATAATTTTCGAGGAGGCGGTCGGCGTCGCCGACGAAATCGCGATAGGCGAAGAAGAGGAGTTCGATGAGATCGAACATCGGTTCCGGTTCTGCCGTCTCCGGCGCGCCAACCCGAAGCGCAGCCGTATGCGCCGGTTCCGAGACTTTTCTTCGTGACGCAGAATCCATGGGTCGCCTTTTGCGCGTCAGCTGGCGCCGCGCGAGCGCGTTTCGCATATTACCCCCGAAGCACGACGAATGCACAAACTCCGTTCGCGGCGCGGCAGGCAGTTAAGTCAGTGATATTGACATATTTCAGCAAGATTGCTACGCGTCAAGTTGTCTGCGGATCGGCGATTGACCGCTGCGCTTCGATGCCCGCCGCACGCATTGCCAAGCACGATCGCCGCGAGACACGGACCTTATTGAGAGGAGTGCGGCGCGATGTCCGTCTTGCCCTTCGACCAGCGTGACGGTTACATTTGGATGGACGGCAAGCTCGTCGAATGGCGCGACGCCAAGCTGCACGTGCTCTCGCATGGGCTGCATTACGCATCCTGCGTGTTCGAGGGCGAGCGCGCCTACGGCGGGCGGATTTTCAAATCCACCGAACATTCCGAACGCTTCAAGCGCTCGGCCAACATGCTCGATTTCGAAATTCCCTATTCGGTCGCCGAGATCGACGCGGCCAAGCAGCTCGTCGTCGACAAGAACAACTTCACGGATTGCTACGTGCGCCCGGTCGCTTGGCGGGGCAGCGAGATGATGGCCGTGGCGGCGCAAAACTCGACGATTCGTACCGCGATTGCGGTGTGGCCCTGGCCGAGCATGTTCAACGTCGTCGAGAAGATGAAGGGCATCCGCCTTGACATCGCCGAATATCGCCGCCCCGACCCGCAGACCGCGCCGAGCCTGGCCAAGGCGGCCGGCCTCTACATGATCTGCACGATCTCGAAGCACCGGGCCGAGCGGCGCGGCTATGCCGATGCGATGATGCTCGATTGGCAGGGCCGGGTCGCCGAATGCACGGGCGCCAATATCTTCTTCGCCGCCGACGGCGTCCTTCACACGCCGACCGCCGATTGCTTCCTCGACGGGATCACGCGGCGCACCGTCATCGATCTCGCGCGCCGCCGCGGCATCGATGTCGTCGAACGGCGCATCATGCCGGAGGAGCTCGAAAAATTCGAGGAATGTTTCATCACCGGCACGGGCGCGGAAGTCACGCCAGTCTCCGAAATCGGACCTTACAGATTCACCCCGGGCAGCCTGTCGCGAACCTTCGTCGAGGATTACTCGGCCGAAGTCCGGCCGAAGCAGAAGGCGGCGTGAGCGCGCCGCGCCTCATTCGGCTCGCTACCGCAGCCGCGCCCAAACGCCCACTCAACCCGCTCGAAGCCCCCTAAGCAACCGCCGCGATACATTCGTCGGCGCGCAATTCTGACGATACCCCCTTGATCCGTCTCATCGCGTATTATAAGATGCATTTGAAATGCCTCTTATTGGGGAACGTCATGATCCAGGACGTGGTGTGGGACGTCTCGATCGTGCTCATGGGGTCGCGTGCCGCAGTATTTGTCGGCGTTGCGGCCGGCGCCCAAGTTCCGCTCGCCAATTATGGCCCGGCCATCGCCCGGGCCTATCGCCTGCGCGTCTGGCTGTTCGCGCTCGCCATGATCGTTCTGGTCGGCGCCAATTATCGGACGCTCGGCGAAATGCCCTATGTGTCGAACCTGACTGAGCCGTCGGCCGTGGCGGTGAAGCGCGTCGATGCGACCGGCGAACAATGGGCGTGGACCGTCACCCCAAACACATTCCATGTCGGCCAGACGGTCGAATTCTACGTCACCAGCAAGGACGTCAATCACGGCTTCGGCCTTTACGATCCGGAAATGCATATCGTCGCCCAGACGCAAGCCATGCCGGGCTTTACCAACGTCCTGCGTTACACCTTCACCGAGCCCGGAACCTATCAGGTCTTATGCCTCGAATATTGCGGGCTCGCGCATCACGAAATGAAGACGGAGATCAACGTCGCTGCGCGCTGAGCGCCGCGGCTGGGGAGGACGCCATGACTATAGAGGCCGTCGAGAGCCGGAGCGGGATCGACGCCGGTACGGTACGGCAGTGCGCGCCTATCTCGCCTATCGGGGATCGTTCTGTTGCTGATGATGTTGCTCGGGTTGATCATGCGCCTGGCGCAAGCGGAATGGATCGACATTGAGCCGAATTTCTTCTACGTGAGCATGACCATGCACGGCGCCGGGATGGTCGGCATCGCGGGTCTCAGCGGCGCCGCCGCCATGTGGTATTTCGTGCGTCGCCATGTGCCGGTAAGCACCGGTGTCTTCCTCGCCAACCTGGTGTTCTTCCTGATCGGCGCCGTGTTGATCCTCGGCTCCGGATTCATCGGCGGCTTCGCCGGTGCCTGGATCTTCCTGTATCCGCTGCCGGCGCATTCCGGCGCGCTCTGGTCGGTGAATGCCGCAGCAGCCTACATGGCCGGCCTGCTGGTCATCGGCGTCGGCTTCCTGCTGCTTCACCTCGACATCATCCGCGGCATCGTGTCGGTCTATGGCGGGCTCGGCGCTGGGCTCGGCGTCAAGCAAGCCTTTGGCCTCGCGCCCGAAAAGGACGGGCCGCCGCCGGCGGTCACGGCCTCGACCATGGCGTCGATCGCCAACATCGCGGGCATCGTTATCGGCGCCGTCGTGCTGGTCCTGTCGCTCGTCAATCTCTACGTGCCGAGCTTCACCTTCAACGCGCTGGTCGCGAAGAATTTGATCTATTACTTCGGCCACACCTTCATCAACGTGACGATCTACATGGCGGTGATCGCGGTCTATGAGATCTTGCCGGTCTACACGCATCGGCCATGGAAGACGAACCGGGCGTTCTATTTCGGCTGGTGCTTTCGACGGTGCTGGTGCTCACCGTCTACACCCATCATTTGTTCATGGACTTCGCTATGCCCACCTGGGCGCTGGTCGCCGGTCAGATCATTTCATGGCCGAACGGCTTGCCGGTGCTGCTGGTCACCACCTTCGGAGCCCTGACCAACGTCTATCGGTCCGGCCTCAAATGGAACGTGGCGGCAGCGCTCGTGTTCGTCGGCGTGGCCGGCTGGGCGATCGGCGTCATTCCGGCCATCGCTGACGGCACCATCGCGGTCAATAGCGTCATGCACAACACGCAGTGGGTGCCTGGCCATTTCCATACCTATCTGCTGCTCGGAACGGTGGCGATGGTGCTCGGATTTATGACTTATCTCACCAAGCCGCAGCCACGTTACGGCGTGGGCTGGCTGGGGTTCTGGCTCTATCTGATCGGCGGCTCCATCTTCGTTCTCGCCTTTCTCGCGGCCGGCAGCGCCAGCGTCCCGCGCCGCTACGCGGTACACATGCCGGCATGGCTTCCCTATGATCGCGTTGGCGCGATCGGCGCCGGCCTCGTGGTCACCGGCGCGCTGATCCTCATTCTGCGCTTCCTCCTCACGCTGCGGTCGCCCCTGCCCGACGAGGGCACTACGTCATGACTCGCGGCTTCGCTCCGCTGCTCAGCATCGTGCTGTTGGCGGGACTGGGAGCGCTTGCCTGGGGTACGGAAGGATTTCGTGTCATAACCAGCGAAGGCGCGCGGCAGCTCTCCATCGCGCGCCACCCGCTTCCCGTCCCGGACGTGCGGCTCGTCGATCAGGATGGTCATCCATTCTCGCTGGCCGATTATCGCGGCCGACGCTGCTCGTCGACTTCATCTACACGCGCTGCCCGAAGCTCTGCGGCGTGCTCGGCGATGATTTCCGGCATATGCTGGCGCTGGCATCGGACGCGCAACCTGACCGGAAAATCGCGCTCCTCAGCATCAGTTTCGATCCCCGCGACGACCGCGAAGCGTTGCAGCTCTATGGCGAACGCTATGGCGCTACGGCGCCGGGCTGGCGCATTGCTGCAACGGCCGACGAGCGCGGCCTCGCCGCGCTGCTGCGCACATTTGGTGTCGTTGTAATCCCCGACGGCATGGGCGGCTTCGTGCATGACGGAACCGTCTATCTTGTCGATTGGCGGGGACATCTCGCCCGCATCCTCGATCCCGACGCGCAACAGCTCGCCGCGGCGGCACTTCCATGAAACGGGCGCGCCTGCTTGCCGCCATGGCCTTGTGGGCGGCGCTGTGGCCGCTGCGCACCCTGCTCGAAAGCGACATGGCGCTCCATATGACGGTGCAACTGCCGCTGCTGATCGGCGTCGGCTTCACGCTGGCGACCTCCCTGCGCCCGCATGAGCCACGCTGGCTTGCCGACGCCGATTGGCTCGGCATTCCCGGCCTGCTGCTGGTGATCTTCGCCACGTCGTTCTGGATGTTGCCGCGCATGCTCGACCTGGCGCTGGCCGATCCTTGGATCGACCTCGCCAAGTTCGTGAGCCTGCCGCTGCTCGCCGGGCTGCCGTTGGGCCTCAGTTGGCGCCGCATGCCGGGGCTCGGCCGCGCATTTATATGGGCCAATTTTATCCCGAAGCTCGGCGCCATCGGCGGCCTCTATCTCGCCGCGCCGACGCGTCTGTGCGCCTATTATCGGCTGGACCAGCAGGCGGCCGCGGGCTCGGCTCTTATCGCGGTCGCCGCCGCGCTCGGGATTTCCTGGTTTCTCGTCGTCTTTGTGGGCTCGCCGCCATTTTGGTCGAAGAGCGACGATGGCTGTGGTCGCCTTCGCCCGCCTACATCGCGCGCATGTCGTCCTGCTGGCGCTGAGCCTCATCGCGATCTTCGGCGCCGTCGCCGGCAGTCACGGATGGCCGCCTATGTGAGGCATGAAATGATTGAGGCCGATCCATGACTGGCGACTTTTCTTCAGCCGCGGAGCGCCGCGCGGCGCTCACCGCGCAAATCCAAGCCGCGACCGGTATCGACGATGCGATGATCGAGCGCCTCGTCCAGGTTTTCTACGCGCGGGTGCGGCAAGATCCGCTGATCGGCCCGGTCTTCGCGGCGCGGATCACAGATTGGGGACCGCATCTCGCACCGATGTGTGCCTTCTGGTCATCGGTGGCGTTGATGAGCGGGCGCTATCATGGCCAGCCCATGCAGGCGCATCTGCCGCTGCCCATCGACGCACGGCATTTCGACCGCTGGCTCGCGCTGTTCGAAATGACCGCGCGAGAGCAATGCGCGCCCCATACGGCCGAGCATTTCGTCAAGCTCGCCCGGGCGTCGGAGAAAGCCTGGAACTGGGCCTCGCCGGGGCTAACGGAGTGATGCTGAGCAAGGGCGAGCGCTTCATCTCGCGTTAGATCGTCGCCGCGTGCAACAACCTCGCCGATATAGCCGAAAGCGCTAGCGTCGTGGTGGAATTGTGATATTCGAGTCCAAGCTACCCGCCGTCAGCGGCAACGGCTCGTGAGTGGAAATTCAACTGAGACACTACCGGGCATTTAGTGCCCGCACTGCTGGCGATATGGTAGGATGGTGGTATAATTTCAATATGAAAACGAAGGACTTCAAGACTCTAATGGAGCGCGTTGAAACTTGGCCGGAAGCGGCACAAGATGAGCTCATCGAGATTGCGCGAGAGATTGAAGCCGAGCTTAAGAGCGGCGTTTATCACGCAACACCCGAAGAACTTGCCGGCATTGATCGCAGCCTACGTGCAGCGACTGAGCGTCGATTCGCTACGGACGGGGAAGTTGAAGAGGCCTTTGCTAAATTTCGCCGCGTATGAAAGTCGTCTTCACCGAGCCCGCGCTCGATGACCTTGATGAAATCCGCCGATATCTCCAATCCCACTATCCAAGCATAGTCACGTCGGTCGAGAAGCGCCTACGAATTGTAGTTGCGCGCGTCAGCCAGTGGCCAGAGAGCGCGCCCAGCATTGTTGAACGCCCCGGCGTTCGAGTCGCGCTCCTCGTCCGGTATCCGTATAAAATCTTTTATCGGATCACGGACGAAGTGGTTGAGATATTGCACATCCATCACACTCCCGGCTAACGCCATAACCTGTAAATGCGATGAGAGCCTATGGCGAGGAAGTAGCCCAACAACGGCGGGGCCCGCCGGAGAGGCATTGTCGTCTAGGCCCCTTCGTTGCCGCCGCGTGCCAAAACATAGCGTGATGCCTGCTCCATCTGGTATTCAAGCGGCGAAGGAGCTGTCGAATGGCCTTGCGCACACGCCTGACGGACCGGTTCAAGATTGAGCATCCCATATTTTCGGCTCCGATGGGCTTCATCGCCGGCGGCAGGCTCGCGGCGGCAACGTCGCAGGCCGGCGGCCTCGGTCTCATCGGCGGCGGCTATGGTGACGCTGAATGGCTGACGCGCGAGTTCGGCGAGGTGGGCAACGCGCGCGTCGGATGCGGTTTCATCACTTGGTCGCTTGCCCGCAGGCCTGAATTGCTCGATCTCGCGCTGGCGCGCGCGCCAGCCGCCCTGATGTTGTCCTTCGGGGCGCTCGCACCATTCGCCCAGACCATCAAGCGCGCCGGCGTTCCATTGATCTGCCAAGCGCAGACGCTGGCGCATGCGCGCGAGGCTGTCGCGGCCGGCGCCGACGTGATCGTCGCGCAAGGCGGCGAAGCGGGCGGCCATGGGGGCACCCGGGCGACGCTCACGTTGACCCCGGAAATCGTCGATTATCTCGCCGGCGCGGCGCCCGACACGCTGCTCCTTGCCGCAGGCGGGATCGCCGACGGACGTGGCCTGGCTGCGGCCTTGATGCTCGGCGCCGATGGCGTGCTGATCGGCTCGCGCCTCATGGCGAGCGCCGAGGCACTGACGCCGCCGGGCTTCCTTGACGCTATCTTGGCGGCCGATGGCGACGCGACAGTCAAGACCAAAGTAATCGACGTGGTGCGCAGTTACGATTGGCCATCTGGCATTAGTGGTCGCGCGCTCAACACGCGCTTCGTCGCCGAGTGGCAGGGGCGCGAGAATGCGCTGGCGGAGCCCGCGACCAGAGCGGCTGAGGCCGAACGTTACTGGCGTGCCTTCCGCGCCGGCGAGGCCGAGGGAACCGGCGTGTTCATGGGCGAGGCAGTCGGGCTGATCCATGACGCGCCGCCGGCCGCCCGCGTCATCGCGCGGATCGTCGGGGATGCCGAGCACCTGCTTTCGAATGCCGGCGGCTTCGTCGCGGCGCCGATCTGAGAGGCCGGTTGAAGCCGGAAATGCTCCGATCTTTGTCCTTGGACGAGCCGTAGCCTGCGCCCCGGCGCCCAAAACGCCTTGAATTCTCGCAACATGGGCGCTCATCCATTGAGATAGTGCCGGAATTTCATTTCCGGTTTAGAAAGTATCGGCAGTTCGCCCTTATGCCGCCCAGAGTGGGACGACATCAAATTGGTCACCTTGCGTCTTCGTTTTGCGCATGATCTCTTCGAAAGCCGGCAACTTTCGGGATGATGCGCGCCGTGTTGCACGATCTGGCGTGGAGTACGGATGCGTAGGACCCGTGAAATCTCGTGTAAGTTCAACCTGGAGCCGCAGGATTGCGATTGGCTGATCGCAACCCTTGGCCGATATGGCGCCGAACCATTGGGAGAGACGAAAGACTTCGCGCTCTATCTCGACGCGCCGGATGCGGCGATCGGCAATCACGGCCTTGCTCTCGGGATCCACCGCGCCGGTGAGATCACCTCCGATGACGTGAAAACGGCCGTCGATAAGGCGGCGCGCGGCTTGCCGGCGCCGAACGGCTGGATGCGGCTTGTCGAGCCGTTGTCTGCGGCGACGCCGGTCGGGGCGCGCCGTTGGCTTCAATCCCTTCTGCGGCGCCAGGACGCCCAGCAGAGCCTCCGCGTCCTCTTCCAGATCGAAACGCAAGGCAGTCGGTGGCGCGTGACCGCGGGCGGTGCCAATGCCGAGATCAGTCTCGACCGCGCGCGCATTGCGGCGAACCGCAAGCAAGCCTCGTTCGCGATCGTCACGTTCGGCTGCAAAGCCAGCCCGGCGGCGGATTTCTTTCGCTTCCTGACGGAGATTTGCGGCCCGACCAAACTGCGGATGAGCGCAGAAGGGATTGCGCTGCGCGGCTATCGGTTCTGCGGCAATCTTCGCGATTCGCATGTCAGCGCCTTTCCGCCAAAACTCGCCACGAATATGGATGCCGCGACGGCGTTTCGGACCATCGCGCGCGCGTGTTTCGACCAGTTCCTGCTCAATGAGGCCGCCATTCGCCTGACGCGCGAACGCGAAGCGGTGCACCAATGCCGCGTCGCGCTGCGCCGGCTCTCCACCGGTCTGCGGCTGTTTTCATCACTTGTCTCAGGTCCCGGACGGGACGAGTTGCGGCCCGAGCTTAAGCAGCTTGCGGCCCATCTGCAAAAGGCGCGCGACCTGGACGTATTGACTGCTGAGGTGATCGAGCCGGCCGCCGGCACCGATGCCGCCGCGAAGGATCTTCTGCACGCGCTCGAAGGCCGCCGAAAATTGGCTTATGACGAACTCGTTGCCTCCCTCTCGGCGCCACGCACGGCGAAGCTGTTCTCTCGCCTTGTCGGCTGGATCGAAGCGGGAGACTGGACCATCGATCCTGAGCGCGAAGGTCGCCGGCAAGAGCCGATCGCGTCATTCGTCGCGCGAAAGCTCGTCAAGATCACCGAGAAGTTCAAAGAGCGCTGCGACGAGCTCGAGGAAGCAAGTCAGGAGGAACGGCATCGCATTCGAATTCGCGCCAAGAATTTGCGCTATAGCGCCGAATTCTTCGAGACCTTGGTCGCGCCCAAAGCCGCGCGCGGCAAGCCGGCGCGTCCCAAAACCGCGCGCAAGAGATTCCAGGCTTTCATCGCCGTGCTGAAAGATTTACAGACCATCTTGGGCAAGGAGAATGATGTCCGCATGGCCCGGCGCTTTCTCGCTTCTCTGGCCCAGGAGATCAGCGAAGGCCGCCTCGCAGATGCGGGCATGGCCACGCTCGCTGCTGTGGAGTCTATCGCGGGCAGCATCGAGAGCCTGTCGGAATCGGAATTCCGAAAGAAGGCCGTGAAGGCCCGGCGGGCCTTGGCTGAAGTCAAGCCGTTTTGGGGGTGAAATGGCCGAGTCGGTCGAGCAACGCCGACCGCGCGCCGCTCAATCCGCCATGCGATCGTAGGTGTTTTCCGGCTCATTCGGCACCTATCCAGAGGCGGCCGAAGCGGCTAGAATTGCGCTGCGAAAGAGGGTTCCCGCCAACCGGTTGGAAGCTCGCGACGGGGGAAAATTGTTGAAAATCCTTCCCATAATCATGTGCGGCGGCTGCGGCACGCGGGTCTGGCCCGAGTCGCGCGAGAGCCTTCCCAAGCAATTCATCCCCCTGCTCGGCACGCGCTCGACCTTCCAGATGACGGTCGAGAATTTGGCCGATCCGCTGTTTGAGACGCCGATTGTCATTTCAAACCAGGACTATCGCTTCCTTGTTTCCGAGCAATTGAAGGAAATCGGCCGCGAGGCCCGCATCGTGCTCGAGCCTGTGCGGCGCGATTCGGGCCCGGCGGTCGCGGTCGGCGCGGAGCTTGCGGCGGAAACCGATCCCGAGACTATCGTCGCCATTCTGGCTGCCGATCACATGGTGAGAGACCGGGATGGCTTTGTCGAATCCTGCCGCCAAGCGGCTGCCGCCGCGGCACGTGGCTATATTGTGACCCTTGGCGTCAAGCCGAGCGAGGCGGCGACCGGCTATGGCTATATCAAGACCGGCAAGGCGGTCGTCGACAACGGCACGGTGCTCAAGGTCGAAGCCTTCGTCGAAAAGCCCGATGCCGCGACGGCCGCGAGCTATGTTGCCGCGGGCAATTTGTGGAACGCCGGCAATTTCTTCTTCCGCGCCGATGTCATGCAAGAGGAATTGCGCCGCTTCGAGCCTTTGCTCCTGGAAGCCGCCGCCGAAGCGCTGGCGAGAGCCCACAAGGACCTCGGCTTTCTCCTCCTCGACAAGGAGTCCTTCGCGCGGGCGCCGAAGATTTCAATCGATTATGCCGTCATGGAACACACGGACAAAGCCGCCGTCGTTCCGGCCGACATCGGCTGGTCGGATGTCGGAACCTGGGCAGCGGTGTGTGAATTGTCGCAGCGCGATAACAATGGCAATTCGGTGCGCGGGCATGGCATCGTCATGCATGCGGAAAACGTTCATATCCGTTCCGACGAACACCTGACGACCGTCATCGGCGTCGACAATGTTGTCGTCGTCACGACCCAGGATGCGGTGCTTGTGCTCGACCGGGCGCATGGCGACAAGGTCAAACAGCTCGTCGATCGGTTAAAGAGCGAGAATCGCCGCGAGGCCTTGGAGCACAAGAGATGCTATCGGCCTTGGGGCTATTTCCAATCGGTCGATCAGGGTGCGCGCTATCAGGTCAAGCGCATCGTCGTGAAGCCCGGCGCGCGGCTCTCGTTGCAGAAGCATTTCCACCGCGCCGAACATTGGATCGTCGTACGCGGCACGGCGGAAGTCACCCGCAACAACGAAGTTCTTCTCGTCCATGAGAACGAGTCGATCTATCTGCCGATCGGCGCGATTCATCGCATGACCAACCCGGGCAAGATCGATCTCGAATTGATCGAAGTGCAGACCGGCTCCTATCTCGGCGAAGACGACATCGTCCGCATCGAGGACATCTACAACAGGGTGTGAAGACGGTTCCCAAACGTAAGAGACGGTGCGGTGCGGCGGTTTACGCTTCGTTTACCTGATTAATTAACATTATTACTTTACTAACCAAAAAGGATGATTGTTAAGACTAACGCATCGTTTTCGCCTATAATTATGTAATCTTGTGATTCATGGTTGTGCGACGAAAATGACGAAGCGTTTCGCGTGGCTCCTCGGCTCGACCCTCCTGATCCTCCCGCACATGGCCACGGCGGCCCCGACCTTCCCTTCGGGCCTCGCGCCCGCCTACAACGCGCCAGATAGTCAATCGGGCGGCGAACGGGCTCCGGCCTCTGCGCCACCGACTGCAGGCAGTTACGGCGGCGGCTTGCTCGAATTTCTTTTCACCGGCGGCGGGTCGGCTCCTGCCCCCTCGCAAAGCACGAGCAATCCGGGGTCTGCTCCAGCGGCCGTGTCGCCATCCTCGTATCGCGCCGAAGCCGAGCCCAGCGCCGTGCAGCGTGCCATCGATCCGATCTACCTGCGCCAGGAGGTCGATTTCAAAGGGCCGCAACGGCCCGGCACGATCGTGATCGACACGCCCAACAAATTCCTCTTCCTGGTCGAAAAGCGCGGTCGCGCCTTGCGCTATGGGATCGGCGTCGGGCGCCCAGGCTTTTCCTGGTCCGGCGTCAAGAGCATCACCCGCAAGGCCGAGTGGCCGGATTGGACTCCGCCGCCGGAAATGTTGAAGCGGCGGCCTGACCTGCCGACCCATATGGACGGCGGCCTGGAAAATCCGCTCGGCGCGCGCGCCCTTTATCTCGGCTCCTCGCTGTATCGCATCCATGGAACCAACGAGCCCTACACGATCGGCACCAACGTGTCTTCGGGCTGCATCCGGATGATGAACGAGGACGTCATCGATCTCTACAATCGCGTCGGCGTCGGCACCAAGGTCATCGTCATGTGACCTGCGTTCCGCCGTCCGGCGTCGCCGACAGGGCGGCGATGAAGTCGCGACAATAGGTGGCTGCCGTCGTTTGGCAGATCTTTTCGAAGAGCTTTTCGTAGCGCGCCTTGCGCTCGTCGCGCGGCATGATCAGCGCCTGATGCATGGCCTCGGTGATTTCCTCGGGATCATGCGGGTTGATGATGATCGCCTCGGTCATTTCCTCGGCCGCGCCGGCAAAGCGCGACAGCACGAGAACGCCGGGATCTTCCGGGTCTTGCGCGGCGACATATTCCTTGGCGACGAGGTTCATGCCGTCGCGCAGCGGCGTGACGAGGCCGACCCGGGCCTGGCGGTGGAATCCGGCGAGGCTCGTGCGCGTCACCGCCCGCGTCGTATAGCGCAACGGGACCCAATCGAATTCGGCATGGCGGCCGTTGATCTCGCCGGCGAGCCGATCGAGCTCGCGTTTCAGACGCTGGTACTCGGTGACGTCCTCGCGCGAGCGCGCCGCGACCTGCAGATAAGTGACGTTGAGCCTATGCTCGGGGAAGCGGTCGAGCAGCCGTCCGAAGGCCTCGAACCGGTTCGGCAGGCCCTTCGAATAGTCCAATCGGTCGACGCCGATCATCAGGGCGCGGCCTTGCATGCTCTCGTTCAGCCGGAGCGCGGCACGGCTCTGCACCGCCTTCTTGGCCTGGCGAGCAAAGGCGCGTGTGTCGATGCCGATCGGCATCGCCCCGACCACAACCGAATGGCCGTCGATGACGATCGGGCGGCCGGGCTGATGCGCCACATTCAGGAAGCTGAGCAGGCAATCCTCGAAATCATGAAGATGCTGGCGCGCCTGGAAGCCGACAACATCATAGGTGCAAAGCATGCGCAGCAAGGCCTCGGCGCGCGGCAGCACGGCAAACAGGCTGGCCGGCGCGAAGGGCACGTGAAGGAAGAAGCCGATGCGGTTCTTGACGCCGAGCGCGCGCAAAGCCATGCCAAGCGGGATCAGATGATAGTCGTGGACCCAGATGAGATCGTCAGGTTTGAGCAGCGCCACGAGCGCCTTTGCATAAGTGCGATTGACGTCGAGATAAGCTTCGAAATCTTCGCGATCGAATTCGAGCAGGCCCGGCTGGAAGTGCAGCAACGGCCAGAGCACCGAATTGGCAAAGCCGACGTAGAAGCGCTTATAATCCTCTTCCGAGAGATCGATGGTCGCGAAATCGAACTTGCCGGACTGCTCGAGCTTGGCGGTGGTGCAGGTCTCGGCGGCAATCTCGCCGCTCCAGCCGAGCCACAGCGCACCATTCTTGAACACGTCGCGGAGCGCCACGGTCAAGCCGCCGGCGCGCGCGCCGCGGAAGGAGGGCACCGGGACGCGATTCGATACGATCACGACGCGCGCCATAACGCCTCCTCCCATCCGCGCGACAGGCGCGCGGCCGAATGAATGAGACCGACATGCGAATAGGCTTGCGGGAAATTGCCCCAAAGCGCCCGCGAGTGCGGCAGCACATCTTCCGACAGCAGGCCCGCCGCATTGCGGACGCCAAGCACTCGTTTGAAAATCTCCCGCGCTTCGTCACGCCGCCCGGCGAGCGCCAGAGCATCGATGTACCAGAAGGTGCAAACCAGGAAAGCCGTCTCGGGATGGCCGAAGTCATCGGCTTCGTCATAGCGCATGACGAAGCCGTCACGCACCAGCCGCGCGGCGACCACGTCGAGTGTCTTGGCGACGCGCGGATCGTTGGCCGGCAGCAAACCGATCTCCGGCAGCCGCAGGCAAGTCGCATCCGCAACCGAGCCGTCGAGAACGCCCGAAAGCCAGCCGTCCGGCGTCGTCGCGCGGGCGACGATCTCCTTGCGCAGCTTAAGAGCCAAGGCATCCCACTCCGCGGCATCGGCGCTCTCGCCGACACGTTCGGCAATCAACGCCAAGCGGTGTAGCGCAGCCCAGCACATCGCCGCCGAATAGGTATGCACGCTGACCCGGCCGCGGTATTCCCAAGGTCCGGCATCGGGAGTGACGATGCAGCGTGCCGCCAGCCGTCCCATGCCGCGCAATTGCCGGTAAAGCGTTGCATCGCCGGTGTGGGTCAAGCGTTCGTCCCAGAACATCTGCGCGGCGGTCAAGATGATCGATCCATAGACATCGTTTTGCACCTGCGAGGCGGCGGCATTGCCGATGCGAACCGGCCCCATTTCCTGGTAGCCGCGCAGCGCTGGCGCGAGACGCTCGGCGGAGCTTGTCGCGGCCGAGATCGGGTAGAGGGGCGCGATCGACACGTCGTCTTCGCGCAGGACGGCATCGATCACGAAGCGGATGAATCCCTCCATCGTGCGGGTAGCGCCCAGACGGTTCAACGCGCCGACTGTGAAAAAGGCGTCACGCAGCCAACAAAAACGATAGTCCCAGTTGCGCGCCGAATTCGGCGCCTCGGGGATGGATGTCGTGAGCGCCGCGACGATGGCGCCGGTGTCTTCGCAGCTGCACAGCTTGAGCGTGATCGCCGAGCGGATGACTTCGCTCTGCCATTCGAAGGGCACCGACAGGCCGCGCACCCAGGTCCGCCAATCCTCGATGGTCTGGGCGAGAAAGCTCCGGGCGAGCGCATCCGGATTCTCGGGAACCGACTCATCGGCTCCGATGAACAGATTGACCGGCCGATCGAGCGCGAACTCGGCTTCTTCAAAGATGAAAGCGGTCGCCATGTCGGCGGTCACGCGCAAGGTCGTATGCGGTCCGCTGTAGCGCAGATGATTGCTGCCGACGCTCACCGCAGGCTTATCGGCGCCGTAGTTGAAGACCGGGCGGATGCGCACCGCGAGCCGCACCCGTTTGGCGAGCGGCTCCAATCGCCGCACCAGCATCGGCGGCCGAAAGCTGCGCCCATAGCGCTGAAAGCGCGGCGCGAAATCGATGATCCGCACCTGGCCGCCGTTGCGGTCGGTGATGGTCGTCTCCAGCACCGCCGTGTTGGGCAGATAGCGCTGGCTCGAGTGGACAGCATCGCGCACCACGACATCCGTGAAGCCGCGCGTCGGCTCGTTCCCGTCGACGAGCGCACAAAAGACCGGATCCCCATCGAGGCGCGGAAAACAAAACCAATTATGCCGTCCATTGCGATCGATCAGGCTCGCAATTGCGCAATTTCCGATTACCGCAAGGTCAAGTGTGGTCATGCAACGAGCGGCCTCAAATTTGTGCGACGCGTTTGAGCCAGGCGCGCACCTCATGCGGGCGGCCGGCGAAGAACGTGCCGACATCGAGCGCGATGCCGCCGCGTTGGACCGCGGCCTCGAACCCGTCCTCATCAGTCGCATCGTCGCCGACAAACACAGGGGTGCGCCCGCGAAACGGCTCCACTGCCATGAGGCGATCGACCGCGCGCGCCTTGGTCACCTCGCGCGGGCGGATCTCGACCGCCATCTTGGCCTCGAGCAGTTCAAAAGATTGAGGATCGCGGGCGACAAGCTCCGAGGCGACTCGCCGCACCGTTGCCTCATGCGAGGGGGCATTGCGATAATGGGCGACGACATTGTGTGACTTCAGTTCGGTCACCACGCCCGGACACGTCTCCTGCAGGCCATAGAGCGCTTTCGTCCAGTCGTCCGGCACCTTGCGCGCGACTTCGTCATGCGCGCCGTCCGGAAGGCGCACGATGGCGCCATGTTCGCCGGCAGCCGGCAGGCGCAAAGGGTGGAGCAAAGTGTCGAGCTCGCGAAGACCACGGCCGCTCACGATGGCGAGCGCGCCGCCGAGCGCCGCCGCCGCAGCCTGAAGATCGGCGACGAGATCACCGGGCACGACAACCGCATGGGGTGTCGCGGCGATGTCCAGCAAAGTCCCGTCGAGATCGAGGAAAAGCGCCCAATGCCGTTGCGGCATGGGCGGCAACGCCGCGGCATGCCGCATCAACTCCGCATCAACCATATTCCCTTCTCCAGAGATCCGGCAGACATCGAACCGCCCGTCCGCTGCCGGTAGCGCCGGCTTATATCGGTCAGGTCTCAAAAGCCATCCCGATCAGATCGTTGGGAATGAAGATACCGCTGGGGACGCAGCCTCCTGGCAGCGTTAGAGATAACAGGGATCGGCCAAATCGTTCCGGTCAAGCTCACGAACATATCACTGCAGGCGCGACCGAATGCGGCCATAAGGCGGCCTCGTGTGGAAAACGAACGCCGAAGTCCGAAGCTGGTACGGAAATGGCCTGGTTCATGATTTAGGAATGAAACATTCCTCCTGCCGGATCCGTATAGATCACCGAGTTTCATTCGGAGGCGCTGATGTCGCAGGTCGCCATGGATAGCAGCCCCCGGCATGTCACGATCCGCAGGCACGGCCCGATCCTTCGCCTCACGCATTGGATCAATGCACTCGCCTGGGTTTTTCTGCTGATGAGCGGGCTGCAGATCTTCAATGCCCATCCCGCCCTCTATTGGGGCCGGCAGTCCAACTTCGCGCATCCCTTCCTGTCGATGACGGCCTCGGACCAGGATCCCACCCGCGGCATCACGTGGATAGCCGGCCATCCTTTCGATACGACCGGCTGGTTCGGCGTGTCGAACGACGCGAACGGGCAGCCGAACGAACGCGGTTTTCCTCGATTTGTGACTTGGCCCTCCGAGCAGGATCTTGCGACGGGCCGCCGCTGGCACTTCTTCTTCGCCTGGCTATTTGTGATCAACGGCTTCGCCTACCTCCTCTCCGGCATCATCAGCCGCCATCTCGTGCGCGATCTGTGGCCATCATGGTCGGATATCCGCGATATCCCTCGCTCGGTCTTCGAGCACGTGCGGCTGCGGTTTCCGCGCGAGCGGCACTACAATGTCCTGCAGAAGCTCGCCTATGTCTCGGCCGCATTGATCGCCCTTCCGCTGATGGTCCTCACCGGACTGACGATGTCTCCCGGAATGGATGCAGCTTTTCCCTGGCTGCTCGAGGTCTTCGGAGGCCGTCAGTCGGCACGCTCGATCCATTTCATCACCGCGACTTTCCTGGTGCTGTTCGTTTTCGTGCACGTCGTGATGGTGCTCATCTCGGGCGTCATCAACAACATGCGTTCCATGATCAGCGGCCGCTATGTCATCGAGGAGGAGGCGCATGATCCGCTCAGCTGAGCGCAAGCTTCTGATCTCGC
>Ga0116224_10000776_pt1 | contig 23778 bp, 24 predicted proteins | sample Sb_taG_9_FD_89699 | JGI IMG/M metagenome (GOLD analysis project Ga0116224, IMG submission 89699) | Peat soil microbial communities from Weissenstadt, Germany - Sb_50d_b_LC metaG | ecosystem: Environmental > Terrestrial > Soil > Wetlands > Peat | place: Germany: Weissenstadt | collected 2010-09-21 | reverse complement strand
GGTCGGCGGGGCCGCGGGTGGGCGGCAGCTGAGCAGGCCGCGGTCGATGACCACGGTGCCGTCTTCGGTGGCGGTCTGGAACAGCGCCGCCTCGCTGTCGTTCTCCGGCAGCCAGATGGAAACCACCAGCGAATCGCCGGGCAGCACCGGATGGCTGAACCGCCCGGACATGGCCGCGAAGCGAGCCGGGTCCGACTCGCAGAGCGCGTGCAGCAGGGCCCGGCCGGTCACCCCGTACGTGCACAGCCCGTGCAGGATGGGTCGGGCGAAGCCGCCCCTGGCCGCGAACTTCGGGTCGGCATGCAGCGGGTTCCGGTCGCCGGACAGCCGGTAGATCAGCGCCTGTTCCGGCCGGGTCTGCTCGACGACCCGGTAGTCGGGTGCCCGGTCGGGACGCTGCCAGGGCTCGCTGCCGCCCCGGTCGCCGCCGAAGCCGCCTTCGCCGCGGATGAAGGTTCCGCCCCTCGATGTCACCAGCGGCTCCCCGGTCGCCGCGTCTACTGCCGAATTCTCGGTAACGACAAGCGCACCCGACCCCTTGTCATAGATGCCGGTCACGGTCGAGACGGTCCGCACCGTCCCTTGCACCGGCAGCGGTTTGTGCAACTCGAAGGCTTGCTCGGCGTGCACGAGCATGGCCCGGTCGAAGCTGCCCAGGCTCCGGCCCAATCTGGTCTGGGCGATCAGCACCGCGAAAGTGGGCAGGACCTGCTGCGTTATGCCCTCGGAGTTCTCGGTGGTGAACTCAAGCTCGGCCAGCGGGTCGCCCAGGCCGGCCCCGACACCGACCGCGTAGAGCAGGGCGTCGGTGGAGGTCCAGGACCGCTCCTGCGGCTCACTCGGCACCCCGATCACAGCGTGGTCAAGCGACAACATGACCTCCATGGGTTGCGTTATAGCTGGTAATTAGAATTTAGTTCTAGAATTATTCTTGAAGGTGCTTGGCCGCCGTGTCAACCGGGCGCCGCGTGCCGCGCCCGAGTGGAGCAGGCCGGGGCAGGACTACCGAAGGGGCGCTGGTCATGGGCATGCTGGACGGAAAGGTCGCGATTGTGACCGGCGCGAGCCGCGGCATCGGCGCCGAGATCGCCAGGCGGTTCGGGGCGGCTGGCGCGGCCGTGGCAGTGGCGGCGCGGACGACCACTGCGGATAGCTCGCCGCTGCCTGGCACGATCGGCGAGACCGTGGCGCAGATCCGCGCGGCGGGCGGCACCGGCATCGCCATCCCCACCGACCTGTCCGGGCCGGGCGACCGCGAGCGGCTGGTCAGCGAGACGATTCGGCAGCTCGGAGCGCCGGACATCCTGGTCAACAACGCCGCCGTGACCTATTTCGCCCGGGTCGAGGATTTCACCCCGCGCCGGTATGAGCTGATGTTCCAGGTTCAGGTGCAGGCGCCGTTCCACCTGGCCACGCTCGTGCTGCCGGGGATGCGGGAGCGGGGCAGCGGCTGGATCCTGAACATCTCGTCCGGGGCGGCCAGGCACCCGGTCATGCCCCCGACCGGCTGGGCCGGGCGGGGCGGCACCGTCTACGGCATGTGCAAGGCGGCGATCGAGCGGTTCTCGACCGGCCTGGCCGCCGAGCTGTACCAGGACAACATCGCGGTGAACGCGCTCTCCCCGAACAAGGTGGTTCCGACCCCGGGCACGATCTTCCATCGGCTCACCACGCCGGACGACCCGGATGCCGAGTCGCCGGCCGTGCTGGCTGAGGCGGCGCTGATGCTCTGCCAGGGCGATCCGAGAGTTCTGACCGGGCGGATCGCCTACTCCCAGGACCTGCTGAACGAGCTCGGCGTCGTGCCGCCGGCCATGCGCTAGCGCTCGATGCCAGCGTCCGCGCCGATGCCAGCGTCCGCGCCGATGCCAGCGCCCGCGCCGATGCCAGCGTCCGCGCCGATGCCAGCGTCCGCGCCGATGCCAGCCGGCTGGGTCCGGGTGGACTGTCATCTGCACACCGCCGCGTCCGGTGATGCGGTGACCACGCTGGACCAGCTGGCCGACCGGGTGGCTCAGGCCGGGGTCGGCGTGGTCTGCATCACCGATCACAACGAGACATCCGCCGCGCTGACCGCCGTGGCCCGCGGGATCGGCGCGCGGGTGATCGTCGGCGAGGAGATCAGGACCCGGGCCGGCGATCTGATCGGCCTGTTCCTGGCCGAGCGGATCCCGTACGTGCTGCCGGTGATCGAAGCGGCCGGCCGGATCAGGGAGCAGGGCGGGCTGGTGTACCTGCCGCACCCGTTCGACCCGGTCCGCAGCAGCCTGGGCGCGGCCGCCGCCAGCTTGTGCGCGGCGGGAGTGGCTGACGTGGTCGAGGTGTTCAACGCCAAGATCGCCGACCAGGCGCTGAACGGCCGTGCCGCCGCGCTCGCCGCGCGCTGGGGACTGCCGGGCGGCGCTGGCTCGGACGCGCATGATCCGCCCGGAGTCGGTGCCGCCTACCTGGAGATGCCGGACTTCGATGGACCGGCCAGCTTCCTGGCGTCGCTCGCCGTGGCCCGGGTGGTGGGGGAGTACCGGGCCCACGCCCCGAGGTACGCCCGCCCGCCGACCGGCTAGCAGCTCAGGCCCGACTCCGGCTCCTTGGGCGGGCCACGGCGGTCAGCTCGTCGGCAGTGCGGCACAGCCGCCGATCACGTCAGCGCAGCAAGCGGTGATTGGCTAAGACGTGGAGCTCAGCAGGGCGGCGAGGCGACTAGCGTGGCTGAACAGGGCTGTAGCCGGCGCCCGGTTGCCGTCGAGCTGGGTAAGCATTTCGAGGCCGAGGTAGAGGGCGACGATGGCGTAGGCGACATCCGCTGTGGGCACGAGCGAGGCGAGCGGTGAGTCGGCCAGAGCCGTGCTGATGGCGTGCTGGGCGAACTCTGTCCAGGGTGCGATCCGGGCGGTGACCTCGACGCCGAGGTCGGGATCGGACATCGCGCCGGCGATCATCTCCGCGAGGACTCGGACGTGTCCGGAGTCAAGGTCTTCCTTGTAGATCGCTGCCGCCACAGCCACCAGATCCGTCGCCGAGGTGACCTCGTTGGCGGCGGCGGTGTAGCGCTCGCGCCGGGAAGCGCTGACCGAGTCCAGGGCGGCGAGCAGCAGGTTGGCGACGGAGCCAAAGTGATAGAAGACCAGCCCTTGGTTGCAGCCAGCGCGGGAGGCGATGGTCCTAGCGCTTGCCCCGACGAAACCCTCCGTCTTGAGCGTGGTGATGGCGGCGTCGACCAGCGCACGGCGCGTTTCGCTGGACCTGTCCCGCGGACTTACCCTGCTCGACTTGCCAGCCTTAGCCATCCGTCGCTGTCCTTACTCCTTGTCGCCGCTCCAGCCTGCTTCTGGATCATCGTTCCGGCATGTCGTACCCCCGCTGACCCTATGCCCGCCCGCGCTAACTCGGCGCGTGCTGTCGCGAACCGGTGATTGAGCGTATTGTTTGAGCATTAGCTCAATCAAATCTTAGGAGGTCTCTGATGAGCGCTGGCCTGTCGCCAGGACATCGAGTACCGAAGATCCGTTCATGGTCGCTGCGGTTGAGTCGCCGGGCACTCATCGCCGGGTTGTGCTATGAGTGCGTCGTCGTCGCGGTCGCTACCGGCGGTGCGGTGACCCACGAAACGATGTACTGGATCGCGCTGCTCGGCCTGACGCTGTTCAGCGGCCTGGCCGCTGTCGTCGGCCTCTATGTCGGCTACGGGCTGCTGGCGACGCTGGGCACCGCCTTCGGAGCTCACATGTCAGTAAATGGTTATGGTCCACTCTGGTTCGTGATCCCCGACGGGATCATCGACGTCATGCTCTTCGCTGTCGCCGGAGCGGTGAATGTTGCCCTGCTCGGCCAGCTGGCAGCCTGCCGGCGAGAGCGCCAAAGCCGAGACACCCACGCGGGTGTGGCGTAGACCAGGCATGTTGCCTGACCCGCGCGGCTCACAGGCCGATCCGCTCGGCCAGGCGCTCGCGGTGATAGCTGCCGTCGCCGAGGAACAGCTCGCTGGACTTGGCCCGCTTGAAGTACAGGTGGGCGTCGTGCTCCCAGGTGAATCCGATCCCGCCGTGGATCTGAATGTTCTCGGCCGCGACGTGGAAGTACACATCGGATGCCAGCGCCTTGACCAGCGCGGCGACGACCGGGACCTCGGCGGAGTCCTCGGCCACGGCGGCCGCGGCATAGCCGACGGCTGAGCGCAGCGACTCGACCTCAAGCAGCAGGTCAGCGCACCGGTGCTTGATCGCCTGGAAGCTGCCGATGGGCCGGCCGAACTGGTGCCGGAACTTGGCGTAGTCCACCGCCATGTCCAGCGCCCGCTGGGCGCCGCCAAGCTGCTCGGCGGCGAGCGCGACGGCGGCCACATCGAGGGTGTGACTCAGCACCGCCGAACCGTCACCCGGCGCGCCGATCAGCCGCCCGCGCGCCGAGGCGAATTCGCACCTGGCCAGCTTCCTGGTCTGGTCGAGGGTGGGCAGCGCGGTGCGTTGCACGCCTTCGGTGCCCGGGTCGACGGCGAACAGGGACAGCCCGTCGTCGGTCCTGGCGACGGCGAGGATCAGGCCGGCCGTGTGCCCGTCGAGCACGAAGCTCTTGTGCCCGTCGAGCACCCAGCCGTCCCCGTTCTTGGCGGCGGCCAGCCTGATCGCGTCCGGGTCCCAGGAGCCGTCGTCCTCGGTGAAGGCCAGCGTCGCGACGGTCTGGCCGGCCGCGATCGCGGGCAGCAGGTCTGTCTTGGCTGCCTCGTCGGAGCTCGCCACCAGCGCCGTCGCGGCCAGCACCGCGCTGGCCAGGTACGGCCCGCCGTACAGCGCGGCGCCGAGTTCCTCAAGGACGATCGCCTGCTCGGTGAAGGAGAAGCCGGAGCCGCCGTACTCTTGCGGGATGGCGATGCCCTGCAGCCCGAGCTGACTGCCTGCCTGGCGCCAGACCTGCTGGTCGATCCCGTCGGCGGTCTCCATCAGCTCGCGGACCCTGGTCAGCGGTGCCCGGTCGGCCAGGAACCGCCGGACCGAATCGCGCAGCTCCTGCTGCTCCGCGGTGATAGCGAACTTCATCACGGTCGCGCCGGGCGGCCTGGCGGTCAGGCCAGGGCGGAAACGGCGCTCCCTCCCTTCGCAGACATTGCCGGTGGCGGCAGCTGGTCTTGTGGTTCGGTGACGACCAGGACGTCGATTGCCTCGATCTGGTCCCCGTTCACCCACAGCGGGTTGACTTCAAGCTCGCGGAACGCGCCGCCAAGCGAGGCGGCCGCGTCGCCGAGCAGCGTGATGACGCGCGCCAGGGCGTCCAGGTCGGCCGGTCGGGTCCCGCGGGCGCCGCGGAGCAGCGGCAGGCCGCGCAGCTCGCCGAGCATCCGGAGCACCTCAGCCTCGTCCACGGGCAGGACGCGAAGACTGGTGTCGTTGAGCACCTCGACCCAGATACCGCCGAGGCCAACCGCCAGGACCTGGCCGAAGGTCGGATCCACCGTCACGCCGGCCAGCAGTTCCACCCCGCCGGTGCGCATCGCGGTGACCAGGACCCCATCGAGGCCGGCTCCGTCGACCCGCTCGCCTGCGGCCCGCACCCGCTGGTAGCCGGCCCTGACCTCGGCATCGGTGTTCAGCTGCAGGGCCACCCCGCCGATATCTGACTTGTGGGTGATCTGGGCGGAGCAGATCTTCAGCGCTACCGGGTACCCGAGCCGCCTGGCGGCAGCGGCGGCCGCGTCGGCGGAGCCGACCAGCTCGCCGGGCACCACGGGAATCCCGAACCCGGCGAGCAGATCCCGCGCGTCCGCCTCCGACCACGGTCCGCCGGCCGACGCCGCGCCGGCCGATGCCGGGCCGGCCGACGCCGGGCGGGCCGGGATGTGCCGCCCCGTCGGCCTGAGCCCGGGTGTGCTGCCAGGCCGGCGGCCTTCCAGCCAGCGCAGCGCGTTGCCGAGCGCCCGGATGCCCAGATCGAGCCCGCCGAGCAGGTGAATGCCGTGCCTGGTCAGCAGGTCCCGGCCGTATCCGGTGACGTCCACGCAGGTCCCGCCCACCGGGATGACCGGGATCGGTGCCGAGGCGATGCGCTTGCCCAGCCAGGCGATGCGTTCTTCGAGCAGGCTCGCCGCGGTCTCGTCCGGCGGCCGCGCGTCGGGCAGCGTGATTCCGGCGAACAGCACGAAGTCCAGCCCGGGATCGGCGACCGCGGCGTCCAGCGCCCGGTCGATGGCGATCAGCGCGGTGGTCCGCTGGTTGGCCAGGAAATAGCCGGTCACGTCGAGCGGGTTGCGCACCGCGGCGAACGGCGGCAGGTGCGGGGCGATCTGCGCCGCAGTCTGCGGCGCGAACTGCGGGATGTCGATGCCCTGGGCGCTGGCCCGGTCGGCGACGATGTCGCAGGAGCCGCCGGAGGCGGTCAGCACGCCCATCCGGCGGCCGCGCGGCCACCGGTCGTAGCCGAGCAGCGCGGCGGTACACAGCAGGTCCTCGATGCTGTGCACCCTGATCACGTTGAGCTGCCGGAGCGCCGCGTCCACCACGGCATCGTCCCCGGCGACCGACCCGGTGTGCGCCAGCGCGGCCTGCCGGCCCGCCGGGCTCGATCCGACTTTCAGCGCGACGATCGGCTTACCTGCCTGGTCGGCTCGCTGCGCGGCCAGGGCGAACCTGGCCGGATCGCTGATCTCCTCAAGGAACAGGCAGATGACCCTGGTGTTCGCGTCGTCGATCAGGTACTCGAGCACGTCGGTCGCGGCGATCATCGCCTCGTTGCCCAGCGTGGTCAGCGTGCTGACGCCGATCGCCCGGGATCTGGCGAACCCGAGCACCACGCTGGCCAGCGCGCCGCTCTGCAGCGCGATGCCGACCGGCCCGGCAAGCAGCGGCGGCGGGATGGTCAGCGCGAACGGCGCGGTGCGGGCGTGCGCGTTCAGGAATCCGAGGCAGTTAGGCCCGAGCACGGTGATCCCGTGCGCGCAGGCGCGGGCGACCAGCGCCGCCTCGAGGGCGCGGCCGGCGTCGCCGGTCTCGCGGTACCCGGAGGCGAGCACGATCGCGCCCCGGACCCCGGCCGCGGCCGCGTCGTCGAGCACGCTCTCGACCACTTCGGTGGGTGCCAGGATGAACGCCAGGTCGACTGGTTCCGCCAGGTCGCGCAGGCTGCGGACGGCCGGACGGCCGAACACGCTGCGATGCCGCGGGTGCACCGGGATCAGCGGCCCGGCGAATCGCGTCGCGGCGGCGCTCGCGGCGACGAAACGCGCCCACCCGGACGTGTCGGAGGCACCGACCACCGCGATGCTCCGCGGCGCGAAGAACTCCCTGAGCCGCTCCGGCGTGACCAGCGAGCTCACCCGCGCCGCGGCTCCTTCGGCAGGCCAAGGGCACGCTCGGCGATGATGTTGCGCTGGATCTCGCTGGTGCCTGAATAGATGGTCCCGGCCCGGCTGCTGAGGAACACGTTCTGCCACCCGCCGGTCGGATATCCGGGACCATCGGGGCGGATCAGCGCGTCCGTGCCGACAATGCCGATCGCGATCTCGCCGAGCCGCTTGTGGTACTCGCTCCAGAAGAGCTTCGTGATCGAGGCCTCCGGGCCAGGCGGCCGGCCCTCGGCGACCTGCGCCAGCGTGCGCAGCCCGCTGAACCGCATCAGCTGGACGTCGGTGTAGGCCCGCGCCAGCTGCTGACGCACCAGCGGGTCGGTGTTCTTGCCGTACTTGCGCGCGGTATCGACCAGTTCCCAGAACTCCCGCTCGAAGCCCAGGTGCTGAATGGTCGCCTGACCACCCCGCTCGTGCCCGAGCGTGGTCATCGCCACCTGCCAGCCGTGGCCCAGGCCGCCGATCACGTTGAACAGCGGGACCCGGACGCCGTCGAGGAAGTCCTCGCAGAACTCCGAAGCCCCGGATATCTGCCTGATCGGCCGGTACTCGATCCCGGGTCCGGTGAACGGGAAGAGCACGTAGCACAGCCCGGCGTGCTTCTCGGCGGCCGGATCGTTCCGGCACAGCGCGAACATCATCGTTGCCTTCGACGCGCCCGAGGTCCACACCTTCTGCCCGGTGATGACCACCTCGTCGCCGTCCACCTCGGCCCGGGTCTGCACGCCGGCCAGGTCAGACCCGTGGCCTGGCTCGGAGAAGCCCTGACAGTAGATGTCCTCGCCGCTGATGATCCGCGGCAGGAAGTAAGCCCGCTGCTCGGCAGTGCCGTGCACGATGACCGAAGGGCCGACCAGGCTCTCGCCCATGCCCCGCCGGACCCGAGGCACCCCGGCCCGGTGGAACTCCTCATTCAGCACGGCCAGCCGGACCGAGTCCATGCCCTGGCCGCCGAATTCGGCCGGCCACTGCGGGCAGATCAGCTTGGCGGCGGCGAGCGTGGCTTCCCATTCCAGGTACGCCGGATGCGTCGCCGCCTCGGCCAGTTCCTTGCCCCGGTATCCGCCGGCGGTGACGGCTATATGCCAGTCGATCAGCCCGGCGAGGCCCGCTGGAGCCTCCGCCGCGATCCACTCCCGCAGCTGCGCGCGGAACTCCGCGATCTCGGGGCCGAGGTCAAGATCCACGGTGAGCCTCCCTGGCCGCTGTCGCACCGCGGCTGCTGCCCGGCGCCGTACGGCCGGACGGCTATCCGCAATCCTAGAATCCCATTCTAGGTTCGATGAGACCGCTTCGGCTAGGTCGTTGTCAAGAGCCCGGCCGGGCTAGGCGTCCGGTTCGCCGGTGACGTCGGGCTTCCACGAGCCTTGCGCCATTACCCGCCGGGCGTACTCGATCACGGCGTCGATCACCCGGTTGGCCTGCCTGCGGGTCTTGGACGCGGCGACCTCGCGCGCGCCCTCACCGATCAGCGAGGTCAAGATGGCCGCGTAGAGCCGGTCGAGTGAGGTGTCAGGCAGCCGGAGCAGCGCATCGTTCTGGCTGATCCATTCGTGGTTCCTGCGCCGCATGATCAGGTCGAATCCCGGCGGTCCGTCGCCGGAGACGAACAGCATCGCCAGGTCCCGGCGAAACCAGCTGCCGTCGAGGAAGGCGCGCGCCCCGACGCAGAACAGCGCGGTCGGATCGGTCTCCCCGGCCTTGCGCGCCTGCGCGACCGCCTGGCTGGCGGCCTTCTCATGAGCCAGCTGGTGCTCCTGCCACAGCGCGAGGAAGAGCTCGCTCTTGCCGCCGAAGTGGTGGTACAGGCTGCCCACACTCGAGCTGGCCCGCTCCACGATGTCGGCGATGCTCGCGTTGGAGAAGCCCTGCTCGGCGAACACCTCGCGGGCGGCGTCAAGCAGCGCGCGCTGCGTTTGCGCGGTGCGGCTCCACTGCCAGGCGCCGCCGGCTGGCCGGCCGGCCGGCTCTTTGGCCATCGAACTCACCGGTCCGTTCTGCCCCCATAGCTGGTCACGCACTATCGTGCCACCGAGCGGAGGTTCGTCCCTGGCTGCGCCAGCGCGCGCCGGTCGTGCCGCGCCTTGACAGCCTGGGCCCTCCGCCTAGAGGCTAATTCCAGAAGACAATTCTAGTAATTTGCTTAACGGCTCGCGGTGGCGCGACGCCCGCGGGCAGGAAGTCTGGTGAGCGCGGATGGGACGTCTCGACGGGCGGGTCGCGATAGTGACGGGGGCCGGCCGTGGCATCGGCCGGTCCGTGGCCACGCTGCTGGCTGGTGAGGGCGCCTGCGTCGTGGTCAACGACCTCGGGTCCGAGCTTGACGGGTCGGGCGCCGACCGCGGGCTGGCCGCGCAGGTAGCCGACGAGATCGGCGCGGCCGGTGGCAAGGCGATCGGCAGCGATGCCGACATCTCCGACCACGCTGCTGCCGAGGGCCTGATCGCGGCCGCGATCGGGGAATTCGGCCGGCTGGACATCCTGGTCAACGTGGCCGGCATCCTGCGCGACCGGATGGTCTTCAACATGACCGAGCAGGAGTGGGACGACGTGATCCGGGTTCATCTGAAGGGGACGTTCAATACCACCAAGTTCGCGTCGGCGCACTGGCGCTCGCTGCGTGACGAATCGGCGCACAACCGCATCATCAACTTCACCTCGGTCTCTGGCCTGCACGGAGCCCCGGGCCAGCCGAACTACGCGGCGGCGAAGATGGGCATCGTGGGGCTGACCTACTCGTGCGCCCATTCACTGGCGAAGTACGGAGTCACCGTGAACGCGATCTCGCCAGGCGCGGCGACCCGGATGACCGAGTCGGTGCCGACCGACCGCCGCAGGACCAGGGCAGCCGCCGACGAGTGGTCGCCGGATAACGTCGCGCCGATCGTCGGCTACCTGGCGACTGAGCAGTCTGGCTGGATCACCGGCCGGATCCTGCACGCCTCCGGCTACGAGGTCGCGCTGTACAACAACCCGGAGCCGCTGATCCGGCTGATCGGGACGGGGCCGTGGGACCTGGACAGCCTGGCCGCCCAGGTCGAGCGCTCGTTCGGTCCGCTGCTCGGCCGGTCGAGATGAGCGCCGTGCCGCGCAGGTCGGCTGCCGGGACTGACGGGCCGGTCGCCGGGCCGGGCCGGCCGGTCGCCACGTCCGCCAAGCCGGTACCCGTGCCGACCCCCGAGACCCAGCCGTTCTGGGATGGCTGCGCGGCCGGCGAGCTGCGGATCCAGCGATGCGTGGAGTGCGCGATGCCGTACTTCTACCCGCGGCCGGTGTGCCCGTCGTGCGGCTCGGCCAGGGTCGAGTGGTTCACCGCGAGCGGACGCGCGACGCTGTATTCATACGTGATCAACCATCGCCCGGCGCGCGGCTTCGAAAACGACGGGCCGTACGCCATCGCAGTCGTGCAGCTGGCCGAGGGACCGCGGATGATGACTGCCATAACCGGAGTCCCGGCCACGCCTGAGGACCTGGTCCTGGACATGCCGCTGCGGGTCGGCTTCGCGCGGCGCGGCGACGTGTGCCTGCCCGTCTTCTCGCCAGTGCAGGACCGCTCATGAGCCGGAACCCGGCCGCCATCATCGCCGGTGCGGCCGAGACCGACCAGATCGGGAAGCTGCCCGGCCACTCCACCCTGCAGCTGCATGTCGAGGCCGCGCTGAACGCGGTAGCCGACGCCGGCCTCACCCTGAAGGACATCGACGGGATCGCGACAGTCAGCGCGCCAGGACCGGTGCAGGTCGCGCATTCGCTCGGCATCGTCCCGCGCTGGATCGACGGCACCGGGGTCGGCGGCACGTCGTTCCTGCTGCACGTCAGGCACGCGGCAGCCGCGATCGCGGCTGGCTATGCGAGCACGGTGCTGGTGACCCACGGTGAGTCGGGGCGATCCAGGGTAGCTGCGACCCGCTACGCACCGGAACCGTCGTCGCCGGCCGGCCAGTTCGAGACGCCGTACGGCACCATGGGCGCGACGACCACCTTCACCATTCCCGCGCTTCGCTACATGAAGGACTACGGGCTCACTCACGAGCAGCTGGCCTACGTCGCTGTCGCGCAGCGACACTGGGCGGCGAGGAACCCGCGCGCGGCGTACCGCGACCCGATCACAGTCGACGATGTGCTGGCGTCGAGGATCGTCGCCTATCCCTTCCACCTGCTCGAATGCTGCCTAGTCACCGACGGCGGCGGAGCGCTGATCGTCACCTCGGCTGACCGGGCGGCCGATTTCCCCAAGCCCGCGGTGCAGGTGCTCGGCACTGGCGAGTCGTCCGAGACGCCGTTGATCTCCCAGCTGGCCGACTTCACCGAGTCGCTGGCCTTCCGGCTGGCCGGACAGGCTGCCTTCGCCGAGGCGGGCATCACGGTCGCGGACGTCGACCACCTGATGATCTACGACGCGTTCGCGCACGTGCCGATCTACGGCCTTGAGGCGCTTGGCTTCGTTGCCAAGGGCGAGGCTGGCGCCTTCATCGCCGACGGCAACACCGAGCCAGGCGGTTCATTGCCGCTGAACACCAACGGCGGCGGACTGTCCTATACCCACACCGGGATGTACGGCATGTTCGCGATCCTCGAAGCCGTGCGCCAGCTGCGCGGCGAGGCGGCCGCCCAGGTCGCCGGGCCGCAGATCAGCGTCGTGCTCGGGAATGGCGGCATGTTCGCCACGGCGGGCGTGCTCGTGCTCGGCAGCCAGCCCCGCTGAGCGGATCATGGAGCACCTGGTTCCAGCCCGATGCCAGGGCTTGGAGGAGATGTTCGGCTTGGGCGAGCGAGCTGAAGCTGATCTGGACGTTGCCGTCGGCTATTGGGATCACGATCGCTGGCGCAGTCATTACGTGTCCGCGGAAGATGATCGCGAGTTCGTTGCGTGGGTTGGGCAAGCCGACCAGTTTGCGGGTAGGTCCTCCAGGTAGCGCAACACCAGGACCGCGCGCTTGCCTGCGGGAAGGCTCCGCAACGCATCCTGCAGCGCCAGCCGGGTTTCCACGCTGGCCGGGTTCGCCGCGGGCGGCTCAGGCACCTGGTCCATCGTGGTCTCGGGTCGCCGGGCGCGCCGGCGCCACAGGCCGACTTGCTCGCGATACAGGATCTGCCGCACGTAGCTCTCCGGCGAAGTATGGATCCGCCCCCAGCGGGCAGCTGCTCTGGTCAGTGCGCTCTGCAGGAGGTCCTCGGCCGCGTGCTGATCACCGGTCAGCAGACAGGCCACGCGGATCAGCTCCGGCGACCTGGCCGCGACGAACTCCGTGAAGTCCTGCCGGGCTCGCTCGTCCACCGGATACCTCCCGTCCTCACCTCCATAAGACGCCCGCCAGCCGCTCCCGCTATGCCGCCGCCGGCAGAATCGGCGCACGACGCCGCTCGCCTGGACAGCACCGCACGAGGCACAATTGGCTGCCCTACTGCCGATCCTGCACCCCGGGCGGGTTGCTCAGGGCTTCGGTTCTCGGCGCACCCGTCGCCAGCTCGCCGCTCGAACGCAAAGACAACCTTGGCCACGGACTGAACACCGTCATCACAGCCGACCTCAGCGAACTGCACGCCGCGCTCGCCCACCACGCATCACGGCCAGGCCCATCCGTCCAACAGCACCCAGCACCCAGCAGCCAGAGGACACGCTAGAACCTCCGGCCAGGACGATCCGGACGACTAGCACGTGGGCTACGCGGCGAGCTTAGCCGCGTATTTTCCACAGCCAGCCGCAAACAGCCGCCGCGAACCCCAATGCAGGTTCGCGCTCGACGATATGCGCCGCCACTTTCGCGTGGTCAGGGACCGGTCCTGGCCTCCGGCCTAGTAAGGACGCTGGCCAGCGACAGCACATTGCTGCGGTAACGAGCGAACTGGATTGCCTGTCGCCGCTAGCGGAATGAGTGCCGTGGGGGCAGCGGCTGGGTCCGGTGCAGGGGGATAAACTCGGCGAGTCGGCCAAAGTCGTGCGATTGGCGGTGGCCGAACGGGCAGCGAGTCACCGCCGAGTCGGCGGCGGGTGGCGTCAGGCGGATCGGTCCAGGCGGCGAGGAGGACTCCGATGGCGGACAGGTCGGTGGCGATCGTCGGAGGCCGGGTGATCCCGATCACCGGAGAGCCGATCGACGGCGGGACGGTTCTGGCGGAGAACGGCAAGATCGTCGCCGTCGGCGCCGACGTGGCCGTGCCCGCGGACGCCCGGATCATGCACGCGGCCGGTTCCTGGGTGCTGCCAGGATTCATCGAAGCGCACGGGCATGTCGGTGTCCACGAGGAGGCGCAGGGGTGGGCCGGCCAGGACACCAACGAGATGACCGAGCCGGTGACGGCCCATGTGCGCGCCATCGACGCGATCAATCCGGCTGACCTCGGTTTTCGCGACGCGATCTCCGGCGGCGTGCTGGCGGTCAACGTCAACCCCGGCTCGGGCAATCCGATCGGGGGGCAGACCGCGGCGCTCAAGTGCTGGGGCCGGACCGTCGATGAGATGCTGTTGCGCGCGCCGTCCGGAATGAAGTCAGCGCTCGGCGAGAACCCGAAGCGGGTGTACGGGGAGCAGCACAAGACCCCGAGCACGCGGCTTGGCACCGCCGCGGTGATCCGCGGCGCTCTGGTCGATGCGGCCAACTACCTGCAGCGGCTGGAGAGTGCCCAGCGCAGGCCGGAGAACAAGCGCCAGCCGGTCGATCGCGATCTCAAGCTCAAGGCGCTTGGCATGGTGCTGCGCCGGGAGATCCCCTGGCGGCAGCACTGCCATCGGGCCGACGACATCGCCACCGCCATCCGGATCGCCGATGAGTTCGGGTACGACCTGGTGATCGACCACGGCACCGAGGCTCACCTGCTGGCCGACATCCTCGCCGCCAGGGGAACCCCGGTGATCATCGGGCCGCTGCTGACGAGCAGGTCGAAGGTCGAGCTGAGGAACCGGTCGATAGCCAATCCCGGTCGGCTGGCCAGCGCGGGAGTCACCATCGCCATCACCACCGACCACCCGGTAGTGCCGATTCATTTTCTGGCCCATCAGGCAGCGCTCGCGGTCAAGGAAGGCCTGGATCGGGACACGGCCTTGCGTGCGCTGACCATCAACCCGGCTCGGATCACCGGAATCGATGACCGGCTCGGCTCGATCGAGGTCGGCAAGGACGCGGACCTGGTCATTTGGTCAGATGACCCGCTCGATGTACTCAGCCGGGTCGAGCATGCCCTGGTCAACGGCACCGAGATATACAGCTACGAAGGCGGCGAGGGGAGGTTCGCCGAACCCGCGGCCTAGCCGAGGTTCGCCGAACCAGCGGCCTGGCCTGGGATCAGGGTGTCGGTGCCGGGATCTGGTACACGGCGATGAGTCCTTTGTCTGTGATGCAGATTTCGTGGATGAGGGCTTCGATGGCTGCTTTGCGCTCGGTGGGGGTGCCCTGGCCGGTGAGAAGCCGGGGGGCGGGGCCGGGTGATAGCCGGGCCGGGCGGGGCCCGGCGAGGTCAGCGTGGCTGGCGGGTCGCCGGATCGGAGTGGGCTAGCGGACCGCTAGTCGCTGCAGCAGGTCGGTGACGCGGTCGCGGATTTCGTCGCGGATGGGGCGGATCTCCTCGATGGTCTTGCCGGAGGGGTCTTCCAGTTCCCAGTCCTCGTAGTGCTTGCCGGGCAGGAGCGGGCAGGCGTCGCCGCAGCCCATGGTGACCACGACGTCGGCGGCGAGGACGAACTCGTCGGTCCATGGCTTGGGGAATTCCCGGGCGATGTCGATTCCTGCTTCGGCCATGGCGGCCACGGCGGCGGGGTTGACGGCTGCCACTGGCTCGGACCCGCCTGACCAGGCGATAGCACGGTCGCCGGCCAGGTGAGTGAACCAGCCGAGGGCCATCTGGGACCGGCCGGCATTGTGCACGCACAGGAATAGCACGGACGGGACTTTCCCGTCGGCGCGGCTCTCGGCGTGAGCGAGGGCTTCGAGTCGCTGGCGGGCGAATCGTTCCGCGCCGATCACCAGCCAGTTGCGGACCGTCGCGGTGGCAGCCAGTTCTGCGTAGCTGCTGAACAGCAGCGATTCGATGGTCTCGGTGCCGAAGACGCCGCGGAACTGCGCGTGCAGGTCACGGGCCGCACTGCGCAGCGCCATCCGCACGGCGGTGGTGATGACCTGGGTATCTTCCATGGGTTCTCCTTAGCCGCCGTCGTGCTGTCCGGGTGCGCCCGACGCCGTGCCGGTCTGCGCGGCGGCGAGCCAGTCCGGGGGCGCGGCGGGCTGTCGCGCGTCGCCGTTCTCATTGCGGGGCCGTGGTGGTGTCCGGGCCGGGCTGGTTAAGCCGGGTCCAGGCCTGTGCGCCGATCTGGACTGCTTCCCAGGGGCTGCCCAGCGGCGGGGTGTAGGACAGGTCGAGGTCGCTGACCGCGTCGATGGTCATGCCGTGGAAGATGGCGGCGGCGGCGATGTCGATCCGCTTGGCGACCTCGGCGTGCCGGTGCCCGAATAGCTGCATCCCCAGCAGCCGGCCGGTGGCCCGGTCGCCGGTGACCCGCATCGTGATGCGGTGGCTGCCGGGGTAGTAGGCCTTGTGGTCGTCGGCCTGGGATCCGGTGGTGACCGGGTCGAACCCGGCCGCGGCGGCCTCGTGGTCGCGCAGGCCAGTGCGCGCGGCGACCTGGTCGAAGATCTTGACGACCTGGGTGCCGAGGCTGCCGGCGAACTCCCGGTTCCGGCCGAGGGCGTTCTCGCCGGCGACCCGGCCCTGCTTGTGGGCGGTGGTGCCGAGCGGGAGGTAGGTCTCGCCGAGCAGCCGGTGATGGGTGATGACGCAGTCCCCGGCGGCGAGCACGTCAGGAAGGCTGGTCCGCATGCCCCGGTCGACGGCGATCGCGCCTTTCACGCCGAGGGCCGCTCCGGCCGCTGCGGCGAGCTCGGTGTCGGGGCGGACTCCGGTGACGACCAGGACCAGGTCGGCCAGCCGGGTCACTGCCCCGCCGTCCGGGCCGGCGGCGTCGACCCGCAGCCGCGCTGCCTCGCCGGCCGCGGCCAGGCTGATCCGCCGGACGGTGGTGCCGGTCAGGACGTCGACGCCGCGGGCGGCCAGCTCGGCGTGGATCAGCGTGCCGAGCGCGGGGTCCACGGTCGGCAGTACCTCGGGCAGCTGCTCGATCTGGGTGACGGACAGGCCGCGGGTGATGAGGGCGTCGGCCATTTCCAGGCCGATGTAGCCGGCGCCGACGATGACGGCGCTGGCCGGGGCTGCCTGCTCAAGGGTGCGCATGAGGGAGAACGTGTCGCCCATGGAGTGCAGCAGGTGAACGCCGTGGCCGGCGCCGAGGGCATCGGGCCCGGCGAGGCCCGCGATGGGGGGACGGGCCGGCACTGCGCCGGTGCCGACGACGAGCTTGTCGTAAGCGAGCAGTTCCTCGGTGCCGTCGGAGGCAGTGAGCAGGAGCTTACGGCCGGGGACGTCGATCCGGCGGGCGACCGTGTCGAGCCGCAGGGTCATCCCGGTGGCTTCCAGGTCGGCGGCCGTCCGGTGGGCCAGGTTGCGCCAGTGAGTCACTTCGCCGGAGATGTAGTAGGGGATGCCGCAGATGGAGAAGTTCGGGTAGCCGTCCGCGACGACCACGCTCACCTCGGCGGCGGGGTCAATCTCCCTGGCCCGGAGCGCTGCGCTGATCCCGGCATCACTGCCCCCGATCGCGATCAGGTGCATCGGGTCTCTCCTCTGTCTGGGCCGGTTTACCGGGGTCGGCGATGGCCGGCGGTCCCGCCCGGAGCCGGGTGGCTGTCGTAGGCGGCTGAGCCGCGGTCCGGCCCGGGACCGGGCAGGGAGCCTTCGTCCCGCCGGTCCAGGTGGTGTGGGACGATAATGTCGGCTGCCTCCGCAGGGGTGACGCCGGGATACAGCGCCCTGATCACCCCCACGGCCAGCACGCCGCCGATGACCTCGGCGACGACGAACGCCGGCACCGACGACGGCGCGATGCCCGCGAAGGTATCGGAGAACATCCGGCCGGCGGCGATCGCCGGGTTGGCGAAGCTGGTCGAGGACGTGAAGAAATACGCCGCGCCGATATACGCGCCGACAGCCGCCGGGGCGGCCCGGCTGCGGCCCGACCGGGCCAGCGCGAAGATCACCAGGATCAGCCCGAGCGTCGCGATGACCTCGGACAGGAAGTGAGCTGGCGTGGCCCGGTGCTTGGCCGAGATGCTGACCCCGGCGCGGGCGAACATCAGGTTCGCCGCCACGGCACCGCCGGCACAGCCGGCCACCTGAGCCGGAAGGTACGCGCCGGCGTCGCGCCAGCGCAGCCCGCCGAACGCTGCGTCGGCGAAGGACACGACCGGGTTGAAATGGCCGCCGGACACCGGCCCGAACATCAAGATGATGGCGAACAGCCCCGCCGCGGTCGCCGCCGCGTTCTCCAGCAGCTCCAGCCCCATATCACCTGGGGACAGCCGCTGGGCGGCGATGCCCGAGCCGATCACCACGGCTGCCAGGAACGCGCTGCCCAGCAGCTCCGCGAGCAGGCGGCGCCACAACGCGGCGTCACTCACCGCCCGGCACCGTTCGCCGTCCCTGGCCGCGCGAACGCCCCGCTCGCGCGGCCAGACTCCCGCACGTGCCTCATCCGCTACCGCCGGCTTCCATCGACAGTCGTCTATGCAGCTGATGCCAGCTTGGCAGGCTGGATAGATGGCCGTCAAGATAGAGGCATGCCGATACAGGCTGGCCGGAGCACGCTGGAGTTCATCCCCGCAGCCGAGCTGCGGGTCGTTGTCGACGCCTGCTCGACACCGCTGGTCCGTGAGCCGATCAGCGAGAGCGCAGCCGCCGGGCTGGCTCAGGTGTTCCGGGCCCTCGCCGACCCGGTACGGCTCCGGCTGGTCTCGCTGATCGGCGCGCATCAGGACGGCCAGGCGTGCGTCTGCGAGCTGACCGCCGCCTTCGACCTGACCCAGCCCACGATCAGCCACCACCTGAAGGTCCTGCGCGAAGCCGGGATCATCGCCTCCGAGCGCCGCGGCACCTGGGTGTACTACTGGCTCGTCCCGGCCGCGCTGGAGCGCATGGCCGCCCTGCTATCGGCCCCCGCCGGGTAGCCTCCCCTCGGCATTCCGCCTAGCAGCACGGGGAGGCGGCCGGCTCCGCCGAGGCGGCGGCGGCCGCGCCGCAGCACTGCGGGCCGTCGCTGTCCTCGCCGTAGAAGGTCTGGCTGTCGGCCAGCACCGTGTAGATCTCCCAGCTCTCGCCGTCGGGCGCGCCCTGGACCCAGAACTTGTCCTGCCTGGCATAGCAGCAGGTGGTGCCGCGCTCGTCCACAGAGGCAAGCCCGGCCCCGGCTAGCCGGGCCTGCTCGGCGTCGACGGTGTCGATGTCACCGACCTCGACCCCGAGGTGGTTGAGGCTGCCGCCCGGGCCGGAGCGCTCCAGCAGGACGAGCTTCAGCGGCGGCTCGGCGATGGCGAAGTTGGCGTACCCGGGCCGGCGCTTGGCGGGCTCGGCACCGAACAGCCTGCTGTAGAAGGCCACGGACCGCTCAAGGTCGCTGACGTTGAGGGCGAGCTGCACGCGGCTGGGCATGAGAACCTCCAGTAAATCGATGGCCGTCTATATCCATTCCATGGCCGAGCTTGCCATAGACATCGGCTTCTGTCAATATAGATGGATGCCGAAGTCTCTGCCTGTGCTTGGCCTGGCAGGCCCGGCGGCGTGCTGCCCGCCGCTGTCGGCCGAGCCGCTGTCCGCTGAGCAGGCCGGGCAGGTCGCGCCGCTGCTGAAGGCCCTGGCTGAGCCGGTGCGGCTGCGGCTGATGTCGCTGGTGGCCTCCCATCCCGGCGGCGAGGCCTGCGTGTGCGATCTGGCCGGCGCGTTCGACCTGTCCCAGCCCACGATCAGCCATCACCTCAAGGTGCTGCACGACGCCGGGCTGCTGGACCGCGACAAGCGCGGCGTATGGGTCTACTACCGGGCCCGGACCGCGGCGCTGGCCAGCCTCGGCGCGCTGATCGGCGACCCGCCGCAGTAGCGGGGCACGCGCAAGAGCAGCAGGCCCGCGCGGCAGCCGGCGGACAAACGGGCCGTCCTGCCCCGCCGTGGCCAGCCGAGCCCTTCCCTTCTTCGTATTCATCGGCTATCGTCGATGAACGATGAAAGAACGCGCCCAGCCGCTCGGCCGGGCAACCGCCGCCGAGTACGCCACCTGGTTCAGGGCCCTGGCCGACGCCACCCGGGTCCAGATCGTCTCCCTGCTCGCCCGCCACGGCGGGCCGATGAACGTGGGCGAGATCGTCGTCGCCGTCGACGTCGGCCAGTCCACCGTCTCGGCTCACCTCAAGGTGCTGGCCGACATGCGGTTCGTCCTGGCCGAGCACCGGGGCACCGCCACCTACTACCGGATCAACGACGCGTGCGTGGGCTGCTTCCCCACCGCCGCCGACATCGTCATGGGCCGCCCCGTCCCCGCCCAGCCAGTCCCCGCATCGCAGCCGCCAGGAGCACGCCAGTGACCGCGGACCACGCCGCCAGCAACCCCGGGCCGATCATCAGCCGCTACTCCGCCCTGGCCCGCACCGCCCTGGCCGGCGGCACCCCCGTCGACTGCGACCCGGACGCATTCACGGACGGATGCTTCGGCGCCACCGCCTACCCCGACGCGGTGCAAGCCCCGGAAGCCGCGCTGCGCGCCAGCCTGGGCTGCGGGAACCCGCTGGCAGTAGCCAGCCTCCAGCCCGGCGAGACCGTCCTGGACCTCGGCTCAGGCGGCGGCCTGGACGTCCTGCTCTCCGCCCGCCGAGTCGGCCCCGCGGGCACCGCCTACGGCCTGGACGCCAGCGCCGACATGCTCACCCTTGCCCGTGCCAGCGCCGTCCAGGCCGGCATCGGCAACGCCCGCTTCCTGCACGGCCGCATCGAGGACATCCCGCTGCCCGACGGGCACGTCGACGTGGTCATCTCCAACTGCGTCATCAACCTGTCCGCCGACAAGCCACGCGCCCTGGCCGAAGCCTTCCGGGTGCTGCGGCCCGGCGGGCGCCTGGGCATCTCCGACGTGATAGCCGATGAAGGCACCGACCCCCGCCAGCTAGCCGACGCCGAGCAGCGCATGGGCTGCCTCAGCGGCACCCTCACCCCCGCGCAATACCGCGACATGCTGCTGGAGGTGTGGTGCGCGATATGCGTCATGGTCGCTCTTCTTGTGTTGTGCGGCCTGGGGTGCTGGCTAGCTCGTCGGCGCTGATCACGGCATAGATGGTTTTTCCGCCTGATGGCGGGAAGTAGTAGGACCATTCCTTGCTGAGTGCCTGGACGAGCATTAATCCGCGTCCGGATTCGGCGTCGGGTCCGGCGTCGGTGACGACCGGGGGGCTGGGGTTACGGTCGGATACCTCGATCACGATCCGGCCGGGCTGATGCCGCAGGGTCTGGATGATCTCAGCCGCCGGGGCTGGCTCTTCGTGCCTGGCCGAGGCGGCAACGGCGTTGGTGACCAGCTCGCTGGTAAGCAGGACCGCGACCTCGATCGCGTCCGGGGGAATGTGCCAGGCTCCGAGGACGGCTTCGGTGTGGCGACGCGCCCAGAACGGCGTGGTCGACCTGGCCGCTAGCTCGATCGGGCGGCTGTCTCGCTGGCTCCGGGCGTGGCGATCGGGTGCACAGCCTGACTGTAAGAACGCGCAGAGTGGCGCGGAAGGGGTGTTGACGGATGTTGGCGCGGTTCATTGAGCTTCGGCGGCGTGGTCGGCGATGGCCTGGCTGATCAGGCGGCGGGCGTGCTGGCCGGTGACGGCGGACTGCTGGAGTCGCTCGAACACTCGGGTGTAGAGCACGATTTCCCTGGGCTGGGTGATGGCCAGGCTCGCGGAGACGGTCTCGACGTTGACGCGTGAGTTGTCGAAAATCCAGAAGCTTCCGTGGGCGAGACTGTGGCGCTCGGCCCGGCGCGGTATAACTGACAGGCTTACCGCGGGTAGCGACATGACGGCGAGCAGGCGGTCGAGCTGGCCGATCATGATGTCGGGTCCGCCGACTCGGGTATGGAGGGTCTGTTCTTCGAGGACGAACGTGAATTGCCGGTTTCCGGTGTACAGGACTTTCTGGCGTTCCATTCGGGCGGCGACGGCGGCGTTCACGTCGTCGGGCACGTTCATGAAGTCGGTCCAGAACCGGAAGATGGTGGCGGCGTACTCGGCGGTGGTGAGCAGGCCCGGGATGACCGTTGTCTCGTAGACCCGGAACACGGTGGTCCGCTCGTACAGCGGGATGGCGGACTCTTGCAGGTGCTTCAGCCCCGAGGACAGCTGCCGGCGGTGCTCCAGGTACATGGCCTGGATATTGCGGACGGTGGCGATCAGGTCGGGGACCTGGCCCGCGGCGCCGCAAACCAGGCACCACGCACGTATGTCCTGCTCGGAGGGACTGCGTGCCCCGTTCTCGATCTTGCTGACCTTGGTGAAGTGCCAGCCCGCCCGGACGGCGAGAGCCCGCCCCGTGAGGCCCGCGTCCTTGCGGATCTCAGCCAGGCGGGCGCCGAGGGTTTCGCGTGCCTCGCGGATCGGCGTGGACAAGTCAGGACGGCGTGTATTCGCTGTGCGGGATGGCGATCTGCCAGCCAGCTTCGAACGCGGCGGCGCACTGGCCGACGATGCCGGGGTCGGTGGTCCGCTGGTGACCCAGGACCTGGCCGTCGCCGGAGAAGTGCGTGAAGACGACGATCTCGTTGTCGAACAGCCAGAAGTCGTTCCCTGGCAGCATGAGCGCTGATGCGTTCCTGCGCGGGAGCCACCGTACCTGCTCCCCGGCCCCGACGAGCTGGCCGGTGTCGAGCCATTCGAACCGGATGTAGTCGGTGACGGGCTCGGAGATGATGCGCAGCCTGCGCATGGACTTTCCAGCTTCCACATTCGCACGCATCATGGTGAGCCATTCGCGCCACCACTCGGCCTCAGTGGCCGGATCGAGCGGTTCACCGGCCAGCCACCTGGCGTATCTGCCCTTCTCGATATCGGTGGCGTAGACGTCCCGCATTTCGAGATGGATGGCCGTGCGCGCGAACGTGGCGATGAGGTTGTTCCGCTCGTCAGGGGTGATCGGCTCCATGCTCCGCCTTCGGCAGGTACTTCATGAGGGCCTTGGGGATCTCGACGCATTCCTCGTTATCCGGAATTCTCATCTGAGCCAGGGTCTCAGCGTCGGTGACCTTCCAGCCCTGGACCACATAGGTGCCGCGGTCGGTCTCGTACAGCGTCGGCGAGTCACCCGGGGTTGAATCCTTGCCAAGGAAACGTAATCTCATGATCCACCTGCCGGAGGGAGGGTTGACGATAGTTGTCCTTCATCTTGAGCCTGGTCGGTCTGCGGAGTCAAGGCGGCTCGGCGCCGGGGTGCGCTCGGTGGGCGGCTGGTCTTCATTGTCTCGGTCCCAACTGGGATCGGCGGTGCCTCTGGTCGCACCTGAGCCTGCGCGAGGTGGGCGCGTGGACTCCGTCCACGATGTTGTCGGCTACGGCCGGATTTGGCTCCATGCGGGGAGGTGAAATCGGTTGAGTGCCCAGTCGAGCCAAGAGTCTTCTGGCCCGTAGATGTCGACCCATGAGCGTGCCTGCTGGCCTCCGGTTTCGCTGGTGGCGAGGATCATGCTTTCTCGTACCCGGACGGCTGGCGGCACTCTGCGGAGTCCGTAGCAGTCCGGGCCGGATCGAGCCGATTCGCCGAAGAATTCGCCTTGGGCTACAGCGAGTCCGCTTGAGAGCACGGCGCCGCAAATATCGGGATACGGGGTAAGCAGGGGCTTGACCTGCCTGGCAATTTCGTCGATCTTGGCGCGCAGGCTGGCTCGCGCCCACGGCGTGAAAGGCCCATGTTCCGTCCAGGATGTCGGCACGGATCCAGCCGCCACCTGACGCCTGGGCCCGCTGCGCTTTCTGGCGCAGTTTGCCTGCTATTCGCGGCCAGCTGACTGATTCCTCAATTCCGAACTCCAGTGCGTAGTCCGTGCTTCCGGGCGGCTGAACCCGCAACTTGGCCTGCTGCCAGGAGACCGGCTGTTCGTTGCTGGTCGCGATCGCTTGCTGGGCGGCTTCCTCTAGCAAGGCGGAGCAGCTCAGCTGATTCTTCGTCGCCGAGGCGGCCGCTGATTGTTCCCGAGATCGGAGTGTCGTATCTCCATTCGATCCGCTTGATCATGATCGAGATGCGGTGCCAGAAGGCGTCTGCCTCCTGGGTCTGCTTGTCGCGCATGATCGCGACGGTCTCCGTCCGGATCACCTGCTCGCCGCGTCGCAGGACGACATCGCTCGGCGGCGCGGTCGGGCAGACGCGGTCTTCGAAGGCCGCCGTGTAGCCCGCTCGCGCCGCCAGGGCTCCTACCTCATCCGGCGGGCCCTGCCAGGTCGCGCTGAGACCTGCCTCCCAGACCTCGCTCGCGCGGTCGGTATCGATCTCGCCGTCCAGGGCCGCGATCGCATCCCTGGCCTGGGTGTCCCAGACAGCCAGCG
>Ga0116224_10000775_pt1 | contig 23792 bp, 24 predicted proteins | sample Sb_taG_9_FD_89699 | JGI IMG/M metagenome (GOLD analysis project Ga0116224, IMG submission 89699) | Peat soil microbial communities from Weissenstadt, Germany - Sb_50d_b_LC metaG | ecosystem: Environmental > Terrestrial > Soil > Wetlands > Peat | place: Germany: Weissenstadt | collected 2010-09-21 | reverse complement strand
CGTCGCGGATGGCCTGTTCGCCCCACGGCTGGCCGGTGCGGATGCGCTGGCGGTCGAGCCAGACGTCGTAGCCGGCGGCGTCGAGGTCGGCGCGCAGGCGCAGGGCCAGGTCGGTCGCGTCGCTGTGGCCGTAGCTGAGGAACAGCGGCGGCCGGGAAGAGGGCGTCGGGGCGCTCATCTGCGAAGACCTCGCGTTTAGCCGCGACCCTCCGGGGAGCGCTTGCCCCAAGCGCTCCCCGGAGGGTCGCGGCTAAACAAAGCCTACACAAAGTCCGCCCCGGCCGCACGCAAAATCGCCGGCCGGACCGTCCATTTCTCTACGCATTGCGGTGAGAATATTTTTCGGACCTCACAGGCATCTGTCGCGGCGAGCGCCGGGGATAATTCGGCTACAATGGACACGGCGCGGAATCAGAAGCAAACCCGCGGTGGAGGGGCTCGGACGGCCCTCTCGCCGGGCGAGGGAGGTCGTCATGGCGACCGTGGCTTGCGAGCGCGACAATGATCGCCTCGACCCGTGGACGAAGCCCCCCTTCCTGCGGAGGGTGCGGATTCGCGGTTACAAGAGCATCGCGTTCTGCGACGTGGCCCTGCAACCGTTGACGGTCCTGGTGGGTCGAAACGGCGCGGGCAAGAGCAACTTCCTGGATGCCCTGGCGTTCCTGCGCGATTGCCTGGAAACCAACGTCACCGAGGCTGCGAAACGCCGCGGCGGCTGGTCTTCCATCGCCTTCCGCACTCGCAGCACGCCGAAAGTCGTCTTCGAGATCGAGGCGGGGTTCTCCTGTGGCCATCCCCGCAGGTATGAGATCGGGAATGGCATTCCTGGAGCACCCGCTGCGGCGGGGGATGCATCTCTCAACCTCAAAGTGTACTCCTTCACTGCGAAATACACTCTCGAACTGACTGCGGACCAGCACTCCCTCACCACAGTCGCGCGAGAAGCCCTCGAGCTTGTCGATGAGACAACGAAACTGACCGCCGGTTTCGAGGCGCGGGGAGGCGTCATCACGCGGTTTCGGTCAAAACCCGACTCCGCTCTGCCGTTGCCCGTTCCCCCCTCTGGGGAGCTGCTCTCCGCTGCTCGACCCGACCACCTGGTTGTCGGGTTCATCGGCACGCAGCCGTTCCTCGAAGTGGCAGACGGGCTGCGGTTCATGGGGTTCTACAACTTTCATCCGGATGCGATCCGTCGCTTGCAGAAGCCGCGGCGCGGTACGCTGCTGGAGCGGGATGGCAGCAACCTGGCCAGCGTTATCGAAGGCCTCCGAGAAATCGACCCCGCCGCCGTCGAGCGTGTCCGGGATTACCTGGCCCTCATCACCGAAGAAGTGACCCGCTTCGAGGTGAAATCCTACGACGAAGTCGAGGGCTTGTGGTTTTACTTGAGGCCCAGCCCTACGGCGCAACCCATTCCATTTGATGCGGCCAGCATGTCGGACGGTACCCTCAGAGCACTCGCAGCCCTGATGGCGGCATTCCAGATTCACCTCCCCAGCGGAGGACCAAGCGTCGTCGGCATTGAGGAGCCGGAGACGGCGCTGCACCCGGCGGCCCTGCGTGCGCTCGTGGACGCGCTGGACGAGGCGACTCAGCGCACGCAAGTCCTGCTGACGACCCACAGTGCCGACCTGCTCTCGGGCCGGGACCTAACGCCGGGACAGGTGCTGGTCGTGCGGAATCGGGGTGGGCAGACGCACATCACTCCGGTGGATGCGGCCAGCAGGCAGACCATCGACAAGGAGCTGTACTCGCTGGCCGACCTCCATCGGATGGACCGACTCGACCTCGATGAGGCGGACCTGAGGCGCCAGGCCACGATTGGCAATGGGGTCAACGGGGGCTGAGCATGCCGCTTCGCGTGGTTGTCATCGTGGAAGGGCACGGCGAGGACGGCGCCGTCCGCACCCTGCTGGAGCGGATCTGGTACGAGTTGCTCGGCGGCGATTACATTGAAGTCGTCCCGTGGCGCGGCAAGCAGGGCCAGTTGCGCCAGAGAGAACTCCTGCGCCCCGTCGTGGAAGCGGCGGCCATCAAGCTGCACGCCACTGAGCGGACCGATTTCCGACGGTTGCTCCTGATCCTGATCGACTCCGAAGGCGAAGAATGTCCTGCCGCTGTGGCTCCGGCACGCACCGCGTGGGCCAGGGAAGTACGATCTGATGCGGCCACTGAGATCGCTTGTGTGATGCCACACCCGATGTTCGAGACGTGGTTCGCGGCTGCCGCCGCGTCGCTGCGGGGGAAGAACGATCTGCCGGGTGACTTGCCCAAGCCGGACGATCCCGAAGGGACCGGACTCGGAAAAGCCTGGATGAAGCAGAACCTGGCCCGCAAGTACAAGGAAACGGTCGATCAGCCGCGGTACGTCGGCCACATGAGCCTGACGGAATGTCGGGAGGCATCCCGGTCCTTCCGCAAGCTGGTTGCAGAACTCGAACAGCGCCTCCCAAGGCCAGCCCCTGCGGGGCATGACCCAGACTACGGCGGGTGGAACAGGGACGGCCCCGCGTCGGGGCGCTTCGCCGTGAGATGGGCGAAGGCGAGGAGCGAGTACCACTGCCCCGGCGCGACCGCCTGGGGCCGGTAGACCGTGAACTGCACGTTCTCGTCATGCGGCTTGTCGGTGACAGGAGGGAACGACTCCGCCGGCGGTGGAGGGGGACAAGGCACGCTCTCGTCCCCCGGCCCGGCAGTGGGAGATCTGGCCTCGACCTCGGAGTTGTCTGACGACGGCAATGCAGGCTGGGCCTGCCGACGGATTTCGTCGCGCACGTTGCCCAGCTTGATGAGGCTGACGGACAGGTCGCGCTGCCAGCCGGCGTTGTGCGGGTCGGCCGCGGCCAGGCGGCGGGCGCCGTCGAGGCCGTCGCGGATGGCCTGTTCGCCCCACGGCTGGCCGGTGCGGATGCGCTGGCGGTCGAGCCAGACGTCGTAGCCGGCGGCGTCGAGGTCGGCGCGCAGGCGCAGGGCCAGTTCGGTCGCGTCGCTGTGACCGTAGCTGAGGAACAGCGGCGGCCGGGAAGAGGGCGTCGGGGCGCTCATCTGCGAAGTCCTCGCCGCGGGGCCGGTTCGGTCTGCGGTAGAGAGAGTCAGTCTACGCGAAGTCCGCCCCGGCTGTACGCACAATCGTCGGCCGGGCCGCCTGTTCCTCTACGCCGGGCGACGAGATTGTTTTTCCGACCTCACGGGAAGGGCTTGCCGCGCCAGCACGCCTCCGATACCCTCTGCTGCTCGCTTGCCACCTGGCCGAACGCCTGGCGCAGGGCCTTGTGCTCCGGCCCGTCGTTGGCATGGCTGAACGGCGGAGAGTAGTCGCACCGGGCCAAGCTCATCCGTGGCAGGGGTGTTGACCAGGAGGCGCGCAACCTGGCCAACCCCCTGGGTGGCGACCTAAAACCACGCGGCCCGGTGTCATCTTGCGGCTACTTTTCCTGTGCGAGATGCCCCGGGCTTGCCCCGGGGAGTTTCACGTTCGTTGCTACCGCGACGGATTCCTCTGGGGAAGACGAGATGCCCCGGGCTTGCTCCGGGGAGTTTCACGTTCGTTGCTACCTCGGGGAGAAGAAGAACGCGCGAGTCCCTTCGGCCTTAGCAGCGAACGTGAGACTCCCCGGGGCAAGCCCGGGGCATCTCGCACGCGGCGAGAACAATAACGTGGGAGTTCCTTCCGCCTTTGTAGCAGCGAACGTGAGACTCCCCGGGGCAAGCCCGGGGCATCGCGCATTGTAGCAGCGAACGTGAGACTCCCCGGGGCAAGCCCGGGGCATCGCGCACAGGAAAACTACAGGGCTGCGGCCGCCGTCGAACCGTCTGTGCGGTCCTGTCTTGCCAGGGTAATAGAACAACGACTCGACAACGGGATCGTTGGCCCGGTCGCGTCGGTCTCCGATTTGAGGTTCCCAGGAGGCGTCGCATGGGCAAGTTAAACGGGAAGGTCGCCGTGGTGACGGGCGGCAACCGCGGCATCGGCAAGGGGATCGCGCGCGGCCTGGCGACGGAGGGGGCGGCGCTGACCCTCACCGCCCGCGGCGCCGCCCAGCTGGAACAGGCCGCCGCCGAACTGCGGGCCGCCGGGGCCGACGTGCTGACCGTCCCCGCCGACGTGACCGACGAGGGCCAGGTGCGCGAGGTCTTCCGCCGCACCTGGGAGCGCTTTGGCCGACTCGACGTGCTGGTCAACAACGCCGGGGCCTTCGACGGCGGGCCGCTGGACGAATTGTCGGTCGAGGCGTGGGACAAGGTCATGGCCATCAACCTGCGGGCGCCGTTCCTGTGTACGCGCGAGGCGATGCGCCTGATGAAGAAACAGGGGGGCGGCCGCATCATCAACATCGGCTCGATCTCGGCGCAGAGGGTTCGGCCGCACTCGGCGCCGTATAGTACGAGCAAGCACGGCCTGTGGGGGTTGACGCAGGTGACGGCACTGGAAGGGCGCGCCTTCGGCATCTCCTGCGGATGCCTGCACCCCGGTAACGTGCTGATCGAGCGCCGCCAGAACACCGGCCGCACGGTGGACCAGGAGCCGATGATGACGGTGGACGAGATCGCCCAGGCCGCCGTGCTGATGGCCACGCTGCCGCCGCACGTCAACATGCTGGAAGCGATCGTGCTGCCGGTCGAGCAGCTCTACGTCGGCCGCGGATGAGTGGATGCCTCCATGAGCTTCGTCGTCGCCGAGGAATGCTTCCGGCTCGGTTTGCGGGCCGGGGCCGTCGTCTTCCGGAACGTCCGTGTGGTCGCTTCCGACCCGGCCCTGCGCTCGGAGATCGCCCGCGAAGTGCAGGCGATCCGGGCGCGATTCGCGGACCCGGGCGCGGTCCGGTCGGCCGCCGAAGTGGTCCGCTTCCAGGACCTGCTGCGAAAGGCCGGCGTCAACCCGCGCCGCGAACAGCCGTCGCTCGAGCGGCTGCTGACCTTAGCCCTCAAGCGCGGCGACCTCCCCGCGGTGAACAGCCTGGTCGATGCCTACAACCTCGTCTCCGTCCGCTCGTTCTGCTCCCTCGGGGCCCACGACCTCGATCGCATCGCCCTGCCGGTCGCGCTGCGGCTGCTGACCGGTCGGGAATCGTTCACGCCGTTGGGCCGCGACGCCCCGGCGGCCGTCGTCCCAGGCGAGTACGGCTACGTGGACGCCCGGGACCGGGTGCTCTGCCGGCTCGACGTCCTGCAGGCCGATTTCAGCAAGGTGACGACGGACGCGACCAACGTCCTGCTGATCGTCGAGGGGACCGCCGAGCATCCGCCGGAGGCGCTGCGGCAAGTCTTCGCCGACGTGGCCGAGTTGGTGACACGCCACTGCGGCGGCACGGCGGAGGTGGTCGCCTTCCCTCCGGGATGACGATGCCTATGACAATGGGGAGAACGTCATCCGCTTGCTCGGCCCTCCGGGGCCGCCACCCGCACCGAGGACCGTGATGTCCTTCCTCTTGCGCTGTCCCAACTGCGGCCCGCGCGACGTCTCCGAATTCCGCTACGGCGGCCAGGTCCTCTCGCAACCGCCGGCCGGCGGCAACCTGCCCGAGGTCCAAACGGAGCGCTGGTATCACCGCCACGGCTGCCGCCGCTGGCTGACGGCCCGCCGCGACGTCCGCACCAACGAAGTGCTGCAAACCGGCTGGCTCGGCGAGGAAGCGCCATGACCGCCGACGCCACTCCGCTGCCGGCCGGCCGCCTCACCGACCCGGCCCGGCCGCTCACCTTCACCTTCGAGGGGCGGGCTGTCCCGGCGCTGGAGGGGCAGAGCATCGCCGCCGCCCTGTACGCGGCCGGGGTGCGCATCTTCAGCCGCAGCTTCAAGTATCACCGGCCGCGCGGCCTGTTCTGTGTGTCCGGCGACTGCCCCAACTGCCTCATGCAGGTGGACGGCCGGCCCAACGTGCGCACCTGCACCGAGCCGGCGCGGCAAGGGCAGATCGTCCGCGGCCAGAATGCCTGGCCGGGGCTGCAATTCGATCTGTTGCGGGTCTTCGATAAGCTCGACGCTTTCCTGCCGGTCGGCTTCTATTACAAGCGCTTCCACAAGCCGCGCTGGCTGTGGCCGGTGTTCGAGCGCGTCGTGCGCCACGTCGCCGGGCTGGGCCGCATCGACGTACACGACGTGCCGGACCTGGAAACCGAGGTGGAGCATCTCCATACGGAGGTTTGCGTCGTCGGCGGCGGGCCAGCCGGGTTGGCCGCGGCCGCCGAAGCCGCCTCGGCGGGGGCCGACGTGCTCCTCCTCGACCGGCAGCCGCGATTGGGGGGCCACCTCCTCTACGACGGCTCCCTGTCGCCGGAAGTCGAAGGGTTCATCTCGGCCCTGCAAGGCCACCCCCGCGCTCGCGTGCTGTGCGACACCAGCGTGTTCGGCCTCTACGAAGGGAACATGCTCGGCTGTGTCACACAAGCCCGAAGCGCAAGCGAGGAGATAATGACTCCCTCGCTTGCGCTTCGGGCTTGTGTGACACAGCGCTTCCTCAAGGTGCGGGCGAAACACGTCATCGTCTGCACGGGAGGGCGGCAACAGCCGCTCATGTTCAACAACAACGACTTGCCCGGTATCTTTCTGGCGCGCGGTGTGCAGCGACTCGGGCGCCTCCACGGGGTGCGCGCTGGGCATCGGGCCGTGGTGCTCACATTGAACGACGACGGACATCGGATCGCCGCACAAATTGCTGGATTGGGGATGGAGATTGCCGCTGTGGTCGATACACGACCGGCTGCCTCCATCGCGGCGGGCCCCGGGAAACCGTGGCCAGTATGGGACGTCGGCTTCGTGTCCGGGGCGTACGGAAGAGGGTGTTTGCAAGGGGTCAATGTGCGGCAATTGTCGCAGAATCGCGAGGAAGTTATCGACTGCGACCTTCTGTGCATTGCCTCTCCCCTGGTGCCGGCAAACGAGCTGCTGCGGCAGGGCGGCGCCTCCTTTCGTCAGGGGTGCTGGCAGCCGAACCCGGCCGTCTCCGACTTATCGGCAGCGGGTGCCGCGGCGGGAACACCCGGCCTGACCGAGCAGATACTCGAAGGCCACTTGCGTGGCGCCGAAGTTGCGGCCGCGCTGGGGTACTCTTCCCCCGGCCTCGATACCTGGCGCTCGCTCTGGATGACCTACTCACATCGCCGTGACGCAAGACTAGCCGAATGTGCCGCCGAGGTGGAGAGTTGGGACCATCCGGAATGGCTCCGGAAGCGTGTCGCCGATAATAGGCCCCGCAAGAGCTTCGTCTGCCTCTGCGAGGACGTGACGGAAAAAGACGTGGCTGGGGCCGTCGCCGAAGGCTTCGACCACATCGAGACTCTGAAACGGTACTCGACCGCCACGATGGGGCCGTGCCAGGGCAAGACGTGCGGCCACGCCTTGACGATGACCTGCATGCTCGTGACCGGGCGCAGTCCGGAAACCATCGGCACCACCACGGCCCGGCCGCCCGCGGTGCCGGTGGAAATGGCCGTGCTGGCGGCGGAGCGGCGGCATCACCCGGTGCGGCGCACGCCGATGCATCACTGGCACCAAACCCACGGCGCCCGCTGGATCGACGCCGGCCAGTGGAAGCGGCCCGAGAGCTACGGCGACCCGGCGGCCGAGGTCCGCACGGTCCGCACCGCCGCCGGCCTCATCGACGTCAGCACCCTGGGCAAGATCGAGGTCGTCGGCCCGGATGCGGCGGAGTTGCTGGAGCGGGTTTACATCAATGAGTGGGCCGACCTGCGCGCCGGCCGGGCCCGCTATGGGGTGATGTGTACCGAGGAGGGGATCGTCTTCGACGACGGTGTCGGCGCCCGCCTGGCGGCGGAGCACTTCTACCTGACGGCGACCACGGGCAACGCCGAGGCGGTCTTCCAGTGGCTGGAGCTGTGGCGGACGACGTGGCGCCTGAACGCGGTGGTCCTCAACCGCACCTCGGCGTTCGCCGCCATGAACCTCGCCGGACCGCGGGCGCGCGAGGTGCTCGCCCGGCTCACCGCGCTGGACCTGTCGGCCGCCGCCTTTCCGTACCTGGCCCTGCGCGAAGGCGACGTGGCCGGGGTGGCGTGCCGCCTGCTCCGCATCGGCTTCGTCGGCGAGCTGGGCTACGAAATCCATTGCCCCAGCGCGCACGGCCAGCACCTGTGGGAGGCCATCCTGGCGGCGGGGGCGGAGCTGGGGTTGAAGCCGTTCGGCGTCGAGGCCCAGCGCATCCTGCGCCTGGAGAAAGGCCATCTGATCGTGGGCCAGGACACCGACGCCCTGTCGAGCCCGCTCGGCGCCGGGCTGGGGCGGATGGTGAAATTCGGCAAGCCGCTGTTTCACGGGCGTGAGGCGCTGCTGCGACTCCAGGAGATGGGATCACGCACCCGACTGGTCGGCTTTCACGTCCCCGACGGCGCCGCGCCGCGGGGTGACAATAACTGGGCGCGGCAACTGGAAGGCTGTCAGGTGGTGGAGCAGGGTCGCTCGCTCGGCCGGGTGACCAGCGCCCGCTGGAGTCCGACGCTGGAGCGATTCCTCGGCCTGGCCTGGGTTCCCGAGCATGGGGCGGCGGTGGGGGGACAGTTCCTGATCCGCTGTGCCGGCGCCGACCTGCCCGCCGCGCTGGCGCCGGTGCCGTTCTACGACCCGGAAGGTGAGCGCTTGCGAAGTTGAGGCCGACACAACCATGCCCGACACGCTTTCTCCGATAGCCCGCACTCCCTTGCACGAGTGGCACGCCGGCCACGGCGGCCGCTTCATCGATCGGGACGGCTGGCAGGTGGTCGCCGCCTACGGCGGTGTGGAGCACGAGGCGCAAGCGGCTCGCACCGGCCTCGGCCTGGCGGACGTCAGCGCCTTCGCCAAGATCAGTCTGCGCGGCCCTGGGGTGCCGTCCCAGGTTCTGTCCCTGAGCCCGCGCGGCGTCACTCCCGTCACTGACGAGCCCGCACTGGCATGCCGATTGACTGACGACCATCTCCTGCTGCTGGCGGCAACGCCGACGGCGACGGCCCTGAATCCGCACCTCCTCGGATTCCACGAAGGGCGGGCGGTCGTGAAGACCGACGTGACCTCGACCTACGCGGGTTTCGAGGTGATCGGGCCGCGCCTGGAAGAGGTGCTGTGCCGCCTCACCCACCTGGACGTCCGTCCCTCGGCTCTGCCGGTCAACTCCTGCGCGGAGACGGCCCTGGCCGGCGTGGAGGCGCTGCTGGTGCGACCCGGAGGGCGGTCGCTGCCCGGGCTGCGCATCTACGTCGCCTGGGACCTGGGCGAGTACGTCTGGGAGCGGATCGTGGAGGCGGGTCGCGACGTGCCGATCACGCCGTTGGGACTGGAGGCCCTGGGCCTTCTGCTCAGAAGGTGATGCGGTCCGCGGGGGAGCATCGCCGGGTGGCACGCCCTGTGTTTCTCAGGGCGGGGGGAACTGGCAACCACACCCTTCGTCGCCCAGGGCGTGCCGCCGGGGAGTCCCCGCGACGGACAGCATCAACGGGATCGCCGCCTCGAATCCGGATGACTTGCCTCGTGGTCGATGGGCTCGCCGCTGCGCGAAGGAAGTTACGATCAACCCCTGGCCCTTCCCCGGCAGCGGCGAGCCCGACGACCTCCAGGCCAACCGGAGCCGGACTCGCTGGCCCGACTTCGACCTCTCGTCACAGTCTGGCTTGCCTCCCTTTACTGCCCGCTCAGCCCCCGCCGGGTACAACTTTCTGGTGAATCGGGCGTAATCGGTCGCCCGCTCGTGGGCCAATGCTGGAACCGCAGGCACGGGAGCCGATCATTTTTGCGCCAACCTACACACTCGCTGGATCGACCACCACAAGACCCGAGCCGAATCCCGACATCCCGGTGAAATGCGCGACGTTGAACGTCAGCACGTGGGTCAGCGCGTGGACGTGGCAGACTGCCACCAGCCGAGCGTCATGTACGCGCTTCCCGATCACCCCCAGCGCGGCCACAAGGGCCTTCCAGGCCGGGTAGATGTCCGGTGTCTCTGGCAACAAAAGGAACGTCGCCTCGAACGCCGCAGCGTGCGCCTCTGCGTTCACGGCCGACATCCCCAGGCCATTCACGGCGACCGGGCGGGTGGCGGCGTTGCGGAACTCGACGAGAACCTGCGGCGTGATGTGTAACACCTCGCCGCGCCGGTGCAATTCCAGCACGGCCTGGGCGGCAACGGTGTGGTCCGCATCCGCAGCGTTCGCCAGCCGAACCAGGACGCTCGTATCAATCAGGTAAGCCACTAATCGTACAGCCCTTCGCTGCTGACGGCGGAGTCAGAAAGGGACACGCCATAGTCCCTCGCGGCCCCGAGCAGGCGTCGTTCCCATTCATCGCGTGGCTGCAGCGTGTCCGCGGGGAGGAAGCGCGCTCGCAGGGCGCTGAGGACCAACACTTCGGGGGCCACACCTTGCCGGCCGGCGTGTTCATTCAGGGCGGCCTCGAGTTCGGGGCCGAGAGTAATGACCATCGCAGTCACCTCCGCAAATGGACCTTACGGACATGATACCCGACCCGCGGCCACTCCGAGACTCGTGCTCAGCAGCTGGCGAGTCAGGCCCCTTTCGCCTTGATGGCGGCAATGATCTGCTCGAGGGACTCCTCACCGAGCAGATGCTCCCGCTCGGCCGTGTAGTCCCCCAAACCCATCGTGAACTGATTGACGAACCGGAGTGTGTCCGCGGTCCCCAGCTCGCGCGTGAGAACTTCAATAGCCCGCCGTGTTACGTCGGCTAACGGCTTTGTCTGCACGGTCATGACCCTATCTCCCCAATCAACTCCACCGGGGTGACAACCTTGGGCGACCCGGTGTGGAGCGAACGCGCGCGCCTCAGCAGCTGGTCGTCACACGTACAGAAGTAATCCGCACTCGCCTGGACAGCACTCGCGAGGTGAAGGGCGTCGAGCGGTTTGAGGCCGGCCTGGTTGAACGCCTGGGCGCGTTGCTCGATCTCCGGGTTCACCCGGATGACCTGGGCCGCCCGGGCGAGAACCTCCTCGGTGTGGGCCTTGCGCAACGGGTGGGGATTGCGCCCGGCTTCGTATTCCAAGGCGTCTGAAGAGAGCAACCGTGCCTGTCCCGATTGGCACAACGCCAGGATACCGAGAACCGCTTCCGCCTCCAACGCGATGCGAAGTTGCGTCCTGTCGTCCAGGGGCCGCTAAAGGCTGCACATGTCGAGGTAAAGCAGCATGTGGTTAGCCTATACTGAATCGGGCTCGTAAGCAACCACCTCGCGATGGCGAATGCAGCGACCGCGACCCGTTCGGCAACCGCCAAAGTCGCATGACACCATCAACACAGCCGCCGAGGACCGAACAACCGTCTGGCGAGACGGCGACGCCATGCATGCCCCGAGGTGATTCCAGGCAGGCCAGTTCCTTGCCGGTTAAAACATCGTAGACACGAATTGTCCCGTCCATGCTGCCGGCCAAGGCCCGCTTGCCGTCCGGTGGGAACGCGGCACCCCAGCTGGGGCCAGACGTCGGCGAAGGGGTCGGGCTTGGTTCGCCAGTGGTGCTCCATGCTTACCTCGCTCGGCAGCCGTCCCAGCCGCCGGTACTTGCGTGCGGTCTTGTCGTCCATGCCGGCCTGGGCCGCAGCCCGCCCCCGGGGCAGTCCCCGGAGGTCGAGGCGGCGGAGGCGGCGCACCTGGTGATCGCTGACCATCCGAAACTCCTTGGGGCGAAGGACTTCGGATAGCCTACGGGTCGTCCGGGAGCGGGAATTCTAATTGTCGCTGACGGGCTTCGCGGTCACATCGGGACGGGAAATCTGATTGTCGTCGGGCGGGAACTATAGCTGTCGTTCATCACCTGGTACCGGGAAACGAGCCGCACAGGCTCCAGGGGAGAATACAAGGGGACGCATCCCGTTTGTTTTCCCCCCGGTGGGCTCGGTCCCCGGTTGAGCTGGAGGTTCACAGCGCCCGTCGCTTCGGCCCAATTTCCTCCCTGCCGAATCGTTTCATTGCCCCCCCCGAAGTGTGTCTACCAAAGTCGTGAAACGAATGGGTTGTCGGCGGCGCAAGGCGGGGTGGGACAAGGACATCGGGAAACGCGATTCGTTTCACCGGCCCGTGAAACGAATCGTCCCAGGGCACACCCGGCCAGGCGAAGGAAAACCCGGCGCGGCCGGGGCGACGCCAGATCCCACGCCAGCGTACCCCACGGGGCCGCGAAGTCCGCGACCGTGCCACGCCAGGGGTAACCAGGTGCCCGCGCTCTTGAACCAGGCCCTTATGATTCGCTGGCGAGGGCCTGTCCGACCACCGGTCGGAACCCCATAGCGTCCAACGCCGCAGCCGCGTCGTCTCGCCGGAGCAGCTCGCGGAACAGCCGCACGGCGGGCCGATCCCATCGCCCCTTCGGCACGACGAAATCATACTGCTCGTCCTGCATCGGCAGGAAGCCCAGCCCGGAATCCCCGGCGACATTGGCGATGGCCACGCCCCAATCGGCGCGGCCCTGCGCCACCGCGGCGGCGACAGCGTTGTGCGATCGCGCCTCGGTCAGGTAGCCCGCCGGCCGGTGCGTGCCGAGCAGGCGGTCGATGAGGATGCGCGTGCCGCTGCCGCGGTTGCGGTTGACCAGCACGCACTCCGGGTCGGCGAGGGCGACGGCCGCCGCCTCGGACAGCGACCGTCCCTCGAAGCGCGGGTCGCCCTTGCGAAAGACGACGCCCTGCAACCGGCCGTAACCCGGGATCAGCCGCAGGTCGTCGCCGAGGTACGGCCTGTTGTACGTGTTCGTTGTTGCATCCAGAAGGTGGATGCCGGCCAGGTCGCACTCGCCGCGCCGCACCGCCGTCAGCCCCCCGCTGCTGCCCACGGCGAGGAACTTGCTCCGCACTCCCTGCTCCTGCAAGCGGCCGAGCAGGTAATCCAGGCCGACACAGTGGCTGCCGATCACCACGAGGTCGGCCGGCCGCAGCCCGCGGCCCAGCAGGTGGACGTCTACCACGTCGCCGGCCTCCAGGTACTCGCGCTGCCGTGGAATGATGACGAAGCCGTCGGCGCGGCTGAACGTCGTCACCGAGCCGGACCCCTTGCCCATCGGATACGCCGCGTAGTTGAGCCGCGACCCGGAGGGGAGCGTGTCCTCCACCGTCACCAGGCCGACCAGGAGGTATTCCGTCCGGCCGCGCTCGGAGTTGACGCGCATCGGCAGGCGGGCGGACACGACACTGGTCGCCTCGTCGGGGCGGCCGGCCATTCGACGGATTACCGGGGCGATGAACTCCTGAAAGGTGAAGATGGCCGAGGTCGGAAATCCGGGCAGGATGGCGATGGGCACCGTGCGTGTTGTGGCACGGTCTCCCGACCGTGCCACAACACGCACCGCGGCGAGGCAGAGCGGCTTGCCCGGCTTCAGCGCGACCCCGTGGGCGATGATGCCCGGCTCGCCGAGCGCCCCGATGACGCGGTACGACAGGTCGCCGGCCCCTTTCGACGTGCCGCCGGACAGCAGGACCAGGTCGCACGCCAGCGCCCGCCGCAGGGTCGCTTCGAGTCGCTTCAGATCGTCGGGGACGATGCCGAACGGCACCGGCTCGCCGCCCAGCTCGCGCACCGCGTCGGCGAGGATGGTCGCGTTGCTGTCGTAGACGAGGCCGGCGCGCATCGCCGCGCCGGCGGGGATGATCTCGTCGCCGGTCGAAACGATGGCGACGCGCGGCCGCCGTACCACCGACAGCCGCGCCAGCCCCAGCGCCGCCAGCACGCCGGTCTCGCGCGAGGTGAGCAATTCGCCCCGGCGCAGCACCGTCTCGCCGCGGCCGATGTCGGTACCGGCGAAGGTAATGTTCGCCCCCGGAGCGACCGGCCGGCGCACGGTCAGCCGGCCGGCGTCCGCGTCGGTGTGCTCGATCATCACCACCGCGTCGGCGCCGCGCGGCACGATGGCCCCGGTGGCGATGGCCGTCGCCGTCCCCCGCTCGACGGTCTGGCTCGGTTGGACGCCGGTGGCCAGGACCTCGGCGTTGAGGCGCAGGGCGCGCGGGTTGTCTTCGCTGGCGCCGAAGGTGTCCTCGGCCCGGACCGCGAAGCCGTCCACGTTGGAGCGGTCGAACCCCGGCACGTCGAGCGGCGCCGCCACGTCGGCGGCCAGCACTCGACCCAGTGCGTCAGCCAGCGCGACTTCCTCGGCCGGCAGCGGCCGCAGGTCGAGAGCGGCGCGAAAGCGGCGCTCCGCCTCGTCGCGGTCGATCACGTCGAGGAACTGGTCTTGCTGCATGGGAATCCCGGCGAGCGGGGGGCGTCAGCCCCCCGGTAACAGTCACTCACCGGGGGGCTGACGCCCCCCGCTCGCCCATTAGTCGTACAAGTACACCTTCACCTGTTCACCCGGCGCGTGGCCCTCGCTGTCGCGCGGCACCAGGACGAACCCATCCGCCCGCGTCGTCGAGCTGAGGACCGACGCCCCGCTGGTCGCCAGCGGCTCCACCTGCCCATTCTCGACCCGCACCCTCACGTAATCGACTCGCCCCACCGCCGACGCGATCTTGCGCGCCAGCGGCAGCGTGGCGTTGCGGTACGGCATCTCTGGCGCACGGCCCCCCAGGCGACGCACGGCCCGGCCGGCGAACAGGTCGTAGGCGCACAGGCACGACACCGGATTGCCCGGCAGCAGGAAGACCGGCCGCTCCTTCAGGAAGCCGACGCCCGCCGGACTCGCCGGCCGCAGAGCGACGCCGTGGACCGGCAGCTCGCCCAGCTCCGCCACCACCTGCGGGGCGTGATCCTCCTGGCCGACCGACGAGCCGCCCGACACCAGCAGCACGTCGGCGTCGGTCTCGACAAGCGCCGCCCGCACCGCCTCGCGATTGTCCGGCACCAGCGGCAGGACCGCCGGTAGACCGCCGTCGCGCCCCACCAGCGCTTCGAGCATGACCGAGTTGCTGTCCACGATGCGGTAGCCTTCCGGCTTCGACCCGGCCGGCAGCAGCTCGTCCCCCGTGACGACGATGGCGACGCGCGGCCGGCGGACCACCGAGACAGGAGTGGCGCCGAGCGACGCCAGGACCGCCACGTCCTGGGGGCGCAGCACGCGACCGGCCCGCAGCACCACGGCGCCGGCCTCGACGTCCTCGCCGCGCCGGCCGACGTGGCGCCCCGGCGGCACCGCGTCGCTGACTGACACCCGTCCCCCGCTCTGCTCCGCATTCTCCGCCTGCAACACGGCGTCAGCGCCGTCGGGCAGCGGGGCGCCGGTCATGATGCGCACGGCCTGCCCCGCCTCGACTCGTCCGGAGAACGGCCGGCCCGGCAGCGACACGCCGATGACCTCGAATTCGAGCGGGTTGTACGGGCCGGCGCCGAACGTCTCGCCGCCGCGCAGGGCGTAGCCGTCCATCGCGGCGCGGTCGAAGGCCGGCACCGGCACGCCGGCCGTCACGTCACCGGCGAGGACGCGCCCGGCTGCGGCGTGCAGGTCTACGTTCTCCGGCGACAGGGGACGCATGCGGCCGTCGAGCAGCGCCACCACGGCGTCCACTTCGGCGCGGTCCTGGAAGCCGCGCATGCGCACGTCTTTGAACGAACTCACGGTCAGCCTCCTCAAGCCGCTTGCGGCTTAGCGTTCGCGCGAACGCTAAGCCGCAAGCGGCTTGCCCTCACGCATCGTAGCGGAGCCCGGCCCGTGGACGCAACCACCGCGTCTTGGTACGTTGTCCAACGACGCCCGACCCATGCCGGAGGACCCGATGCCCGAGCTGACCTGCGCCGCCGTCGCCAAGATGATCGACCACTCGCTGCTCCAGCCGACGCTGACCGACGCGGACCTCGAACAGGGCTGCTGGTTGGCGCGCGAGCACGAAGTCGCCTCGGTGTGCATCAAGCCCTACGCGGTGCAGGTGGCCGCCGGCATCCTCGCCGGCTCAGGTGTCGCCGTCGGCACCACGGTCGGCTTCCCCCACGGCGGCCACCTGACGGCGATCAAGGTGGACGAGGCCGAGCGCGCGATGGACGACGGCGCCAACGAGCTGGACATGGTCGTGAACATCGGCAAGGTGCTGAGCCGGAACTGGGACTACGTCGCGGCCGACATCGGGGCCGTGGTCGCAGCGGCCCACCGGCGGCGGGCGCTGGTCAAGGTGATCTTCGAGAACAGTTTCCTGGTGGACGAGCACAAGGAAGCGTTGTGCCACATCTGCGGCGAGATGGGGGCCGACTTCGTGAAGACCTCGACCGGCTACGGCGAGTGGGGTGCGACCGACCACGACTTGCAACTCATGCGCCGCTGCTCGCCGCCCCAGGTGCAGGTGAAGGCGGCCGGCGGCGTGCGCACCCTCGACCGGCTGCTGGCGGTGCGCGCCCTCGGCGTCACCCGCGTCGGCGCCACCGCCACCAAGGCGATCCTCGACGAGTGCCGGGCGCGACTCGGGTGATTCATCGTGTCGCGAAGCGATAAATCGAGGAACGGGGTACTCATTCGATGCGACGAATCGTGCTTCTCTCCCTGCTGTGGGTCGCGTTCTTGTCGCCCCGCCCTGCGCTGGGGGACGACAAGGGACACTGGGCCTTCCGCCCCCCCGTGCGGCCGGCCGTGCCGACTGTTCGCCAGGGCGAACGCGCCCGCACCGCCATCGACCGCTTCATCCTGGCCGCGCTCGAAGCGAAGTCGCTGTCCCTCTCCCCGGAGGCCGACCGCGCCACCCTCATCCGCCGCGTCAGCTTTGACCTGACCGGCCTGCCGCCGACCCCCGCCGAGATTGACGCCTTCCTCGCCGACCCGTCTCCGGACGCCTACGACCGCATGGTCGAGCGCTACCTGGCCTCGCCGCACTACGGCGAGCGCTGGGGGAAATACTGGCTCGACGCCGCGGGCTACGCCGACTCCAACGGCTACTTCAACGCCGACACCGACCGGCCCCTCGCCTGGAAATATCGCGATTACGTCGTCCGTTCCTTCAACGCCGACAAACCCTATGACCGTTTCGTGACGGAACAGCTTGCCGGCGACGAGCTGGCCGGCTATGCGCCCGACGGCGACGTCACCCCGGCGATGGCCGAGCTGCTGGCAGCGACGCACTTCCTGCGCAACGCCCCGGACGGCACCGGGGAGAGCGACGGCAACCCCGACGAGGTCCGCACCGACCGCCTCACCGTCCTCGAAGGCACCCTGCAAATCACCATGAATTGCCTGCTCGGCCTGACCATCCAGTGCGGCCGCTGCCACGAACACAAGTTCGAGCCGATCGCGCACCAGGAGTATTACGCCCTCCAGGCGATCTTCTTCCCCGCCTATAATCCCGAGCGCTGGACCAAACCGAATGACAGGGTGGTGTCAGTGGCCGGCCGCGCCGAGCGCACCGCGTACCAGCGCCGTATGGAGCTGATCGACCGCGAGGTGAAAGCTCAGCGTGACAGCCTTGCCGCAGCCGCCCAGCGGCTCAAGACGTCCGCAGACCTCGTGAAGCTGACCGACGACGACCTGGCGAAGCGCTTCCCCGCATTTGCGTCGCTGCGCGAGGACGTGCAGAAGACGATTGCCGTGCGCGAAAAGGAGCGGCCGCCGCCCCTGGAAAAAGTCGCGGCGTTCGTCGAAACCGACCCGAGCCCGCCGCCGCACCACGTCCTGAAGCGCGGTCAGCACAACGCGCCCGGGGCCGAGGTCGCGCCCGGCGTCCCCGCGGCATTCTGTACCAGCGCCAATGTGTACCGCCCCGAGCCGAAGCCGGCGGGGCGCGTCAGCAGTGGTCGGCGCACGGCCTTCGCGAAGTGGGTGACGTCGCCGGAGAACCCGCTGTTCGCCCGCGTCCTGGTCAACCGCGTCTGGCAGCATCACTTCGGCACCGGCCTCGTCAGCACGCCCGACAACCTTGGCCGGTCGGGGGCGAAACCGAGTCATCCTGAATTGCTCGATTACCTGGCGACGGAATTCGTGCGCGGCGGCTGGAGCGTGAAGTCGCTGCACCGCCTCATCCTGGCGTCGGCCGTCTACCGGCAAGCGAGTGCGCCGCCCGAAAAGGCCGCCGAGGCCGATCCCGACAACCGCCTCCTTTCCTGCTACCCGTTGCGGCGCCTGGACGCCGAGTCGCTGCGCGACGCGATGCTCCTGGTGTCCGGCGAGCTGGACCAGCGCCTCGGCGGGCCGTACGTGGCGAGCCACCGCACCGCGGATGGCAGCGTCGAGATTGCGCCGAGCCACGACGGGGCCCGGCGGCGCTCGGTCTGCTTGCAGCAGCGGCGCACCCAGGTCGTCACTCTCTTGCAGCTGTTCGACGCACCGGCCCTCCTTGGCCCCTGCGCTACACGCACCACCTCGACGGTGCCGCTGCAATCGCTGGCCCTGCTAAACTCGGAGTTCCCTCGACTGCGCGCCAGGGCGTTCGCGCGGCGCCTGGACCACGAAGCCGGAACCGATCCGGAGACACGGTTGGGGATGGCGTTTCGCCTGGCGTGCGGGCGCCCACCGGCGGCGGAGGAATTGGCCGCCGCGCGGCGATTCCTGGCGGCGCAGGCGAAGGTGTACGCGGGGGAGAAAGACGCCGCGGAACGGACCTGGATCGACCTGTGCCAGATGGTGCTGGCGAGCAACGCATTCTTGTATGTGGAGTAATGGGGGACCGGACCCGTGAATCCCATCGATTTCACCCTCACCCGCCGTGCCTTCCTGGGGCGGTACGCCGGCGGCCTTGGCTCGCTGGCGTTGGCGCATCTGCTGGCGGCCGACGCCGGCGCCACACCCGCCGACCCCCTCGCGCCCAAGGCGCCGCGCCATCGGCCGGGCGCCCGTTCCGTGATCTGCCTTTTCCAGCACGGCGGCCCGAGCCAGGTGGACCTGTTCGATCCGAAACCGGAACTGACCCGTCGGCACGGCCAACCGCACCCCGGCGGCCTCGAAGTCCACTTTCACACGCAGGTCGGCAAACTGCTGGGGTCGCCGTTCCGGTTTCAGAAGTGCGGCCGATCGGGCGTCGAGCTGTCCGAACTGCTGCCGCACACCGCCGGCGTCATCGACGAGGCGACGCTGGTGCGATCGATGGTCAGCGACTCCGTCGATCACGAGGCGGCGCTGCACTGTATCCACACCGGCAAGACCTTCGCCGGCCGGCCCTCTTGGGGCTCGTGGGTCCTCTACGGCCTCGGGTCGATGCGCCAGGATCTGCCCGCCTACGTCGTCCTCTCCGACCCCGGCGGGCTGCCCGTGGACGGCACCAACAACTGGTCGTCCGGGTTCCTGCCCGCCGTCTACCAGGGGACGCCGTTCCGCGCCAGCGGGACTCCTGTCGCCAACCTCGTCCCGCCGGCTGACGTACCCGCCGACGGGCGCCGTAACCAGCTCGACTTCCTGCGCGAGCTGAACTCCGCCCACCTGCGCCGGCACCCGCGAGACACCGAGCTGGAGGCCCGCGTCGGCCATTACGAGTTGGCCGCCAAGATGCAGACCTCGGTTCCGGCCGTGCTCGACATCTCGACGGAGACGGAGGAGACGAAGCGCCTCTACGGCCTCGACAACCCGAAGACTGCCGAGTACGGCAAGCGCTGCCTGCTGGCCCGCCGCCTGGTGGAGCAGGGCGTGCGCTTCGTGCAGGTATTCCTCAGTGGCCAGCCCTGGGACACCCACGACAAGAACGCCGCCCGGCTGAAAGACCTCTGCGCCATGACCGATCGGCCGAGCGCCGCGCTGGTCACCGACCTGAAGCGGCGCGGCCTGCTCGACTCGACCATCGTGCTGTGGACGGGGGAATTCGGACGGCTGCCGGTGTCGCAGGGTGCCGACGGCCGCGACCACAACCGCCATGCCTTTTCGCTGTGGATCGCCGGCGGCGGCTTCCGAAAGGGATACGTCCACGGCGCCACCGACGACTTCGGCTACCGGGCGGTCACGGACGTGGTGCGCGCCCCCGATCTCCACGCGACGCTGCTGCACGCCCTGGGACTGGACCACACGCGCCTGACCGTCCGCCACGAGGGGCGCGACGACAGTTTGACCGATTTCGGGGTGACGCGCGCCGACGTGGTCGAGGGGCTGCTGGTCGCCCCCCATTGACCCGGCGACGGGACGTAATCGAGGTTGCCGTTTGCCCCATTTGTCCCATTTGCCCGTTGACAGGATGGCCACCGAGGGCTATTCTACATTTTTGGCAAAGTCTTTAATAGTCTCCGCGCCAATTTAAGCCGCCTTTACTATAGCCCGTTACAGATGACCTTGCACCAGTGACCTGGCAGCTTCCGGCTGGATTGCAGGTTGTTTATTGATACCACGAGTGCAAGGTCATCTGTAACGGGCTATAGGACGCAAGTGTCCTCGGGGAGTCATGGTTGCGGCCCGATGAATTCACTCCCGAGGCTCCGGGACGGCTGGTGCCGTCGCCGCTCGGCTACTGGACCTTCGAGCCGGCCCCGCTGCCGCCGGACCTGCGCTTCGACCTCGGACTGGTCCGGCAACTCTCCGAGGCGGATCGCGCGTTGGGAGAATTGGCGGGAGTCGGACGACGCCTGCCGAATCCTCATCTGCTTATCCGGCCGTTCATTCGCCGTGAGGCCGTCCTGTCTAGCCGAATCGAAGGGACGATCACCCGGCTTGACCAACTCTTCCTGTTTGAAGCCGAACCCGGTGAGATCGCTCATCCCGTCGATGTGGCGGAAGTGGCAAATTACGTTCATGCGTTGGAGGATGGGCTGCAGCGGATGGCAGACGGGCTGCCCCTCTGTTGGCGATTGTTGCGGGACGTCCATGCCCGGCTATTACAAGGCGTTCGCGGGGAGAACAGGCGGCCAGGCCAGTTCCGCAATTGCGACGTGCTGATTGGGCGGTCGGGGCAATCTTGGGACGAGGCTCGCTTCGTGCCCCCCGCGCACACCGCCCTCGACCCCATGTTGCGCGATCTGGAACGCTTCCTCAACGCCCCCGGCGATCTACCCGTCGTCGTGCAGCTGGCCCTGGCCCACTACCAGTTCGAGACGCTGCACCCGTTCAGGGACGGGAACGGCCGCCTCGGTCGGCTACTCATCACCCTAATGTTGTGCGAGCGCCGGGTGCTGCCGTTGCCTCTGCTCTATCTCAGCGCCTTTCTTGAACGGCACAGTCAGGACTACAAGGACGGGATGCTGGCGGTGAGTCGCCGCGGCGCCTGGGCCGAGTGGATACGATTCTTCGCTCAGGGCGTGGCCGAGCAGGCCCGCGATGCCGTTGATCGGGCGGCAAAACTACTAGACCTTTGGCAAGATTACCGCGTCCGCGTGAGGGAGGTGTCGCAATCGTCAGCTCCCTTGCAGCTGGTCGATGAACTCTTCGCGGCCCCGTACCTTACGATTACCCGCGCGGCGGAAGTCCTCAAAGTGACGTTTCCCACGGCGCAAACCGGCATGAAGAAACTCGAAGAGCTCGGCATGGTGCGCGAGATAACCGGCCAGAAGCGCAACCGCATCTACCAGGCGCGCGAGATCCTTGCCCTGCTCGACGCTCTACCGGCTAACGCAGCCACCGAATAGCGTAAGGCCGCCCCGCAATGGAAACCTCGGCGCAAGGCCAAGGGGCGCAAGGTCTAACGAAGAGTGTCACCAAGCCGCCCCCGCCAAGCCGCCCCCGTCGCGGCTGAAGAAGACCGGGCCCGAAAAGCGTACGGTCTCATCGGCTGGACTGGCGAGGCGGAAACGGTGCGGCGCGTGGCCCTCGACCTGGCTCGCATTATTTCGCCCGGAGCGTTCTAATTGGCAGTGAGATCGTTTCCGAAGATCGACCGAGGAGGCTCCCACTGATGATTACGGCCACCGCCCACCGCCTGCTCACGGCGGCGGAGTATGCGCAGATCCCCGACCGGGGAATCCCGACCGAGTTGGTCCGCGGGAGGGTGATTGAGATGAACGTGCCGGCGCCACGACACGGCGAGATTTGCAGCAAGGTGGACCGGCTCGTCGGCAATTATGCCGACGACCACGGCCTGGGTCGGGTCGTGATTAACGACTCCGGTGTCATCACGGAGCACAACCCCGACACGGTGCGCGGCGCCGACGTGGCTTTCTACAGCTTTGCGCGGGTGCCGCAAGGGCCACTGCCGGCGGGGTATCTGGATGTCGTTCCGGAACTGGTCTTCGAGGTGCGCTCGCCGACGGATCGCTGGCCGCGGCTGCTGGCCAAGGCAGGAGAGTACCTCGAAGCGGGCGTCTCTGTCGTGTGCCTCCTCGACCAGATGAGCGAGAGGGTGTTGGTGTGCCGGGCCGACGAGTTGCCGTGGACCCTGCACGGCGACGACGAGCTGCACCTGCCGGACATCCTGGGCGACTTCCGCGTGCCGGTGCGGCGGTTCTTCGAGTGACCCGGCGGCGGGCCGTCGTGTAGGATGAAGAGGGAAGACAGGAGGAATCGCCATGGCCAGGTTGCCGTCCGTCGAAGCGACGCTGATCCAGGCCGCCCGGGGCCGTCTCCCGGCCGCGGCGGAGCGCCGCCTCCGAAGACTCATCGCGAAGAGCGAGCGCGGCGACCTCACGCCAAAAGAGCTGGCCGACTACCAGGCCCTGGCCCAGGACGCCCAGCGGATCGACGCCGCACGAGCCGAAGCGCTGGCGGAGTTGGCACGCCGCCGGGGCCAGTCGGTAAAGGCGGGAGGCCGCGGCGGTTCTCCGCGTGCCGCGGCTCCTCGTACAAGGGGAGCGCGCACTTCCCCCACGAGAGACGCGCCGGAGGACCAACGATGACCCTGACTGTTGAAGCTTATTTCGGCCGGGCAGCCGCCATTAAGAATCGGTGTACTCCTGTTTCATGTGTCGGATCCCGGCAGCACTTATTGGGGGGAAAATTCTTGCAATAGCACCTGCAGAGGGCTATCCTCAGCCGTTGAACTCGTGGCCGAGGCCCCGAACGGGGTCCCGCGGGGAAAGCTCGGTTTAAAGGTGCGGCAGATCTGGATGGAAGGTAGCCCATGTCCGCGTCAGGCTCGGTACTCAGCTGGCTCGTTCAGCTCCGGGAAGGGGATGCCGGTGCGGCCCAGCCCTTGTGGGAGCGGTACTTCCCACGCATGGTGGAGCTAGCCCGCAAGCGGCTGCGCGGCGCCCGCCGCCGCGAGGCCGACGAGGAGGACGTGGCGCTGAGCGCCTTCGACAGCTTCTGTCGCGGCGCCGCCAACGGCCGCTTTCCGCAACTGGCCGATCGCGACGACCTTTGGCGGCTGCTCGTCGTTATTACCGCTCGCAAATATCTTGATCTGCTCGCCCGCCACGGCCGGCTGAAGCACGGAGGCGGCAAGCTCCGCGGCGAGTCGGCGCTGCTCGACCCCGCGGAGGGCGGCGGCATCGACGCGGTCGTGGGCCACGAGCCGACGCCGGAGTTCGCCGCCCAGGTAGCCGAGGAGTGCGACCGCCTGCTCGACAAGCTGGGCGACGATGAGCAGCGCTCGATCGCGGTTTGGAAGATGGAAGGCCACACGAATGAGGAAATCGCCAAGCGGCTCGACTGCGCCCTGGCAACCGTCGAGCGCCGCCTGCGGATCATCCGCAAGACCTGTGAAGACGGCCTTTCCACCGAGAGGCGATGACGGGTTCCGCCGGGATTCGTGGACCTTACGGGATACAGCAACGCCGCGCCGTCAGGCCAGTTCGAGGAATGGGGCGAAATAGAGAGGGGATCGACTCATGCCCGAAGAGACGCTGCCCCTGTCGGTGGAGCTGCGCCTCGATGCCGCGTGCAACGCCTTCGAGGCGGCCTGGAAGGCCGCAGCCGCCGGTGATGGCCGCCCGCGGATCGAGCATTACCTGGCCGCGGCGGATGAGGCCGACCGCTGGCCGTTGTTCGCCGATTTTCGCAGGAGCCCAACTTCTCTTCGCTGCACTCATTTCCTTCAGCGGACCGCGGGTTTTCCTCGGCGTTTGCCGGCAACTGAACTCCGAGGCGCGAGTCCCCCGTAGGCAAGTTG
>Ga0116224_10000774_pt1 | contig 23812 bp, 30 predicted proteins | sample Sb_taG_9_FD_89699 | JGI IMG/M metagenome (GOLD analysis project Ga0116224, IMG submission 89699) | Peat soil microbial communities from Weissenstadt, Germany - Sb_50d_b_LC metaG | ecosystem: Environmental > Terrestrial > Soil > Wetlands > Peat | place: Germany: Weissenstadt | collected 2010-09-21 | reverse complement strand
GATGCTGCAGCCGCGTGAACTCGATGGCGAAGCCGTCTTCGAGATGGCGCACGACGCGGCCCTGCACCTTGCCGAGCGTGACCAGCGCACCGATCGGCGGCCGCTGATCGGTGGCGATGCCGGCGCCCGATTGCGAAACGTCGATGATGCGGCAGCTGAGATTGACGCCGTTCGGCATGATCATGCGGCTGATCGGGTTGCGCGGTACGAAACGGCCGTGGCGGCGATCCTCCGGCAGGCCGAGGATGTGACGATTGGCGAGCCAGGTCAGCTGCGCGGCGAGCTTGTCGCGTTTGCGCGGCGTCGCTCCGATCGTCATGGCGAAGCCGTTGGGAAACGTGCGCGCGACGTGGCCTTCGAGCCGTCCCAAATGATCGACGTAGGCGATGACGCGATCGCCCGGCGCGCCGCCGACCGGGGCGATCAGCGCCATGCCGCCCGGCGACATATTTACCACTTGGCAGGGAAATTCGCGCCGGTCCGGCAGCATGTAGCGGCCGAGAAGTTCGACGCGCACGCGCTGAAAGCGGCGGCGCTCTTCACTGAGCGTCCGCAACGCCGGCTTTGCTTGAGCTAACGCCATGCCGCCCCAGTGCTGCTGTCAGGTACCTGCAATCGCTTGCAGGAGCCTAGGCGGCCGATGTTAACGGCGCGTTAGTCGCGATTAATACGTAGCGCGCCGATCCTCATGCGGCGCTCGGTCCGTCTTCCTCCCTCTTGGGGAGCGGGGTCGATCGCCCGCCTTCATACACGACTAGACCACGCCGGCCGCGCGGCGCCATGAACCGCGGCAGTAGCCGCTTTTCCAGCGCCGCCCCGACATGGCGGCGGCCGCCAAGCGTCAACGGACCGATCGGACTTGCGCCGAGCCACAGCGGAACCTTGAGCGGCGCCAGCACGCCGATGGTGCGCGCGAAACTCCGACGCCTCGTGCCGAGCGGTAACAGCAACAATTCGAGGTCGATCGGTTCGCCGCCCGTATTCTGCGCAGTCACACCGGCAACCGTACCGGTGCATTCGTCGGCAAGGATTTCGAGCAGACTGCCGACGATGGTTTTGCTGCCGGCGCCCCACAGAGCGAGGAAAGATTCCCCTTTGAGCTCACGGTCGAACAACGCGCATACGCGCGTGCCGGCAAGACGCACCGGATGACCGGCGTTGCGGTCGAGCGCAAGGATGAAGGCGTCGCTTAACGCGCCGCGAATGGCGCCGGGTTCGATTTCGGCGCGCTCGGGCGCGGGACGAGTCCCGCGCCTCTCCTGCCAATAGGCATATAGCTCACGACTCGCGGCGTGTTTCATGAACAGACGCTCCCGCACGCGCTCTCCCCCTGCCGCACACCTCTGTCCCCGATTGGGACAGCGATGGCAGGGCTTGGCCGTGCGGTAACGGATGCAGCAGGGCGCGTGCCGCGGCGGCGTCCCGGCGCGGCGGAGCGGCGTCAACGTTCGATTAATCTTAAGAAAGGGTTGACGTTGGCGAAGACGGCGCCCCGGCGTAACGTGACATCACCGACGTTCACGCGCTGCCGACTGGCTCCTCGGCGGCGTTTGCGACTAAGGGAGGCGAGGGGATGTGACCGACGCCGCGCGATTTTGGCTCGTCCGATGATCGCCGGCGTCGTGTGCGGAACCCCCGCGCAAGCTGCAAAAGGGAGGACTTAAACGTCCTCCCTTTTTTCTTTAGTTTGCGGACCCTTTGGCGAACGCCGCTTGCCGTCCTAGGGATCGGGGTCTATCTCGGCGAGCGTCAGGTGAATCCCGGTGAGCGAGCGCTCCGAGCCGATTTTCAATGTGCCGGCGGCGGTGGTCGCGACGGTGGTCGCGCTCGTCGGCGTGCATGCGTTTCGCATGCTGATGCTGACCGACGAGCAGGACATGAAATTCCTGCTGGCGTTTGCCTTCATCCCGGCGCGCTACGACATGGATCTCGTCGTCGGCGGTTCGTTTCCCGGCGGCTTCGGTGCCGACCTGTGGACCTTCTTCACCTACGCCTTCCTGCACGCCGATCTTCTGCATATCGGGCTCAATCTCGCCTGGCTGTTGCCGTTTGGCACGGCGCTGGCGCGCCGTTTCGGCACATGGCGCTATGTCGCTTTCATGCTGGTGGTGGCCGCCGCCGGCGCGTTCGCGCATCTGATCAGCCATCCGGGCGCGATGGTGCCGATGATCGGCGCTTCGGCGGCGATCTCCGGCGCCATGGCGGCGGCGCTGCGCTTTGTTTTTCAGCGCGGCGGACCGCTCGGCGTGTGGCGCGGAGAAGCAAATAACGAGGATGCGTATCGCGTGCCCGCCGCTTCGCTGATGGCAACCTTGCGCGACCCCCGGTTCCTCGCATTCCTCGGCGTCTGGCTCGGATTGAACGCGCTGTTCGGCATCGGCTCTATTTCCATCGGCGAGCCGGGGCAACAGATCGCGTGGCAGGCCCATATTGGCGGCTTCCTCGCCGGCTTCTTCCTGTTCAATGCCTTCGATCCGGTCGGCCGGCGCGGCGCATCCGATGCGCGAGCGTGATCGGCAAACCTGCGCTGCAAGCATAGCTGCGATCCGGCGGGGGATATCCTCCATCTGCACCATGGCGCCGCCGCATTCGCGTGCTAATGTTCCTTTTAGAGTCAGCGCTGGTTTTATGGGCGATCCAAGCGAGACTCGATGCTGCGCTGCAACGCGGCGCAGGCAGCCGAGGACGGGCCATCCGAGCGGTCCGCCGGCGCAAAATCGCCCACCGATGGAACCCGGCGCCGACCCAAAACACAATCTTCAGATCGTCGTGACCCGCAGATGTGGGCCGCGCGGTTCGTGAAGAGATCAGGGAGGCTACGATGACCGTTAGCGTCATTCTCGCGGGCAAGGGCCGCGAGGTCGTTACCATCGAACCGGGCGCCAGCCTTGCCGACGCCGTGCACCTGCTCGCCGAGAAGCGCATCGGCGCGGCGCTCATTCTCGGCGCCGACCGGCGCATCGCCGGCATCATCTCCGAACGCGACATCGTGCGCGTATTGGCCGAGCGCGGCGCCGCCGCACTCGACGAGCCGGTGAGCCGGACGATGACGCGCAAAGTCGAGACCTGCGGCGAGAACGAAGCGGTCGCCACCATCATGGAGCGCATGACCGCCGGCAAGTTTCGCCACATGCCGGTCATCGCTCAGGGCCGCCTGATCGGCGTCGTCTCGATCGGCGACATCGTCAAGCACCGGGTCCACGAGATGGAACGCGAATCCGTGGCGATGCGCGATTACATCATGACGGCGTGACGGCCTGATCGATTTTGCGCTGCATGACGCTACCATGCCCGCGGGCTTACGGGCGAGGCGTCATGCGGGGGGTTGCGATCTTTCTTGCCGCGGTGGCGATGAGCGCTGCCGCACGGGGGGCATTGGCGGACGGAAAGATCAGGCTGGCGCAAACGTCGGCCGCCACCAATTGCATGATGACGTGCAACGCTCAGGCGGCGAGTTGTCAGACCGCCTGCGTCGTTCCCGGCACGCCACCCACGGCATCGGCCACGCAGACCAGCAACGCCGCCACGGCGAGCACGACCTGCTTGTTGAATTGCAGCATCACTCAGCTCACGTGTCAGACGAATTGCGCGCGCCAATCGCCGTCACAATAACGATTTTTTTGTTTCGACAGTTCGTGGAGAGAAGGCTCAGCCGAGCGCCGCGATGGTATCGACGATCGGCTCCAGCGCCTTTTCCGTAGCGATCTTGCCGGCGGTGATCGCCTCCGCCGCGCGATGAAATTCAAGCCAGCCAACATGCCCGATATGCGGCGTGATGTGCACGTCCGGCGGGTCGCCGGCGAGCCGCATGCGCGTGATCCGATCCTGCATGATGTTGAACGCTTCGATCATGACGGTGGAGAAACCCGGCCGGGTCTCGGTCGGAAAGATCTGCCGCCGCAACAACCGCTCGACGCCGAACATGCCGCGCAAACCCATGAACGCCTTGCGCGGCGTTCCGGGCGGCGGCTCGACCGGTTCATCGTTCTCGTCCGAGCCATGGCTGGCAATGGTGGCGCCGCGGGCGAAGCGGTCGGCGTCGAGATTGACGGCGATGACCACACGCGCGCCGAACGCGCGCGCCGCCGTGACCGGAACCGGATTGACCAATGCGCCATCGACGAGCCAGCGGCCGCCGAGCCGCACCGGCGGAAATATTCCCGGTAGCGCATAGGAGGCGCGCATCGCCAACGCGAGCGAGCCATGCGTCAGCCAGATTTCATGACCGGTCCCGACTTCGGTCGCGATTGCCGCGAAGCGGATCGGCAGATCTTCGATCGTCGTCGTGCCGATCGCATCGGTGAGGCGCCGCGCCAGCCGGCCGCCGCCGATCAACCCCGAACCGCCGATGCGCACGTCGAGATAGCCGATGATGCGCCGGACCGTGAGCGAGCGCGCCCAGCGTTCGAGTTCGCCGAGTTGATTGTTGGCGTAACAGCCGCCGACCAAAGCGCCGATCGACGTGCCGACGACGATGTCGGGAATGATCCCGCGCTCCAGCAGCGCCTGAATGACGCCGATATGCGCGAAACCGCGCGCCGCGCCGCTGCCGAGAACGAGCCCGATCAGGGGCCGGCCGACCTTGCCCCGAACGGGTCTAGGTCCAACGTCTGCGATCGTCACTTGGTCCCCGTTCCCTCAGGCGAAGAAGAACTTTGCGACTCAAGCGATGATCGGCCACGGTGCGAGCGCAAACAAGGCGTCAGAACCATTATGGTGAAGGTGGCCGCGGCGAAGCGCGTCGCCGCCGAACTTAACCTCGCTTGGCACATGAAATTGCCGTGATTGAGATTGAAAAAACGCTATGCCGATGCGGGGCTTGAGCGGGGTTGGGCGCGCCGCCGCGTGGGCGGCTGCGTTGCTGTTTTCTGCCATCGCCCCGAGCCAGGGCTTGACGCAAAAGCGCGATCTGACCGCGCCGGAAGCGACCTCGCCCATGCCGTTGTCGCCGGGCCCGCCCGGGCCCGGCACGACGCTCGTTCCGCTGGCGCCTTCCGCCGCACCGCCGGTTGCGCAGGCCGTTCCCATGGTGCCGGCCGGACACGTAGCGCTCGCGCTTTCCGCCCGTTATGGCCGGGACGCGCCTGCGATCGGCAGCGGCCTCGTTTGGCGTGTTTATGCAGCCAAGCCCGACGCCACCGGCGTCTTCCGTTTGATCAAGGAAGATCGCGCGGCGTCGCCGACTTTCGTGCTGCCGCCGGGCAATTACGTCGTGCATGCGAGCCTCGGCCTGGCGAGCGCCGCCAAAGCCGTGCAATTGCGCGCCGAAACGGTACGCGAAGTCTTTGAGATTCCCGCTGGCGGGATTCGGCTCGAGGCCCGCGTTGGTGATGTGCGCATTCCCGCCGGGCAAATCTCCTTCGACATTTTCACCGGCAGCCAGTTCGACACCACCGAGCGCCGGCCGATCGCGCAGAATGTGCTGACCGGCGACTTCGTGCTGCTGCCCGAGGGCACTTACTACATCGTCTCGAATTACGGCGACGGCAATTCCGTGGTGCGCTCGGACGTGCGCGTGCAGGCGGCCAAGCTGACTGACATCGTGGTCACCCATCGTGCCGCAGTGATGACGCTCAAGCTGGTGAACGAATCCGGCGGCGAGGCGCTCGCCAATACGCAGTGGACCGTGCTCACACCCGGCGGCGACGTTATCAAGGAATCGATCGGCGCCTTCCCGCGAGTGGTGCTCGCCGAGGGCGACTATCACGTCATCGCACGCAATGAAGGCAAGACCTATCAGCGCGACTTCAAGGTCATCACCGGCGTTGATGGTGAGATCGAAGTCCAGGCGCGGTGAACGATTTCGAAAATCGTTTCGGCCTCCTGACGAAGTTCACGCCGCCTTTTTCATGCGCGCCACGTCTGGCGGCACGGCCTCTTGCGCTAGCGCCGCAAGCGCGGCATCGAGCGGCATCACCTGCTGACCCTCGCTGCCCATGCGACGGATCGAAACGGTTCGTTCCACCGCCTCCTTTTTGCCGACCACCAGCAGCACCGGCACCTTCGCGAGCGAATGCTCGCGGACCTTGTAGTTGATCTTCTCGTTGCGCAGGTCGCCCTCGACGCGTAGTCCAGCGCGCCGCGCCGCCGCGATGGTCTCTTGCGCGTAATCGTCGGCGTCCGACGTGATGGTGGCGACGACCGCCTGCAGCGGCGACAGCCAGAGCGGCAGATGTCCGGCGTAATGCTCGATCATGATGCCGGTAAAGCGCTCGAGCGATCCGAACATCGCCCGGTGCAGCATCACCGGCGTCACCTTGTCGGAGTGCTCGTCGATGTAGAAAGCGCCGAGCCGGCCCGGCATGTTGAGATCGACCTGCACGGTGCCGCACTGCCAGTCGCGGCCGATCGCGTCGCGCAGAACATATTCGAGCTTGGGGCCGTAGAACGCGCCTTCGCCCTTGTTGAGCGACCACGGCCGGCCGGACGCTTCCAACGCCGCCATCAGGGCGGTTTCGGCCTTGTCCCATATGGCGTCCTCGCCGATGCGCTTCTCCGGGCGGTCGGAGAACTTGATGCGCACGTCATCGAAGCCGAAATCGGCGTAGATCGACAGGATCAGGTTGTTGACCGCCAGCACCTCCTGGGCGATCTGTTCCTCGGTGATGAAAATATGCCCGTCGTCCTGCGTGAAAGCGCGCACGCGCATCAGCCCGAGCAACGCGCCCGACGGCTCGAATCGGTGCACCTTGCCAAACTCGGCGATCTTGAACGGCAGATCGCGATAGGATTTCAGCCCGTTCTTGAAAATCTGGATGTGGCCGGGACAATTCATCGGCTTGATTACAAAGGTGCGCTCGTCTTCCTCGCGCGGCTGGACCAGGAACATGCCCTCGCGGAATGTCGCCATATGGCCCGAGGCGACCCACAGGGATGAATCGATGAGCTGCGGCGCGTTGACTTCGGCATAGCTGGCCTCGGTCTGCCGGCGGCGGATGTAGTTCTCTAGCGTCTGGAACAAAGTCCAGCCCTTGGGGTGCCAGAACACCGAGCCGGGCGCCTCTTCCTGGAAATGAAACAAATCCATCTCGCGGCCGAGCCGGCGGTGGTCGCGTTTTTCCGCCTCCTCGATCTGCTTGAGATAGGCATCGAGCTCTTCCTGCCTGGCGAACGCGGTGCCGTAGATGCGCGACAGCATCTCGCGGCTGGAATCGCCACGCCAATAGGCGCCGGCCGTCTTCATCAGCTTGAACGCGTTGCCGACCTTGCCGGTCGAGGTCATGTGCGGGCCGCGGCAGAGGTCGAACCAATCGCCCTGCTTGTAGATCTTGATTTGCTGGTCCTCGGGAATAGTGTCGACCAGCTCGACCTTGAACAGCTCGCCCTTGTCGCGAAACACCTTTTTCGCCTGCTCGCGCGACCAGATTTCCTTGGTGAAGGGTTTGTCGCGGGCGACGATCTCGCGCATCTTCTTCTCGATGGCGTCGAAATCTTCCGGCGTAAAAGGCTGATTGCGGAAGAAGTCGTAATAGAAACCGTTGTCGATCACCGGCCCGATGGTGACTTGCGTCCCCGGCCATAGCGTCTGCACGGCTTCGGCGAGCACGTGGGCGGCGTCGTGGCGGATGAGCTCGAGCGCGCGCGGATCGTCGCGGGTGAGAAACTCGATTTTGGCATCGTGCTCGATCGGATCGGTGAGGTCGGCGAGCTCGCCGTCGAGCGCCATCGCCACCGTGCGCTTGGCGAGCGACGGCGAAATGCCCTTGGCGATATCGAGGCCGGTGGTGTTGGGCGGGTATTCCCGCCGCGCGCCGTCGGGAAAGGTCACGGCGACCATATTCAGCTCCTATGGCTCACTCCTGCGAACGAGCGCAGGTAAGCGTCACGGATCGCTATGTAGCGCATCGAGCGGCCAACGCAATGGGGATGGGATGCCGTCGAATCGCTCAACTTCCGGCGCCCGACACTGCATTGGTCCCGCGCCACCTCGCGTAGCGCCACGGCAAATACCAGCGCGCTTTTGCCGGCAGCGCCTCGGCGACGAAATCGAGCCCTGCCGTGCCCCAGGGTTGGCAGCGAAGGAGCCGCGCCAGCGTCATCCAGCCGCCGGCCCACAGGCCATAGCGCTCGATCGCCTGATCGGCATAGTCCGAGCAGGTCGGCAGATGCCGGCATTGAAAGCCGACCAGCGGGGAGAGCGTGTAGCGATAGGCTTTGACCAGCCCGCGCCCGGCGAGCCGCGGCGCGCGGCGCGAGGTGGCAAAGAGGGCGTCGAGGAGCATGGCTGTTGCGCGTCACTGCGCCGCGGTTTTGGCGGCGGGCTGGTTACCGCGCTTGGCTTCGATCTGGCCGATGGCGTCGACCACGGCATCGAAGGTCAAAAGCGTCGAAGCGTGCCGCGCCTTGTAGTCGCGCACCGGCTCGAGCACGGCGATATCGGCCCATTTGCCGGCGGCCGGAGGCGGGCCGTTCTCCTTGAGCATTTTGCGCACGTCCTCGCGCAAGGCGCGCAGTTCACCGGCGCTGGAGCCGATGACGTTGCGCGCCATAATCGAGGAGGATGCCTGGCCGAGCGCGCAAGCTTTCACCTCATGGGCGAAATCGATCACCTTGTCGCCGTCCATCTTCAGATCGACGGTGACCGTCGAGCCGCACAACCGCGAAACCGCCTTGGCCGTGGCGTCCGGGTCGGCCAGCCGCCCGATACGCGGAATCGTGCCAGCAAGTTCGATAATGCGGCGGTTATAGACGTCATTGATCATTGCAAACGCGCCATTTGGGCGAAGTGTATTGATCTTCCGCGGGTCTATATTGCAAACGTCTATATATGTACCAAAGGCGCGCTGCGAGAGTCCCGGCGTTGCCGCCACAAATGACGTGCTGACATGTCCGACGAAACGCCGTTCGCCCCGCCCAGCGCCGCCACCGAACTGGAAGAGAGCGCCAGGCTGACGCCGAAGTTCGACGTCGACGGGCTTGTGACCTGCGTCGCCACCGACGCCCGCTCGGGCGACGTGCTGATGGTCGCGTATATGAATGCGCAGGCGCTGGCGAAAACCATCGCCACCGGGGAAGCCTGGTATTTCAGCCGCTCGCGTGGGGAGCTGTGGAAAAAGGGCGAGAGCTCCGGCCATACCCAGCGCGTGGTCGAGATGCGCATCGATTGCGACCAGGACGCCGTGTGGATCAAAGTCGAGCAGACCGGCGGCGCCTGCCACACCGGCCGCCGCTCGTGTTTCTATCGCACGGTGCCGCTCAGCAAAGCCGGCGCAGTCACGCTCGAATTCCGCGACGAGCGCGTGTTCGACCCAAAGGCTGTATATCCGGGCAAGGATTGATCAGCCGCCACGTCGCCGGCGATCGGGCTTCGTCATCGCTGCGCGCTCCAGCAGTCGCTTGGCGCGGACAAGATGCGGCCGGTCGTACATCAGCCCGCCGATGCCGACGACGCCAGCGTCCGGACTGGCGGCGAACGCATCGACGATCGCCTGCGCCTGGCGCACCGCATCCGGCGCCGGCGTGAAGATCGCATTGATGATCGGCACCTGCACCGGATGGATGGCCATTTTTCCCGAAAAGCCGTCGCGGCGTGCAGCTCCGCATTCGCGGCGGAAGGCCTCGGTGTCGCTGAAATCGACAAAGACGGTGTCGATCGCGGGCACGCCCGCAGCGGCAGCAGCGGTGAGACACAAGGCCCGCGCCAATCGATAAGGGTCGAGCAGCACGCCCTCGGTGTCGCGGTTGCTCTCGGCGCCGAGTTCGGCGGAAAGGTCTTCGGCGCCCCAGGTCAGCGCGGAAAGCCGCTTGCTGGCGCCCGCATAGGTGCCGGCAAGGAACAGCGCCGCGGCCGTCTCGGTGGCGATCGCCGCGATCTTGATGTGGCCGTCGGGCAAGCCGTTGGTCGCTTCGCGCGCCGCGAGCTTGGCGTCGGCGTGTACGACGGACGCACCGCCTTCCGCCTTCGGCAGCATGATGGCGTCGGGGTTTCCCGGCACGATGGCGTCGAGATCGGCATCGATGAGGCCGGTCTTCAGGCTGTTGACGCGGACCAGGAGATACGGCCGCGTCTTGGCCCCGCCGACCTCCTTGAGGAACGCCGCCGCACTCTGCCGCGCGCGCGCTTTGCCGCTATGGGCGACCGAATCCTCAAGGTCCACGATCAGCGCGTCGGCGCCGCTCGTCATAGCTTTGTCGAGCTTCTTGGGGCTGTCGGCGGGAACGAAAAGGAGCGAGCGCATAGCTTTCCTTCATGCCCCGTCGGCTTGTGGAGGAGGGGTCGAGGGCATGCCAAGGGCATCAATTCACTTCGGCCGGGCACATCCGTCAATGGGAGTGGTGGGCATGGATGAGCGCCTCGAAACCCGGCGGGCTCGTGCCGAGCACTGCCACGACGGCGATGATGGCGGCGCCCAGAGCTACCTCGATCGCGGTGTTGCGGCGTAACTGACGCAATGCCGCCGCCGAGCCCGCCGCGCTCGCGTCGTGCACCAGACGCGGCGTCAGGCGCAGCCGGTTGACCGCGGCGATCGCCACTATGACGAGGAAAAGCGCGATTTTCGCCAGCAAGAGCCGTCCGTAATCCGTTTCCGTCAGCGCCGAGACGCTGCCGGCAAGATACCAGGTGTTGATGGAGCCGGTGACAAGGAGCGTGCCGACGCTGCCGATGCCGACGGTCGAGAAGCGCAATGTCGCCACGCGCGCGATGGCAACGGAGGCTGGATCATGTCCTGCGGCGGCAAGCAGGAGCGCCAGCGGCAGCAGCGTTCCGATCCACGCCGCCGCGGCGATCAGATGCACGAAATCGGCGATCAGATGGACAACACCCTCGATGCCGGCGCCGCCGACGGCATGGCCGGCCCAGGCCAACGCGCCGACCAGGCCGGCGGCCAGCGCACCGACGACGGACTTAATCGGGATCGATTTCACCCCCTCCGCCGACAGGAACGGAACGAACATTCCCGCGAGCAGGCAGGCCAGCACGAACCGGTCAGGCCAGACGCGGCCAAAGCCCGTCTGCGCCAACACGGTCCACAGGATGCCTTCGGAGACTACCTCCGCCCAGCTGCTGTCGCTCATGGACTGCGCGACGACAACGAGCCAGGCGGCGCCCGAGACCACGGTCAAGAGCAAAGCGATCCAGGCGAGCAAGGCAAGACGCCGCCGCAGCAACGCGGGCAGACGCGTCGGCGCGCCGGCCGCGGCAAAGGCAGGCTCGGCGACGAAGACGATGAAGAAGGCCGCGCCTGCCACGCTCAGGGTCGCGGCGTAATGAGCGGCGCGCGCGTAGATCAGCGGGTCGTTCAAGCCATCCTCCCGGCGCTGCGACCGGCGCGCCCGATCATGAACCGCCGACGGTGAACGAGAAGCTTCCCTCGGTGGTGTGGGTGTCGACCGACAGCGCGTGCCAGCGAACGCGATACGAACCAGGGCCGAGCGGCTTGAGCCCGATGCGCATGGTGTTGCCGCTGATCTGCGCCTTGCCTTGATCGACGCGGGCGCCGGCGGCGTCGGTGACCTGCACGTTGCTGAAAGCCGGTTCGAGGTTTTGCGTGAACGACAGCGAAACCTCGCGCGGCGCGGTGCGCAGGGTGCTGCCGACCAGCGGACTGGCATGATCGAGGAAGGCGTGTGCCTGCGCGGCACCGGCCGACAGCGCCGCGAGCAAAAAAGTTACGAGGATGACCGGCGTGCGCATGATTTGCTCCTCAGGAGGCGGGTTTGACGGGAGGCCGAGACGAGCCGCCGATGAGCGGTTGTCCCAGCGTTGAGGGAAACATGTCATCGAGATAAATGTGGAACTGTCCGAGCACGCCGAAGCCGCTGCCGCTCGTGCGGTTAACCGGGATGATCGCTTCAAACCCGATCTGGTAAACGCTCCCCACATAGATCACGCCCGGATTGATCGTGCCGGTGGTGATCGAGGGATTGCCGATATTGTTGGCGACCGGCGTGAACATCTGCGCTTCCACAAGCGGGATCAGATGATTGATGAAGTCGGGAAGCTGAAGATCTTTCACCTCGGATTTGAGGTAGGGCATGCTGTATTGCACCGACGCGCCATACACCAGCACTTGGGGAACATTGGTGTTTTGCGAGATGATGTAGGACGTGGTCGGAATCTGATAACCGACCTGTCCGGTGAGCGCGAGCGGCCGCGCCCAGCCGATGGTGTCGGGCAACTGACCGAGTCCCTGACCGAAATAATAGGTCGGGGTCAGCATCGTATAAGGCGTGCCGATTCCGGCGTTGGTGGCGCCGGTGTTGCCCCAATCGACGATCAGGCCCAACAGCATCGCCGTTTCGGAGGATGGCGCTTTGAGCAGCTGATATTGCAGCGTGGTTTCAAGGTCGCCGAATCCGGCCATGACCGGACCGCCGGGGGTGCGGATCTGGGACCACTGATCGCTGATCCCGAAGCCGAGGTCTTCGGTGATGCGCTTGTCGAATTCCGCCGAGATATCGACTTGACTGCCAGGAGGCACCGAGCCGGTCCTGAACCAGTCGACGGTCGGCAGCGACATTTCGTCGGCGACGCAAGGATCGTCGATCACCAGCGTTGCGGGAAAGAAGCGGGGACCGACGAAACAATGGGCGGAGGCATGTGAGACTGGCGGCAACGCGAACATCAGCACGAATGCGAATGCACGCAAGCGCCTGGAAAGGCTGGGCATCAAAAGACTCCATTTCGCTGAGAGACGACACGGCGGCCGCGGAACGGCCGCCAGCAATCACCCGCGAAGTGGAGGACCTCGGGGACGTGCAATCGAATAATCGGAAAGGCGGGGGAGGGAGCGTTCATCGGCCGTCCACGGGACGTCGATAATTTCAACATTCACACGCGTGAACAACGCGGGCGGCGAACCGATGACTGCGTGATGCGCTCCGGCAAAGCAGAATATGCAGTGGCTGCAACCGAGATGCCCGGGGATACCGGCCGGCGGGGCGGGCGCGCCCTGGGAATCGTGGAGGCAAAGCTCGAAACCCGGCGTGGTGGTATCGGCGCGGGCGGGGAGGGAAAATCCGCCGATGACGATCAACAGGCTTTGCGCGGCGACGGCATAGGCGACGGCAATGCCGATCAGCGGCCGCCAGAGTTTTTTTATGCCACGCTTGAACATGCAGCGCCCATAAGCCCGTGACAATCATCGGAAACGGCAAATCCAAAGTCAACGTGCGAAATCTGGAACGACTGCAAACTGTTCCCGTCACTTCGGCCGCATGAGCATGAAAGCCTGACGGCGACATTCGGCGACGAGCTTGTTGTCCTGGTTGTAGGCGCGATGGTGAAACTCGACGATGCCGGCGCCGGGCCGCGACTTCGATTCACGCTTGCCGATGACCTCGGTCGTCGCATGCAGCGTGTCGCCCTCGAATACGGGGTGCGGGAATTTCACCTCGCTCATGCCGAGATTGGCGATGGTGGTGCCGACGGTGAGATCGGAGACCGACATGCCGATCATCAGGCCGAGCGTGAACAGCGAGTTCATCAAGGGCTTCCCCCATTCGGTCTCCTGCTCGCAGAAATGCCGGTCGATATGGAGCGGCTGCGGGTTGAGCGTCATGTTGGAGAACAACATGTTGTCCATCTGGGTGACGGTGCGCGTATAGCGGTGCTCGATGACCTCGCCGGGGACGAAAGCCTCGAAATAGAGCCCGCCGCGCTTGTGCCGCATGCTCGTCTCCTGGGTCATCCCTGCCTCCTCACTGCTGTTGAGCACCCGTTTACCACAAGGCTTAATCATTCTTAACGCCGGCGCGGCGGATTGGCGCAAGCGGGCCGGGAAATGCTCGATGCATCAGGGCGGGCGCCGGTAAGCTTCCCGAAAATCTATGGTGAACGCTTTATTAACGCGGGCTTCCTAGGATCGAGGCAGAGACTCGTTTGGCGTGAGCAAAACCGATGATCGTCCGGCATTTTCTCGACTGGATACGCACGGCACCGGCCGGCCAGCGAGCCGAAGCCACCAGCGCGCTGGCGCGGGCCTATCTCTATTCCGATCTGTCGCCCGACGATGCCGCCGCCGCCGAAGGCGCGATGCTCATGCTGCTCGACGATGCTTCGCCGCTGGTCCGTCGGGCGCTTGCCGATGCGCTGGCGGCAAGCCCGAGCGCGCCGCCGGCCATCGTGCTGGCGCTCGCCGCCGACCAGCCGCAGATCGCCGCCCCGGTGCTGGCGCTGTCGCCGCTTTTCATCGATGCCGATCTGGTCGATGCGGTGGCGACTGGCTCAGGCGCCGCGCAAGCCGCGATCGCCAGCCGCGCCGCGCTGCCGCGCTCGGTCGCCGCCGCCATCGCCGAGGTCGGCTCGGCGGAATCCTGCCTTGTGCTCCTGGAAAATTCCGAGGCCGATATCGCGCCGTTTTCGATCGATCGCATCGCCGAGCGGCACGGCCACCTTGCCGCCATTCGCGAGCCGCTGCTCGCGCGGCACGATATCGCGCCGGCGACACGGGTGACTTTGGTCGCCAAGCTGTCGGAAACGCTGGCCGGCTTCGTCGCCGAGCGCCAGTGGCTCGATGCCGATCACGCCAAGCGCGTGGCGCGCGAAGCCTGCGAGAAGGCGACGCTGGTGCTGGCGGCGGATACGCCGATGATGCAAATGCGCCCGTTGATCCATCATCTGCGCGTCGGCGGCCAGCTCACCGCCGGGCTGATCTTGCGCGCGCTCCTGTCCGGCAACGTCGTCCTCTTCGAGGAGGCGTTGGCCGAATTGACCGACATGCCGATCGAGCGCGTGTCGGGCATCGTCCACGACAGCGGCAATGCCGCCTTGCGCGCGCTGTTCGATCAAGCCCGGCTGCCGCCCTCGACTTATCCGGCCTTCAAGGAGGCCATCGGAGCGATGCGCGAGGGCGGCTTCGACGGCGAGCCGGGCGGCGCCGCGCGCCTCAAGCGGCGCATGATCGAGCGCGTTCTGACCCGCTGTGAGGATGAGGCGTTGGGCGAGCTTGAGCCGCTGTTGACGCTGTTGCGCCGCTTCGCCACCGAAGCGGCGCGCGAAGAAGCGCGGCTGTTCTGCGACGAGCTCGTCGCCGAATCCCTCGACGACGATCAGCAATCGGAAGCGGCGTAAATCGTAGTCATTGCGAGCGAAGCGAAGCAATCCAGTCTGCGATGGAATCTCGATTGCTTCATCGCTTTGCTCCTCGCATGACGAGAAATCTCAATACCCGAATTGCTCGCGGATGATGCGCTCGTCGAGGCTGTGGCCCGGATCGAACAACAGATGCATGGCGATGGAGTGGTCCATGCTGATCTCGACCGAGCGCACCGAGCGCACCTCGTTGCTGTCGGCGACGGCGTCGACCGGCCGCTTTGCCGCCTCGCGCACCTCGACGGTGACGTGGGCGCGGTCGGGCAGGAGCGCGCCGTGCCAGCGCCGCGGCCGGAACGGACTGATCGGGGTGAGCGCCAGGAGCGGCGCGCCGATGGGAATGATCGGTCCTTGCACCGACAGATTATAGGCGGTCGAGCCGGCGGGCGTCGCCAGCAGCACGCCGTCGGCCACCAGTTCGGCGAGGCGCTCTTCGCCGTCGACCAGGATGCGCAGCCGCGCCGCCTGATAGCTCTGGCGGAACAGCGAGACCTCGTTGATGGCGCGATGGCGATGCAGGCGTCCGGCGGCGTCGCGCGCGCGCATAATCAGCGGATGGATCACGGAGACATGCGCGGCGGCGAGCCGTTCCGCCAGATGCTTTTCGGAAAACTCGTTCATCAGGAAGCCGACCGTGCCGCGATGCATGCCATAGATCGGCTTGCCGGAATTCATGAACCGTTGCAGGGTCGCCAGCATGAAGCCGTCGCCGCCGAGCGCGACGACGACGTCGGCGGTCTCCGGCAGCGCCTCGCCATAGCGGCGGACGAGCGCTCGCCGCGCCTTCTGCGCTGCGGGCGTGTCGCTGGCGACGAAGGCGACGCCTTTGTAACGGGGTCCGCTGGGTCGTTTGGGCATCGTAATGACTGACTTAATGTCTGGTTCGGCGGCCCATGCAAAAACCGGCCGCCACGGGAGATGGGCATGGAACGCGCGGCTTTCGTCTATACGACCTTTCCATCGATTGTCGAGGCGGAGCGGACCGGGCGCGCGCTGGTCGAGCGGCGGCTTGCGGCTTGCGTCAACATCCTGCCGGGCATGATCTCACACTATTGGTGGCAGGGCGCCATCGAGCGCGCGGAGGAGGTGGTCATGCTCGTCAAAACCCGGGCGAGCCTCACCGAGAAGGTGCGCGCCGCGTTGCGGCAAATGCACTCCTACACCACGCCCGCCGTTCTCGTGATCCCGATCGAGGACGTCGATCCGGACTATCACGCCTGGATCGAGGCGGAGACTTCATCCGCCTCCGCATCATGAAACCGAGCGGGGAGGGGATTTCAGCTAATAGGTCGCTGTGCCGTCGATGACGTCTTTGAGCATTTTGTAGGGGCGGCAGTCGGTGCCGCAGATCAGGCGCACCTTTTCGAGATCGTCCTTCGCCTTGAGCAGATTGCCCTGCTCGGCGTGCCACATGCCGTAATACGACCAGGTCACGGCGTGATTGGGGTCGGCGGCAAGCGCCCGCTCGTACCAGATCTTGACGTCGTCGTAGCGGCCGAGCTTGCGGCTGGCGTAGCCGATCAGCGTCGCCACGTCGGCATTGTCGTCGTGGCCGAGCGTGCGCAATGCGGCGATGCCGCGGACGTAGTCGCCCTGGTCGTAAATAAGCGTATAGGCGGCGTGATAACCGCGCAGAAAATCCTCGGCCGAACTGCTTTTGTCACTCTTCGGAGGTTTGGTCTGCGTCCCCTTGGTGGACTTGCCCTGATCGGTCGGGGGCGGCGGTGGCGTTGGATTCTCGTCGCCGACGGCGGCGGCGATGTCGGGGGCGACGAGAACGGCTGTAAACAGCAGCGCGGCAGCAAGCGAAAGCAATGACTTCATGGCGCCTCTCCAGGAGCAACGCGGCAATATACACGGCCGCGCAGGTCTTGACGCGACGCTTCGATGTCATCGAGAAAAAGTGATCTTACAGGGTAGGCTGCCACTCGACCGGAACGTGTTCGTAGCCGCTTGCCGTCTTGACCAGATGACCGCAGGCCGGGAAGGGGAAGTGATAGCCGGTCACCAGCATGCGATCGGCGGCGGCGCGATCGAACAGTTTCTTGCGTGTCGCGACCGCAGCATCGCCGTCGATATCAAAGGCGGCCTGCCAATCGGGATGGCGCGCGAACACAGCGGGATGCTGCGCGGTATCGCCGAGCACGAGGAGCGACTTGTCTCCGGAGTGGATGGCGAACACCGCGTGACCCGGTGTGTGACCCGGCGCCGCCAGCGTGGCGATGCCGGGCGCGACGTCCGTGCCGGGCTCGAAACGCGTAACGTTTTTTGCGATGTCGGCGAAGATGCGCCGCTGATTGCGGAAGGCGAGTTTTAACTCCGGCGGCGCTGCATTCAAGTTGGCGTCGTCCATCCAAAAATTCCATTCCGCGTCCGGCACCGCGATCTCGGCATTGGGGAAGACGAGGCCGTTGTCCTTGTCCTTGATGCCGTTGATGTGGTCGGGATGAAAATGCGAGATGACAATGAGGTCGATCGCCTTCGGGTCGATCGCGGCGGCGACAAGATTATCGCGCAGGACGCCGGCTGAGGACGCGATCTGGCCGCCGGTGCCGGTATCGATGAGAACGAGCTTGTTGCCGGTGTTGACGACGAGCGTGGTGAACGGCGTCGCCAGCTTGTCGGCCGGCATGAAGGCATCGGCGAGCGCCCCCTCGACTTCGTGGAAGGGCGCGTTACGGATGAACTTGTCGGTGATCGGCCGGTACCAGATACCGTCATAAAGCGCGGTCAGCTCGAAAGTACCAATGCGATAGCGGTAAATGCCCGGCGTCTCTCTGCCGGCCGGCGGCGCGGCCGCCGCTGCTGGACCGGCGCGTGCCACAAGCGCGGCAGACGCCGATCTGGCGAGCAGCGTGCGGCGAGTCAGGGGTGTCATGGCGCTGGCCGGTCGCCGCAATCAATGGCAACGGTCGGCTTGGCACCAGGCGCTGCAGGCTTGAGGTGTCTTGCGCTAGGCATTCTCCGCGCACCATCTATCGCAGGCCGCAACTCATCGCGCATTGGCGGCAAAGGCTTGAATGCTCGTAAACGGCGCCGCGATCGACACGATCAGAATGGCGACCGCAAGCAGAGCGTGGGCGCTTTTCATTTCATGTCTCCCGTTTCTTCGCGAGGCGTCAATGCGGACTGACCGCGGTTCATCGGCTCAGGACTTTTGCGCGTGCTTGTGTTTCACCGGTTTGGCCGGATGTGGGGGCTTGGCGGTGTGCTTTGCCCCCGTATCCGGGCGCTGGCTGTCCGTAATCGATACCCCAACCGGGACCCATTCCTCCGCCCATGCCGCCGCCCGCGCCCATAGCCCAGGCGCTCGGGGCTGGCGCAACCAGGCAAGCGACAAGCAGTATTCCGGCGACTCTCATTTTCGTGGGCTTGTTCCTCTCGTTGGCGCACGGACGGATATGTCGCGGCGATTGTAGCGTGGTGCCGGGTGCCCGTTTTCTTTAAACCCCGTGGAGCCACTCAGTCTCACGCTATTCCTTGGCGATCTCAAGGCCGCGTGAAGGCCTTCGCGCCTGTTGCTAATCTTACCCAGTGACTTAGGCTTAAGCGGGTTCGAGCGATGGGGGCGTCAATGCGCACAGGTCTGATTCAGTTATTGATGTTAGCTGGACTTTCTTTACCAGCCTGGGCGGAGCCCGCCGTAGCTTCATCCCCGTGCTTAAACCCTATTCTTTCGAGCGAACCGGACCTCGTAGCTCGAGACGTGCATTTTGTTGTGGCTCCCGATAAGCGATCAGTCGCCGTTACGTTTTGCGTCGCCTCGCGGTCAACATCGCCAAGCTGCCGGAGATGCTGATGAGCAAGCCGTAACAGGTTGACGCAGATCACGATTCGATTTGCTTTTGTTGCTGAGAATGAATAAGAAAGCGGGAGGTACAGGTGAGTTTGCTAACTAGGTTCAAATCAGATGAGAAACTTCAAGCTGAGGCACTAGACATCCTGACGGAGATAATACGTCGCGATCTGCTGACCGTATCAGCATCTATCACTGATCCGCCCATTTCTCTCTCGTGTCGTGTTCGAGAAGCGATTATCGCGGGCAGTCGAAGCGCCGCCCAAAAGGAGATCACGACACAAACGCTTACTGGCGAGCCGGTCAAGATGAAAGGCGGACCGGGAATCGAGTTGTTACTAAGTCAGGTATTTAGATTGCCTCCTGACGAAGAGGCGCAAGTCCGCGCGAGCTTGGCGCGCACTAAACTTGATGGCGAGCTCCCCGAAACTATTTCATGACGGCGTGATGGACGTAAGACCGATCCAGCGGCGATCCCCGTGTGCCGCACGCCGCTTCCCGCCGCCGTGGACGCTCGACGAGGCGAACGACGCCTGCTTCATCGTGCGCGATCACAACGGTCAGGCGCTCGCCTACGTCTACCTTCGAGGATGAACTGGGTCGTGTTCAGGCTCGCCAAGCCGGAGGTCCTGTTTGAATAATGATCTGCTCACGGCGCACCACCGTAGATTTCGTAGGCGTCTCTAAGGTCTTCCAGGGTCCGTAATTGCAGTGTCCTCTTTACCCGAAAGCGGACAGGCGCCGGGCCGGTCGTGCCCTTGCCCGGCGCCATCAATAGCAGCCCTGCCGGTTCGAATAACGGTCGCTATTGCGGTTTGGGTTCTGGTTTCATCATCTGTTGGTGATGATGATGATGGTGGTGGTGGTGGTGGTGATGATGGTGGACGACCATCTTCTCGGCCGGCATGGCGTCCTTCTTCTCGGCCGGCGGCGCGGCCTTATTGTCCTGCGCAAAGGCAGGGACGGCGAGGCCGAGCGAAACGACGGCCGCCAGGGCGATAGCAAACTTATTCATAGAACTCCTCCTAAGCGGTGACTAACTACACGTGACCTGTAGGCAGAAACAAAATTTTGGTCAATTAAGTTTGGCTGGATTAATAGTCATTCATCGCAAGCGCACGCGGGTTCGGCTGAGGCGAGACATGCGGGCTACCGCCGGGTGAGCCTTCCCCCAGCTCGATTGACGGTCTTGCCCTCATGGTTCTGAAGCGACGCCTGCCTACCGCTACCGCTATGGCAAAATTGACCGCCATCTGCCGCACCTCGTCCTTGGTGAGCAGCTTCGCCGCTGATCGGCGCGGGCCACAAGACCTGCGGCTGGACTCGGTGTGACCGGCAGAGGTCCAATGCGGGCCCATGAAACGCCGCGCCGCACGCACCACGCTTGGCGACCTACACCGCGCGACGCCGTGGGTGTGGCTGCATTGCGAACGCTGCCAGCATTACTCGCCGCTCGCCTGCGCCGTTCCCGTCATCCGTTGGGGCGCTGATACGTCGAGCGACAAGCTGCGGCGGTGCGCTCGCTGCACACCATGCGGCCGATTGGGCGCGACGATCCAGCGTCCCAGTTGGGGCGGCGCCGATGTCGGCTTCATGCCGTTTCCGACGACTGCCCCGTAGCGTCGGGGCCGACCGCCGCGTAGTCTCGGCAAGACGCTCATTAAAGGCGGCCGTTGATGTGGAAGTGGGTACTTCTCGTGCTGGTCCTCTCTTCGCCCGCGTCTGTGGAAGCACAGGGGCGCACTTTCGGCGGCTACAAGTGCACTTTAGATTGCAGTGGCCATAGTGCGGGCTACGAATGGGCCGAACGCCGTCCCCCCGACTGAAATCATTAGCTTTACTTTGATGCTTGGTGCTCTCAAGGCCGCCTAGACGCCGCCGCTTCGATAGGTTCGATCGCATTTTTAGGAGGAATACCCATGGCAACAATTAGCGACGTTTCAATCATCAATTGGAACACGGCTGAAGCCAAACCTGTCGCATCCGGGCTTGAAAGGACGATCTGTAGCCAAGGTCTGTGTGGTTCGAAGACGCTGACGGTCTACCAGCGAACGGTGCTGGAAGGTCGTCAGTTCGACGTCCAAGCAGGCGACGACTACCACCTTGTCTACGTCATCGAGACGCCGAAAGAGGGCATCATCAGCTTCAACGAGAAGTCGCACGCAGCCGAGGAAGGTGCCGGCGTGCTTCTCGCCCCAGGCGAATCGGCACGATTTGAGGCGTCCGGATCGAAGCTCGAGCTGCTTCACATGGTGACGCCTAAGCCTCCCGCTGCCGTCGAAGAGGGAATGCCCGGCGGGTCGGGATATTCCTTCAATCGCAAGACGCTCCGCCCTCTCAGTGACGCCAGCGGAGGCCGTGTGCGTCGCTTCTGCGCCGAGTCCACCGTCAGACTTCTCGATGGCAGCAGGCTAACGCCAACCAATGCCATTCAGGCGGGCGAGATGCGCTATCACGAAGGCGGATCGTCACCCTATCATCGGCACGTCGGCACCAGCGCCAACCCCGCCGGCGCCTCCCACTGCTACATCACGTTCAAGGGCCGTGGCGTGGTCCAAGTTGGGGATACGACCCAGGAACTCCAACCCGGCACGCTCGTGTATTTCCCCCCGGGCGTACCGCATCGACTTCGTGCCCACGGCGGTCCTCTCGACTACTTCGAGATCCAGGCTTGGCGGAGCTTCAAGACCGACGTGCTCAGCGAGGAGCCGCTGGGACTCAAGTGGTACTATGACGCCGTGACACCGGGTGCCGCGCGGGTGGAGTGGGACCAGAGCTAACGAAACGGTCTCCGGAAAATTTTATTGGTGCCGGGTGCCCGTTTCCCTCAGACCCCCCGATTGATCGGATTGAGTTTTTTCTGTGTCTTGGCGCGCTCAAGGCTGCGTAAACCATCAGCCTTGGTTGCTCGAAGCCGAACCGGCGGCTATGCGATGTTCCGATGAACACGGCACCGACGCCATTCCCGAATATCGATCAGCTCATCAAGGCGAAGATCGCCGTCATCGCGGCAACAATCAGCGAGCAGCAGCTCGGGCTTGTCCACCACCGTCCCGAGGCGTCGGCTCAACCCGCGCGATGTTTCGAGAACGTCGATCGCAAGGTCGCCCAGGATGGCGGCCGTATACAATTCGGCTGGACCTTTCATCACCGCTACGTCGAACGGATTCCCGGCCCAGGATATCTGTTCGTGACGCACCACGCCGTCTGGCATGCGCCCGACGGTCAACTGATCGATGTCGGGCAGTATCCCGACCGCAAGCATCATCCGCTGGCGCCGGGCGGCAGCATCCTGTTTCTCGTCGACGACAAGGCGCGGCCGGTCAGAACGGAGAACTTGGTCGCGCCGTTGCCACTTCGCTTTTTCGCGCTCGCGGAAGATAGGGAACTCGCGGCCTATGTCGCGAAACTCAATGACGACGAGCAGGAAGAATGCGGGAAGATTTACGCCGGGGCTGAAGAGGAGGAGGAGGAGGAGAGCGGCGGAAACGTCAGGTGACCCTACTCATTCCCCGGCGAGAAGGCCCCGTCCAAAAAGCCATAAGGGGAGGACCGGAATGCTCAGCAGACCGCTTCTTGGTATTTGCATTTGGCTCATGGGGCCTGGTGCTGTGCCCGCGCTGGCGATGAACTGCCCGACATCGGAATACGACCAAGTCGAACAGCGCGTGACGGATGCGCTCACCTGCGACGCTTCGATGCGATTGCTCATGGCGTGCCAGCTTGGCTCTAGCGGCGATGTCGCTTTAAGCCTGATCGTGATCAAGAAATGCGAGGGTGATTTCTTAGTGTCGCTGACCGACCGCGCGCGGCGCGACTACGAGCGTAAGGTCGGTACTTGTGGGGATAAATTCGCCAACGAGAGCGGCACCCTCTTCCAATCAATAAGGGCAATTTGCGCGGCCGACGTTGCGCACGCCTATGCCATCCGGGCCGCCAAGGCCAAGAAGCAATAGCGGTCGTAATCGCCCTACCTGTCGGCGATTGCGGAGAGTGTATCTGGGGACAGCGTCAGTACCTCAGTCGTCACTGCTGCACCCGTTAACAAGACGAAGGCAACAATGACCAGTGCCAAGAACTTGCTCATGCTCGCCTCATGTCCGACGTTTCGCATTGTCAGCATCACGGCCGCGCGGCGATGTGATTGGTGTCACAGGATTTACGCTCCCGGCGGATGGAATAAAGATGCCGCGAGGTGGTGCTCGTCAGGGACCAGGCCGACCGCCGGGTAGCCGCGGCGAAACGGCAAAGATCATTCAGCAAGCTGCCGAAGACGGCGTACTGCCTCTGAAGATCATGCTCGACAATCTGCGCATCTACACCAAGCAGGCGGACGAGCTGACAGAGCTGCTTGATGGCGGCGTGCCGGCGCCCACTGGCGAGGATGGCGCCGCCAATGCCGGCGAAGCACGAGCGGCGATCATCGAGGCCATCGGCCAGGTGGTCGGTCTCCGCAAACTCGCCGGCGAGGAAGCCGCTCGCGCCGCGCCCTATTGCCATCCGCGGCAAGGAGTGCTCGCCGAAGAAGGCGGCACCGAGGAAATGATGCCGCTCGCCGACCGCATCGCGTACTACACGCGGCGGGACGAGATTGCCGTTGTCGGCGACAATGTGGTCGAGTTGAAGCCTTGCGGTGATCAGTCGACCGACCCGGGCGGGTCGCTGTAACCGAAGCCGGAACAAAAGCCCCACCCAATACGCACCCTTCGAAAAGGGCTCATGAGCCTTCGAGCTCAAGTGATTTCGGAGGTCTGAAGTGCTGATTTTCGCTGGGGCGAGGATCGAACTTAGCGAGAGTGCCTGAACCGAGACACTTTATCTTCGCGGTGTAGTGCGCGCAGTAACGAGAGCCTTCATACAGTGAGCGCGAGTATGTACGAGCGTGCGCGAGTAAATGTCGTCGACCAGCTTTGTTGTAATGCAGACGGACCATTAGATGACAGAAAGGACATTCTGCATTGAGAGGGTGAAGCTGCTGCCTT
>Ga0116224_10000761_pt1 | contig 24049 bp, 24 predicted proteins | sample Sb_taG_9_FD_89699 | JGI IMG/M metagenome (GOLD analysis project Ga0116224, IMG submission 89699) | Peat soil microbial communities from Weissenstadt, Germany - Sb_50d_b_LC metaG | ecosystem: Environmental > Terrestrial > Soil > Wetlands > Peat | place: Germany: Weissenstadt | collected 2010-09-21 | reverse complement strand
CACCGAGACGGGCCATGAGATCTTCACCCTTTCGCCGAAGGGACTGCATCGCCCGCCTTATGATCTGGCGACCTCGAAATGACGAGATCGCCGGATCCCCGCTCGGAGCCCAGCGTCCCGCATTATCTCGGACATCGCGAGCGGCTGCGCGAGCGCTTTCGCAAGGCCGGCGGCGGCGCGCTCGCCGATTATGAATTGCTCGAGCTCGTTCTCTTCCGCGCCATTCCCAGGCGCGACGTCAAGCCGCTCGCCAAGGCGCTGCTGGCGCGCTTCGGATCCTTTGTTGAGGTCGTCGCAGCAAGGCCCGAGCGGCTGAAGGAAATCGAAGGATTGAGTGACGCCGCGATCATCGAATTGAAGATCGTCGCGGAGGCCGCCAAGCGCTTCGCCAAGGTCAGGTTGGAAAAACGTCCGGCCATGGGAAGCTTCTCGGCGGTGCTCGATTATTGCCGGACCGCCATCAGCACGCCTTTGAGCGGCGCAGATGGATCGCCCTCGCTCGCTCGGCCTGACGGTCACGGCCGAAGGAATAGAAACAACCGAGCAGGCCCGCTTTCTCGAGGCGCTCGGCTGCCACGAACTGCAGGGTTTCCTCTATTCGGAGCCGCTCACGGCCGATGAACTCGACGCCAAATTGGCCGAGCAAAGCGGCCTCGCGCAGCCGGCCCGCTCGGTCGCCTAGAACCTTCTCCCTCCCACAGGGAGAGGGTCGAGCAGCTCTGCGGCGTTCAATGCAGCTTGAACTCGGCGTCGAAGGTCCTGATTTCAGCCGGCTTGATGAGCATCGCATGGCCGATGCGAACGCTGTGCAGAGGACCGTCGAGTTTCTCCCGCCAGAAAGCCAAGAATTTCATCAAAGTCGGAAAACCGGGCGCAATGTCGTAGTCCTGCCAGACATAGGTTTGGAGGAATGTCGGGTGGTCCGGCATGTGGTAGAGGATTTCCGCCGTGGTCAGACCGTAGCCCGCGAGTTGCTTCACAAAATCGTGCGAAGGTTCGAGTATGTTTCTGATGTTCATCCCCCTGACCTCCGCGCTGTATCTGGTCTCCGATTCGACGCGCCCGGTATCCATGGGCGCCAACCCAATTGCGTCCCATTATAGTTAACGGAGCCTTACCGCCTATCGGTCAATCTGAGTGTCTCGACCCGGAAACGTGGTTGGCCGCGCCGGGATCCGAGGCGGCTCAGCGCCGGCCCGAATTCAGCCGAAACAAATCTTCCTGCGTGTCGATATCGACAGTCACTGCGGCATCTTCGACAGAATATTCGACCACCCCAGCCGTAGCGCCCAGAATCTGGCTGGCGCCGCGATCACCTTCGAGGGCGCCGATTGCCGAGAAAAGCTTGCGGCCGATGAGGACGGGGTTGCCGCGCCGCCCGGCATGCACCGGCACCACCGCAAGCGGCGCGGCCGCCGTGTCGAAGGCTTCGATCAGCCGGTCGATCAGTCGGGCGGAGACGCAAGGCATATCGGCCAACAGAACGAGCGCCGCGGCGGCGCTCTCCGGCACGGCGGCAAGCCCGGCCCGCAACGACCGCGACAAGCCGGCATCGAAATCGACGGCATGAACAAACCCAACATCGAGGCCGGCGAGCGCCGCTGTCGACTTTGCGGCGGCATGGCCAACGACCACCAGGACGGGACGCGCGCGCGAAGCAAGTGCCGCTTCGGCGACATGCCGGACGAGCGGTTTTCGATCGAGCTCGGCAACCACCTTCGGCCCCGCGAACCGCTTTCCTCGCCCGGCCGCCAGGATGATCGCGGCGATCCTGCTCGGCGCGGGCGGGGCAGGCCCGAGATTCATACCGCTCGCTCCGAACGCAGCGGCTTCTGGCGCCGCGCGGCGATGATTTCGGCGAGGATGGAAATGGCGATTTCGGCCGGACTCACGGCGCCGATATCCAATCCGATCGGCGCGTGAATCCGAGCGAGAGTTGGCTCGGCAATCCCCGCTGCGCGCAGGCGCTCCAATCTGTTGGCGTGCGTTTTGCGCGAGCCGAGCGCTCCGACATAGAAACATTGCGCCGCGAGCGCCGCGGTAATGCCCGGATCGTCGATTCGCGGCTCATGGGTGAGCAAAACCATCGCGGTGTAAAGGTCGGGGCCGAGGCGCGGCAGAACCTCCTGCGGCCATTCGGCGATCACCTCGCAATCGGGGAACCGTTCGAGCGTCGCAAAGGCGGTGCGCGGATCTACGATGACGAGATCGAAGCCGGCGAGCTTTGCCATCGGCGCCAAAGCTTGCGCGATGTGAGCCGCGCCGAAGACGACGAGGCGAACCGGCGGCACTTTCACTAGCGCGAACGTCGCGCCTGCTTGCAGCAGGCCGCTCTTTCCGGATCTCAGCCGCTCCTCGAGCTCTTCGCCGAGCGGATCATTAGCGATGTCGGCTGCCCGCACCAATCTTTGCACGCCGGTCGCAAGGTCGGTCAAAAGAATGACCGCGCGGCGGCCGGCGCGTTCCGCATTCAGCGTGGCGAGCAGGTCGCTGCGCATCAATCGACTCGTTCGACATAGACCTTGATCGTGCCGCCGCAAGCGAGGCCGGCGCGCCATGCCGTCTCTTCAGCGACGCCGAACTCGAGCAGGCGCGGTGTGCCCGCTTCGATAACGTCAAGGGCTTCGCCGACCACCTCGGCCTCGATGCATCCGCCCGAAACCGAGCCGAGAAAGCGGCCGTCGCCGTCGACGACGAGATGGCTGCCGACCGGGCGCGGCGCCGACCCCCAAGTCTCGACCACCGTCGCGATCGCGACCATTCTTCCGGCGGCGCGCCACTCCTGCGCCGTGCGAAGGATGTCTTCGTCCAATGCGAGCATGCGACGTCTCCGTCACGAAACGCGGAGCTTATCGGATGACGATGGCAGGTGGGAAGACAGATTGTCCCCGACAAGCAACGGCGGCCCTCCTCTCGAAGGGCCACCGGCTCGGACACAGGCCGTGTCCACTTCCGCTGAAAGCGCCCTATCTCTGGCTGCAAGGGCTACCCGCCGAGCGCTCAGCGACGTCCGCGGCCGCCCATGTGACCCATGTGGCCGCCGCCAATGCGGCCGCCGCCAACGCGGCCGCCGCCGCGGACGGCATGAAATCCCCCGGGCCCACCATGGCCGCCAACCCAGCCGTGCCAGCCCCGGCCGCCGCCCCAGCCAAATCCGCTGCGCCAGGCATAGCCGCACCAGTACCAGCCAGGGCCCTGCCAGCCGTCGTCATACCAGCAATAGTTCTGGCCGCCCCAGAAGAATTGAGTCTTCTCGACGCCCATGAGGTTGCTGGCCGATTGGCGAACCGGCGTTTGGTCGGCGACGGGCGCCGCCTGCGCGACCGAGACGATGGAACTCGCGGCCAATGCCGCCGCCGTGAGAGTTGAAAGCATAAGACGCACGTCCGATATCCTCTAATTTTGGAAGATCACGACTCCCGAGACGGGGTGACCCGAGAGCTCTCCCTTCCTTGCATGTGTTTCTTCATTGCATGTATTGCGATCTAGACTTATGCAGCAAAACCCGATCGCAACTGCAGCAAAACCCGATCGCAACCAGTCCTGACTAGTCTTGGCTGCATGAATGGGAGATGAAGCGCATATCACGGCTGCACGTCGCCGAACCTTACCGAGATCAAACTCAGGAGATCTACAATTCCGCTGCGCTTAAATGGTTCCTGGATAAAAAGATGCTAAGGATTGCTTCGATGGACTGGCGCAACAGCTTTCGGCCTTGAGGAGGCGAGAATGCCTTCGGACGAGTGGCATCAATGAACTTTCGATCGATCTATGAGCATGGCTTTGCACGTGTTGCCGCCTGCACGACCTGCTGCCGTCTCGCCGATCCTGCGGCCAATGCCGAAGCAATCGTGGCGATGCTTGCGGCCTTGCATCAGAGGTCGGTGGCGCTCGCAGTCTTCCCGGAGCTGGCGCTCTCCGGCTATGCGATCGACGATCTTCTTTTCCAGGGCGTGGTGCAGGAAGGCGTCGAGCGCGCCATCGATCGGCTGATTGGCGCCTCCGAAGTCTTGATGCCCCTGATCCTCGTCGGCGCGCCGCTACGCCATGCCGGTCGGCTTTACAATTGCGCCCTCGCCATCCATCGCGGCCGCCTCCTCGGCGTCGTCCCGAAGGTGCATTTGCCGAATTATCGCGAATTCTACGAGCGCCGTCACTTCGCCTCCGGCGACATGATGCAAGGTCAAGAGATCGCGATCGGCCCGCACAGGGCGCCTTTCGGCCCGGACCTGCTGTTTGCCGCCGAGGACCTTGAAGGCCTCGTCGTTCACCCGGAGATCTGCGAGGATCTTTGGGTGCCCATTCCGGCGAGCTCGAAGGCGGCGCTCGCCGGCGCCACCGTGCTCGCCAATCTTTCGGCGAGCAATATCACGATCGGCAAGGCCGACACGCGCCGGCTGCTGTGCCAATCCCAATCGGCGCGTTGCCTCGCCGCCTATCTCTACTGCGCCGCCGGGCGCGGCGAATCGACGACGGATCTCGCCTGGGACGGGCAGACGACGATCGTCGAGAACGGCGTGATTGTCGCGGAATCGCCCCGCTTCCCGGAGAGCGGGCAATATACGATCGCCGATATCGATCTCGATCTCTTGATCCAGGAGCGGCTCCGCCAGGGCACGTTCGACGACAATCGTCGAGCCAACGCGGTGACCGAAAAGGCCTTCCGCCGGGTCTCGTTTCGTGTTGCGCCGCCGGCCGGAGACACCGGCTTCGAACGCGTGGTCGAGCGCTTCCCATTCGTGCCTTCGAACCGCGAAAGATTGGCGCAGGATTGCTACGAAGCCTACAACATTCAAGTCACCGCCCTCGAACAGCGCCTCGCCGCGACCGGAATAGCAAAGGTCGTCATCGGCGTATCCGGCGGGCTCGATTCGACCCACGCCCTGATCGTCGCCGCTAAGGCGATGGATCGTCTTGACAAGCCGCGCAGCAATATTCTCGCCTATACGATGCCGGGCTTCGCGACGAGCGATGCGACGAAGGCCAATGCCCTCGCGCTGATGAGCGCGCTCGGCGTCACCGCGGGGGAGCTCGACATCAGGCCTGCCGCGCGGCAGATGCTTGCCGATCTCAACCATCCCTTCGCCAGGGGCGAGAGCCTGTTCGACGTGACGTTCGAGAACGTGCAGGCAGGTCTGCGCACGGATTACTTGTTCCGACTTGCCAATATGAACGGGGCCATGGTCATCGGAACCGGCGATCTCTCGGAGCTGGCGCTCGGCTGGTGCACCTATGGCGTCGGCGATCAGATGTCCCATTACGCCGTCAATTCGGGCGTGCCGAAGACCCTGATCCAGCATTTGATTCGCTGGTGCATCACGAGCCGGCAATTTGCCCCAGCGGTGCTCTCGACGCTCTCCGCCATCCTGGCGACGGAGATTTCGCCCGAACTCGTGCCGGCCGGCGCCGAAGGTATGGCGCAGCGCACCGAGGCGGTGATCGGCCCTTATGAACTTCAGGATTTCAATCTCTTTTATGTTTTGCGGCATGGCTTTCGCCCGGCGAAGATCGCCTTTCTCGCGCTCGCAGCCTGGGGCGATGTGATGAAAGGAGAATGGCCGCAGGACTTCCCGAAGGACCGCCGCCACGCTTACGATCTCCAAGAGATTCGGCATTGGCTGGACGTATTTATCCGGCGTTTCTTCGGCATGAGCCAATTCAAGCGATCGGCCTTGCCGAACGGGCCGAAGGTTGTCGCCGGTGGTTCTCTATCGCCGCGCGGCGACTGGCGCGCGCCGTCCGACGGAAATGCGCAGGCTTGGCTCGATGATCTCGCGGAAAATCTGCCAATGGCTTCTCCTTCTGCGAATGAGACGCTCTAGATCGTTGAGAACAAAAGCATTTGGCCCAGACCCGCGACTCGGGCGCAGAGGCTCCTGCAACCGCCCGCACACAAGGTTCCGGCGCGCGCTGATTGAGCCTGATCGATGAATTGCGCGGCAGGTTTGGCGTGCCATCTGTCGTCATGTTTGATGCGCATTTATTCGCTTCCCGTCTCTTGCAGCGTGAAAAGTGCGGACTAGTCTAGAAATCTGGATGCAAGCTGGACTAGATTGGTGCACAATCTCAAAGGTGCGAGATGACCGAGATGATCATTGCTGGCGAGTCATTCAACATCATCGTTGAAGGCGACGTGCATGCTCCCGCGGTCGTGCTGTCGCACGCGCTCGGCACGAATCTGCATCTCTTCGACAAGCAGGTGGCGGCGCTCAGACGGCATTTCCGCGTCGTGCGCTATGACGCGCGGGGCCAGGGCAGGAGCGTCGTGAGTCACGGTCCCTATTCGATCAGCCAGCTCGGCCATGACGCGCTCGCAATCCTCGACGCCCTGAATTTCGAAAAGGTTCATTGGATCGGCCATTCCGAAGGCGGAATGGTCGGACTGTGGCTGCTGACCAAGGCGCCGGAACGGATCGGCCGCGCCATTCTCGCCAATACCGCGGCGCAAATCGGCGGCGCCGAAGTTTGGAACGAGCGGATCAGGACCATACACGAGAAAGGCATCGAGGCCTTGACGCCTTCAGTGCTCGAGAACTGGTTCACGCGGCAGTTCCGCGAACATCATCCCGAAGAAGTTCGCCGCTTCGAGGAAGCCCTGCTGGCGACGAAGCCCGAAGGCTATGCGGCGTCTTGCGCGGCGATCCGCGACGCGGATCTGCGTGGCGGGCTTGGTGCGATCGCCCACCCGGTGCTGGTCATCGTCGGCCGCCATGATCCGGTCACGCCTCCCGGAGTCGGGGCTCTCATCGCAAGCTCGATTGCCGGCGCCAAGCTCGTTACGCTCGAAGCCGCGCATCTCTCGCCGGTCGAGGCAGCCGAGGCATTCAATCAGGCCGCAGTCGAATTCCTGAGCGGCAAAGCGGAGAAGAAGACCATGCAAGCGCCAGAAGCCAAATTCGAAGAAAACGAAGACAACGACAACGAGCAGCCGAAGACAGCGCCCGAGCCGGCCGCTGAGGAGGCGCCCAAAAAGCCGCGCCGGCCGCGCGCCCCCCGTCCAAAGCCGCAACCTGCCACAGCTGAAAGCTCGGAGCCAAGCGTATCCATGCCTGAACCGGCGCCCACCGCCCCTCCCGCGGAAGTGCCGGCGCCTCGACCGAGCGTCGAGCCGACACCCGAGCGCGCGGCACCACGCAGGCGCGCGACGCGGAAATCCGCCGTCAAGAAGGCGGCCGTCAAGAAGGGCGCCGGACGCAGGACCGCGGCCCGGAAAGCGGCTGCCAAGAAGCCGGCCCGCAAGGCGGCCACACGGAAATCTGCGGCGAAAAAATCCACAGCGCGCAGAGGCGCGATCAAGAAAGCCGCCAGGAAGCCGGGACGCAAGACCGCCGCAAAGAAAAGAGCGGCACGCAAATCGGTCGTGAAGAGAACGCAGCCGAAGAAATCGGCGATGCGGAAATCTGCGGTGCGCCGTCGGCCGTCCGGCCGCCGTTCGCCTCGGCGCAGACGCTGAGACTTCGACCGCCTTGGCACTCGCGCCTGGCTGCGCCTCAAGATCTGAGCTTGCGCAGCAAGGCCGCCAAGGGGTCGTGGGTCCAGGCGTCGGTGATGAAATCTTCGTGCGGCACGTCGCCGACGGAAAGAAAGCTGACGCTGCCCGGCCGCAGAGTCCGCGGCAGGCCATTCGCAAAGCTCACGGCGCGCGCGCCAAGCTGCTGCTGGAGCGTCGCGTTTTCTTCCGCGGTCGAAAGCGAATAGGCGCTGAAGAAAAAGCTGTTCAGCTTGTGCTTGGCGATCCAGTCGGCGAACGTATCAATCTCGCCATACAGCGCATCGAGGAGAATCACGCCCGCAATCCTTTGGTCGGCGCCGCCGATCGAGAGCGCCGCCGAGGCCGGCATATAGCCGCCGCTATAGGCCACGATGACGACGGGCATCGTCCGGAATGCGGCGCGGCTGCTGCGCTCGCCGTAGAATCTCGCCAGATGTTCGGCCGCCTCATCGAGAAACCGCGCGAAGACATGCGGCTCCCAAAACCGGCCGGCACTTGAATCGAGGGCGTCGACGGCGAACTGCGGCGCGACCAGCACCGCGTTCAAGCGCGATTCGGCGAGCTGCTGCGGCACCCTCTGGCGCGCGGCAACGTCGCGGCTGAGCAGCACCTTGTTGCCGTGCAGAAAGACGATGAGAAACGCAGGCCGACGCGGATCGAAATGCGGCGCGATTGCAAGCAGCACGCCCTTGTCACTATAGGTCTGATCTTCCCAATAGATGCCGCCGCGTGGCGAAGTATGGCCGCGACGTGTCCCGTCGCTGGTGTCGAGAAAAGGCTGGCCGTCGCTCGGCACCACCCCGTCGTATGGAAACGGCGATGTCGCGAAGGTGACGAGACGCATCCGGCTTCCGGCGGCAAGCGAGGGGCTCATCGCTGCGATGATTCCCAGGGCGAGCGCGGCGGCTATCGCCGGCCGGCGCGCGCGCCATCTTAAGCCGTCGTCAGGGCCGCGAGCTCGCTTCATTCCAGGCGCTCTTTCCCGCATTCGGCAAGATAACGCCGAAAAAGGCCGGGATGGCGATGAGATAGGCTGCGCCGCTCAGATAAAGCACGGCGGAAAGGCCGAAGGATGTGGCAACGAGCGGCACGAGCGCGGCGCCGATCACCGAGAAGCAGCCGTTGATGCCCCAGGCCCAAAGGAACATGTGGTCCTTTTCGAGCCGGGCAAGCGAGCCCATGGCGGTCGGCATCGGGAAGCCCATGAGAAAGGCCGGCGGAAAGATCAGAAGGAAACAGAAGAAGAGCCGCAGCCCATAGGGAAACGTGCCAATCCAATCGAGCGGCGCATGGATGAAGAGGCCATAAGCGATGAGAAGGACGCCGATGCAGGCGAGCAGCTTGGGCAAGGTCGCAGGCGCCCGGGCGAGAAAGCGTTCGCTCGTCAAGCTGCCGAGGCCCGAGGCGACCAGCATCCCGGTGATCAAGATCGCGGCAGAGACCGTCGCATTGCTCAAGGCCTGGACGAACTCTGCGATGAGCCCGACTTCGACCATGATGTAGCCGGCGCCAAGGCAGGCGAAATAGAGGATCGTGCGCAGCTTGCCCGGCGCAGAGGAAAAGACCGTCCGCCAGCCGAAAATAACCGGAAGCACAATCAGCGTCGAGGCGCAGAGCGCGGCGACCCCGAGCGTCGCCCAGAGCAGGAGATAGCCCCATTCATCCTGCACGAGCTCCAGCCGGTCGAGGATGCGCGGCAGGTCGAGCGGCTTGATATAGGCGGCGAAATAGGGCCGATCGTTGGTCAGCGGGCGGGCATCGAAGACGTAGCGCTTGGCGATATCGGAGAAGCTGCCAGCGATGAGCGAATGCCAGGCGAGCTGTCCCATGCTGATCGCCGGATCGACCGAAGCCTCGGGCGGTCCTGCGTCGGGCGCAGCACCAGCGTCGGGCGCGACGAGATCATCGCCCGGCGGCTGGCTGGCGTCGAAGAAGATCTGGTTGTGAAAGCCGTCGAGGATCCTCGCGGTCTGCGTCTCGTCATAGTGGAAGCCCGGATAATAGATCGCGTCGAAGGACATGGCCTTGGTGTGCTTTAGCAGCAGCGCGATCTCTGAATCGCTGAACCCGCCCTTCTCGTAGAGAACCGTCGTGGTCGAGAGATAGCAGGCGACCGCGAAGAACTCTCTTGCCACCTGCGCGTCGCCGTTGGCTTTTGCGGCCGCAACCATGGTGGCGTAGAGCTTGAGCACGGATTTCGGCGGCTCTTCCTTGTTCCAAAGCGTCACGGCCAGCACGCCGCCTGGCTTCAGCGCCCGCATATAAGTTTGCATCGCCTCCCGCGTATAGGCGAATTTCTCGACGATGGAGAAGCCGCCGGGGTTCGAAAGCCCGGTGGAATCGGCCAGGCTGAGATCGATGACGTCGTAGCGCTCAGGCGCATGCGCGAGATAGAGGCGGCCCTCGTAGCCGACGACCGTCACGCGGCCATCATGCAGAATATCCCCTGTGAAGCGGCGCAGGCCGTCGTCATGCAGAAATGCATCGAGCACCGCCGGATTGCTCTCGGCGACCGTGACGCGCTTCGATTTGGTGAGCGCGACCGCCGTCGAAAGTCCACCCCCGAATTGTACGACGAATGCGTCGCCCTGCGGCTTGACGAGATAAGGATAGATCATCGGCAGATAGAAATAATAATCCGTCTCGGCTGCCGGCAGCGCGCGGATGATGCCGCTTGGCCCGTCGCCGTCGAGGTACAGGCCTTCATAGGCATTCGCCGGGAAGGCCTTCAGATTGAAGGCGGCATTGTCTGACAGTCCAGGCGCGAAATGCAGATAGGAACTCGCATAGACTTCGAGATAGCCGAACGGCGAGTTACGCGCGTAGACACGCTGCGAATCGGGAAATTTGCGCGCATAGGCGACGCCCTTGTAGTCGGAGACGGCGAGTTTCGAGATGCCGAGCGCAGGCGCGAGCCAGAGATGCGCGCCGAAGGTGGCGATCGCCACGGCGAGCAGCGCGGTGAGCGCGCGGCGGCCCTCGACCGCCATGAACCAGGCGGCAGCCGCCGCAACCCAAAGAACGAGCGGCGCGAGGATCAGATCCTCCGGCGCGAAAACATACATGGCGAGAAGCACGACGAGGCCGCAGAGGCCGGAACCCAGGAGATCGGCGAAATAGACGCGGTTGAACCGCGTCCGCGCTTGCAGGAAGACGCTGCCGAGAAACGCCGCGCCGGCCAGGAACGGCGTGAAATAGAGCAGGAAGTTGGCGAGGAGCCGCCACTTCTGGTTGGGGTCCGAGACGAGGAATATGGCGTTGAACGGCACTTGCTGCGCAAGGAGATTGGCGGCGACCGCGAGCGGCCCGAAGCTCAAGAGCGCAAAGCCGCAGACGAAGCGCCAATGCCGCGCGAACCAGTCCTTCGCGATGCACATGATCGTGCTCATCAGGCCGAAGCCGAGCATGGCGAGGCTGACGACCAGCGAGCCGAAATGCGCCCAACTGCCGATCGCAAAGATCCGCATGATCGCGATCTGCAGCGCGATGACGGCGCCGGCTTCGAGCCCGACGGCGAAATAGACGGGCAGGTCGGAAATCGGCCGTCCGTCTGTTCGCTTCGGCAGGATGGCGAGGGTCATCGGCAGCAAAAGGCGTGAACGGGAAAAGCGCGTAACCTCGTCATACCGTGATCGTCACTTATTGTGGGTGCCGACGATCTTATCCCCCTCGAGCTTGGTGAAGGCCACGAAGGGGACGATCCGGCCATTGTAGATATCGGAGCGCGCGACATTGATCGTGCCGTCGGCGGCCTGATCTTTCACGACCTTCAAAGGATGCTGGGCGCCCGGCGGACCGACGGGGATGACCATAATCCCGTTCGGCTTCAACTGTTGCAGCAGAGGCGGCGGAATATGGTCGATGCCGCAGGTGACGATGATCTTGTCGAAGGGTGCCGCGTCCTCCCAGCCGTAATAGCCGTCGGCGTTCTTGGTCGCAATCGATTTGAACTCGGTGTAGCCGCGCTTGATCAGGCCGTCGTAGACGCCGCGCGTGCGTTCGGCGAGCGGCTTGATGATCTCGATCGTCCAAACTTTGTCGGTGAGATTGGCGAGATAGGCCGATTGATAGCCGGAGCCGGTGCCGATCTCGAGCACCTTCTCGCCCTGGTTCACGTCGATCGAGCTGGTCATCCGGCCGACCACATGCGGGCCCGAGATCGTCACCCCGAAGCCGATGTCGAGAAAGGCATTGTCATAGGCTCGGCCGAGATTCTGCTTGAGGCAAAATTCCTCGCGCGGCGTCAAAAGGAAGGCGCGCTTGTTGGCATCATTCCAAAGATCCCGGTTGGCGACCAGAATCCTGAACCTGTCGAATCTCTCGCCGAGATATTTGGGGTCTTCGCCGCGCGTCTTGACGCCCCATTTGACGAAGGCGTCGCGCGAATCCATGGGCGGCGCAAGATCCCAGGAATAGGGTTCCGGTACATCGGCGAAAGCGGCGCCGAAAAAAGCGGATTCGAGGAGTGCCCCGGCCGAGCCGATGAGAAAGGTGCGACGTTCCATTCGGTCTCCGAGGGGGCAATGGCGGCGAACTTCGGCCTTTCGAAGGCGCCGCGGTGCAGAAATTAACCTGATTGGCCGACGCCCGCCAGCAGGCCGGCGGCGCCTTGGTAACCAGATTTCGTCGAATTGCGAACGACATCTTTATCTCTGGTATGCATTATTGAGCGGGTTTAATGGAGCCCGCTGGTGAAGATCGCCCTAGCCATTGCGACGACAGACCGGCCAGATGTGGTCGGCGCGACACTTCGACGTCTTGCCCGACAGACTCGGGCGCCGGATCAGATACTCGTCGTCGGCGCCGCAGAGAGCGACTTCCCGGCCGCCCCCGACCGCCCGCCACGGGTGAACTATGTCACCTCCGCCAAGGGTCTGACCAAACAGCGAAATCGCGCGCTCGACCTATTGCAGAGCGATTTCGATCTTATCACATTCATTGATGACGATTTCATCCCAACCCGCGACTTCTTCGCCGCGATCGAACGGCTGATGACCGCGCATCCGGAGGTGCTCGCCGTATCCGGGCATATCATCGCCGACGGCATTCTCACCGCCGGCCTCACATTTGCGGAGGCGGATCGCATCATCGCGGCCTACGAGGCGCAGGGGCCGGGCAAACTTCGGCTCGTCGACGACACGGGCACCCATGGCGCCAACATGGTGCTGCGTATGGCGGCGCTCCCGCAAGCGCGGTTCGACGAGAATTTGCCGCTATAGCTGGCTCGAAAATCTGGATTTCACCGCGCGTTTCGCCAAGGTCGGGCGCGTGGTTCGCACCAATTATTTCGGCGGCGTGCACCTTGGCGTCAAATCGGGGCGCACGTCGGGGACCAGGCTCGGCTATTCGCAGATCGCCAATCCCATCTACCTCGTCGCCAAAGGTACGATGCGAAGAAGTCCCGCGGCGAAGATGGCGCTAACAAATTTCATCGCCAATCTCGTCAAGTCGCCAGTCCCCGAGGCCTATATCGACCGGCGTGGGCGGCTCAAGGGCAATCTCCTGGCGCTGATCGACGTTTTGCGCGGCGCCAATCATCCGACTCGAATTCTCGAACTCTGACCGGACCCGTCGCTCAAAATCATTGCGCCGCGAACCGCGCTACGATTGGGCGCAATCTCGCAATCAAAATCTCCCGCATATTGGCGACGTCGAACAAAGCGACGAATAATCCATAGATTATGGTGCCGGCCAGCACCTGTTCGATCAGAGTGATCAGACCGGGATCGTGCTGGCGCAGCGGCAAAAGCGCGGCGGCCATCGCCGCCGTTCCAAGCGCCGCCAGCACGATGTCGCGCAGCCGCGGCCATTGCGGTTTCGACAAAGTTGCGATGAAGACGAGCACGCCGAGCGCTGCGACATAGGCGCCGGTCTGCGCGATTGCGAGGCTCGAGGCGTCAGCGCTCCTCGGCAGAATCATGAGCAGGAGCACATCGACGACACAGGCGATCAAGGCGGCGCCCACCAGAGGCGCCGTCCTTTTGGCAATCTGGAAGATCGGATTGATGCCGAATTGAATGATTGCGGAAGAGAACAGGCCGGCCATCATCAGGGTCAGCAAGTGGCCGAATGGGCCGCGATAGGCGGCGGGCACGACCGCTTGCTGGAGCGAGGGAAGAATCAGCCAGATTCCGGTGCAGGCCGGCAGGACGATGGCGATGACGATCGCCATGTTGCGCGCCACCTGCACGCTGGCCTTGGTCGCGCCGTCCCGTTCGTGCATGGCGACGGCAATCTGAAAAAGAACGACGTCGAGAGTCGAGCCGATGGCTTGCACGGCCTTGCTGCCGATGTCGTAGGCGAGCGAGAACTGCCCTGTTTCCGAAAAGCCGTAGAGAATCGCAGCGAGCGAGCGGTTGGCAAGCGGGATCGCGATATAAAGCAGGTTCGCGCCGACAATCGGCAGGCTATAGCGCATGATCGCCTTGGCAATGGCGAGGCTGGCTTGACGCGGCGCGGTGCCTTGGTCATGTAGCGACGCGCGGGCCGTGATGATCGATCCGGAGAGGCTGATGATGCTGCCGATCAAGGCCATTTTGGCCGAGCCGAACCAGAACGCGCCGCCGCCGGTCAGGAGAAGCGCCAGAATATTCTTGACGACGATGAGCCGCGTATAGAGCCGGTCATGGAACCGTGCCCGCACGAGCGCGGTGTTGTAATCGAACATGCCGTTCGAGACGGACGCCACCAGGGCGAGCGCGATCAGGCCGTTCGACAAGGCGAATCTGACGCCGGAGAAGAGCAGCAAACAGGCGGCGATCGCCATGCCGAAGGCGACGAGCACGAAGGCGACATCGAGGGTGGCCCGCAGCGCCGGATCTTCGCTTCGCGCCCGTTCCGAATAGAACCGTGTCGCGCCGAGGCGCAGCCAGTCGAAGAAAGCAGCCTGCACTGCTATCGCTATGGCGAACGCCAGAGCGAAGCGGCCATATTCCGCCGGCCCGAGGAATTTCGCGACCAGAAGTCCGATCGCGAAATTACAGACAATGTTGACGAAATAGGCGGCGAGCACCTTCATGCCGGCAGCTCATCGGGTATGCCAATCCCTGCGGCCATGGCCTTGAAGTGCAACGCTGCGTAGATCTGGGCGGGGCTGAACATGGGTTCTCCATAAACCATGTCCTCATAAGAATGTCTTGCCGGGAATCCCTACGCGGCGGCGTCATCGCCCGCTCGTCACAGCGGTTTGAACAGGAGGTCGGTTTCCCCTTCGGCGCGATCTATTCTAGAAGGGTGCCATGGCGAATGATGTGACGCTTTCGGCCGCTGCCGCGGCGGGGCTTTTGTCCTTTCTGAGCCCATGCGTCCTGCCGCTTGTGCCGCCGTATCTCACCTTTATCGCCGGCACGACGATCGAAGACGTAGCTTATGAACGGGTCGGCAGGGCGCGGCGCGATGTCTTTCTGGCCGCGGTCCTGTTCGTTCTCGGCTTTTCGACTGTTTTCGTGGCGCTCGGCGCGACGGCCTCGGTCTTCGGCCAAATTCTGCGCGCGCATATAGCCACGTTATCGCTTGTCGCCGGCCTCGCCATCATTCTGATGGGGCTGCATTTTCTCGGCGTGTTCAGGTTCGCCTTCCTGTACCGCGAAAAGCGCGTCGAGGTGGAAAAGGCGCTCGGCCTCTGGGGCGCCTATGTGATGGGGCTCGCCTTCGCCTTCGGCTGGACACCCTGCATCGGTCCGATCCTCGCCGCCATTCTGGCGATCGCGGCATCGGAGCACACGGTGTTGCGCGGCGCGGGCCTGCTTGCCGTCTATTCGATCGGGCTTGGCATTCCGTTTCTTCTCGCCGCCGCGGCCTTGGAACCCTTCATCGGCTTCCTGAAAAAATTCCGCGCCCATTTCCGAACCGTCGAACGCGTCGTCGGCGTCCTGCTCATCGCGACCGGCATAGGCTTCCTGAGCGGCGCCATGCAGAATTTTTCCTTCTGGCTTCTGCAAACCTTTCCGGGCCTCGCCAATATCGGCTGAGCCCATCTCTATTGCCCGAGCCTGTCATAGTCCATCTTGCCGTCAGCGCCCTTCTTCCAGACGAAGATGGCGTAATCCGGCTGCGTGATGTCGCCCTTCGCGTCATAGGTGATGTCGCCGAGAGCCGTCTTGAAGCGCATGCCGGAATGCATGACCTTCGCCATCGCGGCGGGATCGAGCGAGTCCGCCGCCTGCGCCGCCTGCTGCATGACCTGCACGGCGGCATAGGCATAGAGCGTATAGGCCTCCGGATTGATGCCTCTCGCCCTGAATTCCTTCACCATGTCCGCCGCCTCAGGCCGGTTGCGCGGATCGATCGGGAAGGTCATGAACGTTCCTTGCACCGCATCCCCGCCAGCCGCGGCAAAATCATCCGATGCGATCCCGTCGCCGGCGACCAGCACGGCACTGACGCCCTGGTCGCGCATCTGCCGCACGATGAGGCCGGCTTCGGTTGCGAGCCCGCCCCAATAGACGAAATCGGCGCTTGCCGCTTTGATCCTGGCGACGATGGCGGAATAATCCTTTTCGCCTTTGTCGACGGCGTCATAGAGCACGTCCTTGACGCCCTGTTCGAGAAGCCGTTGGCGCGTCTCGTCGGCGAGCCCTTTGCCATAAGTCGTCTTGTCATGGACGATGGCGATCTTCTTGCCGGTCTGCGCCGCCAGGAACTTCGCCGCGACGGCGCCCTGCTCATCGTCGCGGCCGCAGGTGCGGAAGACAAAATCGAGGCCGCGTTCGGTGATCTGCGGATTAGTCGAGGCGGGGGTGATGTTGAGAATCGCATGGTCGGAATAGATTTCGGAAGCCGGCAAGGTCACGGTCGAATTGAAGTCTCCGACGACGAGGCTCACCTTGGCGGCGAGAAGCTTGTTGGCGACCGCAACGCCTCTTTTCGGATCGCTGACATCGTCACCGATAGTGAGCACCATATGTTGGCCGAGAATGCCGCCTTTCGCATTGATGTCGAGGACTGCCTGTTCCACACCATTGCGAAGCTCGGCGCCGAAGACTGCGTCGGGCCCGGTGATGGGGGCGGCGAGTCCGATCCTCACCTCCGCCGCAGCTGGGCTCGAGGCGAGCGAAAGGGCGATGAGAAGCGCGGGGAGAGCACAGAGCTTCAGCATTGATCCTTCCGGGGCCGGGGCGCACCAATAATGAGGGCAGCCAGCAAAAGCCAAGTAATGAAATCGATGCTAGTCTAGGCGAGGCGGCCTTTGTTTGCGGGCCCCGTTTTGTTATCTAACCCAGCACCCGACCTCTCAAGGAGACCGGGTCAGCCTCCGGGAAACGCCAATTGGCCGAAAATCGCGCCCGCACCGAAACGGCCACGCGCGCAGCCGTCGATCCGGCGCGGTTTCGCGAGGCGATGAGCCGCGTCGGCGCGGCGGTTCACATCGTGACCACCGACGGCCCGGCGGGACTGGGCGGGATCACGGCAAGCGCCGTCACCTCGATCACGATCGAGCCGCCGATGATGTTGTTCTGCATCAACAAGGCCTCGCGCTGCGCCGCCAAGGTCATCAAAAATGGGGTTTTTTGCATCAACACGCTGGCGCGCGCCGATCAGCAGCTCTCCGATATGTTCGCTGGCCGCACGGGCCACAGGCTCGAAGAGAGATTCGCCTCGACCGCATGGAGAGTGCTCGCGACCGGCGCGCCGGTTTTGGCTTCGGCGCTCGTCGCCTTCGATTGCCGCCTCATCGAAGCCAAGGAAGTGACCACCCATCTGCTGATGATCGGCACCGTTGAGGCGGTCGAGATCGCGCCCAAAGCCGAGGCGCTCATGTACGCGCATCGCGAATACTGGAGGCTGTAGCGCGCGTTGATCAGGCGCCCACCTGCTATTCCCAAGAGAAAAGCTCTCGCGCGCCACGTAAAACCTTCGATGGCACGGCGAGGCGCGCAGGTCGGCGCCGCAACAGGATGCGCGGCCGCCGCTTGGCGAGACTCATGCCCCGCCGGCGCGGACGCGCCGCCGCATTGCGCAAGACGCTCGCCCCGGCGCAAAGCGCGGGCCTGGAAAGGAAACGTGCCCAGCCTTGCCAGATTTGCAAAATGGCGGCCGTATCCGCGCCCTGATGCAGGTTCACCGACAAATCCGGATCGCTGTGCGCAAGGATAATGCGGCAGAGAGGCCGCTCGATATTGTCCTGACAGGTCAAGAGAACGCCCTGATAGGCTTCGATGGGAATTGAGAGACGCATCTTCACGCCGGAGACCGAGCGTTCGATGCGCACGCCACGTGGCGTGAGCCAGACGGTGCGAATACCGCCGTCGGCGCGGAGATCTGGTACGCAATGGGCCAAGGTCTCGATGTCGCAATGGAGGTTCGGCATGAGGGCACCTCTCTGCCGCCGCGCGGATATTGCGCCGTCAGGATGGAGCGCGATGGCCTGCAAGCCTTGCCGCCAATCTGCTTCCCGAAGGTTGGCTTGAACGCTAAACATTTGAATGAAAGGCGTTCCCTGCCGCCATGCCTGCCAGAGCCTTGGCTGAAATGGAACAATTTTACGCAAAGGCGCGCTTCGCCGCAGGCCCAGAGCCGAAATATCGAGCCTCTCCCTATGCACGGCAGAGCTGGTGTGAATAGAGGCTCCGATCCCGCCTGGATTTCGCTCGAATTAATCATCGCGCGTTAGGATGGCCCATGCGAGACGCGGATCGGCCGTGTCGCTGGCCTGAAAGAAGCTTGATGCGTCAGAAGATCACTCCGAACCGTAGCGATCTCCTCCGCCTCTTGGCGCGGCGCCGATTTTGCGTTGAACTTCCTGGAAAACCTGGCCCGCGGCCAGTATATCAAGAGAGCGATTCGCTTTTGAGTTCGGTTTCCTTCGAGGCGCCGGGTAGCGGCTCCGAAGGCGGAGAGGCAGCCTCGTGTTTCGTCCGCAAGCGCCCTGACTTCTCGGCCCGCGCGGTTCCGGCCGAAGCAAATCCTTCTCTCGGGCCTAGGTTGCAGCAATCGGAGAGTGAACCGGGATGAATGCGCCGCTTTTCAAAAGGTCTTCCAAGAATGAGGCCGATCCGGCGGAGGTTGTGACGGGCTGGCGGGACCTCGACTGGGAACGGCTGTCGCATGCCGATGGCGTGGTCTGCGCGCTGGTCGAGGCGACCCGAGCCGCTGGAGACCTTGCGCTTGGCTTCTTCCACCCAGGCGAGAAGACCAGCGCGGCCATTACCAAGAAGACCGGCGGTTCGCCCGTGAGCGAGGCCGATCACGTCGTCAATCGCTATCTCGAACAAAGGCTCCGCGCCATCCTGCCGGAGGCAGGCTGGCTTTCCGAGGAGTCGGAGGATTCGGCGGAACGGCTTGAGCAGGACCTCGTCCTTATCGTCGATCCGATCGACGGGACCCGCAGCTTTGTCGCGGGAGAGCGGGGCTGGGCCATTTCCGTGGGCGTCGTCTATCGGCATCGTCCGGTCATCGGCATCGTCAATGCGCCGGCGCTCGGCGAAACCTATGTTGCAGTCAGAAACGGCGGCGCACGCCTGAACGGACGGGAAATTCGTGTCTCCAACCGCACCCAGCTCGATGCCAGCGCGTTGGTCGCCGGTCCTCTCGCCCTTGCCCAGGAATTGCGCGACGCCGGGCTCCAATTCGACCTGCTGCCGAAAATTCCGTCGCTCGCCTTGCGCATCACCAAGGTCGCCGCCGGCGTGCTCGATGCCGGCCTCGTCTCGGCCAATTCGCATGATTGGGATATTGCCGCCGCCGACCTCGTCGTGGACGAAGCCGGCGGCCGGCTTGCGACCCTTTATGGTCGCCAACTCCTTTATAATCGCTCTGGAACCCGGCATAGCGAATTGGCCGCGGGCTCGGTGCCCATCCTCGCCGAAATCACTGCGGCGGCCATCCGCGCGAAAGTACAGTAGCCTTGGTTCTTTTGCCCAATTTTTGCTAGTACGTTCTGGCGGCTCGCGATGTTCACGGCGAAACGCGGCGCGCGCGGGAGCCCGCGCACGCAGTGCCTATTTTGTAGCGATGCCGCGATGCGCATCGCAATGGCATCAAACCGAGTTTCTTCGCATGCAGAATGAGTGCTCCAAACAACTTCTCCACCTCGTTTTCGGGGGCGAGCTCGTCAATCTCGAGGGGACCGAGTTCCGCGATCTCGACAGCATCGATATCGTGGGCGTGTTTCCCGATTACGCTTCGGCACATAAGGCGTGGAAAGCCAAGGCACTGGCGACCGTAGATAATGCCCATATGCGCTATTTCGTGGCGCATCTTCATCGCCTTCTCGATCCGGCCGAGCCCAGCAAGTAAAGCGTCGGGTGGGATGAGGCGTGGTTCTCCCTTTATTCCCGCGTGCACTTCATAATATTGAAGCGGCGGTCTTCTGGTCATCAAACCGTCGTTTTCGCTCAGCAAAAACGATTTCTGAGAATGCGCTGAGCAAAATTGCCTGCGGTTTCGCAACAGGAGGCGGTAAGAAGATTGTTGTGACGTGGTAAGCCAGTTTATTGACGAGAGAAATAGCGAAGCTTCCGAGTACTTGCTCGAAGCAGTGTCCGGCGTCTCCTTCTGCGTATGTCCCTCGTGGTCAAAGGTCTTCCCATTCTGCCTCTCTACCAGGCTGTGAGCGCGTCGTTCGCGCCGCTGAGCCCCCTGGTGCTTTATTGTCGGCGCAAATGGCGGCAGGAGCAGTTTGACCGGACCGGCGAGAGGTTCGGCTGGCCGAGCTTGGCGCGACCGGAGGGGCCGCTCGCCTGGCTGCACGGCGCGAGTGTCGGCGAAAGCCTTTCGCTCTTGCCGCTCATCGAAAAGCTTGCCGCCCGCGGCTTCAACATCCTGCTTTCGACCGGCACCACGAGTGCCGCTGCGGTGATTGCGCCGCGCTTGCCGGCGGGTTCGCTGCATCAATTCCTGCCGCTCGACGTGCCGCAATTTCTGGCCCGGTTTCTCGATCATTGGCGGCCGGATCTCGCGCTCATGGCCGAATCCGAAATCTGGCCCAATCTTTTCCTCGAAATAAGGCGCCGCGAAATTCCCTTGGTTCTGGTCAATGCCAGGGTCTCGCAAGGCTCGTTTCGGCGCTGGCGTTGGATTCCCTATTTCATCGAGTCTTTGCTCGAATGCGTGGACCTCTGCCTGGCGCAGAGCGAGGCCGACGCCGAACGCTTCGCCAAGCTCGGGATCAGGCACGTCAACGTTGTCGGCAATCTCAAATACGACGTCATCGCGCCGCCCGCCGATCGTAACGCGCTCGCCTCGCTCGCGGCTCGAATCGGCGCCCGTCCGGTATGGGTCGCAGCTTCGACCCATCGGGGTGAGGAGGAGATCGCCATGGCGGTGCACCGGGCGCTGGCGCATCAGTTTGCCGACCTCCTGACGATCATCGTTCCCCGCCGCGCGCGGCGCGGCGACGAAATTGCCGCGCTGGCCGGCGCGCAGGGACTGGCGGCGCTGCAGCGTTCGCGCGAGGCTCCGGATGATTCTCTGCCGGATCTCTATATCGCCGACACCATGGGCGAGCTGGGGCTCTTCTATCGCCTTGCGAGGATTGCTTTGCTCGGCAGGTCGCTGGTCCGCCCCGGCGGCGGCCAGAACCCGATCGAAGCGGCCAAGCTCGGCGGCGCGGTCCTTCACGGACCCTATGTGGAGAGTTTCGCCGAGGTCTATCGGGCCTTGGATGAAGCGCGCGGCGCCGCGACGGTCGCCGATGCCGACACGCTCGCCCGGGTCGTCGCGCTGCTGCTCAACGATACCGGCAAGCTGGGCAAGATGGCACGTGCCGCCGGCGAGACTGTCAAACGCCTTGGCGGCGCCTCCGCCGCGATCATGGCCGCCATTGAGCCGCATATCGTGCAATTGATGGTCGAAAAGCGCAGATGGGAGGCCTAGCGCATCGCGCGCGAAGCGCGCACACGTCACCGTCATGAAATTGCGCGCGCCTTCCTTCTGGTGGCAGGACTTCCATCCCGACGCGTCGGCGGCTGACCTTTTCGCGCTAAAGCTGCTGACGTCGTTCGGTACTCTCTATGGCGGTGTTGCCGGCCGGCGCATGGTGCGCTCCGGCATTCGCCTGCCGATCCCGGTTCTCTGCGTCGGCAATTTCGTCGTCGGCGGGGCCGGCAAAACGCCCGCGGCGATCGCTTTGGGAAAGCGCCTCGCCGGCAGCGGCGAGAACGTGTTTTTCGTCTCGCGCGGCTATCATTCCTCGGCCGAACACGGGCGGCCGCTTCGGGTCGATGCGCTGCGGCACGGGGCAGCGGAAGTGGGCGACGAGGCTTTGCTGCTCGTCCAAGTCGCGCCGACCATCCTCTGCGCCGATCGCGTCGCCGCCGGGCGGCTGGCGGTCGAGCAAGGCGCGAGTGTCCTCATCCTCGATGACGGGCTGCAAAATCCGGCGCTCGAGAAGGACATGCGGTTGGCGATCGTGGATGCGGCGACCGGTATCGGCAATGGCCTCTGCCTGCCGGCCGGTCCTTTGCGGGCCCCGCTTTCGGTGCAGATCGAATTTGTGACGGCCGTGGTGATCGTCGGCGCCGGAACTCCCGGGGCCGAGATCGCCGAGCGGGCGCGCGCCGCCGGTAAGCCGGTCTTAACCGCCGAGCTTACCCCCGATGCGGCGATCGCGGCCAGGCTCAAAGGGCAGCGGGTCTATGCTTTCGCCGGGCTCGCCCGCCCGGAGAAATTCTACGCGACGCTCGCCGATCTCGGGGCCGAGATCGTCGGCACGGCAAGCTTTCCCGACCATCACCTCTATCGCCGTGCGGAAATGACGAGCCTGCAGCGCGCCGCGCGCGGCGAGAATGCGCTGCTCGTGACGACGGAAAAGGATTTGATTAGATTGGCGGGGCGGAGCGACATGATCGACCCGGACCTTCCACCGCCCATAGCCCTGCCGGTCGAGATGCGGTTTTCGGATGCCCGACCTTTGGAGGCGCTCTTAGCTGCGGCGACCCACGGCGGAGCTTTGTCTGGACATTAGACGGCCCGCGAGCGACGCGGACGCGTCACTTCCCGAGCTTGATGCCCATGCGCTGCAGCTTGGCCTCGTGATGGGCATAGGCCTCCTGCAGGTCGACATTCCAATAGCGCAGGTCCTCGATAGGGATCGGCACCCCGGTCACGGCGCAGCGCACAAAAGTGCCCGGCCGCAGAACCCGGATCTCCCCGTCAAGATATTCGAGTTCCGCTTCTCCGGCGGATAAAGGGCGACGTTCGTAGCGGTTCATTTCGGCTTCAGCTGGTGAGACGACGAAAGATAACTCAGCCCGGCGAGATTTGCCACAAGGCATTCCAAACAAGTGGGACCTCGCGGGGCCAAGATTGCGGCTCAGCGGCCGAAATAGAGGCGGGCCGCCAGAAACTCCGGCAGGCCGGCGGCCCTGATCTTTCGCGCCGCGCCCTCGATGTCATACGACGCGCGCACGAACGTCAGCAATTTCCGCTCGTCATCATAGAGGCAAAAGGCCGCGGCGGGGATCTCGTCGCGCGGCTGTCCGACGGAACCCACGACCGCAAGCCATTTCAGGTCCTGCGCGAGCAGAACCGGCTCTCCCGTGGCCGGAATGCGGCAGACCGGCAGCTTGCGCTCCGCCTGGTGATAGAGCTGCGGGCAATGGACATGGCCGCAGATCGTCACCCGCTTTTGCGTCGCGCGCATCGAACGCTCGGCTTCGATCGGATGCGTGATGTAATCCCAACGCTCTGGATGGGCCGCTTCGGCGTGGACAAGGAGGGCCTCGCCCAACTCCGCCGTGAACGGAAGGGCAGCGAGAAAATCCTTTTGCGTCTTGCTCAATTGCGCGCGCGTCCAGTCGCGCGCCGCGCGGGCATAGGCGTTCATCCCGTCGCTTGGGTCGAGGATCGCCGCGTCGTGATTGCCTTTGATGACGATCGCGCCGTCGGCGTTCAATTGCGCCGCGAGATCGACCACATAACCGGGATCGGCGCCATAACCGACGAGATCGCCGAGAAAGACGAAACGCTCGGCGCCGCGCGCGCGGGCCTCGGCGAGACAGGCGTCGAGCGCTTCGCGATTGGCGTGGACATCGGCGAGGATGGCGAGGAGCGTCAAAACAGCGAACCTTGCGCTCTATTTTTCAGGTCCGGAGCGGCCTTTGTCTCGCGCGGCTTGTCCCCGGCCGTCGCGGTGCGATGACCATCGGCGAACTCGATGTCGAGCCGGGCGCCTGCGGCGACCTGGGCCGCGAGGCGCAGCGGGCGGCCCTCGGCGTCACGCACCAGCGTGAACCCGCGCGCAAGGACCTGCCGATAGCCCAGCGAGTCGAGAAGCTTTTCTCTGGCCGTTAAAATCGCGCGGCGCCGCTCGAGTCCGGCATGGACGAGGTTCAGCATGCGCCGATCCAGGCCCGCGATGCGCTGTCGGCAGGCCGCGATCCGCTCGGTTTCGAGGTCGTGCAAGGCGACGCCGTACTGGAAGAAGGTCGCCAGCAGCGCCGCATACAGCGGGTTGCCGAGGTAGTACGGGCGCCACGGCTGGTCCTCGGACATGCGCAGCACGGCGTAGCCGAGGTCGCGGTCCTTGCCGACGATGTTGGTGTACGTGTGGTGCATGTAGTTGTGCGAGTGGCGCCACTGGTCGGCCGGGCACGCGGTATCCCACTCGAACGTCTT
>Ga0116224_10000760_pt1 | contig 24075 bp, 16 predicted proteins | sample Sb_taG_9_FD_89699 | JGI IMG/M metagenome (GOLD analysis project Ga0116224, IMG submission 89699) | Peat soil microbial communities from Weissenstadt, Germany - Sb_50d_b_LC metaG | ecosystem: Environmental > Terrestrial > Soil > Wetlands > Peat | place: Germany: Weissenstadt | collected 2010-09-21 | reverse complement strand
GGTCCCGGCGGTGATCGGGGTCCCGGCGGTGATCGGGGTCCCGGCGGTGATCGGGGGGCCGGCGCGGCGGGGGCGGCGCGGGCGCGGGAGGTCCTGGACGCGCTGCGGGACTGGTCCACGGTCCGCTGGGTCTTGGTTACCGTGGTCGCCGACCTGCTGGTGGACGTGCTCACCGGGTTTCTCGCGCTGTACCTGGTCGACGTGGCGCACCTGACGCCCCCGATCGCGGCGCTGGCCATCGCGATCCGGTTCGGTTCGGGGCTGGCCGGGGACGCGGCCCTGGTGGTCGTCCTGGACCGGGTGACAGACGTGACCGTGCTGCGGGCCAGCGCGGTGGCGGCCGGGCTGCTCTACCCTGGCTTCCTGCTCGCGGCGGGGCCGGTGGCCAAGCTGGTGATCCTGGCCATGCTGAGCGCGGTCACTGCACCGTGGTACCCGCTGCTGCAGGCGCGGCTGTACGGCAGCCTGCCCGGGCGCAGCCCGGTCGCGGTCACGCTGAGCAGCGCCGCCGCGCTGGCGGGCGGGCTCGGACCGCTGGCCGTGGGGCTGATCGCCGAGGCGTTCGGGCTGTCCTGGGCGCTGGCCGTCCTGGTGGCCGTGCCGGCGGCGGTGCTGGCGGGCACGGGCCGGGGCCGGGAATCCGCGGGCCGGGAATCCGCGGGCCGGGAATCCGCGGGCCGGGAATCCGCGGGCCGGGAATCCGCGGGCCGGGAATCCGCGGGCCGGGAATCCGGGGGCCGGGAATAGTTGCGCGGGATACGTGTTGCCTACTAGTGATGATTTTGCTCTCGACTAGAGCTATTCCGTGTCCCGCCGCCCACTCGACTTCGGTATCCAGCTTATGAAGGGTTTCCCAGTCCGCCCGGTGCCTACCGAGAGCGTCAGCGGGGCCGCCAGGGCCGTCGCTCGGCGCCAGGCTGAGCAGCTCACCCTGGTGCGCCGCCGCGCCCAGCCGGCCGCGGTGTACATCACCCGGCTGACGCTGACCGCGGTGTTCGCCTACCTGCTCGCGCTGCAGTTGCCGGGCGGGTCGACCCGGTCCGTGCTCGCCCCGCTGACCGCGCTTCTGGTGGCGCAGGCGACGTTGTTCCATACCATCCGCAGCGCCGTGCAGCGCGTCATCGGAGTCACCGCGGGCGTGCTGGCCGCCGTCGCGGTGGCCGCGTACGTCCCGTTCAGCTGGTGGGTCCTCGGGCTGCTCATCGCGGGCACGCTCGCGCTCGGCCTGATGCTCCGCCTGCGCGAGGAGACCCTGGAGGTGCCGATCAGCGCGATGCTGATCTTCTCGGTCGACTCGCACGCGGCCGCGACCAGCCGCATCACCGAGACCCTGGTCGGGGCCGCCGCCGGGCTGGCCGCGGGCCTGCTCTTCGCGCCGCTGCGGGTGCAGCCCGCCAAGGACGCGATCGGCGACCTGAGCCGCCAGATGGCCGACCTGCTCGGTCAGATGGCCGACGGCCTGGCCGACGAGCCCGACCCGCGCCGCGCGGCGGAGTGGCTGGACCGTACCCGGGCGCTGCGCGGCGAGATCGAGCGGGTCGACGACGCGCTCGGCCAGGCCGAGGAGAGCGTCCGGCTGAACCCGCGCCGGCTCCGGTACCCCAACTACCCCGACCCGGCCGCCGGCCTGCGCGACGGAGTCGACACCCTGGAACGGGCCGCCACGGACCTGCGCGTGCTGGCCCGCGCGGTCGCCGACAGCGCCCGGCTGGACAGCGGGGACAGCCCGGTCAAGGACGATGAGACCCGTACCCGGCTGGCCGCCGTCATCGCCGAACTGGCCGCCAGCGTGCGCGCCTACGGCCAGCTCATCGAGGCCGACCCCGAGCCGCTCGACGCCCCGGACGCGCAGGCCGAGCCGGCGTTGTCACTGGTGCTCGAAGATCATCTGGAAGAGGCTCAGCGACAGCAGGACCGGCTGGCGGACCTGCTGGCCACCGACCCGGCGGAACGGCCGGACGGCTGGCAGTTGCGCGGCGAGATCCTGGCCCACGTGGATCGCCTGCGCAACGAGCTTCAGCCCAGACGCCCGGCGCCGGCCCACGTGGCGCGCCGGCCGTTGCGGACCCGGGTCCGGGCCAAGCTGCACGTCTGAGGCCGCTACGGGCCGTGGTGGACGGCCTCGACGGGCCGGCGGGTCGTGGCAGACTACCCGGGTGACCGCGTTGAAATTGCCCAGTTTGCCGTTCCGGCTGGAGCCCGCCGGAAGCCCGCCGCCGGGTTGCCGGGTCCGGCACGGAGCGCTGATCCTCAGCGCGGCGGCCGGGACCGACCTGTTCGTCGATCCCGCGGGGACCGATCCCGGCCAGGTCCCGGACGCGGGCCGCTTCGTCGGCTTGCCCCCGGCAGGTGACTTCACGCTGGCGGCACAGGTCCGGGTGGGGTTCGGGCGCATGTACGACGCGGGCGTGCTGCTGCTGCACGCCCGCGAACGGCACTGGGCCAAGCTGTGCTTCGAGTACTCGCCGCAGCTCCGGCCGACCGCGGTCACGGTCGTGACCAAGGGCGTCTCCGACGACTGCAACTCCTTCGAGGTGGACGGCGACACCTTGTGGCTGCGGATCACCCGGTCGGGGGCGGCCTGGGCCTTCCACGCCTCGGCGGACGGGTCCTGGTGGCGCCTGCTGCGGTACTTCGCCCTCGGCGGGGACCCGGCGGAGCTGATCCGGGTCGGCTTCCTGGCCCAGTCGCCGACCGGTGAGGGCTGTACCGCCACCTTCGACCACATCTCGTTCCAGCCGGGCGCCCCGGAGAATCTCCGCGACGGCAGCTGACGTGCCAGCGAAGGTCGTCACGGCGGTCGCCCTCTACGGTGCCAAGAAAGGACCGCTCCGGGAGCTGCTCCAGGCCACACAGGAGATTCTGCGCGGACAGCTTGGCGCCGGATTCCGCCCTTACACGCTGGACCAGATCCACAGCACTTTGATCAGGCTCGACTGGCTGCCCGACAGCCGGACCGGGCTGGCCGTAAACACGCGGTATCGCGAGGTCACCGGCGCTGCCGACCCGATGGCTCCGGCCCGGGCGCTGCAGATCCTTGGTTCGTTCGGAGAATCTGCGCACCGTATTCGCATTGGCGGATACCGGCCGGGCAGCCCGGCGACGTTCTCGAGTCGCGGCGCGCATCCGCACGACCGGATGTTCTCCGTCCAGGGGCCAGCCTTCGTGCTCGTAGGGTGGCCGCTCGCGACGATAACCGGCGGAATTTCCGTGAAGCCTCTCGACGACCTCCGCCGGAATATGAAAGATGCGAATGTCCTGCACTGGTACCACGAGTCGCCCTCTGACATCGACAACGATTTTCATCTCGTCGTGGGCCATCATGACGGCGCTCCGCTCGCTCAGGCTCCGGCGGCGGTTGGGGCGGTACGTCAACATCTGGCAGAGCATCCAGCGGAGGTGGACGTCGGTATCGGCCAAGTGACCGTTATCGCGTCCGATTCACCCACACTGACGCCCGCGAGATTCATCGGACGGCTCCCAGGGGATCGCGCCGAGATAATGGAACTGTTCCGGTAAGCCCAGCCGATGGGATGTGGCAGCCTGCTGGCTCTAACCCGTAGGTACCGCCCGCCCGACCCTGCCGTCAAGGGGGTAGCGTCGATCGTTAGTGGGCGGTCGCCCGATGGCAGCCCGGTGGCCCGGGAGGTAGGCAGATGGCCAGGACCGTTGCCGAAGGCATGTGGGAGATGCTGGCGTCGGCGGGGGTGCGGCGATGCTACGGGATCGTGGGCGACGCGCTGAACCCGGTGATCGATGCGTTGCGGCGCAATGGCTCGGTGGACTTCGTCCACGTGCGCCATGAGGAGTACGGCGTGTTCGCCGCCGTCGCGGAAGCGCGGCTGACCGGCAACCCGGTCGCGGTGTGCGGCACCGCGGGACCGGGCGTGACGCACCTGATCAACGGCCTGCTCGACGCGCGGAAGGAACGCGTGCCGGTCATCGCGATAGCCGGAGACGTCGAGTCGTCGCTGCTGGACTCGGGCGCCCTGGAGGAGCTGAACCCGTACACGTTCTTCGGCACCGCCGCGCTGTACATCGGGCGGCTGGTCAACCCGGGGCAGCTGCGGTCCCTGGTGAGCACCGCGATCACCACCGCTGTGGCCGAACGGGGCCCGGTGGTGATCTCGCTGCCAGGCGACGTGGCGGTCGCCGACGCGCCGTCGGTCTCGCTGCGGGTGCCGCTGCCCGCCACGACGATCGGCGCGGCCTCCGCCGCCGACCTGGCCGCCATGGCCGGCCTGATCAACCAGGCCGAGACGGTGGCCATCTTCGGCGGGGACGGCTGCGCGCAGGCGCAGGACGAGGTGCGCGAGCTTGCCGCGCGGCTCAAGGCGCCGGTCGGCTACAGCTTCAAGGGCAAGCCGTGGCTCGAGCACGACAATCCCAACGCGGTCGGCATGACCGGCCTGCTCGGGTACGGCGGCTGCCACGGCGCGATCAACACCGCCGACGTGCTGCTGATGCTCGGCACCGATTTCCCCTTCAGTGACTTCCTGCCGGACAAGAAGGTGAAGACCATTCAGGTCGACCGCGACCCCGGGCACATCGGCCGCCGGGCGCCGCTGGAGCTGGGCGTGGTCGGCGACGTGGCGGCGACGCTGCGCGCGCTGGCGCCGATGGTCCAGGACAAGCACGGCGATCACTTCCTGCGCCAGCACGTGGCGCAGACCGAGCACGCGCGGCGGCGGCTCGGGCACTACGTCACCAAGGGACCCGGCCTCAAGCCGATCCGGCCCGAGTACGTCGCCGCCGTCCTGTCCGAGCTGGCCGACGACGACGCGGTCTTCACCGTGGACACCGGCACGCCCTGCATCTGGGCCGCCCGGCACATCTCCTACGGCCGCGGCCGCCGGATGTTCGGCTCGTTCACCTGGGCGTCCATGGCCAACGCCTCGCCGAACGCCTTCGGCGCCGCGCTGTCCTTCCCCGGGCGGCAGGCCATTGCCTTGTGCGGCGACGGCGGCTTCACCATGCTCGGGCTGGGCGACCTGCTGACCCAGGTCCAGCGCAAGGCCCGCGTCGTGAACGTCATCTTCAACAACGGCATGCTGGATTTTGTCAACCTCGAGCAGCAAGAGGCTGGTTTCGTCCCGTTCGGGACTGACTTCGTGAACCCGGACTTCAGCCAGGTAGCCACGGCGCTCGGCGCCCGCGGCATCCGCGTCGAGGAGCCCGGCGACGTACGCGACGCCCTGCAGGCAGCGCTCGCCCACACCGACGGGCCCGTCGTGGTGGACATGGTGGTGGACCGCTACGCGCTCTCCCTGCCCTCCCACATCCCGGCTGCGACGGCCAAGGGCTTCACGCTCAGCATCGCCAAGCAGGTGCTGAGCGGCAAGATGGACGACGTTATCGAGACCGTCGAGCACAACGTCCGGCTCCTCTGACCCCGGCGATCCTCAGCTGGCCCAGCGAGGGACAGGCACCGCTGAGGCGCCGCGCTCATTCGTTTCTCTGCTCATTCGTTTCTGGCGACCTCGGGTCCGGTGATGCGGGCCAGCAGCGGGAAGGTGGCCGCGATGATGCAGAGGGCCGCCAGGATCCCGCCCGCGGTGATGAGGTAGTACGCGATGCCGGGGGCCACCATCGGGTAGTGCTGCGCCACGGAGGCGTACTCCGCGGCGGCGCCGAACCCGGCGCCGATCGCGACCGCGGCGACGGCGAGCAGCGGGACGGCGCTTTCCAGCGAGACGACGCGGCGCAGCGTGGCCAGCCGGGCACCGGTGAGCCGCAGCAGGCTGAACGGCCGCTTGCGGTCGGCGAGCCCGGCCGCGATGGCCGCGGCGAGCGTGCAGCCGGCGATCGGCAGGCTGACCAGGACCACGGTGTTCGCGAGCTGCCGGTAGGCGTCGTTGCTGGTTCTGTCCTGCGCGACCAGGTCACCGAGGGTGGACGGCGCGTTGATGGCGGGATAGGCGGGCGCGCTCTCCAGCACCGTCCTTGCCTGCTCGATCGATGGCACGGAGCCGTTCGTCGCCACGTTGATGGCGTCCACTCCGAGGCTATCCAGCCGCGCGACCGGGACGTTCACGGCTGGCCAGGTGATCCCGGCGGTCTGCACGCCCCACAGGCCCCCCTCTCCGAGCCCGTCTTTCGGGAACGCCGCCGCTGCCGCCCCCGCGGGGCAGCGGCCAAGGGCGGGAACGGCCGCGAGCTGCGCGCACGAGACCACGCCTGCCGGAACCGGAACCAGGGGGCCGCCGGGATAGGCGGTGCTGCCGACCAGGGCCCCGGGAATGGTGAGCCGCGGGTCCGCGCGGACCACGACGACTCCCTGCACGCCGGGAATCGCGCGCAGCTGGACCGCGAGCGGGGCGGCGGGCGCGGCCGGTCCCGGGCCTGTCGTCAACGGGTTTCCCCCGGACGCGGGGCCGTACGTCTGGTCCGCCAACTGGTCCTGCACCATGGACGCGGCTGAGGCGCTGCCGAACCGCGTGACGTCCTTGGCGTCCTGCGTGGTGATGGCCACGACGGCCACGGTGGTGATGAACAGGGCGAGCACCAGGCCGCTGACGGCGCGGAAGGCGGCCCTTGGGTCGTCGGCGAGGCGACGGGCGGCGAGCAGTGCGGCAGGGCGGCTGGTCCGCCGGGCCATGACCCGGGCCGCAGCCATGGTCAGCCACGGGCCCGCGATGACCAGGCCGACGATGATGAGCAGGAACCCGGACACGAGCACCTGAGTCTCCGCGTCCACGGATAGCTGGCCGCCGCGGACGACGAAGAAGCCAAGGTCGGCGAGGCCGGCCAGCAGCGGCAGCACCCGCCAGGCCCGCGGCGGCTTCGGCGTCACCCGGCGCGCCACGCCGAGCGGGGAGATCTGCACCCGGCGCAGGGCCAGCCGGGCCGCCACGGCGGCGGCCACGGGCACGCCGATCGCGACCGCGAAGATGTCTGGCGGGCTGAGCGACAGCTGGCCGGGGAAGAACGGCTGGCCGAAGAACGGGATGCCCGCGACCGGGGCGCGCAGCAGGAAGAAGATCCCGAAGCCAGCCGTCACTCCCAGGACCCCGGCCACCGTCGATTCCACGGCGGCGAGCATGGAGACTTGCCTGCGGGTCGCGCCGGCCAGGCGCATGGCCGCGAACCGCTGCTCGCGGCGCGCGGCCGACAGCCGGGTCGCGGTGGCGATGAAGATCAGCACCGGGGTCAGCATGCCCAGCGCCACGACGGACAGGATGAGGTCGATGCCGCTGGACTGGATTCCCTGGTCGGACGGCATGAAGTCCAGGCCCTTGGGGTTCAGCTGGTCAGAGAATCTGCCGGGCACCGCCGTGGCGATCGACGTCACCTGCGTGCTGCCCGGTGTGCGGGCCAGCTGCGCCGGAGCGTGCCCGATGATGATGACCAGCGAGTTCGGCGACGCCAGCGCGGCGTCGCCGATCGTGCCGGCCAGGCGGCCGGGGTAGCGGCCGGCCAGCTCGTTCGCGGGGGTACTGCGCAGCAGCGCGGCGAGCGCGGGCGAGGCGTAGTACTCGCCTGGTCCCGGGTCATGGGTGATGCCTGGCGGCACCGGCGACGAAGTACCGGTGGCGGCCACGTCGAACCGGTCGATCGTCTGGCCGTCGAAGGTGTCACTGCCTGGGCGCCACCAGAGCGGGGCGATGCCGGCCGGCGCCTGGCTCGGGGGCACGGACGAGGTGCCGGTCCACATCCATGCGTGGCTGTCGTTCCAGGCGTTGACCGCGTTGGTCCCGGCCACCGCGGTCAGCAGCAGGCCCACGCCGAGGCCGACCGCGGCGGCCAGGACGAGGAACCTGATGACGGCCTCGCGGCCGCCGCTGACCACCAGCCGCAGCCCGAACCCGATCACGGCGTCGCCCCGGTGAGCGAGCTGACCTTGCCGTCCCTGACGATGACCTCCCGGTCGGCGTAGGCGGCGACCCGGGCGTCGTGGGTGACCAGGACAACGGTCGTTCCCTGCTCCCGGACAGCAGCGGTGAGCAGGTCCATCACCAGTTCCCCCGACATCGAGTCCAGCGACCCGGTCGGCTCGTCGGCGAACAGCACCTCCGGGCCGGCGACCAGGCCGCGGGCCAGCGCCACGCGCTGCGCCTGCCCGCCGGACAGCTCCCCGGACCTACGGTGCTCGAGCCCGTCCAGGCCGAGCGGGCCGAACCACCTCCTGGCCGCCGTCATCGCCAGGCCGCGGCGGGTGCCGGACAGCAGCAGGGGCAGGGCGACGTTCTCTTCGGCGGTCAGCTCGGGGACCAGCTGACCGGACTGGAACACGAACCCGAACCGGTTCCGGCGCAGCGCACTGCGCCGGTCGTCGCCCAGGGTGTCCAGCCGCTGCCCGCCGAACCAGACCGCGCCCTCCTCGGGGACCAGGATGCCCGCCAGGCAGTGCAGCAAGGTGGACTTGCCCGATCCGCTCGGCCCCATGACCGCGACGATCTCGCCGTGGCGGACTCCCAGCGAGGCGCCGCGCAGCGCCGGCGTCTGCCCGAACGACTTCACCACGTTCTGGGCCTCGATGATCGCGCTCACTGGAGCACCGCCCGCGCCAGCAGGTCCAGCCGGGCCACGGTGTGGTCCATCCATCGCAGGTCTGCCTCCAGGTGGTACAGGCCATAGTCGGCCAGCAGGGTGTCGACCACCTCGCCGCGCTGCTTCAGCTCGGTGAGCTCGCGCATCCGCTGCAGGTGGGCCGCCCGCTGGACGTCGAGGTACCGGCCGGCGGGGCGGCCCAGCATCAGGCCCAGCACGACCTTGGCGAACAGCACCGTCTGCAGGTGCGGCTCGGGCGGGGCCGGCTCGGCCAGCCACTGCTCGACCTCGGCGATGCCGGCCTCGGTGATGGCGTAGCGCTTGCGGTCGGGTCCCTCGCCGGGCTCGGCCGGCCCCGCGATGGCCTTGCCGTCCCGGGCCAGCCGGGACAAGGTCGCGTAGACCTGGCCGTAGGGCAGCGGCTTGCCCCGGCCGAACCAGGTGTCGTAGTCCCGCTTGAGGTCGTAGCCGTGGCTCGGCTCCCGCTCCAGCAGGCCCAGCAGTGTCAGCGGAACGCTCATACCCGAGAGCATACACTCAGGGTATACTCCTGGCAAATAGTGACTTAGAGGCCGAGGTAGCGGTCGGCGGAGGTCCCGGCCTAGCGGCCGAGGTAGCGGTCGGTGTAGGCGTTGCGGAACTTGCCGGAGGGGTCGAAGCGGCGCATGAGGCCGAGGAAGTCCGGGAGCCGCTCGTAGCGGGCCCGGAGGTCCTCCGGGGTCGCGGTGAAGAGCTTGCCCCAGTGCGGGCGCGGGCCGAACGGGGCCAGCTGGCGTTCGAGCAGCGCGACCACGGGCAGCACCGAGGCAGCCTCGGCGATCCAGGTGAAGTGGAGCGCCACGCTGTCCTGGCGGTAGCACGGGCTGAGCCAGAGCTCGTCCGCCGCGACGGCGCGGATCTCGCAGATCCACAGCACCGGGGCGAGGCGGTCGCGGATCTGGTCCAGGGCGTGCACGGCGGGGACGGCGTGCGCCACGGGGAGCAGGTACTCCGACTGGAGCTCGTCGCCGGCACTGGGCCTCAGCTCAGGCCGGAAATGCGGGAGCCGGTCGTACCACCGGCCGGGCACGCCGAGCTGCCCGGTGCACGCGTCCGGCGACGCGCCGGGCACCGGGTGCCGCGTCTCGCGGGCCGCAACAGCAGTGAACCACGAGGCCTGTGGGACGGCCGAGGTGGTGCTGTCGAGGCGCTCCTTGACCCAGACCTGGGTGAGGCGGGGGGCTCGCCAGTCGGTGAACAGGCTCACGCTGTAGCCGCTGGCCATGAGGCCGGCGAAATGATCGTCCAGGGCCGCCATCGGCAAGTTCTCGTAGACCCGCTGGCTGACGTCGAAGGACGGCACCAGGTCCAGGATCAGGCTGACCGCCACGCCCAGGGCGCCCAGGTGGACCACGGCGCCGTCGAACCCGTCGCCGCCGCGGCGCAGCTCCACGAGGTCGCCGTCCGGGCTGACGAGGGTCAGCCCGGCCACGGCCGCGGCCAGGTTCTGGTTGGCGACGCCGGAGCCGTGGGTGCCGGTGGCGGTGGCGCCGGCCACCGAGATGTGCGGCAGCGAGGCCAGGTTGCGCAGCGCGAAGCCGCGTGCGTCCAGGCGGGGGGCTAGCTCGGCGTAGCTCAGGCCCGCGGCCACTTTGGCCGTGTGGGCGGCCGAGTCGACCGAGACCTCCGGCGGCAGGCCGGCCAGGCTGACCTGAGCTCCCGGTGAATCGGCCAGGTCGTTGAACGAATGCCCGGCGGCCAGCACGCGGATCCGGCGGGCCTTTGCTACCGCGGCCTGGAGGCCGGGAACCGTGGCCGGGCGATGAAAGTCCGGGGCACCGAAGGTGATGTTGCCCGCCCAGTTCGTCCGCAGTGGCTCGTTCACCCTCGGCTCCTCGGCAATCATCGGCCCGTGTTTCCCGCGCACCCCCCGGTGGATCCCCCAGTGCCGACGGCCACCCTACCTGCCGGGACAACCAATTGCGGACCGGCGCCAAGGCGCCGGGGCCAGCATCTGACCGCGCGAAGGCCCTGGGGGCCGGCAACCCCGCGTTTCCCCCAGTCCCCCAGAGATTCGCCCAGAGCCCCCGCATTTGCTGATTGACGAACGGGACAACCGAATTGCTCCCGGTTAACTAACGAAGGGGATTGACCACCATGAGGACTGCCAAGAGGAACGCCCTGCGGATTGCGGCCGCCACCGTTGCGTCCGGGCTCCTGGCCACCGGGGCGGTGGCCCTGGCCGGAGCGGCCAGCGCCAGCACGCTGAGCGCCGGCAACGCCACCAGCTACCGTTTCGCCACCCATGACAACACCCGCGACCTGACCTTCAACCAGCTGCTCGGCATCAACGACGAGGGCGTGATCGCTGGCTACTTCGGCTCCGGCGCGCAGGGCCACCGGAACCAGGGCTACCTGCTGCTTCCGCCCTACGGGCAGGGCAACTACGTGAACGAGAACTTCCCCGGCTCGGTGCAGACCCAGGTGACCGGCCTGAACAACCGCGGCGTCACGGTCGGCTTCTGGTCCAGCATGAACAACGCCAACATGGTGAACGACAACCACGGCTTCGTCGAGTTCGGCGGCCACTTCCGGAACGCCGACTTCCCGACCGGCAGCCCGGCCGCCCCGCCGGTCGACCAGCTGCTCGGCGTCAACGACAGCGACGTCGCGGTCGGCTTCTACACCGACGCCAACGGCAACAACCACGGCTACAAGTACAACATCAACGCCAGCCGCTTCACCCGCGTACTGGACCCGTCCGCGCCGGGCGCCAGCCTGACCGCGGCCGCCATCAACGACCACGGCGACGTGGCCGGCTTCTACACCAACCCCGGCACCGGCAACACCGACGGGTTCCTGCTGAGCCACGGGCACTTCACCGACCTGGCCGTCCCCGGCGCCTCGTCCACGATGGCGCTGGGTGTCAGCAACTACGGGGAGGTCGTGGGCACCTACACGGTCGGCTCGGGCAGCTCGGCGGTCATGCACGGCTTCACCTGGACCCCGCAGCACGGCTTCAGCACCGTCGATGACCCGCACGGCATCGGCACCACCACCATCAACGGCGTGAACGACTTCGGCCAGCTGGTCGGCTTCTACGTCGACGCCAACGGCAACACCGACGGCTTCCTCGCCACCCCGCAGCGGTAACCCGCCGCACCCGGCTGCTGGCCACCCCCGGACGGGGGTGGCCAGCGCCATGTTCAGGACTTAACCGGGACGGGGGTCCAGGTCGAGGGGAGCGGGCCGCCGTACCAGGCCTCGATGATGTGGCGCGCGATCGACACCGGCGGGGGCAGGGCCAGCTCGCGGGCCTCCAGCGCGGCGAGCAGGTCGGCGCGGCTCCACCAGCGCGCCTCGGCCAGTTCCTCGTGGTCGACGGTGATGGCCTGGCCCGCGGGCGCGTCGGCCCGGAAGCCGAGCATCAGGCTGCGCGGCATCGGCCAGGGCTGGCTGCCCACGTAGCAGACGTTGGTGACCGTGATCCCGGTCTCCTCGGCCACCTCGCGGATCACGGCCTGCTCGGCGGACTCCCCTGGCTCCACGAACCCGGCCAGGATCGAGACCCGGCGGCCGGGCCAGGCGACGTTGCGGGCCAGCAGGCAGCGGTCCTCGGGGTCGGTCACCAGCATGATCACCGCAGGGTCGGTGCGCGGGAAGTGCTCGCTGCCGTCCTTGGGGCACCTGGTCGAGTGACCGGCCGCATCGGGCACCGTGGGGGTTCCGTCCAGCGGGCAGCAGACGTGCGTGTCGTGCCAGTTGGCCAGGGCCACCGCGTGCGTGAGCAGCCCCGCGTCGCGGTCGGACAGCAGCGCCCCCACCTCGCGCAACGAGGAGGTCCGGCCGTCCCCGGGGGCCGGGTCCAGCGGGCCGCTCACCCCGAAGTAGACCACGCCGTCCGCGTCCTCCCCGAGCAGGAACCGGGTCCCGGCCGGCGCCGCATCCGGAGCCACGAAAACCAGCTCGTCATCCCCCCGGATCAGCGCGTGCCCGTCGGAGACGACCAGGACGCGGGTCCGCGGGTCCTTCCAGGCCGCGTCGATCCACTCCTGGTCCGTCCGCCGCCTGGTCACCCGGTCTACCGTGCCGCGGGCCAGCGCGAGCCCGCCCAGCGAGGCGCACCCGGACCGTTCCGGTGATATCACGTCAGGCCCGCCAGTTCCTCCCAGAGGTACGCCGACACCTCGGCGCCCCGCAGCAGCAGCGACAGGTCGATTCTCTCGTTCGGGGCGTGGATCTGGTCCGAATCCAGGGCCACGCCCACGAACACCAGCGGCGCGCCGAGGATCTCGGCCAGGTCGGCCTCGGGGCCGCTGCCGCCCTCCTTGGTGAACAGCACCTCGCGGCCGAACGCCCGCTCCATGGCCCGCCGGCCGGCCCGCACGGCCGGGGAGCCGATCGGCGAGTGGCTGGGGCGCACCCCGGGCTCGCCGGCGGTCACCGTGGACTCCAGGCCGGCCGGCGTGCCGGCCTGCACGTACTCCCGGAACGCGGCGAGCACGTCGGCCGGATCCTGGTCGGCGACCAGGCGGAAGGAGACCTTGGCGTGCGCGGCCCTGGGGATGATGGTCTTGCCGCCCGGTCCAGTGTGGCCGCCCCACATCCCGTTGACCTCCGCGGTGGGCCGGGCCCAGATCCGCTCCAGCGTGGTGAAGCCCTGCTCGCCGTAGGCGGCGCCGCTCTGCCCGGCCTCGGTGAGCCAGTCCTTCTCGTCATACGGCAGCCGGGCGAACAGGTCCCGCTCCTGCGGGGATAGTGGCAGCACCCGGTCGTAGAAGCGGGGCAGCGTGACCCGGCCCGCCTCGTCGTGCAGGCCGGCCAGCAGGGCGGCCATCGCGTGCAGCGGGTTCGGCACCCCGCCGCCGAACGACCCGGAGTGCAGGTCCCGCACCGGCCCGGTCAGCGTGACCTCGGCCGCGGCCAGCCCGCGCATGCCGGTGCACATGGACGGCACGTCGGCGGCCCACATGCCGGTGTCGCTGATGACGATTACGTCGCAGGCCAGCCGCTCGCGTTCGCGCCGCAGCAGCCCGGCGAAGTTCCCGGAGCCGGACTCCTCCTCGCCCTCGATCAGGAGCCTGATGGTGACCGGCGGCGCGCTCGCCCGCGAAACAGCCAGGCACGCTCTGATGCCGAGGGAATGGAAGAGCACCTGGCCCTTGTCGTCCGACGCGCCCCGGCCGAGCAGCAGGCCGCCGCGCTCGGCGGGCTCGAACGGCGGGCTGTCCCACTCCTCCAGCGGCTCGACCGGCTGGACGTCGTGGTGCCCGTAGACCAGGACCTTGGGGGATCGCGGATCGGCGGCCGGCCACTCGGCGAAGACCGCGGGCAGCCCGTCCGGGGCGGTTTCCCAGACCTCGGCGACCGGGAAACCCTGGGCACTGAGGTGCGCCGCGAGCCATTCGGCGCTGCGCCGCACGTCGCCCCGGTGCCGTGGGTCGGCCGAGATCGACGGGATGGCCAGCCACTGCTTCAGGTCATCGATGAACTCGCGGGCGTGGGACTCGACATAGCCACGGACATCCATGCCTAGACGTTATCGCGCGGCGGACAGGATTCATCAGACGAATCGGGGCTGGCCAGTCGGAGCTACCCGGCGGAGCGGCCCGGTGCTCCATAGTGACAGGGCCCGGATTCCGGCATACCGTTTGCTTGTGGAGGTTCGCCAACTCCAGGCGTTCGTGGCGGTGGCCACCGAGCTCCACTTCGGGAGGGCAGCCAAGAGGCTGTACATGGGGCAGCCCGCGCTGAGCGGGCTGATTCGCCGCCTGGAGGGGGAGCTCGGCACCCGCCTGTTCACGCGCACCACGCGACAGGTGGCGCTCACCGGCGCCGGGGAGGAATTGCTGGGCTGGTCCAAGGGCATACTCGACGACCTCGCCGCCGCCGAGGCGGCCGTCCGTGCGGTCGCCGCCGGCGAGGCCGGGACGGTCCGGGTGGGCATCGCCCCGCCCGTGGCGCCGGTACTCGCACCGCACCTGTGCCGGATGTTCGCCGCCGAGGCGCCCGAGGTCAGGGTCGAGACGGAGCCGATGTGGCTGCCCGAGCTCACCGGCGCGATCGCCAGCGGGCAGATCGATGTCCTCATCACCTGCGGGATCATCCCCGCGCCCGACGGCGTGCTGAGCGCGGCGTTCTGCGCCGAGCCGCTGCTCGTCGGGCTGCGGCCGGAGCACCGCCTGGCGGCCAGGGACAGCATCTGCCTCACCGACCTGGCCCGGGACGTGCTCGGCCGGACCCGCGAGCACATCTTCCCGGCCTGGGCGATGTGCCAGCAGCAGGCTCTGGAGGCGGCCGGGATGAGCCCCCGTTCGGTCCCGCTGGAGGACGCCGACCTGTCCGCCGCCCGCTGGCGCGACCAGGCCGTGGTCGACTGGATCATGCTCATCGGCTCGCTGGCCAGGGCGCACACCGCCACCGTGATCAAGCCCGTATACCCGGCCCGGCTGGTGCCCTTCACCCTGCAGTGGAACCCTGACCGGGCCCGGATCGCGGCCGTCTCCCGCTTCGTCCGCATGGCGCTGACCGCAGATCCCCCGCCCGGCTTCGTGACCCATCCCGGTCACCTGCTGCACCACCGGCGCGACCCGCGCTGAGGCGACGGTCAGCTGGTATTGATCATCCCGGGTGATCAGTGTCTTCCCGGATCGCGCCTATATCACGGCCGCCGGAGCGTGCGACATTCATAGCACATCCATCGCCGGAAGGGGGGCGGTCGATGATGCTGAGCTCGGTCGTCGCCGCGAGCGTGCGGTTCCGCTTCCTGGTCATCGCGGTCGCGGCCGGGATCGTCGCGCTGGCGGTCGCGTGGCTGCCGGGAATGCATTCCGACGTACTCCCCGAGACGTCCCCCGTCGTCGTCCGGATCCAGACCGAGGCGCCCGGGCTTTCCGCCCCGGAGGTGGAGGCGCTGGTCACGGTGCCGCTGGAGAAGAACCTGCTTGAAGGCGTGATGGGCGTCACCGACGTTACCTCCGACTCCATCCCCGGCCTGTCCCAGATCGAGCTGGACTTCGCCCCGGGCACCGGCCTGTACCAGGCCCGCCAGCTCGTGCAGGAGCGGCTGACCCAGGCGTTCGTGCTGCCGAACGTGTCCAAGCCGCCGGTCATGCTGCAGCCGGTGTCCTCCACCGGCACCGTGATGCTCATCGGGCTGACCTCGCGCCAGCTCAGCCCGATCGACCTGTCGACGCTGGCCCGCTGGACGATCGTGCCGCGGCTGCTCGGGGTGCCCGGCGTCGCCGACATCTCCACCTTCGGCCAGGCGGACCAGCAGCTCCAGGTGCTGGTCGACCCGGCCGAGCTGGCTGCTCATCACATCACTCTGGCCCAGATCATCGAGACCGCCGGCAACGCACAGCTGGTTTCGCCGCTGACCTATCTCGAGGGGTCTACCCCCGGCACCGGCGGCTTCGTGGAGGGGCCGGACCAGCGCCTCACGATCCAGCCCGTGCTGCCATTCGGCACCCCGGCCAACCTCGGCCAGGTCCCGGTGGCCGAGACCACCGGCCCGCGGCCGGTGCCACTCGGCAGCGTCACCGACATCGTGGTCGGCCATCAGCCGCTGATCGGCGACGCCCTGGTGCGCGGCCAGCCCGGGCTGGTGCTCGTGGTGCAGAAGCTGCCGTCGGCCAGCGTGCTGGCGGTGACGAACGGGCTGGACCAGGCGCTGGCCCAGCTGGCGCCGGGGCTGTCCGGGGTGCAGGTCGACGCCTCGCTGTTCCGGCCGGCCAGCTACATCGACAGCGCGCAGCGCAACCTCCGCGTAGCGCTCGCGGCCGCGGCGGTCCTCGCCGCGGCCGCGCTGATCCTGCTGCTGCTGAGCCTGCGGCTGGCCGCCGTCGCGCTGGCCGCCGCCGGGATGTCGCTGCTGAGCGCCGTCCTGGTGCTGGACCTGCTCGGGTACACGTTCAACGCCCTGGTCACGCTCGGCTTGCTGCTGGCGCTCACGCTGGTGGCCGGCGAGGCGGCCGGGACCGCGCACCGCCTGATGAGCCGGCTGCGAGCCGAAGCCGGGGACGGCGGACGCCGGCCATCCGGGGCCAGCGTGGCGGCCGCGGCCTGCGGCGAGCTGCGCGGCCCGCTGGGCACCGCGACGCTGGCCGTGCTGGCCGCAGCCGCGCCGGTCGCACTGGTATCCGGCCTGACCGGCACCTTCCTGCGCCCGATGGTGCTGGCGTTCATGCTCGCGGTGACGGCCTCGGCGGTGGTCGCGCTGACGGTCGCGCCGGCGCTGGCCGCCGTGCTGCTCGGCGGGGGCCGCCAGGCCCCCCGCGCGCGCCGGGCGCCGGCGGCGGGGCTGGGCGCCGCGTACCGGGCGGTGCTGCGGACGGCGCTGCGGATGCCGCGCTGGCTCCCGGCTCTGCTGTGCGTGGCCGGGCTCGGCGCCCTGGCTGCGCTGCCGGCTATGCATCCCGGGCAGCCGCAGCTGCAGGACCGGAACCTGGTCATCCGCTGGACCGGGGCGCCCGGCATGTCGCTTCCCGAGCTCGGCCGGCTGGCCGCGCGGACCTCGCAGGAACTGGCCGCACTGCCCGCGGTTGGCGACGTGGCGGCGACCGTGGGCCGGGCGGTCTCCTCCGACCAGATCGTCAGCACAAACTCGGCCGAGATCTGGGTCACGATCAAGCCCGCCGCCAGCTACGGCAGCGCGGTCAGCCAGGTGAGCGCGATTGCCGGCGGCATGCCCGGGGTGGCCGGCACGGTCAGCACCGACGAGTCCGGCAGCATGGACGGCGTGCTGGCCGCGGCGCCCAGCGCCCTCACCGTCCGGCTCTACGGGTCCGACTACGGCGAGCTGGCCCGGCTGGGGCGACAGGTCGAGGCGGTCATGTCACGGATCGGCGGGCTGGGCGCGCCGCAGATGCAGCTGCCGGTCGAGCAGCCGACGCTGACCGTCAACGTCAACCTGGCCGCCACGACCGGGGCCGGCCTCACGCCGGGAGACGTCCGCCGTGAGGCGGCCACCTTGATCAACGGCCTGACGGTGGGAAACTTCTTCGAGCAGCAGAAGGTCTTCGACGTCGTGGTGGTCGGTACGCCCGCCGTGCGCAGCAGCTTGACCAGCGTGAACAACCTGCTGATCGACACGGTGAACGGCCGGCAAGCCCGGCTGGGCTCGCTGGCCCAGGTCAGCGTGGCGGCCGAGCCGGAAGACATCACGCACGACCAGATGTCGCCCTACGTGGACGTGACCGCCGCGCTGTCCGGCCGCAGCCTGAGCTCGGCCAGCGCCGCGGTGACCGGCGGGCTGAGCCGGATCTCCTGGCCGCTCGGCTACTACGCCGTGATCCAGGGGCCGGCCAGCCCGGCATTGGCCGGCGCGCGGCTGGCCAGCTACGCGATCGCGGCGCTGATCGGCATCCTGCTGCTGGCCCAGGCCGCGACCGGAAGCTGGCGGCTGGCGCTGCTCGTGCTGGCCGCGCTGCCGGTTCCGGTCGCCGCCGGGACGCTCACCGCGTTCCGCCTCGGCCAGCAGGACTCACTCGCCGCGGCCGCCGGGCTGCTCGCGGTGCTCGCCATCGCGATCCAGCAGGCGTTCGGCATGACCGCGGCGATCCGGCGCGCTCACCGCGGCGACGGCCGGCAGCTGACGCCGGGCCTGGCAGCGGCGGCGGCCGAGGCCGGCGCGGCGGCCATCACATCGGCCGTGGTGGCCGCGGTGGCGCTGGTGCCGTTCATCGTGATGGGCGATGTCGCGGGGAACGAACTGCTGCACCCCGCCGCGGCCGTGATCCTCGCGGGCCTGATCGCGGCGACGCTGCTGAACACGCTCGTGCTCCCGGCGGCCTGCCTGCGTTTCGGCCCCGCCCGCGCCCGGGAACAGGACGCGGACCCGACCGAGCCGCCGGGCGTGCCGCGGCCGCGAGAGGAACGTGAGGTACCTGAGGCGCCTGGGGTGCCAGAGCCGGCAGGCCGCCCGGAAAACCCTGTTGCCTAGAAAGGGAGCGCCCGTGAACCGCTTCAGCCGCAGCGCGGCGCTGCTGATCATCGTCACGGTGGCGGGTCTGGCCGGCTGCGGCCGCACCAGCAGCACCCCAGTCAGCCAGCCGCCGCCAGCACACGTGGCGGAGGGCAGCCACGGCGCCATCAGCGTGGTGCTGACCACACAGGGCGCGCAGCGGGCCGGCCTCCAGACCGCGGTGGCCGCGCGGGGCGCCCTGCGCGGGCAGGCCGTGGTCCCGTACTCCGCCCTGCTCTACCAGAGCGACGGCAGCAGCGTGATCTACACGGTGACCGGGCCGCTCACCTACACGCTGGTGCCGGTCGCCGTGGCGAGCATCCAGGGCAACGATGTCTTCCTGACCGGGCTGGCGCCAGGCACCGCGGTGGTCACCGTCGGCGGCGAGGAACTGCTCGGCGTCCAGGATGGCGTCGGGGTGCAGACGTGAGCGCGCGGCGATGCGCTGGATAGTCGGCTGGAGCCTGCGGTTCCGGTACCTGGTGGCCGCGCTGGCCGCCGCGCTGCTGTTCTTCGGCATACAGATGCTGGGGCACGAGAAGCTGGACGTGTTCCCTGAGTTCGCGCCGGTCTCGGTGGAGATCCAGACCGGCTGCCTGGGCCTGTCGCCGGAGGACGTCGAGTCGCTCACCACCATCCCCCTTGAGGCCGCGCTGGCGGGCGTACCGGGAGTCGACGACATACAGTCCTACTCGGAGCCGCAGCTGTCGGCGATCTACCTGTACTTCCGGTCCGGCACGAGCCTGCTGCACGCCAGGCAGCTGGTCCAGGAACGGCTGCAGACCACCGCGCACACGCTGCCGACCTGGTGCGATCCGCCGCAGATGTACCCGATCGTGTCCGCGACCAGCCGGGTCATGCAGATCGGCTTCACCTCGAGCACGATGTCCTCCCTCGAGCTGTCCACGATCGCGCAATGGGACATCAGGCCCAAGCTGATGAGCGTGCCCGGCGTGGCCAACGCGGCCATCTGGGGGGCCAACCCGCAGGAGATCATGGTCGAGGGCAATCCGGCGCTGATGCGGGCGCACGCGGTCACGCTGGATCAGCTCATGGCCACCGCGTCGGAGGCCGTCGACACCGGGGAACTGGGCTACACCACCGGCTCGGCGGCCGGCTCGCTCGGCTTCGTCGTGACCCCGGCGCAGCAACTGGACGTCGCTGACGTCCAGCCGATCCATACCCCGGCCCAGCTGGCCCAGGTGCCGCTGCAGACCAGCGGCGGCCAGCTGATCACCATCGGCCAGGTGGCCACGGTGACGTGGGGGTACCCGACCCCGACCGGGGCCGCCGTAGTGGACGGCGGCCCGGGCCTGATGATGGTGGTGGAAAAGTTCCCCGGCGCGAACACGCTGCAGGTGACCAGGGGCATCGACCAGGCCCTGGCCGAGCTGGCACCCGGCCTGCGCGGCATCCACGTCGACTCCGCCATCTTCCGGCAGGCCTCGTTCATCGAGACCGCGATCCACAACCTGGGCCTGTCGGTGATCCTCGGCTGCATCCTGGTCGTGTTCGTGCTGCTGGCGTTCCTGTTCCAGTGGCGGGCGGCGCTGGTCAGCCTGCTGGCCATCCCGCTGTCGCTGGTCACCGCGGCGATCGTGCTGGAGCTGGCTGGGTCGACGATCAACACGATGGTGCTGGCCGGGTTCGCGGTCGCGGTCGGGGTGGTCGTCGATGACGCGATCATCGACATGGAGAACATCGTCCGGCGGCTGCGGGCCTGGCGGGCCCTGGGCCAGCGGATGACCCCGCTGCACCTGGTGCTGGCCGCCTCCCTCGAGGTGCGGGTGGCGATCTTCTACGCGACCTTGATCAACATCGTCGCGGTGATCCCGGTGATGGTGGTCGGCGGGCTGACCGGCGCGTTCTTCGAGCCGCTCGCGCTGGCCTACGGGCTGGCCGTGCTCGCCTCGATGCTGGTCGCGCTGACCGTCACGCCGGCGCTGGGCCTGATCCTGCTGGGCGGCGCGCGCCTGGCGCCGGGTGACCCGCCGCTGATGCGGGTGCTCAAGCGCGGCTACGCCTGGGTGCTGAGGCCGGCGCTGCGCTCGCCGTGGTGGGCGCTGGTCACCGTCGTGGTCGCGGTCGCCGCGGCGGTGGCGATCTACCCGCGGATCGGCCAGGATTTGTTCCCCGACTTCAAGGAGCCCGACTTCCTCGTCCACTTCGTCACCAAGCCGGACACCTCGCTCCCAGACATGGAACGCGAGGTGACCAATCTGCAGCATCAGCTGCTCGCCATCCCCGGCGTGGCCGACGTCGGCAGCCACATCGGCACCGCGCCGCTCGGCGAGGAGATCAACGGGGTGAACTTCTCGGAAAGCTGGCTCAGCCTGTCCCCAGGTGCCGACTACCCGAAGGTCCTGGACGAGGTCCGTGCGGTCGCATCCTCCTACCCCGGCACCTACACCGACGTCCAGACCTACCTGCACGAGCGGATCGACGAGGTGCTCACCGACGGCACCACCGACGACGTCGCCGTGCGCGTCTACGGCCCCGACCTGGGCAAGCTGGGCGCGCTGGGCAATCAGCTGGCCGCGGTGCTGGCCCGGGTCCCGGGCCTGGTGGACGTCCACCCGGCCGCGCTCGAATTCATCCCCCAGATCGAGGTCCAGGTTAACCTGGCGGCCGCCCAGCGGTACGGGCTGACGCCCGGCGTGATCCGGCGGGCGGCCGCGGTCATGATGGCCAGCGAGCCGATGTCGGAGATCTCCTCCGGCGGGGTGCTCACCGTGGTCGCCGCGTGGGGCACCCCTGACACCCGGCAGAACCTGGCTAGCCTCCGCCAGCTGGAGATCGATACCCCCAGCGGCGGCCACGTCACGCTGGGGCAGGTCGCGTCGATCACCGTGCAGCCGTCTGCGAGCCAGGTGCTGCGGGAGAACGGCCAGCGCTACACCGAGGTCGACGCGGACATCAGCGGCCGCAGCCTGAGCTCGGTGACCGGCGCGGTCAAGACGGCGCTGGCCGGGTTCCGCTTCCCGTCCGGTTACCGGTACGTGCTGCTAGGCGAGTCGACCGAGCGGGCCGCCGCGCAGAAGCGGCTGCTGATCTACGGGCTGGCCACCGCGCTGGTCATCCTGCTGCTGCTGCAGGCCGCGTTCGGCAGCTGGCGGCTGTCCTTCCTGCTGTTCCTGACCCTGCCCACGGCGCTGGTCGGCGGGGTGCTCGCGGCGTGGGGCGTGCTGGGCACGATCACCCTCGGCGCGCTGGTCGGGTTCTTCACCGTGCTCGGCATCGCCGCCCGCAACGGCATCCTGCTGATCAGCCATTTCCGTCACCTGGAGCAGGTGGAAGGCGAGCCGCTCGGGCCCGCGCTGGTGATCCGCGGCGCCAGCGAGCGGCTGTCCCCGATCATGATGACCGCGCTGGCCACCACGCTGGCGCTGGTCCCGCTGGTCGTCTACGGCGACCGGCCCGGGCAGGAGATCGAGTACCCGATGGCGGTCGTGATCCTCGGCGGGCTGGCCACCTCGACGCTGCTGAACCTGTTCGTGCTGCCCGGGCTCTACCTGTGGGCGCGCCAGGGGCGGCCGGGCCGGCGATACCCGGCCACCGCCCTGCCCTACGCCGGGCGGCGTCCGCTGACCCGGCGCCTGCTGGACGGGGGCTTGCTGGACGGGGGCTTGCTGGCCCGGCCGGGCCTGCGGGTCAAGCAGCTCGTGCTCGTGATCGGCGCGGTTTACTTCACGCTCGTGGCCGTCACGAACGTGGTCAGCTTCGTCGTCTCGGTCGGGGGGTATCACTGGGCGTTCCTGAATTCGGGCCACGTCGGCTACCTCGCCTCGGTCACCAAGGCGTACCACTGGCCGGCCTGGTTCGACCAGGCCGCGGTCCTGGCCGCGGCCGTGGCCGAGGCCGCGGGAGCGTTCCTGTTCGCCAACGCGCTGCGGGTCTTCCGCGGCGGCGGCACCGGCGTCCGTGAGGCGTGGATCGCTCTCGGCTGGAACATCCTGGTCTGGCTCGGCTTCATCGCCGGCACGGAGTTCTTCGTGGCCTACCCCTCCGAAGGCCCGTTCCGGGAGCTGCTGGCCATCGCGCTGCTCATGGCCGTCGTCATCGCGGTCGTCCCGGACGACGCAGGCACGCGCGGGCCCCCTTAAGACGAGACCGCCTCGAAGGCGTCACCCCGGCCGCGCAGGCCGGCCGACGGCACCGACACGGCCCGTCCCGGACGGCCGGTGACCCAGCCCACCCGGGCCGGCTCCTCGCCGACGCTCTTCAGCGCGGCCATCGCCGCCTGCTGCCGGGCCGCGGGGATCACGACCGCGAACCCGGTGCCCATGTTGAACGTGGCGTACATGGTGGCGGCGCTTACCCGGCCGGCCTCCGCGATCAGGCCGAACACCGGCGGCGGGGGCGGCAGCGCGTCCAGCTCGTAGGACACGTCGGCGTTCAGGCGCGCTAGGTTGAGCAGACCGCCGCCGGAGATGTTGACCAGGCCCCTGGGCTCCACGCCGGCCGCCCACAGGGCCTGGACCGCGGCCACGTAGACCCGGGTCGGCTGCAGCAGCGCGTCGTCCAGGTGCCGGGCCGTCCCCGGGACGCGGTCGGCCAGCGTCATCCCGGCCACGTCGAACAGGACGTGCCGGGCCAGCGAGTACCCGTTGCTGTGCAGGCCGGAGCTGGGCAGGCCGATGATCACGTCACCGGGCCGGACGCCGGATCCGTCGATCGGGCTGCGGCCCGGGGGCAGCGCCCCGATCGCGGTGCCGACCAGGTCCAGCATCGGCCGGCCGCCCTCCGCGTCGGCCAGCATGGCCCCGATCTGGGCGATCTCGCCGCCCGGGATGGCGATCCCGGCCAGGTCGGCGCCCAGGTACAGGCCGCGGGCGATCTCCTCGAGCACGCCCTCGTCGATCCGGTCGATGGCCACGTAGTCCAGCAGCGCGAGCGGCACCGCGCCCACGCAGATCAGGTCGTTGACGTTGTTGGCCACGCAGTCGATCCCGATGGGCTCCCACCGGTTGGCCTCGCGGGCCAGCAGGATCTTGGTGCCCACGCCGTCGGTGCTCAGCGCGAGCGGCGGCCCGCTCTCCAGCTGCAAGATCGTGGCGAAGTAGCCACTGGACAGGCCGGTGATGCTGGTCACCATCGAGGACCGGGCCGCGGTCCGGGCCAGCCAGGGGCGCATGGCCCGGGCGAACACGTCCTGCTCGCGCGGTTCGTCCACACCCGCCCCGGCGTAGCTGGGCGGGCTCAGCGGCGATTGGTCCTGGTTGTCCATGCAGGCAGCCTACGGTAACGACGCCGGCGGACCGCGGAACCAGGGCCGGGCGGGTGATACCACGGCCCGTTCGGAATAATTGAACCTTCAAATGTCGTTATGCTGGAAATTGCCTGCGGAAGGGGTAGCCATGCCAGCCGTCACCGTCGAGAACATCCTGGTCCTGCCCAGAGTCCCGGAACCCGTGGGCAGCGCGGCCGAGCGGAAGGTCACCTCGGTCACCACCGCCCCCTCGGGCTTCGAGGGCGAGGGGTTCCCGGTCCGGCGCGCGTTCGCCGGGGTGGACCTGGATCGGCTCGACCCGTTCGTGCACATGGACCAGATGGGCGAGGTGGACTACGGCCCCGGTGAGCCCAAGGGCACCCCGTGGCACCCGCACCGCGGGTTCGAGACCGTCACCTACATCATCGACGGC
>Ga0116224_10000759_pt1 | contig 24138 bp, 16 predicted proteins | sample Sb_taG_9_FD_89699 | JGI IMG/M metagenome (GOLD analysis project Ga0116224, IMG submission 89699) | Peat soil microbial communities from Weissenstadt, Germany - Sb_50d_b_LC metaG | ecosystem: Environmental > Terrestrial > Soil > Wetlands > Peat | place: Germany: Weissenstadt | collected 2010-09-21 | reverse complement strand
ATACGGCCTCCAGCGCAGTCCGGCGCAAGGAATCATTCCCATTACGTGGATGCGCGCGGGCAAGATGCTTGCTAGCAACTTGGACGTTCCCAGCGGTTGGCGGAAGACAGACATTTCCTGGCGCTGGTCGCTGCGAGGGCTCGAGCCTTCTTCCTGGGTCCATGGGGATGATCTGACGTCTGAAGAGAAAAAGAAACTGGGTCTCGGCGAGCGTCAGCTAGCGTTCTTCCAGGGTAATTTCCTTTCAATACCAGCTCGCCAGGCTGGGATTCGACAGAATGACGTTATTATCGGCCTGGATGGCAAGAAGCTCGAGATGACAGCCCAGCAGTTTCAGGCCTTCGTGAAGTTGAATTACAAGCTGGGCGACCATGTCACATATAATCTACTCCGCGCTGGCATGCGCCTCGATGTGTCGCTGACGCTGATCGGCCGGCCGCCATGATTGCGGCCGCGGCCAGCCCTTGTTCGGGATTGTGTGCGTATTCCCGGCAAGGTTCATGATCTCGGACCGAGAACGCGCTCGATCTCCAGCGGCGTGGTCAGCCCATCGACGAATGATTATCGATCTGGATCCTTGTCGCGATCCTCGTACTCTTCCGCCTTTGGAGTTTCCGGCAGGAATAGTGCCGTGGGAACAGCCGGGTCGGGTTCGATGCGCAAGGTTTGCGTATACTCCTGGCCGTCGACCGACAGCACGACTCGGTAAGTGCCAGCATCGAGCGGTTTGCTGGGAATGATGAACGACTGCTGCCGCGGCGCGGTGCCCGCAATCGGCCGCGGCGCCGTGCGAATCAGATTCCAATCGACTCGGTAAAGACCTGGTTCGGACTTGGCGATGAATTCCTGCACGGTCTTGCCGTTAATATCCACCACCTTCAGGCTTACCTTCGCGGTTTTCTGGGTCAGCGAATAATAGAGTTGCGCTCCCGGCAGTGGATTCTGTCCTGCGAACCGACGCGAGCCGACTCCATAGGGAGAATCGTGATCCGGCTCCGACCTCCAGCGCACGACAATGTTCGGTTGATAGAGATGCGCCTTGGCTTTCAACACGTCCGTGCTCATCTGCCGCAATGGCGTGATATCCAGGACCCACAGACTGCGTCCGTGCGTGGCCGCGACAATCTCCCCGGCGGTGGGGTGAATGGCCAGATCATGCACCGCCACGGTGGGCAGATTGTTGTTCAACTTGGTCCAGGACGCCCCCCGGTTCAGCGATACCCAAGTTGCAAACTCGGTTCCCAGGAACAGCAGGCTGGAATTCTGCACGTCTTCGCGCAGCACGCGCGACGATCCGGTTGGGAGATTCTCCCGCAACGATCTCCAGGTCTCGCCAAAATCCTCCGTTACATATACGTATGGCTCGTCGTCGTCGGAACGATGCGCGTCAAAGACCACGTAAGCACGGCCCTCGATAAAGCGCGAAGGCTCGATCCCGGATACCCAACGCGGACCGGCCAGACGAATCTTGCTTGCAATGTCCGCCCAATGGATGCCGCCGTCGCGCGTGACCCAAAGGGCGCCGTCGTCCGTGCCGACGTAGAGCACGTCGGAGTTGCGCGGCGATTCGGCAAGGACCGTGGCCGAGCCCTGCTTGGTACGCGTGATTTCCGGGGAGATAGGCCGGAGACCATCTCCTTGCTTCAGCGACCGGAAGACATAATTGCCCGCGCAATAAAAGATGTGGGAATTGTGACTGCTGAGAATGAACGGCGTGTTCCAGTTAAAGCGATACTTCGGCTCGCCGCGCACCAAGGTTGGCGTGAGCAGCACAATGGGAATGTTCCCGAAAGAGATGATAAACGGAGCCGACCGGTTGATCTGCATGGGACCAACTTGGCCGCCCTTGGGGCGGAGGTTGGCAGTTTCGCCCGTGCGCAGGTTGCGGCGAAACATATTGCCGTCTTGAAATTCCCAGTAGACCACGTCCGGGTCATTCGGATCGACCTGGCACGCGAAGCCGTCGCCGCCGCCGAGTAGAATCCAGTCCGCGTTGATGGGACCGTCGCCGCGCAGACTCCGGCTGGGGCCTCCCCAGCTGCCGTTGTCCTGCAAGCCGCCGTAGACGTGGTACGGCTTACGGTTGTCCAGCGCGACGTGGTAAAACTGACCGATCGCCGCGTGATTGAGGAAATCCCAGTTGGCCATGCGATCGTAGGTCACGTAGAAGCCGCCGTCGCAACCGACGATCATGTGCCGGCCGTCCCTGGGATTGATCCAGAGGGCATGCTGGTCTGGATGCACGCCGTGGTCGCCGTCGGGCCGGAATGTCTTGCCGCCGTCCGCGGAACGATAGAGACTGATGCCAAGCACGTAGACGTACTTGTCGTCGCTAGGATCGACGCGAATTTGGCTGAAGTACATTGGGCGGGGATTGAGACTGTTGATACGCGTCCACGACTCTCCTCCGTCGGTCGACTTGTAGACGCCGCCATACTGGAAACCATCGGGGCCTTGCTTATCCTGGACATTCTCCCGTTGGCCGCCGTACATGAAGCCATTGGGGCGTCCGCGCCGGCCAAAGAGACCCGTTATCTGCCGGGCGGCGGGTTGATTCTGCAAGACGACGACCACTTCTTGGCTCTTCCGATCCCGGGAATAGCGTACCGTGAGCTTGTCGCCGGCCTTGTGGCCGCGGATCGATTGCGCGAGTTGGCCGAACGATGGAACCGCTTTGCCATCGACCGCCTGGATGATGTCGCCGGCTTTGAGCCCGGCCTTGTCTCCCGGACTCCCACCCGAAACCTGTGTGATACGCGTGCCGGCATCTGCATCCTCGCCGGTGACGCCCAGGTAGACGGTCTCCGCATTCGCCGCGGGCCCCATCCCGATTTTCTCCGTGTCGATGGTGGCGAAAACGATTTTGGGATCCTTTCGGTAGTAATCCAGGCCGATCCTGCCGCACTTGCACGTTGGCAGCCCCTTGGTCAGTTTGCGAAAAGTCTTGCCTCCGTCCGTGGTTTTGTAGATGCCCGCACTCGCGCCCCATTTCGTGATGGGATCGTAGCTGTCGTAGCCGTCAGCCATCGCCGGCTCGCCGGGGTGCGTGTCGAAACCATCCCGCCGGCGTTCGTACATCGCGACCAGCAAGGTTTCTGGGACGGCTGGATCGAGCCTGATGTCAACCACACCCGTGTTGGCGTCGGTATAGAGTATCTTCTGCCACGTTTCACCGCCGTTGATTGTCTTGAACAGTCCACGTTCTTCATTGGGGCCGTAGCAACGGCCCATGGCGCCGACGTAGACGATGTTGGGGTTCTTGGGATGGATGGCGATCTTGCCGATCTGGAACGATCTTCGCAGACCCATGTTCTTCCAGGTCTTGCCGCCGTCGGTCGACTTGTAAACGCCGTCGCCGTAGGAGACGGAGTTGCGCGGATTCGCCTCTCCCGCGCCGACCCAGACAATGTTGCGATCCGACGGCGCCACGCAGACATCGCCGATCGACACGGTCGCCTCATGATCGAACTGGTGTTCGAAGGTTACGCCGTTGTTCACCGTCTTGAGAAGGCCCCCCGAGGCAGTGCCAATGAAATAGGTGCATGGGTCGTTCTCGTAGACCGCAATGGACGTGATGCGCCCTCCCATCGAAGCGGGACCTATGCAGCGCCACGTTAGCGTCTTGATCCAATCCGGACTGAGTGTTCCCTCGGGGGCCGGAGGCGTCGTGGGCGTGGGCGGTGTGCGGCGCAATTCTTCCAGTTTCTTCTGCAGGGCGTCGAGTTCCTTTTGTAGCTTGTCAATTTGCTGATCACGATCGGATCGCTGCTGTCCCAGGGTTTGCCCGGGAACGAATGCTAGCGTAAGGAGTGCCGAAACTGCCAGGAGCACGGCGACCAGGGTGACTCGGTTACACAACATTGCCATCGAACCTCTTGCGCCATGAAAAACTGGAGAGAACCCGACTTACTGGCGTGATGGAGATCGAGCTTCCTGCCTGCCCGCTGCGGAGGTGTCCAAACCGAGGCAGTACTTCAAGATAGCAAGACGGTGGCATCTTTCCCACTGGTTTTGCCTTGAGAGCGTGTTGAAAAAGGGGTCTGACCCCTTCGAATCTGCAAAGCCTGGTGGCCTTGGAATGGACGGAATGCCGCGATTCTCCAGGGGTCTGACCCCTTTTTCAACACGCTCTGACCACGCCTCCATGCCAAGGAATATCAGATTGCGGGCGGGCCAATCGAAGGTGCGCCGAAGGTGCGCCAAAAGTGCGCCGTTTTGGGGGCAAAAAGGAAAAATACGCCGGCGCGCCCATCGTCTCCCCTGCCAATATCGACGCCAAATCGTGCTTGAGCATGGCCAATGAGTGCACAACTGCCTCTGCATTTTTGCAACTCTCATCGAAGTGCGCTTTCGCAACATCGAGGACGCGGCAGGGCTCACGACCTCGCACGCCGAGGTCGTCTCCCGGCGTCCCGCTGAGTCAATTGTAGATCCAGCAAGGCGCATGAGGAACCGCAGCCGACGAGATTTGTGCCATTCTTATCGGTGAATCGGCAGGATAAACGCCGAGGATGGAAATGCCTAGCCGTAGGGTGTGTCAAGTTGTGCTGGTTAACGCGTTCCCCGACATGGTACGATGCCGGCAAGGAGACCATCATGATCGAACTGAACGAACAACAGAGGCATGAGTTGAGCGCCCCAGAGCCGGTAGCCATCGACCCCCAAACCCAGGAGATCTATGTCCTGGTCCGCCGGGAAGTCTACGATCGTCTCAAAACGCTCCTGGCGCTAGATGACTACGATCCCGATGAAGGGGCCGGGTCCATGAACGAAGTCATGGCTGAGGACGACGCCAAAGATCCCTACCTGGAGAGTTATCAGCGTTCCGGGAAAAAGGCATGAAACGCGGCGACGTGGTGATTGAGCCCTTTCCCTTCCAGGACAAGTCGGGCGAGAAAATCCGCCCGGCGGTGGTGGTCCAAAGCGACTCCGAAAGCCAACGGCTCGCCAACACCATCTTGGCGATGATTACAGGCAATCTAGATGACGCCCGCCAAGCGATGACGGTGCTGGTCGATCCGCGGACATCCTGGGCCGGGCCATCGATCCGACCGGGCTGTCTGGCTGGACCAACGCCATCACGCAATTCACCAACGACCCCACTGATCAAGGCGGCTTACCGAACTTCGGCCCACGTGCCCTGGCGGCTTATGAGATTCTGGGCAGCATGGAGTCGAATACCGACGAGGTGCAATCCTACTATCAGCAGTTCCTTGGCCGCTTAGCGAATCCGAGCGGTCTGGAGACGTTTGTGGGCGATCTGCAGGCCGACGTGGCCGAGGAGGCCGTGGTGGCGAGCCTAGTCGGCTCCCAGGAGTACCTTATTCGCGCCAGTGCCCGGCTCGGTGCCCCGCTCAACGCGACCTTCTTTGCTCCGGGCGTATTAGACGCTGGCGCGCCCGGGGCGCCCGTCCCGGCAGGCTTCTTGTTTCCGTAACGGACAGGGCCTGCGCATTGGGCCGGATCCAAATGGGTCGGGAGCTACCGCACTCTTTTCGATCCCGATCTCCTCTGCGGTATACACGCTGGCCGCCGTCAAGGAGCTCTCCTCAAGGAGGATTTCTTCGGCATTGGCGACGTTCGCATCCATCACGGAGAGCGAGCCGACTCCGTGGTAGTGAGGTGTTTAAGCTTGCAGTAGACGATCCAGTCCCGCGGCCGGCCACGGTAAAGAGCAGACGAGCACGGGATGGGCGACTGATTATTAGATGCGTCCCCCTTTGCTCCAAGCCGATGACACGCAGCGAGCGCTGCACTTCTAGGGAGAGGTTTTCGGTTGGAAATTTACCAAGGCAGAGGGGCTTCCAGTCGAGTACTGGCGAATCGAGACGGACGGACCGCGCGGCGGTCTCTTGAAGCGTCCTGCCAAAACCCCGCCGCACGCATGCGGGACCAATGCCTTCGTGTGTTCCATGGAGGTCAAGGATTCTGATGAGACCGCTGGCAAGATCCAAAACCTTGGCGGTATCATCGCGCTCCCCAAGTTTGCCGTGCCGAGCACTTGCTGGCAAGGGTATTTCCTGGACACCGAGGGGAATACCCTTGGCATCTTTGAGGTCGATCAAGAAGCAAAATAGCGCGGAATTGCCGATGTTCCACGCGAACAACCTGAACGCTGTCCTTTCGCACCGAGGGTCCAGCGCGCGCTGGTACGTGGGCCCACGTCCAGTCAAGTTGGAAATGGACCAGGACGTCTTAATCGAGTTGGCACGTGGGTAAGAGCGCCGCAGCTTCGTCACGCCCTTCGGGGAAGACAAAGGGGACGCATCTATTATTCATGGCATCTCAGCCCGTTGCCATTACCCTTCCTGCATGCCACGCACTGCCCGCCAAACGCCGGGCGGCTATGTCTACCACACGCTCAACCGTGCGACGGCCCGGCTCAAGCTCTTTCGCAAAGGTGCGGATTACGACGCCTTCCTCGGCCTGCTCGACGAGGCCTTAGCCAGCCGTTTGGCTGGCGGCGAGATTGCCTTGCGGCGTTTGCACCCCGGGCCGGTCGTCCTGCCGGCCAACTGGCTGCAGTTGGTCAACAAGCCACAGACGGAAGCGGAAGTGGAAGCCATGCGCCTGTCGGTGGCGCGCGGCCGACCGTACGGTTCGGACGGCTCGGTGCAAACGGTGGTGAAGCGCTTAGGCTTGCAATCGACGATCCGGTCCCGCGGCCGGCCACGGAAACGACCAGGCGACGCGGGGAAGGGCGAGTAATAATTAGATACGTCCCCTTTGTATGTTTATTAGATACGTCCCCTTTGCATTTTCACAATCACGACGTGCCGGCGTTTCAGACGCCTATGTGCGATGGATCGATTGTAAACGTGAATGACTTCCGGCGGAGTTCATGTTCCGCTCATAGCCGTGCATCCAGGATGCGGCGGACACGGACGAAACTCGGCAAGTGCTCGCTTAACGTCGCCGGTTCGAGTTGGCCCAGCACCTCGAATGACCGTTTGCCTTTGATGTAGGCATTGCTGCAATTGCGCGTGGCTTGGGTCAGAGTGTTTTGGATGGTATCACGAGCACGCGCCTCCAAGTCTGGCAGCGCAGGCAGTGCCGATTCCTGCAGGTCGTTCCCGTAGTGGCTAGCCAGGGTTGCCCGGTCAGCGACAATCCAGGTCTCCATGCACGTAGTCATGAGCAGCACTTGCTCGTCTGTCGCTTCTCTGGGCTTGGCCCAATGGTCACGCTTTTGCAGATGCTCCCAAGTGGTTTCAATGTCGGCCACTGGATCCTCGCTGTCGATCAAGAGGGCCACGAAGTCGCCTTCCCTGGCATTAGCAAGAGCGGTCTTAAAGTCATCGAACGCGGTACTTCGCCCACCGCACGCCTTCAGTTTTGGCAGACGGCCTGCGTAACCACACCGCTCCAGCAGCTTGCAAAAACCTTCACGACAGCGGATGTGCAAGTCGCGCGACTCGCCACCACCCTCCAGGTAGATGGTGCTGCTCACCAGCGCGTTCCTCCGAGCTGGCCTTGCGTCCATAATTGTCCCAGCCGGTACTTTTCCAGCCAGGGCTGCACTTCGTCCTTGTTCAGGCGACGCAGCTCGGTGCGACCATTGTGCTTCTCGCAGATCACGAGTGCTTCGGGGTGTTCCGTCAGCGCATCCACGAGAATGTCTGAATGTGTCGTCACGATAAGTTGCGTGCGTTGCGCTGCAGCCACCAGCAAATCGGCCACTTTCGGTAGGAGATCAGGGTGTAGTCCCAATTCCGGCTCCTCCAGGCCAATGAGCGGCGGCGGCTCCGGATCGCAGAGGATGGCAAGGAGGCAGAGGTAGCGGACACTGCCGTCGGAGAGGCGCGTTGCCGGAATGGTGAACTCGCCTTCCGTGAAGAACACCTGAACCGTTCCACCCTCGATGCTGATGTCGAAATCCGTCAGGCCCTCGTACAAGTCACGCAGCCCGTTCAGTAGGGCTGCCTTGGTCTTGCTCTTACGGCGCAGATGGTTGAGGAACAAACCCAGGTTGGAAAAGTCCTCCTCCAACCGATCGTTCCGCAAGTCGGCCTTTTGTGGCTGGCGGAAGACCGTGTTACGGCCGAATGCCCACTCGCGATACAGACGAACTCGTTCGTATGCGCCGGCCAGATACGTGAGTTCGGGGTAGCTCTCCGGGTCGCGCAGCTGTGCCAGAATAGATAAGTCGGGCTGCACGGTTTCCCCGCGAAGGTTGCGCGGATTACCGGTGCGGGTGTTGATAACTGGCCGTCCTTGCTGATAGCCATAATAAAAGTACGGCTCATTTTCCAAATCATTAGGCCCTTTATTCGCAATGCGCTCAACGGCGATGAGCTCATCTCTTAGCCGGAAGCTCTGTTGTTCTACCTGGAAAACGAGAAAATGGCGCAGCGCTTGCGAGCCGTCGGGATTGTCGAAGATTGCTTCAAGCATCGCGTCGCCATGCGGGGCACCCTTCCAGATCCACTCGCCGACGCCACCGCCGCGGAGGATGACGGGGCGCAGATCAGTGGGCGCACTACGTAGGAGCGCTATAGCATCTAACAGATTGGACTTGCCCGATCCGTTAGGACCTACCAGCACGTTAAGACTGCCAAGTGGTAAGCGCGGCATCTCTGGGCCAAATGACAGAAAATTGCCCAAACCGATGGACTTGAGAAGTAGAGGACCTGTTACGCGAGCCGAGTTGGACGTGGGTCCCGGGGTGGGAACAGAGCTTGGCGGCATTGTGGTCATGACAAGTCCTCCAGTCGTCGTCCAGTTCGGGAGGCGGTTTAGCTTATTGGCTTCAATGATTCTACACCGTGAATCATAGGTTCGCGAACTCACTTGTCGTCGCGAAATTGCCAGAGGTTTTTGCCGAGGCTTTCCCGGCTCAGTAGCTTTAGCGATGACCGGCGGAGTGGCGAGAATAAAAAGGGGACGCATTTGAATCCCAAGGGGTTGCTAGAACATACTGGACCAGACGTGAGAAAAGGGGACGCATCTGATTTCCTTGACATGGCGGCAAGCTGCTATTAGCCTTCCTGCATGCCACGCACTGCCCGCCAGACACCGGCCGGCTATGTCGACACGCGCTCAACCGTGCGACGGCCAGGCTCAAGCTGTTTCGCAAAGCTGCGGATTACGACGCCTTCCTCGGCGTGCTCGACGAGGCCCTGGAAAAGCATCCCCTGCGCGTCTTGGGCTACTGCATCATGCCCACCCACTGGCATTTCCTGCTCTGGCCGGCCGGCGATGGGCAACTGACTGCGTTCTTGCGCTGGCTGACCCTGACGCATTCGGTCCGCTGGCACAAACACCACCACACGACCGGCAGTGGCCACGTATACCAGAATCACTTCAAGGCGTTTGCGGTGGCAGAGGACAATCACCTTTTGACCGTGCTTCGCTACGTCGAGCGCAATCCACTGCGGGCTGGGCTGGTGCGCCGAGCCGAGGACTGGCGCTGGTCCAGCTTGGCCTGCCGTTTGGCTGGCGGCGAGGTTGCCTTGCGGCGTTTGCACCCTGGGCCGGTTGTCCTGCCGGCCAACTGGCTACAGTTGGTCAACAAGCCACAGACGGAAGCGGAATTGGAAGCCATGCGCCGGTCGGTGGCGAGCGGCCGACCGTACGGTTCGGACGGCTGGGTGCAAACGGTGGTGAAGCGCTTGGGCTTGCAGTCAACGATCCGGCCCCGCGGCCGGCCACGGAAACGACCAGACGACGCGCGAAAGGGCGACTGATAATTAGATACGTCCCCTTTTTATTTCATGACCACCTGTTGAATCCTTCGGACGAGCCAAAGATGGCCGATAGGAGCGTCTGGTCGGTCATACCGGAGGACAGGGCCGCCATCCAATCGGCAAGGCCCGCCGCCTCGGCCGGCCGCCCGAGGAATTGCAGGTAGTCCGCGTTTATCAGATCTGCCCGATATTCCGTGGAAGTGAGGAAGTCCTGGGCCACAGCGTCACGGCTGGCTCCACCATTGAGTGCGTTAATCCAGTAAGCCTCTCCACCGGAATCGGCGGTACGGGTGAGCATGTCCTGATAGAGCGCATCCACGAAGCTTTGGTTGCTACTGCCATGCAAGGCGAAATACTCCGCCGACCCGACGATGTCGGCGGTGACCTGCTCAATGGTCGCACCGCCGAGCAGAACACTGACCCACGACTGGGCTCCGCCGGGGTCGGGGGCGCGATGTAGATAGCGCTGGTACAGACCGGTCACCACGTCGGTCAGGTACTCCGTGCTGCCTTCGATGCCGCTCACCACGCTGCCGGGCGAGGCGCCAGCGTTGAGCAAATTCACCCAAGCCGCGGCACTGGGATCGGTCGAGCGGTTGAGCAGTTGCCCGTAGACGACTGATACAAAGTTCCAGGCGGGACTCAGGATCTCAAAGGCGCCAACGTCAGGCGGATTGCTGCGGGCGAAGCCGCGCTCGTCGACGGCGGTCGCGCCGGCCACGCCTCGGTTAATGGCCGAGCTACCGGGCAGCAGGGCCTCGGTCTCCAAGACGAACGTAGTTGTCGGTCCCCCATTATTTTGCAAGGGTCCAAGCTGCGCGTCGAGCGGATGCGCCGTCGTACCAACCTGTGTGCTGGCCGCGGTGAAGCCGGTATTGCCGCTGCCGGCACCGCTGATCCCAATCAGGTTGCCGCCCTGGTCGGCGAACATTCCGGTTGGGTTGGAAGCATCGCTGCCGGTGTTGGCGTTGTTCTGGGCGATGATGGTGTTTTGCACTCTGAAGGCGGAACCGATGGCTCCTGCCCAAAAGACGCCGCCTCCGGAGGCGGCGAGGTTGGCATTGATGGTGTCATTGACGAGCAGAAGGCTGCCGGAGAAGTTTGCCGGGGCGTCGATAGCGCCGCCCTCATTGTTGGCACCGGAATTCATGGCGCTATTGGCCACGATACTCGAGTCGACGATCTGCGCGCCGGCGACGCCCGCTGTGATCGTCTCGATCTCGATGCCGCCGCCGTTGCCGGCTGTATTGTTGGCGATCGTGCTGCACATGACAGTCAGCGCGCTGCCGCTGTCGAACACAGCTCCGCCACTGCCGCCGCTAGTATTGCCCTTGAATTCGCTATCCATGATTGTTGTTGCCGGACTGCCCTCCTGGATAGCGCCGCCGTTGCCGCCTGCGGAATTGTTCGAGAAGAGACTGGTCTGAACAACGAGGGCGCCGAGATCGTTCAGTTCCCCGATGCCGCCTCCGGCGCCGTTCGACTTGTTTTGGTTGATGATGCTGGCCGTGATGGTAACGGTGCTACCGGCCGAGGTATCCACTTCGATGCCGCCGCCATTTCCGCTAGCGTTGTTGTTGGCGATGGTAGCGCTCTGAATCGTCAAGGATTGGCCGCCAGCAAGGATGCCGCCTCCACTGCCGCCGCTGGTGTTTGCCTGAATCTCGGCACCGGAAATCGCCGTGGAGACGCAGCCGGTATCGATGCCGCCACCGTTGCCGCCAGCCGTGTTATTAGCGATGGTACCGCCCAGAATCGTCAACGATTGGCCGCCAGCAAGGATGCCGCCGCCATTGCTGCCGCTGGTATTCGCCTGAATCTCGGCATCAGAAATCGTCGTGGAGCCACCGCGGGTATCGATGGCGCCGCCATCGCCGGTGGCCGTATTGCCAAGAAAGGGGCTGTCTAGCAGAGTCAGCGTTCCCGTGAAATCGACGTCACCATAACCGCCACCCGCGCCAGCGGCCTGGTTGTGCTTGATGGTGCTGTCAATGATGGTGATTGCGCCAGCGCCCGACGCGCCGATGCCGCCACCGATGCTACCCGGGGCAGTCGTAGAGTTGCCGCTGACGAGGGCCCCGGTCATCGTAAGGGTGGCGCTCTGAAACAGGGGTCCCACTGAACCGGCGTTGATCCATATGCCGCCTCCCCCGTCGGCGGACGTGTTTCCGCTGATGATCATGCCAGGCGGGATGGAAATCGTACCCGGCCCATTGGTTTCCAGGCCGCCGCCGGCCGCGCCGGCCTGATTATTAAGGAGATCGGTATTCATGAAAGTCAGTGTCCACGGGTTTCCGGGCGCGCTCTCCATGGCGATGCCGCCGCCTTTGGCGGCAGCGGCGTTATGCTCGAGAACCATGTTGGTCAGCGTCAAGCTGGCATCGCCCTGAACGCGGATGCCGCCCCCGTCGCCGGCGGCCTGGCTGCCGGGCTGTGCGCTGCCATCTTGGATGACGAACCCCTCCAGTGACATGGAGAAGCCCGAGTCGGCGGTGCCCGCGGGGTCGATATCAAAGACGCGGGCCAGGTGATTCCCATCCACAACAATGGTGCTGCCACTGCCATTCTGGATGGTTAGTTGCCCGGTATTGGGGAGAATGGCGAATTCGCCGGCTTGATTGTCGGTCTCGCCGGCCGTTCCCGGCAAGCCAATTTGGTAGAGTCCCGGAACCTGAAGATTGATGGTCTTGGGCCCAGGCGTGCTGTTCGCCGCCTGGATGGCCGACCGCAGGGTAACTGTATTGCCCTGGCCTATGATCTGGCCCGTGGTTGGATCGACGCCGCCGGCGATGCTCAGGTCAGCCAGCGTATTGACGTTGAAGACCGTATCTATCTGGAACTGAGCGATCTGGGTGCCCCAGTCGTCGGTCGATCCGCTATCGACGTTGTACTCGTTCGCCGCCCAAAAGGTGCCGTCGACGGGGTCGTATTCGGTGGCGCTGTAATCGCCGCTACGCTCACCCCCAGGGGCATTGGGGACACCCTGCTGTACCAGGACCGGCGCTTCCATGGTGCCCGGCGCGTCCGTGGCCCCCCGACCGGTGACATAGACCGACGGTTCCAGGCTGCCGTCCTGGCTGCTGCCGATGAATGTCATTCCTATGTTTCCGTTCGGTGCCATCGCGATCGAGGGATACGAGGTATCGATACCAGGACCCATATCGATGTCGCCTTGCTGGGTGAGCGTGATGCTGCCGGCCGTGTTGAACTCATACCAGCGCGCCAGGTTGTCTCCACCTCCCACGGTGCCGACGTCCTGGGCGGCGACCAAGTTGTTATTGATCCAGTCGGCGCTCAGCATACGGTCGTCGATCTGGGGCGTGGAGTAGGTGCCGGGGCTGTCCTGATAGGGGTTGACGCTGAATGTGCTGGTCGCAAAGGTCGGGCCGCCGCCCAGGTAGTTCTGCATTGTGACGACGTTGACCGTGGACTCTGATTCCCAGGTCAGGTCCTGGTCGCGCTGCACGAAGTATTCCAGGTTGCCCGGCTGGGTGCCGTGCATCCGCGCGGGGATGAGGATGCGATGGTCGCCGTCGCCCTGCCCCATGTCGGTGGTGACATCGGTCAGGAAGTAATTGACGTTCTGCACCAGCGGTGCGCCGGCCAGGATGGCTGCCTTGGACATCGACACAATCAGGTCGTGTACAAGCAAAGTCGACTGCATGGTACTGGGCACCGGCGAACGTGACTGCATCGTATCGTGCACCGGGCCGCCGGCGTTGGGGAACTGGTTGAGCGAAACGAAAACGGCGTCGGCGTTCCAGCCCATCTTGGGGAAGTCGGCAAAGTCGGCGCCGCCTTCCTCGACCGCAGTGATCTTGGTGAAATCGGTCCAGCTCGCGGAGCTGAAGTCGCTCGGGCTCGAGGTCGTCGACACGGCAAAGTCAAGGTCGGAATTCCCCGCTGCGTTCAATTCCAGGACGCAAACGTAGAACCGGCCCGCCAGGTCGTCGTACATCACTTGGGGATCGCTGAAACCGTCGCCGGCGGTGACGACCGGCGCGAAGAAGGTCGAGAATTCGGTGGCCGGGGCGATGACGGCGCCGGTCTTGGACTGAATCCGCATGGCCGTGTTGACGGCATTGATGACGGAGCTGGGCCCGACTGCCATCATGCTGTCGGGCGGCGTGCAACCGCACGACGTGTCCAGGTAGTTCAGTCCCGTGATGCTTTGAAGAAGTTGGACGGTCGGCACACGGCGCTCCTCCAGTGCCTCCAATTGCGGATGGTAATTCGATCTACTTCTCTGTTTGATGGGCCGGCACGATGTGCCTTTGATGATTCTGCATACGCGACCGAGCTGCTCTTGCCAGGATCGAAGCGACATAAAGAGTTCTCCAAGATGAAGACACGGCCTTCGCGTCGAACCCTGGCGCGCACGATGTACGCCTGGGCGTCAACGCGAGATGCTATCACTGCGGAACGGAACAGAGCGGGGGTGTCCGCTCGCGGGGGGGTGGATCTGTAGGCCGCTTCCTTGGCGTGCGCTCGTCCTGATGGGAGAGAAAGTAGCGACGAGGGAGGGCAGTGCGTGGGCTCTTCACCTCTTGCCGTAAGTGTTCCCGTTTTTCAGAGCTTTGCAAGCGACGTGCCAAAATCCCAAGAGAGAACGAGATATGCCGTAACCAGGCTCAGCTATTGAAGATCAAAACAATCCATGCCACAGTGCGTGCGAACATAGTGCCTGCGGGAGGATTAGTGGGGCGGGAGTTTGATCTTCGCGGACAGTACTTGCTCAAGAAGAGAAGATAGGTCCGCCTTGGCGAGCATTCGTAGTCGACCCTTTCGCGCGACTTCGCCCGCAACCGCGAGCAAGAGGACGCGTCCAGTTTCGACGCCACCGTGAAGCGGGACAGGCTACTGTCTCGCAGATTACTGCTATCCCAATGCAAGGAGGGGGGCATGAATTGCCAGGGAAACGGATCGCGTTTGGGGTCGCAATTCGCTCCGGCTTGTAGCGCTGATTCGCGAGCTATTGGAGACTTGGTTGGCAGCGGATGTTCCAATCAGCGACCAAAGCGCGGCATAGCCGGTGGGGGCGGCGGACGAAATACTGGCGTGGTGGGCTGAAACTGGTTGCCTTTATTGAATTCACCCATACGCTTTTGCCAGTCTGTCGATTTCATCAGCTCGCTAAGGTCCTTGCCGTCGGAAGTCTTGATCGAGGACTTGAACTCAGCGGGGATATCCTGATTGCTGATTTTCGACAACAGCCATTGCGTATATGAATTGCCGGCCTTTGCCCGCGCATCGGTCAGTGCCGTCCGATTTTGGTAAAGCCAGACCCCGCCGATTGTCACCAGAAACAACCCAATCACGACGGAGAGTAGTTTGTTCCAGGTGTGATAGGTTTTTTCAAGATCTTGCGACATGATGACTGCCTCCGATCGATCGATACAAAGGATTGCAGCCCTGCCGATCCGCCCTCTGTTCTCCTTCCCGAAAGCGTAGCTTGGATTTTGGTCGCCGGCCAATATTTCCGTGAACGGAGGTGGGCCAAACCGGCAACCCTGGCTACAAGAAACTGATCCCTTCAAAAAGAGAAAGGGATCGGGAGTCCCGTCCCTTTTTTCGGCAGGTCACTTACCCGGTTTCCACGCGGGCCGGCCGCCGTCGAATAAGCCTTCCTCTTTGAGGATTTCAACGGGATTGGCCCCGTTGGCGTCCATCATGTAGAGCGAGCCGAATGCCTGGACCTGGTCGAAATGTTGAAAGGCGATGCGCTTGCCGTCCGGCGACCAGGCCGCATGCGTGTTAACTCCGCCGATCTTCGTGATTTGTCGCTTGTGTTCCCCTGAGGGATCTACAGCGAAAATCTCCATTCCACCGCCATTGGCGCTGCTTTCGCCAAAGAGAATGCTCTTACCGTCGGGCGACCAAGCCGGATACATGTAGCCCAGACCGCAGTCCTGCTTGGAGATGTCCCGCACATTTTTCCCGTCTGCGTCCATCACGTAGGTGCGAAAGCCGTTTGGGGAAGCGCGGTTCGATGAAAACGCGAGTTTCTTGCCGTCGGGCGACCACGCGGGAGACATATCGTAAGCGGGGTCGTTGGTCAGGTTCACGAGGGCGGTGCCATCGGGGTTCATCACGAAGATGTCCAGGTTCGACCCGTCAATCAGCCTGCTAAAGGCGATCCTCTTGCCGTCGGGCGACCAGGCGGGCGCGCCGTCGCGGATAGAATCGCGCGTGATCTGCTTCACATTGCTGCCGTCGGCATCCATTACATGGATCGCGGGGTTGCCTGCACGACTGGATGCGAAGGCAATCTTCTTTCCATCGGGCGACCAGGCTGGGTAGGTATTGTCGTAGTCGCTGTTGGTAAGGTTTTTTGGTTCGGAGCCGTCTGGATTGATCAGAAAGATGTCGTTGGAGCTGCCCGTGCGATTGGACGTGTAAATCAATTTGGGCTGTTCCGGCGTCGTCGCGCCGAGCAGAATGGCCAATGAGGAACAAAGCCCCAGAAAGACTGGCAAGCGTCCCATGGCTCAAGCCTCCGAGCTGCGAGGGCGAGCGGCAGCGACCGTTCTCCCCTCGCCCCGGTACTCCGGGGAGAGGGGCCGGGGGTGAGGGGCCTTGGCCGGGGAGCGTTCGTCCCCCTCACCCCCGACCCCTCTCCCCCGAAGCGGGGGAGAGGGGAGATTATTACGCGCCGGTGGCCTACTCAGCATGGCTTCGATCATAAACTGCCGCCAATCACGTGACCAGCTGCTTCGGGACCAGCTACGTTAGACGGCGCGCCCTCCTCGCGTCTAGCTTGTTGCGCGGTCTGCCACGCCGGGCCTCGATCATGATGCGGGCGCACGCCTCGGCGTCTGAAACGGGGTCATGATGTTTTAGTGGAATGCCCAGGTAGGCGCACACGTTTGGGAGCTTTGTCGGAAAAATGCCCCACGTGCTGCGGGCAAGCTGGACGGTGCACTTGAACGGAAGGGGCGTGGGTGGAAGGCGTGCCGCCCGGCAGCAAGTCATGAGGACATCGCGATCGAAAGGCGCATTGTGCGCAACCAGGGCATCGGCGCCCTCCAGGATTCGGCTCAGCTCCGGCCAGGCTTCGCCAAACGTCGGCTTATCCGCAACGGCAGCCCAGGTGATCCCGTGCAAATACGAGAATTCGAAGTTTGGCCTGGGCGGCCGGAGCAAGCAGAACTCCCGGCGAACGATTTCGAGGCCTTCAACCCGGACCAGCGCTACCGCACAGGCGCTGTCCGAGCTGCGGTCGGCCGTCTCGAAATCGATGGCGACAAAGTTTGCCGGCAATTCGCTGCGCGGTGCGGTTCTCGGAGTGTTATTCAATCCATTACCTCCCTGCCCAGGGAGCCTGCTGAAAAAGGGGTCTGACCCCTTCCACGAAGGGCGAGAGATCCCCAAGAAAGCGGGGAATCAGTGAAGCTTCGTAGGGGGTCAGACCCCTTTTTCAGCAGGCTCCCCGGCGTGGCCCTAATTCTTCTTCTTCAACTCCTCTTGCAAGACCTCCACTGCCTTTTCGATTTGCGCATCCCGGCCCTTGGTGTAATCGTCCGGAGTGTTATCCACGTAGACATCGGGCGGCACACCATAGTTCTCGAGGTTCGTCCCGTTCACGTTCCAGAGGCCTGAGCCGGGGGTACGGATTGTCGAGCCGTCCATCAGCGTGTACGCTCCCGTGCCAATGACGGCGCCATAGGTTGTGACGCCCACAACCTTGCCCAATTTGAGCGTCCGAAAGCCGTCGGGAAACACTTCGGCATCGGAGGTCGAGCGTTCATTCTCCATGACGACCATAGGCCCAAAGAAGCCACGGAGCGGCCGAGTGACATGCACGGAGTCGCGGACGCGCGTGTACTGATACTGCCTTTGCTGTAGGATCTCCAGCAGTTCCTGGTCGATGCCCCCGCCCGGGTTGAAGCGCTGGTCGATAATGAGCGCCTTCTTCAGGTGCCTTTCCGTGAGATCGCGTTCGAACTTGCGCAGCGACGGGGCGTTCATCTGCCGGATGTGCAGGTAGCCAATGGTGCCGTTGGAGCGCTTATCGACAATGGCCCTGCGATCGGCTACCCACTTTTCATATTGCAGCGTGCCCTGCTGAGCGGCGCCGACTGGAGTAACCTTGGTCTTCCACGAGCCTTCCTTGGTCGGTTTGGAACTAACGGTAAATTCCAGGCGATTGCCGACGGCCTCCGTGTACCGTTTCCAGTAGCTGTCACCCGCTTTGAGGTCCTGATCGTCAATGGCGAGGATGTAATCCCCAGCGTTGATTTTGACATAATCCTTGTCGGCCGGCCCGTCCTTGTAGATGTGAGTGACGCGGTAAAATCCACTCGCGTCGGGTTGCAGCTCGAAGCCTGGAAAGCGTGTCTGCCCGCGAGTGGCCTCGGGCCTACCCCCGCCGGTGATGCCTGTGTGCGATGCATTGAGTTCGCCAATCATCTGGCTGATGACGTCGTGCAAATCCTCTTGGTCTTCCACGAACTCCAGGAGCGGCTCATAGACCGCCTTCATTCTGTTCCAGTCGATTCCATGCATCTCGGCGTCGTAGAATCGGTGCTTCATGACGCGCCAACTTTCATTGAAGACCTGCTGGCGTTCGGCTTTATGGTTTACTTCTACGCGCGCTGTAAAGTTGATGCGCTTGCCGGTGCCAGCCCCACCGCGCCCGGTCTGTGCTGCTGCACCTTCGGGAGCCGTGCTGACTGAAATCGAGTAGAGGTTATTCCCTTGGCGGTAGAAGAGGGTGCGACCGTCCTTCGAGAATTGCAACGACGAGAAGCCGGCCATGCCGCCTGGTCTGCCGGGAGGGCCGTCCTCTTCTCCGGACCTGGTCAATTGTGTGAGGCGTGATAAATGCTCGCCATCCGGCTGGATGGTCCAGATCGACTGCACGGGCCTGCCGCCTTCTGTACCGGAGGTGACGAACGCATAGGTCTTGCTGTCGGGCGCGATGGTGAGATCCTGAATGGTGTCGCCGGTGCGGGTCAATTGCCGAGCGCGCCGGCCGATTCGATTGAAATCGATCTTTACCTCGACCTTTTTTGCGGTTGTCGGACGGGCGCGTTCTGCGGGCGACCCGTCCGGTCTTTCGGGGGCGGCCTCAGCGCCGGCGCGCTGGCCGGTCCGCGGTTGCGTACGTTCGTTTGTCGCAGCTTCCTCCTCGCTATCGACCGCCTTATCGAGCGTGTCGGTCGTTTCCGGCGTCAGCGCAATCGACGAGATCTGGGCATTCGATTGCCCGCCTTGGCCGATGTTGGCAACGTCGACGCCGGTGAGATAGATGATCCGCTTGCCGTCGGGCGTCCATAAGGCGCCTAGATCGCTATAGCTCTCGGCATTGGTAAGGCGGCGCTCCTGCCCGCCGTCCGCGGGGATGATGTAGATATGCGGCAGCAACGTGTTCTCAGCCCTCGTATACGAGATCCACTTGCCGTCAGGCGACCAGCGCGGATTGACGAGCGCACTGCCGCCGAAGCCGATGACATCGCCCCTGGCAAGCTCGGTGGTTTTTCCCGTCGCAAAATTGTACCTGTGGAGCTTCCTGTCACTTCCCGTGTAGAGCAGCGCCTTCGAATCCGGCGCCCAGGTGAGCTGCCCTTTCTGCGAATCGCTTTTGGTGATCTGCTTCAGGTTGCCGCCCCGCTCGTCGCAAACCCAGATTTCTTCCCGGCCGCTCTGATCGCTGACAAAGGCGATGGACTTGCCGTCCGGCGACCAATGCGGCTGCGTCTCCCGCGCCCCAGGCGTGTTCGTGAGGCGACGGACATCGCCACGGTCGGTCGCAATCGTGAACAACTCGCCATGTGTGGAGATGACGGCCCGCTTGCTTGATGGGGACAGCTGATACGAATCGGCTTCACCGTTTACGAGGACGGTCTCTTCATTGTTCTCCCGGTCATCGCCGCTGATATTGATGCGAATCTCAACCGGTTTGGCCGCGGCCAGGTCGAGCTTCCACAAGCCGAAGTTCTCCTCGTACACGATGACCTTGGCATCGCTGGATAGGGACGGCCAGAAAAGGGAGCCGCTCGTGTGATGGGTGACCTGCACAGGCTGCCCACCTACCTCGGGGATCTTCCAGATATTGTTGCGCGAAGCGAGCACCTCCTTGGTGCCTGCCTTCGCTTTCACCTCGCGGTCGGAGACGAAATAGATTTCGCCGTTGCCGTACATCGGCCAGAAGTTGTTTGGCTTCTGCTCGTCCGGCACATCGGCATCCAGGATCTTGCGCGCGGTTTTGCTGTTCAGGTCCATGACCCAGAGATCCGCGGCGTAGCTGCCGCGATAGTGCTTCCGTGACCAGACCATCGGATGGCGATTGAACGCCAGCCTATCTCCAGCGGGCGAATAAGAACCCCAATAACCCCAGTCGGTGGGCAACGGCTGCTCCAATCCACCGGAAACGGGCACCTCGTAGAGTGCGGCTATGCCGGGATAAGGTTGGCCACGGGCTGAGGAGAATAGGATCCGCCTGGAATCGGGCGACCAACCGACGACGGTGTCCGGCGCGCTATGATAGGTGAGCCGCCTGGGCTCGCCGCCTTCCGCGGGAATGACGAATACGTCGTAGTTGCCGTAGCGCGTTGAAGAGAAAGCGATCCATTTACCATTGGGCGAAAAGCGGGGGTGGATGTCGTGGCCGCGGTTGACCGTAAGCCTGCGCGGGTTGGAGCCGTCTTCGTCGACGACCCAGATGTTCCCGTGATAACTGAAGACGATCTTGCCTCCGTGGTAGTCGGGGTGACGCGCCATCTTGATCTCTGCGGACCGAGCACCCGGCGCCGGCACGAAGATTGCCCAGAGAAGGAGGCTAGAAGCCATTACGCGCACGATTGCTTTGCAGCACATGGAACGCTCGTCTCATTGTGGGTGGACTGGGAAGCAAAGGCACATCCTCCGCTTCGAGTTTGGTAACCACGGATCGTATCTCCTCTCTCCCGTTCTTGCAAGCGGTTGCGGCAGCCTGGGTGGTGTTGGGGAGTTTTTCGTTTTACCGCGAGCCAGCGGCGAGCGCGTGGACTGACGGTGTCAGTATGCCTTCTGTTGACGCGCTCGCCGCTGGCTCGCGGTCAAACGATTCTGTGGTGACTGCAAGAACAGGAATGCCCCGGGCCTGCATTCCCGGATTTGCCAAATGGCGGATGCCACGCTACGAATAACGAGTGTATCTTCGTTTTCGTGGGGCCAGGTCTGTCGCTCTAGCCAATGTAAAAGGATCGAAGCCATGCGAACTGCACGCCTTCTCTTGCTTGTTGGCTTGGTATCGTTCGCCACGTTGAACCTCCTCGGCTGTGGCATCACCAATTATCGCTACGCGGCGCAACAAGTGATATCACAATCATTTACGACTGAACCCAAGCCTGAAATAATCGTGGAGACTTTCAACGGTTCGATCGAAGTGCTTGCGGGGATCGACAACAAGGTGAAGGCGACCGTCACCAAACACACGCGGGGAAGGACAAAGGAGGCAGCGCAAGATGATCTGGAAAACATCGAAGTGTCCATCACCCGCGAAGACAACACGATTCACGTTGTCGCGATCAACACGGACCACGATTCCTGGCACAGCCGCGGAGCGACGGTCGAGCTGGAAATCCCGGCAGGCGCGGTTCTCGATTTGAACACCTCAAACGGCCAAATCGAGGTCACTGGCGCATCGGGTGCCGTCAGTGCCGAAACATCGAATGGCAAGATCCACATTGATGGGACTAACGGACCCCTTACGCTCCACACGTCGAATGGCGGCATCGCCGTAAAGGGCGGCGCGGGCCGGCTGGAATTGAAAACAGGCAACGGCGCAATCGACGTCGATTCGAATCACGTCGTCGTGGATGCGCAAACCTCGAACGGTTCGATTCGGTTCGACGGCGATTTAGCGGCGGGAGAGAACTCCTTCCACACGAGCAACGGCAAGATCTCGATTCACCTGCCCTCTGAGGCGAGCTTTCACGTCGATGCTCAGACGAGCAATGGCAGGATCACCTCCGATTTTCCCTTGAAAGAGCGAAGAACCAAAGAAGATCATCGGCTCCGCGGAGAGGTGGGCGATCACCCCGATACCTCGATCAAGCTCACGACCAGCAACAGCAGCATCGAAATTCGCGAGAAGTAGGTCACGCGCTTCATGCTGATGCGCGATCCAAGCCTTATTTGAAGTGTTGATGGAGTGAATTGTTGAGGAAGGGAAAACAAAAGCGGCGGAAAAGCGCCGCAGTCCAAAAGTGAATTCTTTGGACTGCGGCGCTTTTCCGCCGCTTTTCTTTCCTCTATATTGCAAGGCCCCAAGTTTGAGCCGGCCGGCTCTGCAGTCCTCAAGGGGTCAAACCTTTATCAACACGCTCTCAGCCTGGCACCACGGCAATTGCGTCGGCAAAGACAAACCCATTTGCGTTGTCCGAGAGAACGACGCGCAGGGTGCCGCTCGTGATGGCGAACGATCCAAGCGATTGGAAGACCGTACCGTTGATGATCGTCCCGGTCGGCGTCAGCTTCTGGTTGACGACCACCGTGGCCAGCAGCTTGGTGCCGTCGTAGACCTGGTAGGTGGCGTTCGTCGCCCGATTGGCGCCCGGCGGCCAGGTGACGTTGACCGCATAGTTGCCCGCACTCAGGTTCGCGATCTGCCAGCTAGCTGTGTCGGCGCCGGTGCCCGGCGCATGATAACGGCTGGTCCCGTTGTAACCGAGGCCATAGTTGGTCCACCCCGTCCCCGTTTCTGCGTAACCGGGCGATCCATTGTCCACGATGATTGGTGAATTGTTCGTGGAGGCGACGTACTCGTCCGCGCCGATGTCCGTCAACTGACCGGCCGGCCGGGGATTGCCGTTCCAGTCCGCGAGCACGCTGGAAAGAGGCTGGACCTGGTTGATGACGTGGGCCTGCGTGGCAGCCTCCAAGACCAGGTTCAGGTTGCCCGCGCTGGGGTTGACGAACATGCTCGGCGTGGCCAGGAGATAATTTCCCGCCTGCGTAAAAACCGACCCGTTGCGCGCGCCGATGGGAGCGTCCGCCAGGTTATCGTCGATGGCGACGCCAGTCGTCGTCCAGCGTGTCTGGATGGAGTCGATGGAGTTGCCGTTCGTGAGGATCGTGTTGAAATCTACCTGTGTGCCGGGCGAATCCCAGACGATGATCTGGCCGTCGGAGCCGGTCCGGCGCGCAGCGCTGAAAAGACCCGGCGCCTGGTAAATGAAATTGTTGCTGATGATGCCGCCCTGGAAGTCGTAGCCCGTCGTCTGGTCCTGCAAGCCAAAGGCGATGGCCCGGTCGCAGTTGATGAAGGTGTTTCCTTCGACCGTGGCGTTGGAAGCGAAGTCCCACATCAGAACCGCCGGATTCCAATGGTTATAGGAGGGATCCGCGTCGGGCGTATGGAAATTCTCGAACAGGTTGTCGAGGATGGTCCAATTTGTACCGAGCTTGACGTCGATGCCGTTCGTGTAACCGATGCCGCCGCCATGGTCGATTTTGGGCGGGCCGGCCGTGTATTGCATGGACGTGTATTCGACGCTCGAATTACTCACGCCCACGCCGCCGCCGCTGGCCTTGATGAACTGCTCGCCGGCGTCGAAGAGATTGAGGTGATAAATGTGCACGTCGTTGGCACCTTGAATCGATTGCAGGTCGATCGGGAAGTACCAAACGTCGCCGATCGAAAGGTTTTCGATCGTCACGTTTTGAGCGTTATAAACCGAAATGCCCATCGGCACGTTGCCGTAGCTGGAGTTGTCCATGCCTTTACCGAGCAGCACAACATCGTTCAAGTTATTGGTGGCGCCCTCGACCGTGATATTCGTGACATGACGGCTGGCGCCGATGTAAAGCGTCGAGGTGAGGTTGTAGGTGCCCGGCTGGATGACGATCGTTTCGCCGGACTGGATGTTCTTGAAAGCAGCCTGGAGCGCAGGCTCCGTATTCACCCAGACGACACTGGCGCTTGGCGGCGGCGGGGCCGGCAAAGGGGGCGCAGAGGCAGGAAGAGAGAGTGCAAGGCGAGGTTCCAGCTCTTCAATACGTAATACGAAAGATTTCCTTCGCACAGAAAAAACCTTTAAGACCAGAGCGAACAGATGGCAGCGAACGCGCGCAATGGGCGCGGGATCACTATCAGGCCGGTTGCGTGTGCTGTTTGTTGGCTTTGTCGACTACTACTGTGAAAGGAGAAACGGCTGGGCGAGTGTCATTCCTGCCTGGCCGTTCCGGGATCCAGGCTAAAATGCCCGACCAGCCGAAATAATCTCCAATGCAATAGAGGTTATGTAAGTCACAATTCCTGGTTTGTCAAATTCTCCGGTCTTAACGAATCTGCATGGGTTCGGCCCGTGGAGCCAACGTGACGGGTCAGCCGTAGCACAAGCTGACAGCTTGTGCTACATACGTTCAGCGCCGCTCTTGTAGCACAAGCTGGCAGCTTGTGTATGCCGCGGCTCGGCGATTTTGTTTGCCAGCTCCATCACAACGGCGTACCATTCGCAACGTCTCT
>Ga0116224_10000753_pt1 | contig 24214 bp, 22 predicted proteins | sample Sb_taG_9_FD_89699 | JGI IMG/M metagenome (GOLD analysis project Ga0116224, IMG submission 89699) | Peat soil microbial communities from Weissenstadt, Germany - Sb_50d_b_LC metaG | ecosystem: Environmental > Terrestrial > Soil > Wetlands > Peat | place: Germany: Weissenstadt | collected 2010-09-21 | reverse complement strand
GTATCCGCTGAAGACGGACGGCAAGGCGACGGCGACCTTGGAGACGTTCGGCATCGAGGCGGTGATCAAGTCGCAGCACGCGGTGCAGAACGTCTACAGCCCGACGCACGCCATCGCGGTGAAACGGCAGAGCGACAAGCAGGTGACGGTGGTCTTCGAGCGCAGCCAGGGCCTGCTCGACAAGGACTTCCAGCTCTTCTACCAACTCGGCGACAAGGACGTCGGCCTGACGGCCCTGGTGCATCGGCCCGTGGCGGCGGACCCCGGCTACTTCATGGCCTTGATCACGCCCAAAGTGGAGATGAAGAAGGAGTACCAGGTGCCGCGCGACGTGGTGCTGGTACTGGACACGTCGGGGAGCATGCGCGAGAACGGCAAGCTCGACCAGGCCAAGAAGGCGCTCAACTACTGCCTGAACAGCCTGGACAAGGGCGATCGCTTTGCCTTGATGAACTTCGCCACCACCGTCAACCGCTACAAGGATGGCCTCGTCGATGCCGACCCGGACCGCGTGGCCCAGGCGAAAAAGTGGGTCGATAACCTCGACGCGGTTGGCGGCACGGCGATCAACGACGCCCTGCAGTCGGCGCTGGCCCTGCGCCCGAGCGACGAGGGGCGCACGTTCCTCATCGTCTTCTTCACCGACGGCGAGCCGACGATCGGCGAAACGAACGTCGATAAGATCCTCAAGAACACCTTCGCCAAGAACACGACCAACACGCGCATCTTCACCTTCGGGGTGGGCGACGACGTCAACGCCTCCTTCCTGGATCGGTTGGCGGAGGGGACGCGGGCGGCGAGCACCTATGTCCGGCCGCAGGAGGACATCGAGGTCAAGGTCAGCGCCCTCTACAGCAAGATCAGCCACCCCGTCCTCGCCAACCTGAAGCTGACGGCCACGGGTGACGTGTCGCTGAGCGAGGTCTACCCACCGCAGCTGCCGGACCTGTTCCACGGGCAGCAGCTGGTGGTCCTGGGACGGTTCACGGGGCAGGGGGCGTCGGCCCTGAAGCTGACCGGCACCGTGGGCAAGGAGACAAAGGAGTTCGCTTACGACCTGAAGTTCCCGGACAAGACCAACGACGCGCACGGCTTCGTGGAGGAGATCTGGGCGCGGCGCAAGGTGGGCTACCTGCTCGACCAGATCCGGGCCAACGGCGAGAAGCCCGAGCTGAAAAGCGAGGTGATCGCCCTGGCCAAGAAGTACGGCATCACGACGCCGTACACCAGCTGGCTGATCGTGCCGGACGGCCCGCTGCCGGTGATTGGCGGTCCGGTGAGTCGGGGCGGGTTCGGCGGCGGGACCGGTGGCGGCCCCGCCCCGGGGTTGGCACCCGCCGCGCCCGGCGGCGCTGCGCGGCCGGTCGCGGAATTCGCCAAGGAGGTGCAGGGCAAGCCGGGTGACCTGGCAGGCAACCGCGACCGCTTCGAGGAGGAGCGACTGAAGCAGCTGGCGGGTGACGCCAAGGGCGACAAGGACGTGCGCCGGATGCTGGACGAGGCCAAGGCCAAGAAGGCGAACCTCGATGGCACGAACAAGGCCCTGGGGGAGGGCAGGCAGGACTACGTGCAATCTGGCAAGAGTGGCGTCGATCTCGCGATCTACAGCTGCAACCTCCGCAACCAGGCGCGGCTGGAGCAGACGGCCCAGCGCAACGCCTACGGCCGTAACTGCGTCGAGATCGGCGGCGTCTGGATCGACGAGAAGTTCGACGCCAAGACGCCGACGCTGGTAGTCAAGGCGCAGAGCGACGCCTACTTCCGCATCCTCGAATTGCAGCCGAAGATGAAGGACGTCTACCGCCTCGGCAATCACCTGGTGTGGACGGCGCCCAACGGCACGGCCCTGGTCATCGACACCAGCGAGGGCAAAACGAAGCTGGACGACGAGGAGATCAACAAGCTGTTCGTCGCCAAGAAGTAACCTCCCGCGGCCGCTTGTGGCCTCGCAGGTCTGCCGTGCGAAGCCGCAAGCGGCTGCCCGGGATTATTTGACCCCCGCGCCGGTTTCGCCCACCGGCGCGGGGGTTTATTTCTGCGCCGCCTTGACACGGCCCGACCCGCGCGTTACCCCAATAGCACGCCTTCGACCATGCATTCACCTTCGCGCAGGAGACCGCAACATGATTCCGCACCCGTCGCGCCGCCGCTTCCTTCAGGCCGCCGGCGCCGTCGCCTTCGGCCTGGGCGCCGCCCCGTCCGTCCTCCGTGCCGAGGAGAAGAAGGACGACCCCTACGGCGGTTTCACGCTCGGCTGCCAGAGTTACACCTTCCGCAAGTTCAACGTCGAGCAGGCCCTCAAGCACATCAAGGACCTCGGCCTGCACTACGTCGAGTTCTACCCCGGCCAGAAGGGCCAACTCAACGTCGATAGCAGTCCCGAGCAGATCAGGGCGATGTTGAAACTCTGTAAGGAGTACGACATCACGCCCGTCTGCTGGGGGGTGAGCGGCTTCTCGAAGAACCACGACGCCAACAAAAAACTATTCGACCTGGGCAAGGCGCTCGGCCTCAAGTCCCTCAGCGCCGACCCCGACCCGGACAGCTTCGACAGCCTGGACAAGCTGTGCGACGAGTACAAGATCGCCATCGCCATCCACCCGCACGGCCCGCAGCCGGACAAGAAGCTGCACCGCTGGTACTCCGCCGAGAAGATCATGGAGGCGGTAAAGGACCACAACGAGCTGATCGGCTCGTGCCTGGACACCGGCCACCTGATCCGCGCCGCCCAGCTCGGCGAGGTACTCGACCCGGCCAAGCAGGTGCTCGTGATGGGCAAGCGCAACTTCGGGCTGCACCTGAAGGACCACGACAACAAGCGCGGCACCGACGTGGTCTTCGGCAAGGACGGCGGCGTGCTCGACATGGTGGCCCTGCTCAAGGCGCTGCGCGAGGTCAAGTTCAAGGGGCACCTCAGCATCGAGTACGAGGCCAAGGCCGACGAGCCGAGCGAGGACGTCGCCGCCTGCGTCGAGGTCTTCAAGGAGTCGGTCAAGAAGTTGTCCTGAGGCGCTTTCTGTTTAGCCGCCGCCCTCGGGGCGGCGCGTGGAGAGCGCCGCCCCGAGGGCGGCGGCTAAACGTGAGCGCGAAACGTGAGCGAGCGCGGTCCCTATAATGGAACGGGTCGAGCAGGGCAGGGGGGGGCGCGGGCGCATGACAGCAGAACAGATCGCCGGATGGCGGAGGCAGTCCTACAACGCGACGGTGGTGCGACTGACGAAGCCGCACTCCGACCTGCTCGTCATGCGCGTCCGCCCCGACTACCCGCTGCCGGCACACAAGCCCGGCCAGTATTCCACCCTCGGCATGGGGTTCTGGGAGCCGCGGCACGAGGGCTGCCAGGCGGAAACGATCCTCGAAAAAGACCTTCCCAAGGTCGTCAAACGAGCCTACTCCATCAGCTGCTCGGTGCTCGAAGGCGGTGAATTGCTCGACCGCAGCAACGCCGATTGGCTGGAGTTCTACGTCGTCCTGGTCCGCGATTCGACCAAGGAGAAGCCGCCGGCGCTGACGCCGCGGCTGTTCCTGCTGAACGAAGGGGAGCGCCTCTTCCTGGGCGAGAAGATCGCCGGCCACTTCAACCTCGACCCGGTCAAGCCGGGCGACACGGTGCTGTTCCTCTCGACCGGCACCGGCGAGGCGCCGCACAACTACATGCTGTGGGAGTTGCTGCGGCGCCGGCACGAGGGGCGGATGCTCGCGGCCTGCTGCGTGCGCTACCGCCGCGACCTCGGCTACCTGCCGGTGCAGGAAGAGTTGATGCGCCGCTACCCCAACTACACCTACCTGCCGCTGACCACGCGCGAGGCCGACACGGTGGGCAACAAGGTGTACATTCAGGACCTGATTACCAGTGGTCAGATGGAGCAGCGCTTGGGCGGGGCGCTCGACCCGGCGCGGACGCACGTCTTCCTGTGCGGCAACCCGGCGATGATCGGCGTGCCGTCGCGGGACCCGGCGAGCGGGCAGTGGGCCTACCCCAGGCCGCTCGGCGTCGTCGAGCTGCTGGAGCGACGCGGCTTCCAGGTGGACCGGCCGCAGGTTAAGATGAAGGGGAACATTCATTTCGAGGAGTACTGGTAACCTGGCGGGTGTCGCGCCGTGAGCGGAATCGGGAACAGGAGTCGGCCGTGCCAGACGAGGTAATCGCCGGCTATCGCCTGGCGAAGCACATGGCCACCGGGCAGACGAGCCAGGTGTGGGAGGTGGTGGAGCTGGCCAGCCACCGGCACTTCGGCATGAAGCTGCTGTTGCCGGAGCGGGTGCGCTCCCCCGAGCACCGCCGCATCCTCTTCCACGAGGCGGAGGTCGCCCGGAAGTTGGCCCACGAGAACATCATCAAGGTCGTCGCCATCATCCACGACGCGACCAACCCCTGCTTCGTGATGGAGTTCTTCCACGCGGGCAGTCTGCGCGACCGCCTGGTGGACAAGGGGAAAGGGGCCGCCTTCCTCCGCAAGAGGATGCCGATGCTGCTCAAGCAGGCGGCGACGGCCCTGGCCTTCACCAACGCCCAGGGGTGGGTCCACCGCGACGTCAAGCCGGACAATTTCCTGGCCAACGCCGCCGGCGAGCTGCGCCTGATCGACTTCGCCCTGGCCACGCGCTTCCAGGGCGGGGGGGGGCTCCTGGCGAAGCTCCTTGGGCGGAAGGCGAAGGCGATGGGCACGCGCAGCTACATGTCGCCGGAACAGATCCTGGGGCACGCGATCGACGGCCGCGCCGACATTTACAGCTTCGGCGCCACCTGTTACGAACTGGTTACCGGCCGCCCCCCGTTCCGAGGAGCGTCGTCCGACGAGCTGTTGAAAAAGCACATCCGCGAGAAGCCGCAGACGCCGTGCATCCACAACCCGGACGTAACCGAGGAGTTCGGCGCCCTGGTGCTGCGGATGCTGGCCAAGAAGCGCGAGGAGCGGCCGAAGGACTTCCACGAGATCCTGATCGCCCTGCGCGGCCTGCAGGTCTTCAAGCCCGACGCCGCGGCGAAGCCGGGCGACGCCGCGCCGAAGTCGGAGTGAGGGCCGGGTGTGGCAAATCATCCGGGGGCGACTCCCGTGCCCGTGCCCGTGCCCGTGCCCGTGCCCGATTCTGAACCGGGCACGGGCACGGGCACGGGCACGGGCACGGGCACGGGCACGGGCACGGGCACGGGCACGGGCACGGGCAGGGGGCGCGGATGGGCCCCCGAAAGAACTGCCAGGCCCGTGAGGGCTGCGCGCCGCCGATCCCGCCTGGAACTTTTCCGACCACCTGCTACACTTTCCCGTTGATTCGGCAAGCCATCGCCGGGGGTTTGGGGGGAGTGTGTTCCGATGAAGCCGCTGCGCCTGCCGTTTGAGAAAGAGATCTACGAACTGGAAGACCTCCTCGCCAAGCTGGAGGGCGACGCCGCCGGCGCGGCCGGCGAGGAGGTGCGGCGCATCCGCCGCGAGCTGGTCAACCTCAAGCGGAAGATCTACAGCAACCTTTCTCCCTGGCAAACAGTGCAGGTATCGCGGCACCGCGACCGGCCGCAGACCTGCGACTACATCGAGCTGATTTTCGATGAATTCGTCGAGCTGCACGGCGACCGGGCCATCGGCGACGACCGGGCCATCCGCAGCGGCTTCGCCCGCCTGGGCGACTTCCGCGTCGTCCTGGTCGGCCACCAGAAGGGCCACACTCTCAACGAACGCGCCGAGTGCCTGTACGGCTGCGCCCACCCGGAGGGCTATCGCAAGGCCATGAGCAAGATGCGCCTGGCCGCCAAGTTCCGCCTGCCGATCGTCTGCCTGATCGACACGCCGGGCGCCTACCCCGGCATCGGCGCGGAGGAGCGCGGCCAGGCGCAGCTGATCGCGACGAGCCTGCTGGAGATGTCGCGCCTGCCGACGCCGGTCGTGTGCGTGGTCATCGGCGAGGGGGGCTCCGGCGGGGCGCTGGGCATCGGCATCGGTGACCGCGTCAGCATGCTGGAGCACGCTTACTACTCGGTCATCAGCCCGGAGGGGTGCGCCGGCATCCTGTGGAAGACGGCGACGGACGAGACCAAGCCGCTGGCCGCCGAGGCGCTGAAGCTGACGGCGAAGGACCTGCTGCGACTGGGCGTGATCGACGACATCATCCCCGAGCCGCTCGGCGGCGCCCACAGCGACCCCCGCGAGATGGGCAACACGTTGAAGAGTTACCTGCTGCGCTACCTCCGCGAGCTGCGCAACGTCCCGCCGGACGACCTGCTGGACGGGCGCTACCAAAAGTTCCGGCGCATGGGCGTGTTCGTGGAGGGGCTGACGACCGAAGACGAGGCGCCGGCGAGCGACGATGTCGGCTGACCCATCGCGACGTTAGGGAAGGGAGGAGCGCATGAGCACGATTACTCGACCGCCCGAGGAGGGTCGCACCCGCGCGGTGCCGTTCCTCGTGAATGGCCAGCTGATGAAGCAGCCGGAGTTCCACCGGCGCTATGAGGCGTGTCCACCTGACGAGAGGTGGGAGCTGATCGGGGGGATCGTCTACATGGCGTCACCGCTGCGCTACCCGCACGGGAACTACGATTTTTCGTTCGGCACGGCCCTTGGGCTCTACGCGGTGGCCACGCCGGGCGTCGAAGGGGCGCATAACGTCACCTCCATCCTGGGGGAGGAGAGCGAGCCGCAACCCGACCTTGCGCTGAGAATCGCCGCGGAGCACGGCGGGCGTTCAAGGATCAACGAAGCGGAGTATCTCGAAGGTCCCCCCGAATTCATCGCCGAGATCGCCTACAGCAGTCTCGACATCGACATGCACCGCAAGCGCGAGGACTACCAGGAGGCCGGGGTCGCCGAGTACCTCGTCGTGTGCATCGAGGAGCAGGAGCTGCATTGGTTCGACTTCCGGACGGGCCATCCGCTCCGGCCGACCCGGCAGGGGGTCTACCGTTCGCGCGTTTTCCCCGGCCTGTGGATCGACGGAGCCGCACTGCTGGCCCGTGACTCGAAACGGCTGATGGAAGTCGTTCAGCAGGGTCTCGCCAGTCCGGAGCACGCCCGCTTCGTCAAGCGCTTGCAGGCCGAGTGGCGCAAGCGCTCGCCGAAGTGATGGTCCCCGCCCGGCGATTTCGCGGCTGTCGGCTGGGAAGCGGGGGGAGATGAGCGAAGCGGTCCGGGGCACTCGACCCTGCCGGTTACGGAAACGCTCCCGGTGGTGCTGGAGAGGCGCCGCCGCCCGCCGGACGCCTCCGCCGAACAGGCCGAAAGGCTGTCTCCCGACAACAACATCTGCCGATCTCCTCCCCTAGCGGCGGCGCCTCGGAACGCATACCGTCTGCGGACCGGACGTCGTCGGCCACCGCTCTCGCAAGGACGGAGGAGAGCGGCGCCCAGGTTCCTCGTGCCGGTCGAGACGTCCGGCAGCGTTCACGGTCCCGCATCCCGGGGTGCGGATCAGCCGTGGGGCGCTGCGGCGTCCCCGCCGGCGCTCGTCCCGGCCGTCGAGAGGCTGCAGCGCGGCGGCCCGGGTCGAAGCGGGGGATCGGTTAGCACCTTTGCCTTCCTCATCCGTCACGCAGGCGCACCCCGCCTCCGGAGATGGTCCCGCCGACACGCCCGTCGCGCGGGCCGACGGTATCTTCGGAGACGGGACGCCTGCGTCTGTTAACTCCCTTCCGATGCAGGACGAGTGCCGCAAGCGCTCGCCGAAGTGAGTCGCGGCGAGTGGCTTACTCGGGCGATCCCGGTTGGTTCCGGTCGCGATCTTGCCCTGTTTCGGGGGCCGGCACCTCGGTCTTGCCCAAGCCAACTGGATTCAGGGCGCCGAGGATACTGCCGACAGCCCAGCCGATCATCGCCCCGTGCAGCGGGACGGTGAAGGCGGCTGGCTGGACTTCGCCCGCAACCAGTTCGCCCAGCTGAAAACCATACGCCGGCCAGAAGAACGGGGTCATGCTCAGCACTTGCACGAAGGAAACCCAAGTCGCGGTGTTCGTCGCAGCGCCGCGCGACCGGGCGACGAGCCAAATCACCACCAGCAACCCGAGGCCGACCCCTTGGAAGGCGGCCAACAGCCAAAACCCCCTCAACCACCACTCCAAGAACCCTGTTCGGTAAGGCCTGCAAGCGAGTATCAGGAAAAATATCAGTGCAAACCCGAAGAACGGCATCAAGGGCCGCCCCCCGAGCAGCCGGACAAGCCCTCGCTCCACCGGCGAGTCTGTTGTGGACCTTCCGTGTCCCAGGTCGTACTGCCCTCCGAGCATTCGGGCCAGGCCCCGCACCAGAGCCATCATCAGGGCCGCCTGAAAGAAGAAAGTGCAGAGCCATTCCGGGCCGGGATCTGGCCACCGGCCAAGACGCCACCGAATACCTCCGAAGTGGATCAGCAGCAGCAGGCAGCCCACCACCAACCCCTCCCAGGCACCCCGGGCCACTTCGGTCAGAGCTGAACGGCGCAGCTCCGAGACGCTCCGGGGGGACCGGCGCAGGCGCAGGTGGAGGCGCGGGCGCCGGCGCTGGACGGGGCACGGTCCGCCGTCGAGATCGAGCCCGCCGACCACCACAGGAGGGCCCAGAAGACCGGCCACCACACGAAGACGAACAGGAGGCCAAAGGTTGCCGGATGCATCCGCACCCAGCGAAACCCACGGCGGAGTCGGCCGGCCGGCCGCGCCTGGACCCCTTCGCCCCGGAGCCAACCCTCCAGTTCGTCGGCCAGCGCCGCCGCCGACGGGTAGCGGTGGTTCGGGTCCTTCTCCAGGCACTTCAGGGCGACGGCAGCCGGGTCGGTGTCGGCCTTCGGATTCAGCGCGACCGGCGGCGCCGGGTCCTGGTCGCGCACCTGCAAGAGGGTGTCCAGTGGGGTCGCGGCGCGGAACGGGGGCCGGCCGGTGAGCAGCTCGTACAGGATCGCCCCGAGCGCGTACACGTCCGCCGCCGTGGTGAGGAGTTTCTCCGCCCGGGCTTGCTCGGGCGGCATGTACGACGGCGTGCCCACGATGGCCCCCGACTGAGTGGACCCCGCATCCCCCGCGAGGCGCTTGGCGAGGCCGAAATCGGTCACGTGCGGCTGGCCGTCCTTGTCGAGAAGGATGTTGGCCGGCTTGAGGTCGCGATGCAACAAGCCGCGCTGGTGCGCGAAGTGGACCGCCCGCGCCACGGTCTCCACCAGCCGGGCGGCCCCCTTCGGGTCCTGGGAGAACTCGGCTATCCTATGGTCGAGGCTGCCGCCTTCGATCAGCTTCATGCTGAAGTAATGCTGTCCCTGGTGCTCGCCGACTTCGTAGATGGGCACGACGTTGGGATGGTCCAGGTTGGCCGCCGCTTCCGCCTCGGTGCGGAAGCGGCGCACGTCGGCCTCGGAGGCCAGCTGGCCGGCGAGGATCATCTTCAGGGCGACGACGCGGTTGAGGCTGATCTGCCGCGCCCGGTACACTACTCCCATGCCGCCGCGGGCGATCTCCTCCAGCAACTCGTAGTCGCCGAAATAGCGCACTGTGCCGAGCGGGGATGAGGCGGCCGGCGCGGCGAGTTCCCCGGCCGCGCGCAGGAAGCCCTCGCGGTCGGCGAGGAACGCGCGCAGGTCGTCGGCCAGGTCGGGATGCCGCAGTAGCCACTCGTCGCGCCCCGGGGCGCGGCCGGCTTCCGCCGCCTCCAGGTAGTCCGCGATCACCTCATCGAGGCGCCGTTCGCCCGGCGGTGTGGTTTCGGGGGAAGAGGTCATGGCGTCACTCCGGCGCTTGCAGGTTGCCGCGGAGTTGTTGCAGCCCGCGCTTGATGAGGCCGGCCACCGCGGCGTGACTTCGTCCCAGGTGCTCGCCAATCTGGGCCAGCGACCAGCCGTGCCAGTGCTGGAGGACCAGGGCCTCGCGCTGCGCTTCCGGCAACCGGGCGAGGGCAGTGGCGAGCTGCAGCGCCTGCTCGTTCCGCTCGGCCCCCTCGCTCGGCGACGACTGGTCGGCGGCCAGCCACGAACCCAGCCGGGCCGACGAATCGTCCAGGGCCGCTTCCAGCGAGCGCTCCCGGGCCAGGTCGCGCTTGCCGGCGGCCAACTTGCGCAGCTCGTCGGCGAGGTTGTTGGCCAGGATGCGCCGCAGCCAGGCCAGCTCCTGGGCCGGGTGGTCGGCGCGGAACTCACCGCGCTTCTGGTACGCCTCCAGCACCGTCTGCTGAACGACGCCCAAGAGGTCGATCTTCGCCCGCAGCCGCGGGTCGAGCTGCACCCCCGCCAGCACCGACAAGTAGTCGCGCCAGCGCTGCGCCTCCTGGTCGTGGTCCATTCCAGCACCTGGGGATAGTAGCGTGCGGGCCGCGGAAAGTAGTCGCGCCCGCCAGGATATTTCGTGCCGCGGAACCTGGAGTCTACGGCATGGTGCCGTCCGAGGGAACAACCTGGCTTGCCGTCCCGAACGGCCGGAAAGCTCGTTGGCGCAACGGGTTACGGCGCCGAGCGTCAATTAAACATAAGGGGCATTATCGGACGTTGCCCTCCGCCGCTTGCGGCTTCGCAGGCTTGACCCGGCCGGCCATCAACGTCCGATAATGGCTGTTATGTTTAATTGACGCCGGCTCGACCGGGAGCTGGTTCCCGCCGGCGCCGCCGCTTTCCCAGTCTGCTGACCTTGACTCGCGGCCGCGGTTTCGTGTCTAACATCTACCCGCACCTTCGTTCACCGCCCCCAGGGGAGACGACCCGATGCCGCGCGTCGTGTTCACTAACAACCTGCAGCGCCACGTCGCCTGCCCACCGGCGGAGGTCACCGGACGGACGGTCCGGGAGGTGCTCGACGCCGCCTTCGCCGGAAACGACCCGGCGCGCGGTTACGTCCTCGACGAGCAGGGCTCCCTCCGCAAGCACATGCTCGTCTTCGTCAACGGCCGGCAGGTCGCGGACCGTGACACCCTGTCCGACCCCGTCCCGCCCGGGGCCGAAGTGTACGTGATGCAAGCGCTGTCCGGCGGCTGAGTGCCGCGTAACAACCACCCGAAGCGCCAAGGAGGAGAACATGGGCGAACGGATCCTGATCGGTACGCGGAAAGGGCTGTTCACGGTGGAGCGAGCGGGCGGGGGTTGGGCCGTCACCCGCTCCGCCTTCTTCGGGGACAACGTGTCGATGGCCCTGTCGGACCGGCGCGACGGCCGCACCTACGCCGCGCTCGACCACGGACACTTCGGCGTCAAGATGCACCGCTCCGCCGACGGCGGCCGGACCTGGGAGGAGTGTGGTACCCCCGCCTACCCGCCGAAGCCCGACGGCCCCGACGAGCCCAACGGGATGGGGCAGGTCGTGCCGTGGAAATTGCACCGCGTCTGGGCGCTGGAGGGCGGACTCGACGACCAGCCTGGCCTGCTCTGGTGCGGCACCATCCCGGGCGGGCTGTTCGTCTCGCGCGATCGCGCTTCGTCGTGGGAGTTGGTCCGGCCGCTCTGGGACCACCCGAAGCGCAAGGAGTGGTTCGGCGGCGGAGCCGACTGGCCGGGGATCCATTCGGTGTGCGTCGATCCGCGCGACGGCCGCCGCGTGCTCGTCGGCGTCTCCTGCGGCGGCACCTGGGTGACCGAGGACGCGGGGCAGACGTTCTCCTGCCGCGCCGAGGGGATGTGGGCCGCCTACATGCCGCCGGAGCGCCGCAACGACCCGAACATCCAGGACCCGCACCGCGTCGTCCGCTGCCCCGCCGCCCCCGTGTACCTGTGGGCCCAGCACCACAACGGCGTCTTCCGCACGACCAACGGCGCCGCCTCGTGGGAGGAGGTCACCGGCCTGCGCCCCTCCTCCTTCGGCTTCGCCGTCGCCGTCCACCCCCGCGACCCGGAAACGGCCTGGTTCGTCCCCGCGATCAAGGACGAGAAGCGCATCCCCGTCGGCGGCCGCTTCGTCGTCACCCGAACGCGCGACGGCGGGCGGACGTGTGAGGTGCTTAGCCGCGGGCTGCCGACGGGGGACGCCTACGACATCGTCTACCGCCACGCCCTCGACGTGGACGACACCGGCGACACGCTCGCCCTCGGCAGCACGACCGGCTCGCTGTGGGTCTCCGACGACGGCGGCGACTCGTGGCAGGCGGTGTCGAACCACCTGCCGCCGATCTACTGTGTGCGCTTCGCGGCCTGATTGCGATTCGATTGAGGAGCGGAGAAGGGGAGAGCACGAAGTGCGCGTCCGCCAACGGGGCGGGGGCGCGGGACCAGACCCTAAACGCAGGAGGGAACATGGTGACGAAGAACGGTGTGAAGGCGATCCCGACGGGGCATCATGTGGTGACGCCCGCCATCACGGTGCGCGGGGCCGCGGAGGCCATCGAGTTCTACAAGAAGGCGTTCGGGGCGGTGGAGGAATCGCGCTTCGCCGGCCCGGGCGGGCGCGGCATCATGCACGCCCAAATCCGCATCGGCGACTCGCCCATCATGCTCGCCGACGAGCACCCGAACATGGGCTGCAAGTCGCCGGCGTCGCTGGGCAACTCGACCGGCACCCTCATGCTGTATGTCGAGGACGTGGACGCGGCGTTCCAGAGGGCTGTCGCGGCCGGTGCCAGGGCGGACATGCCGCCGGCCAACATGTTTTGGGGCGACCGCTTCGCCAAGGTGACCGACCCCTTCGGCCACGCCTGGTCGCTGGCCACGCACATCGAGGACGTCAGCCCCGAGGAGTGCGGCCGGCGCGGGCAGGAATTCTTCGCCCGGATGGGGAACGGGTGTGGGTGAGAGCGGGTGCTCTTGACGCTGTGTAGCCGCCGTCGAATTATCGTTTCGCGAAACGATAATTCGACGGCGGCGGCTACACAGTCCCTATCATCATCAGAGAGGAGCCGCCTGCACCTGCCGGGGACGCACGCATGGGCCGGAGCATCGGGGCCGTCACACTCGGCTTCCTGTACGCGGTGGCGGGGATCTGGCTCACCCAGATGATCCTGTGGTTCAGCATCCCCGAAGAGCCGGGGGCCGAGGACACCGAAGCGGTCCCGGAACTGCGCCTGGCCCTGACCGTGTTTCTCACTTTTGCCAGCTCCTTCATCGCCGGCTTTGTCACCGCGCACGTCGCCCGCCAGGTGGAGTTGGTCCACGGGCTGGCGCTCGGCGCCCTCCTCGTGGCCGTCCTGGGCGTCACCACGATGGTCGTCCAGACGGAACCGACCCCGGCGTGGTATCAACTGGCCCTTCCCGCGGTCGCCCTGCCCGGCACGCTGCTCGGGGCCACCCTGCGCGCGCGGGTGCCGCGCCCTCCCCCCCCTGCCCCGCCGAAGCCGCCCGGATGAGGCCGCTGGCGGGCGCGACCGCGGCCGCTATCCTATCGGGATGCACACCTCAGCGAACCTCACGGGCAGCCGCCTGCGCGCCGGCATGGTCGGCCTGGGCATGATTTTCGACGAGACGTACCGGCCGCTCTTCGAGCAGCTGCACGCCGAAGGACTGTACCGCCGCGACTTCGGCCTGGTCGATGTGGAGCTGGCGGCGGTCGCCAGCCGGACCGGCGGCCGGGCCGAGCGCTACCGGCAGAGCGCCGCCGGCCGGGTGGCCGACTTCGCCAGCTTCTCGGGCGACGGCGCGGTGCGGCAGCTCCTGGAACACGGCGTCGATGCCGTCTGCGTGGCCACCCCCGACGACCGTCATTTCGAGGGGGCTCGGGCGGCCCTTCTTGCGGGGAAGCACGTCCTCATCGAGAAGCCGTCCGTGCTACGGTTGCAAGAACTGGACGAACTGGATGCGCTGGCTCGCAAGAACGGGGTGCTGGCCAAGGTGGTCTATCACAAGCTCGCGGACCCCGATCACAAGAAGCTGCGGACCCACGTCGTTGACGGCGTGCTGCGGCACGTCAACAACGGCTACTGCTCGCTCCTGGAGCCGAAGCAGGTCAGCGGCAGCCAGTTCGCGGAGTGGATCAGCGGCCGCAACCCCGGCACCTACGTCGCCGTCCACTACGTCAAGCTGATCGACTTCACCTTCGCCTCTCCTCCCCTCGCCCCTCCGGGGAGAGGGGTTGGGGGTGAGGGGTGGCGCCTGGCGCGCGTCTCAGCCACCGGCCAGCGCGGCCTCGTCGGACCGGCGGACGGCCCGACGTGGGATTCGGTACAATTGCAGATGGTGTATGTCTATCCCGATGGCCGCGAGGCGGCGTTCGACATTCACACCAGCTGGGTGACGCCGGACAACTTCCCCGGCTACGTCGAGCAGGAGGTGCAATTCCGCTTCGATAACGGCGTCTGGGCCGCGCATCAGCGCAAGCGCGGCGTCGAGCTGACGGTCGAGGGCCGCACGCCGCATGAGCTGAAGATCACGCCGAACCACCACTACAACGGCACCTTCGTCGAGCCGTGGGGCGAGCGCTCGCAGCGCGGCTACGGCGTCGAAATCCTGCGCCGCTTCTTCGAGGAGGTGGCCCATGTCGAGTACGCCGGCCCCCCTGCCCTGCGCGACCGACGCCTGGAGGAAATGCGGGCGCTCGCTTACAACGACGTTTCCACGGATCGCAACACGGTGGCCGTGGTGCAAGCGCTGGAGGCGATCTTACAGCGACATGCGGCCGGACAACCGGGCAGCGTCGTGACGGTGAATGGCGAGCACGGCGGCCTGGCGCTGTGGGCGCCGGGCGGCGCCGCGCCGGCGGTACTGTACGCCGGCCGCGCCTGAGCCACGACGCCAGGGGAGGAATCATTCGCGCCGGCGCGGCCGGCGTTTCGGCGCGGGAGGAGGTTGGGGGGCGGTCGATTCGTCGTGAAGCCGACGTTCGAGCCAGGCGGCTTCCTCGGGCGTCAGGGGCGGCGTGGGCGGTCGGCTGTAGTCAATCTCCTCGTGGTAGCGGCCGCCTTCGTAGACCGCCTCGATCAGCGCTTGCAATGGTAGGGAGAGGTCGGCATCGGGCTTCGCCAGCGGCACCGGGACGACCGGCAGTGGCTGGTCGAACAACCCCGGCCAGACGTGGCACAACGGGGCCTCGTCCTCACGGGCGACCAGGACGTAATACGGACTGTCCGGCAGCGGGTCGTGCATCGGCATCCGGTCGCCGCCGCGCAGCAGGTCGATTTCCACCAAATTGGCCTTCCCCAACAGGAGGGCCTGGCGCTTCCGCAGATACTTTTTCCACCCCCGCGAGCGCCGCTTCTTGTTCGACGGCGAGAGCACTTCGATACTGGTCACCAGGCGCCGCTCGGGACCCGACTCGTAAATGTCGATGAACTTCTCCTCGAAGTCCTCCTCGATGAAGGCGCGTAGGGCCACCGGTTCGCTTGCCTTCGTCGCGGCGCCCCCGCCGAGACTGCCCGGCTTGTCGGCGCTCTTCTTTGGGCCGCGCGGCCCGGTCAGACTGATGTCGGGGACGAAGGGACGTCGCCTCTTCTGCTCGGTTTCAACGAAGGCGATGTACGACCGCTTGCGCGGTCGGGCCAGGTACCGTTGCGGCAAGACCGCACGCAGGGCACGCACCATCTCCGCGATCAGGTCGTCGTGGAATTCTGCCCACAGCTGGCACGCTTCGATGTATGGGTCCATCCCGGGGAACGGCGACTTCATGAACTGCCCCTCCGCGAACGCCAGGCAGGTTTCCCTGAAAAGTATCGCAAACCAACGCGAGCTGCCAGGGAGGTCATTTGCGCCGGCCGCCCCGCCGCTTGGGCGTGGCCGGCTCTTCGGCCGGCGCCGCACCGCGCAGGCGGCCCTGGAGCCAGGCGCTTTGCTCGGCGGTGAGCGGCGGCGCCAGCGGTTTAGTGTAATCGATGCGGCGGCCGTACCGCGAGCGCTTGAAGATGTCATCCACCAGCGGTTGCAAAGGGAAGGCCACGTCCGGGTCGCTGTTATCCAGGGGTATCGTCAGGTCGGGCAAGGGGCTATGGAAGTAGGCCTTCCACACCCGACAGTAAGGAGCGCGTTCCTGGCGGCAAAGGAGGATGGAATAGGGGCTGTCGGGCCAGGGGGCGAGCATCGGCATGCGGTCGCCGCGGCGCAGCAAGTCGATTTCGACGTAATTGGCATGACCCAGGAGAAAAGAGCGCCGTCGCCGCAGGTGCGACTCCCGCCCCACGTGGCCAGGACGTTTGTTGGCCGGCGACAAGAGTTCGACGCGCGTGACAAGTCGCTGCTCGTCGCTGAAGTCGTACACGTTGACAAAGCGCTCGCGCAGCGGCTCGTCGATAAAGGCCCGCATCGACACAGGCTCGCCCTCTCCCCGTGGACGCTGAGACGAGGGCGCGGAAGCACAAGCAGCGATCACGTGGGGCGGGGTCGGTTCGATACACTCCTCCTCCGAGTAGCAGATAGCGGTGTACTCCCGGCTGCCGATGCGTGCGGCATAGTGCTCGGGGAGACGATCGTTCAGCCGGTTCGCGATTTCGCAAATTAAGCTGAACGAAAAGTCCCCCCACAGCTGGCACACCTCGATGTACGGGTCCATCCCCGGAAATGGCGACTTCATGAGCGCGGCTCCGCAAAGGCCCGGGCGACACGCCGCGCAGCATACCGCGGAGGGCAGGAGAGAGCCACGCCAGTCTGTCGGAACTTCTGTTCACCCCCCTGCCCTGCCCCGACGTTTCTGTTGCGAATTTGTCAATCTCGCGCCGTCGCGGACGAATAAGAGATTAACACACCCTGGGCCGTGACTTTCGTTGAGGGACTGCACGATGATCGCCGGGACCGTGTCCGCCATCCGCAAATGGGCCGCCCGCCGTAAAGCCTTGCTGGCAGCCGTCATCCGTGTCGTCACCAAGCCGGCCCTCGCTTACGCCAGCGGCGATCAGAACGTCGCCGACGCCTACGGCGACCTGCTTGGCAACGGACTCGCCGAGGCGCTCGACCTCGTCGCTGGCGACGCTGAAAAAAAGCCGTCCCCGTCCGACGCCGATGCCGCGGGCCTTTGGCAGCGCCTGGAGGAGATGGCCCAGACCTCCTCCGCCCTGCTCGACAAGCTGGAAAAGATGCCCGAGCTGGCGTCGCTCCCGCCCGACCTCGCCGCCGTCGAGGACCACGTCCGCGGACTGCTCCGCAAGAACGCCGCCTTGCAGGCCGACTTGAGCGGCATCAGCCAGGCCCTGCTCGAACAGGCGCTGTCGATCCCGCGCATCGAGAAGAAGCTGGAGGAGGTCTGCCACGTCGTCCTGCAAATGCGCGACGTCGCCCTCGAAGACTTCAAAAAGCTCCTCATCAACTCGCCGTTGTTCAAGGACTGGGAGGAGTTCCACCGCGCCGACCCCGATGCCGTGCGCCTGCTCAACGAGGCGGACCGCCACTTCCTGGCCGGCCGGCGCAAGGAGGGGATGGAGTGTCTGCGGCGCCTGTTCGAGATGCGCGGTGTCGGCAACGCAACGTTGGCCCATCACCTCGGCCTGCATCAGATGGGCAACGGCGACTTGGCCGGGGCGCGCGCGACCATGCTCGCCCTTGGCGATCGCGCCGATCTGCCCGCCCAATTGAGACAAACGATGATCGCCGCCTCGACCTTTGGCCGGCAGGGCCATGTCGCCGTCTGGCGCAGCCTGCCGCGCGGCTTCGAGATCAACGGCAAGTATCGCATCGAAGCCGAGATCGGCCGCGGCGGCATGGCCAGCGTCTACCGCGCCGTCGGCATCGACGACCTCAACGAAGGAGAGAAGTTCGCCATCAAGGTGCCCGCTCCCGGCCTGCTCCGCGACAAGGAGATGATCAACCGCTTCGGCCGCGAGGTCGCCATCGCCCGCAAGTTGTCCGACGGCAGCCCATCGCAAATCGTCCTCACCTTGCAGTACGAGAAATTCGCCGATCCCATCGACGGCGGCATCGTGTACGCCCTGGTCATGGAGTTCATCGACGGCGAGAACCTCGCCCGCTTCCTCGCCCGCCGCCTGACAGAGAACCGCCCGCTGAGCCGCGATGAGATCGTCGCCATCCTCACGCCTGTCTGCCAGGCCCTCCAGCTGGCGCACAGCCGGAAAGAGCCCGTCATCCACCGCGACGGCAAGCCGAGCAACGTGATGCTCACCCGAGACCTCCTCGCCAAGTTGATGGACTTTGGCATCTCCAAGACGCTCGAAGAGGCCGACAGCCTGACGCGCACCGGCCAGGCCGTCGGCACGCCGGATTACATGCCGCCGGAGATGCGCCACCCGAAGGGCGTCATCGACGTCCGCACCGACGTCTACCTGCTCGGCTGCCTGCTCCAGGAGATGATGACGTTCCACCCCTGCGGCGACGTGGAAGGACGCCGCGACCTGCCGGGTGGCTGGATCGACCTGGTGGCCGACGCGACCAGCCGCGTGCGATCCAAGCGACCGGCGTCGGCGACGGAGTTTCTGGAGCGGTTGGTCAACGCCCAGCAGGGGTTGGACCAGGTGGCCGAGACCAACAAGCGCCAGCGCCGCGGTGCTGAGGAGCAGGCCCGCGAGCTGCTCGGCCTGGGCAACTGCGCCGAGGGGCTGAAGGTGCTGCGGACGCTGGACGAACATCGCCGGCCGGCGAAGCTGGTCAGGGAGCTGGAGCGCGCCGCCCTGCTGCTGCCGCGCGTCGAGGCGCTGGTCAAGGCCGACAAGCTCCGCCGCTGGCTGCGTCCCACTGTCGAAGAACTGGCGGCACTCTGCTTCCAGCGCGACGACTTGAAGCGGCTGCTCCAGAGGGACGAGTTGAAGCCGCTCGGCCCCGGAACTGTGCTGCAAAACTCCCTCGGCATGAAGTTCGCCTGGATCCCGCCGACCGCCTGGTACGAAGCCCACTTCAAGCGGCCGTACCTCATGGGTAGCCCGGACGGCGTCGGCCAGGACAACGAGCGGCCGCAGCACCGCGTCATCCTCACGCGCGGCTTCTGGATGGCCGTGACGCCGGCGACCCAGGCGGAATGGAAGCGCGTCTTCAAGGCGAACGACACGCCCAGCAACTTCAAGGGCGATGACCGGCCCGTCGAGCAAGTCACCTGGCAGGAGGCCCGCGACTTCTGCAAGCGGCTCAAGGACCTCGACGCCGGCCAATGGGGCGGCTTTACCCCGTCCTACGACCTGCCGACCGAGGCCCAGTGGGAGTACGCCTGCCGCGCCTGGAGGACCACGCAGTTCTTCTTCGGAGACAGCGACTCCTCTCTGGGGGATTTCGCCTGGTTCGACGCTAACTCCGGCAAGCAGACGCAGCCGGTCAACACCAAGAAGCCGAACCCGTGGGGCCTGTTCCACGTCCTGGGCAACGTCTGGGAGTGGTGCTTCGACGTCTATGAGAGATACCCGTCAGGAGAGATCGTCGATCCGAGAGTTGATGATAAAAGCGATGAAAAGAGTCGCGTTCTCCGCGGCGGTTCCTGGAGCGCTGACGCCGGCCACTGCCGCTCCGCGTTCCGGAGCAGTGGCGCCCCCGGCAGCCGCGTCGGCGACTTCGGCTTCCGGCCCTGTTTCCGCCTGGACTGATTACAATATTATCTTTAACCTTTTATACTTTTATGTTCGGGGCGGGAGCCGAAAGAAAACATAAATCTACTTATCATGTCTGTAATATACTTTATCGTCTGGCGATGGCGGCGGCCCGGTCGAGCGCGCGTTCGATGAGGCGTGGGTCGTCGGCCTGGGAGGCGTGGCCGAGCCAGGCGGCGACGCGGCGGACGTACTCCTCGCGGCTCATCGCCTCGACGGCCAGATCGTGGCCGTAAGCGCGGAGGCGCTTGAGGAAGGCGCGCACGTTGCTGCTGCGGACGGTGCGGCGGTGCGGCCAGGTGCGGTAGCCGACGAAGGTGACGCCGGCGCGTGCGGGGACGATGGCCGTCTTGCCGGGGTGCAGGCGCAGGCGCAAGCCGGCGAGCAGCTCCTCGACCCGGCCGCGGAAGTCGAGCAGCCGGCCGCTGTCGTCGTCGAGCAGGATGAAGTCGTCGCAGTAGCGGACGTAGCCGGCGACGCGCAGCCGCGAGGTCAGGGCGTGGTCGAAGGCGTCGAGATACCAGTTGGCGAACCACTGGCTGGTGAGGTTGCCGATGGGCACGCCGCGGCGGCGCGAGGCCGGGGTGAACAGGTCGTCGCCGGGGAACCAGTCGTCGGTCGCGTCCTGCGGGTTGGAGCCGTCCACGATGACGTCGAGCAGGTCGAGGAAGCGGCGGTCCTTGACGAGGCAGCGAAAGGTCTGCTTGAGCAGCGCGTGGTCGATGCTGGGGAAGTATTTTCGGACGTCGCACTGGAGAACGAAGGGGTGTCGGCGCATCAGCCACTGGAGGCGGCGCGAGGCGGCGTGGGTGCCCTTGCCCTTGCGGCAGGCGAAGTTGTCGGGGAGGAAATGGCGGTCGAGGATCGGCTCCAGCAAGTTCATGACGGCGTGATGGACGACGCGGTCGCGGTAGGGCGCCGCCGAGATGAGGCGCGGCTTGGGATGCGCGATGCGGGGAGTGGTGAACGGCCCGGGGCGGTAGTCGCCGGAGATCAACTCGCGCCGCAGGCGGAGCAACTCCCATTCGCGGCGGAATTCAAAGCGCTCGACGACGGGGCGCGCGGTCTTGCCGCGGCTGGCGTTGCGCGCGGCGCGGAGGAGGTTTTCCCAGGAGACGAGTCGTGGAAACAGGTCAGCGTGTCGGCGCATCGGTTCCCCCTGGGCCGCGACCCGGCAACGACCGCAACCAGCCGCGGACCTGTGTGCCGACGTCGTGGGCCAGCCGCAGCAGGTATTCGTGCCCGCCGTAGGGCAGCGCCTTGAGGTCGGCGGCGAGGCGCAGCTGGAAGCGCAGCACTTCGAGATTGGCGTTGGCGTCGCGCAGCAGCGGGGCACGTTCGCCGGGCCGGGCGTATTTCGCGCGGACCAACCGGTCGATGACGCCGCGCGCCAGGGCGGTCAGATCGGCGCCGAGGGCCATGCGCTGGTGGCGGGGAAACTTCTCGACGCGCCGGGCGAGCTCCAGGGCGAGCTGATAACAGGCGCGGATGACGGGGAGTTCGATGGACATATCGGGTGGGAATTGTTGAGCGGCGGGTCGCAGACCTGCGCGGGTCTGCGACCCGCCGCTCAACAAAACAAGGGGCCGGGCGGGACGTTCGGCGGAGCCTACCAGGCCCGCCCGGCCGGACGGAGGTTTGGCCCCCCGGCCTCCGGGCCGGGCGACGCGGGAGCGCGGTCAGGACTTCACAACCCACTCCCCGGCGGTCCGTGAACCGCCGGGCGCTGGGGCCGCCGGCCGAGCCGGCGTGGCGAAGTGCAGGCGGAAACAGGGCCGGAAGCCGATGTTGTTGTTGCGGCTGCCGGGGGCGTTACTGTTCCGGTTCGCGGAGCGGCAGTTGCCGGCGTCATTGTTCCAGGAACCGCCGCGGAGAACGCGACGATGCGACCGCGTCCTGTGGGGGATCATCGGCATTTGTCGAAGCCGACGACGACGGAATCGTGCCGGCGACGGCAATCGCAGACGATGCGAGCCGCGCACGGGGCCAGTCGTGCCGAGCTTGCAGGTGTCGCGGAAGACCGGGGCGAAGCAGCTGCTGCTTGAAATCCTGGGCGATGCCCGTGTCCATCAGGAATCGCCTCATGAGGTTGGCCCTTCCTCCATTTGCCGCCGAACGGCTTCGACGTTGAAGCGCCGCATCTCGTCGGCAAACCGGGCGATGGCGGCCTCCTCTTCCGGAGTGTATTCCAGCGGCTCGATGGTCTTGATCCACGCCTCCCAGTCGGCCAGGCTTGCGGGGTCGTCGCGCCACTCGGATTCGTCGAGGCCGATGCTGTCTGCGGCGGGGAGCGGCTCGATCATCACCCCGCAACCTTCCGGCCAGTCGGGGGGAGTCGGCAGGTCGATCCGGCCGTTTCTCACGACACCCTTGATGGCGGTCATCGCTCTTCCTCCCACGGCACCATGCCCCGGCCGGGCCGGGTTGCCTGACTGCTCACGGCGATAGTACGATTATTACCCCGCGCGCCAGACCGATTCCAGTCGGGTGAGATACGATGGACAATAGGAGAGAAGTAACAGTCATCTTTATCGCGACACGGCGGCGGTGATGCAGGCGCTGGGGGCGGTCCTGACGGGCAACGACGATGAGGTGGGATTGGTGCTACGGCGGCCGGGCCGGGTCGCGTGTGCCTCCCCCTGCCCTGCCCCGTCACTTGCGCCGCCGTGAGCGCTTGGCCGGGGCAGGCTGCGGCGCCTCGGTCTCCCCGCGCAGTCGCCCTTCGAGCCAGGCCACCTGCTCGGGCTTCAGCGGGGGCGCCAACGGCTGCGAATAGTCGATGTCATCGGAGTAACGCGACCTGGCGTAGATGGCATCGATCATCGGCTGCAGCAGGACGGGGATGTCCGCATCCGGTTTCGCCAGCGGCACCTGCATCGTCGGCAGGGGGCGGTCGAACGAGGCCCGCGCCACACGGCAGTAGGGTGCCTTCTCTCGACGGGCAACGAGGACGTAGTACGGGCTGTCCGGCAGGGCGTCGAGCATCGGCATGCGGTCCCCGCCCCGCAATAGATCAATTTCCACGAGGTTGGCCGCGCCGCGCAGCAGCGCCTGCCGCTTGCGAAGGTACAGGCGCCAGCCTTTTGATCCCCGTCTCTTGTTCGAGGGGGAGAGGACTTCGACGCTGGTGATCAGACGCCGTTTGGGATCGAGTTCATAGATGTCGATGAACGCCTCGTCGAACTCCTCCTCGATGAACGCACGGAGGGTAACGAGGTCGCTTTCAGATTCCATCACCGGGTCGGTTGCCGTTCCCTTGCCTCGGCCTGGCCCTGGCCTCGCACTCACGGTCACGTCGGGCTCGAAATGGTGCTCGGTCTTCCCGTCCGCTTCGGCGAGGATGACGTAAGAACGCCTGCCCGTGCGAACGACGTAGCGCTCCGGCAAGGCCACGGCAATGGCGCGTTTGATCTCCCCGATCAGGTCGTCGTGGAAGTCCCTCCACAACGGGTACGCTTCGATGTACGGGTCCATGCCGGGAAACGGCGATTTCATGACGGCGGCTCCGCAACAGGCACGGGCGACACCCCGCGAAGCATACCGCGGACGGCAGACGATAGCCACGCGAGTCCGCCGGAACTTCCGTGGGCTCCCCTGCCCTGCGCCACAACCTGATCGGCTCCCGTGCCCGCTTCCGCCTAGCCTGATTACAATAATTCCAGGAGAAGCGATACGGCCCGGGTCAGCGAGGGAGGCGTGCGTCCCGGCGTCAGGGGCCGCCGGGCGAGAGCGAGGTTGAAATGAATCCAGCGCAAGTCCTGACGCAGGGGATACTCAAGCCCGATGGGACCCTGGTCCTGGAGGAACCGCCGTCTTTGCCTGCGGGACCGGTGGAAGTGCTGATTCGAGCGTTGCCGGAAGCCGCGCCGGCCGCCGAAACCTGGTGGGAGTATCTGCAGCGCAGCCGCGCCGAGATGCTGGCCCAGGGGCATACGTTCCGCACCAGGGAAGAGATCGACGCCGACCGCGCCCGCGTGCAAGCTTCCGATGAGGAGCGCCGCCAGGCTCGCCAGCGGTTGCAATCCTCGCCGGAGTGAAGCGGCGTGCTGATCTACCTGGACACCAACATCGTGATCTACGCCGTCGAGAATCCCGCGGTGTTCGGCCCGAGAGCCGAGGCCCGTTTACGAGCCATCAGCACAGCCGACCGGGTCGCCCTCAGCGAACTGACGCGCACCGAATGTGGCAGTTACCCGCTGCGGCATTCTAACTTCGCGCTGCTGCGGTTGTACGACGGCTTCTTCGTGCGTCCCGACGTCATGATCTTGCCCATCAGCACGAACGTCTTCCGCCGCGCCACCTTGATCCAGGCCATGCACGACTTTGGCACCGTGGATGCCCTTCACCTGGCGACGGCCGTCGAGAATGGCTGCCAAGCCTTTTTGACGAATGATTCCCGGCTGAGCAACTTCACGGATTTGACAGTCGAGATACTACGGTGACTTGCCGGCCGGCACCGGCCACGGCGCCTCTTCTCCCGAACCTCGGGCCGTGCGGACGTGTCCCCTGGACAAAAAGGAGACCGTCATGGACCCGAAACGCCTCGTCAAGATCAGCAAGTACCTGAGCAAGCACCTGCGGCACGAGCCGGAGCGCCTCGGCCTGAACCTCGCCGCCGGCGGCTGGGTGCGCGTCGATGACCTGCTCGCCGCCTGCGCCCGCAACCACTTCCCCATCACCCGTGAGCAACTCGAAGAAGTCGTCGCGAGCAACGACAAGCAGCGCTTCTCCTTCGACCCGACCGGCACGCTCATCCGCGCCAACCAGGGCCACAGCACGTCCGTCGATCTGCAGCTGGAGCCGGCCGTCCCCCCTGCCCTGCTCTACCACGGCACCGGGGCGCAGTACGTCGAGGCGATCCGCAGCGACGGCCTGAAAAAGATGGCACGGCACCACGTCCACCTGTC